>Ga0207864_1003782_pt1 | contig 12296 bp, 10 predicted proteins | sample HigsolmetaAR202D_FD_184834 | JGI IMG/M metagenome (GOLD analysis project Ga0207864, IMG submission 184834) | Ionic liquid and high solid enriched microbial communities from the Joint BioEnergy Institute, USA - AR20-2-D (SPAdes) (version 2) ...
CCGCGCCGCGGGGGCCGTCGGGGCTAGCTGCCGATCCGCCCCGTGTTCTGCTTGGCGATCGTGACCAGCGACGGCCGCGGCAGCCCGGCGCGGTCGGGCCAGTCGCTGGACGGGTTGTCAGCGGTGCTGCCCTCGCCGGGGTGCTGCACGGCGCAGAACAGCGTGCGCTCGTCGGGGGTCAGCTCGGGACCGCACGCCTCCGCGCCGACCGGCACCGACAGGAACTGGCGCACGTGGCCGCGGTCGCGGCCCTTCAGCGGCACCGCGTGGAAGGCGTCGTTGGGCCCCAGGTACGTGGGCTGGCCGTCGGTGGCGATCCAGATGTTGCCGCTGTGGTCGAACAGGAGGTTGTCCGGCGAGGAGATGGGGCTGACCAGCTCCTTGGGGAACCCCGCGAAGGAGGTCGACGGGTCGTTGGGGTTGCCGCACAGCAGGAAGAACTGCCAGCGGAAGGTGGTGGCCGCGGCGTCGCCGCCGTCCTCCTCCCACTCCAGCACGTGGCCCCAGCGGTTGGGCGCCCGCGGGTTGGGAGCGTTCGGCGCGCTCCGCGCGGTGTTGTTGGTCAGCGCGGCGTAGACCCGGCCGGTGACGGGGCTGGGCTGGACGTCCTCAGGGCGGTCCATGGGCGTGGCGCCGACGGCGTCTGCGGCCAGGCGCGCGTTCATGAGGACCTCGGCCTGGTCGTTGAAGCCGTTCTCCGGCGTCAGCGGGCCCTCGCCGAACACCAGCGGCAGCCACTCGCCGACGCCGTTGCCGTTCTCGTCGATGTCGAAGCGCGCCGCGTACAGGGTCCCCTCGTCGAGCAGGTCGCGGTTGGCGGCCATGTCGTCGGGGTCGAAGCGGCCGGCGGTGACGAACTTGTAGAGGTACTCGAACTGCGAGTCGTCGCCGGAGTAGACCGCGACCCGGCCGTCGGCGGTCAGCCGCGTGGTCGCGCCCTCGCGCTTGAAGCGGCCCAGGGCGGTGCGCTTGCGCGGCTTGTAGCTCGGGTCGTAGGGGTCGATCTCGACGACCCAGCCGAAGCGGAACGGCTCGTGGGGCTCGACGCGCAGGTCGAAGCGCTCGTGGAAGCGCTCCCACTTGCGCTGCGACTGCCCGTTGGGGATGTTCACGCGCTGGTGCATGCGGCGCACCCGCTCGGGGACGTCCGCCGCGGCGAGGTGGGCGAAGTACTGGTGGAAGTTCTCCTCGCAGGTCAGCACCGTCCCCCACGGCGTGGTGCCCCCGGCGCAGTTGTTGAGCATGCCGAGGACCTCGGTGCCGGAGGGGTCGGCGTTGGTCCGCATGAGCTCGTGGCCGCGGGCCGGCCCGGTGATCTCCATCGGCGTGGTGCCGGTGATGCGCCGGTTGTACGGCGACGGCCGCACGACCTGGAAGTGGGCGCTGCGGCGCGGCCGCCGCACGTGCACGATCGAGCCGCCATGGGCCATGATGTCGACGAGGACCTGCTCCTCGGTGGGGTTGTTCCCGTCGTAGCCGTGGAACATCAGCTCGGGGTTGGTGTACTCGTGGTTGACCCACACCAGCCCCTCGTCGCTGCCGCGCAGCGGCCAGTAGGCGACGAAGTCGTTGTTGAAGCCGAACTGGAGCGCCTGAGCGGCGCCGGTCTGCGCGTCGGCGTCCCACTCGGGGGCCCCCTCGAGGAGGGGGTCGCCCCAGCGGATCAGCACCTGGTGGTCGTAGCCGCGCGGCACCACCACCGTGTCGGCGTTGGTCGGGGCGATCGGCTCGAAGCGCAGCGTCGTGCCGGCCGCGTGGGCGCGGTCGCCGGTCTGCGCGGCCGCGTCGGTGGCGGTCATCCCGCCGTAGCCGACGACCAGCACGGACGCGGCGATGCCGCGCAGGAAGTCGCGGCGTGGCAGGCCGCGCGCGACGACGTCGGCGAAGGGCTCGTTGCCGGAGACGTTGCTCGGGGCGGCGGCGCACTCGTCTCCGCACTTCCAGCGGCAGGTCTCGGGTCCGCAGCGTGGACGATGGGTGAGGAGCGGCAGCGGGCGGCTCGCGGGCATGGTGACCCCCTCCTGTCGACCCGATGGGGAGTCATCGTCCGGGTCTGCCCGAGTAGCGTCAAGAGCTAGCCTGGCACCTTTTGTGACTATCGCGAGATTTGGCCGGGCCGCGCCGGTCGCGGCGGAGACGAGCCGGCAAGCGGCCGCAGGCCCGATCAGGCCGAGGCGGTCGGCAGCGCCGGGGGGTCGGGCTGGACCGCGCCCGGCGGCAGCACCGGCGCCGCGCCGGTGACGGCCTCCACCAGGGGCACGAGGGTGTCGCACAGGTCCGCGTCGACCTTGAGCGTGGCGCAGTGGTCGCCGCGGGTGCGGCCGCGGTTGACGATGGCCACCGGCAGGCCCCGACGCGTCGCCGCCGTCACGAAGCGGTAGCCCGAGCCGACCGCCAGCGAGGAGCCCAGCACCAGCAGCGCCCTCGCCGCGGCCAGGCGGTCGAGTGCGCGGCGGAAGCGCTCGCGCGGGACGCTCTCGCCGAAGAACACGACGTCGGGCTTGAGCACGCCGCCGCAGCGGCGGCAGTCGACGACCCGGAAGGCCGCCACCTCCGCGTCGTCGAGCTCGACGTCGCCGTCGGGGCGCACGCGCCCGGCGGCGGCGCGCTCGCGGAAGCCGGGGTTCACCGCGTCCAGCCGCAGCGCGATCTCGTAGCGGGAGCGGCGGTCTCCGCAGCCGAGGCACACGACGGTGTCCAGGCGCCCGTGCAGGTCGATGACGTCGCGGGTCCCGGCGGCCGTGTGGAGGCCGTCGACGTTCTGGGTCACCACGCCGACCAGCAGCCCGGCCCGCTGCAGGGCCGTCACGGCGTGGTGGCAGGCGTTGGGCCTGGCGGCGCTGATGCGCGGCCACCCGACGTGGCTGCGCGCCCAGTAGCGGCGCCGCTCGTCGGCCGAGCCGAGGAAGCGGTCGTAGGTCATCGGTGCGCTGTGGCGCAGGCGCCCGCTGGCCCCGCGGTAGTCGGGGATGCCGGAGTCGGTGGAGATCCCGGCGCCGGTCACGACCAGGACGCCGCCCCCGCCGACGAGCTCGGCGAGGCGGCTGCGGGGGTCGGCGCGCGTGTCCGCCATCCGCTCCAGACTAGTGTGGTCGCCATGCAGGTCGGGCTCCTGGGTCCCCTCCGGGTCGTCGCCGATGGGCGGGACCTGCACATCGGCGGTGCCCGCCTGCGGCGAGCCGGCCGGCCCGCCCCAGCCGGCGCACCCGCAGGGCGTCGCTGACGAGGTCGACGCCCGCCAGCGCGGTCGTGGCGCGGAAGCGCCTGGTCAGGTTCTCGGTCTCGAACGCGGCGGTCATGGGCGGCAGGCTGCCGGCTGCTGCTCACAGCGCCCGCGCAGACCGCTCGCAGGCCGCGCAGCCATTGACAGGCGCGAGCGGATCGAGCACCGTTTCGGCCAGGGTCCCCGGGGAGGACCACAGGGGTGGTCTGCCCTGGGACCTGCAGCGATCACGGCGGGAGTCGATGCCGTGCCGTCGCGGGCAGCGGGCGGCAATGCCGTGAACACCCGAGCCGCCCCCCGAATGCGAGGAGAACACGATGGTGATGGAACAGAAGTTCACCCGTCGCGAAGTGCTGGGCATGACGGCGGGCCTGCTGACGGCCGCCACGCTCGGGCCTGCTGGGGCCGCGCTGGCGCAGCCGAACGCCGCCGGCCGCCTCATCCGTCCCGACCGCGTGGGGACGATCCTCTACACCCAGCGCGATGTTCCGTCCCGTGCCGGCATCTGGAACAATCCGTCGCCCACGATGGGCTACCTGGGCGGCCCCAACTTCCCCGACGACCCCAACGACCTGGGGCCGCTGGTGCCGCTCCCCGGTGGCTTCCTGGAGCTGTTCGAGTTCCTGGCTGAGTGCGGTTTCAAGCAGGTCGAGTTCGCCGGCTACAACCAGCACGCCGCCAACCGCGGCGGGGCCAACCCCGGCCCCGGCAACCCGACCGCGTACCTGGAGTACGCCAAGACGCTGCGCAAGTTCCTGGACGACACCGGCCTGGAGGCCATCGGCAACCACGGCTTCATCCCCAACACGTGGCCCGGCGGGCCCGGCGGTGGGATGTCGCAGGCCGACTACGACCGCTTCCACCTCGAGCTCGAGTTCGCCTCCATCCTCGGCATGCCCTACATGGGCACCGGTGGCGACCCGACCAGCAGCCGCCACAAGGAGGACTGGGACGTCGCCGCTGAGAAGTGGGAGGCGCTCAACGAGCTGGCGCGGCCGTACCGGATCAAGATCTACCCGCACAACCACGCCGACGCCTACAACTTCCTGCTCGACGGGCCGATGGTGGAGGTCACCGAGGACCTCAACACCGGGCAGCCGCTGCCGCAGCCGCAGATCGTCCGCAGCTCCTCGGGCAAGCGGATGATGCAGTACTACCTGGACATCACCAACCGCAACCTCTGCGTCTGCGAGATCGACATCTACTGGGCATACGTCGCCCAGCACCGGTTCCAGTGGTACTACAACGAGAACGGCGAGCGGGTGCAGGACATCTTGGACCCGATCGCCCAGATCCGGAACAACTCGACGCGGTACCACCTGTACCACGCCAAGGACGGTGAGCGGACCACCCAGCCGCCGGGTGTCGGCAACGGCTACAACATGATCCCGTTCGGCGACCCGCGCAGCGCCATCCCCTACAAGCAGCTGTTCATGGAGCAGCGCGCCCACGGGCTGAAGAACCCGAACTACGAGCAGGACAACGCCCCCGGCGGCGCCGCCGACCCGGGTCAGTCGCTGCGCTTCGCGAAGATCAGCGCCCGCAACATGATGGCGCTGAACCGCCGCACCTGAGCGGCGCTCGCGTCGTCCGGCGCCCGGGGCCCGCTGGCCCCGGGCGCTGTCGCGTCTGCGGCCGTCCCCGTCGGCGCCGCGGAACGGCCCGGCGTCGCGGAATAGCACGGCGCACCGGCGCCGTTGCAGGGCGTCGACCGCTGATCTCGCGCGCACCAGGAGCCGCCCGTGACCGTCCCCCTGTCGATCCTCGACCTCGCCGAGGTCGGCGAGGGCAGCACCGTCGCCGACAGCCTCGCCGCGACCGTGCGGCTCGCCCAGCGAGCCGAGGAGTGGGGGTACCGGCGGGTGTGGTACGCCGAGCACCACAACATGCCCGCGATCGCCTCATCGGCGACGGCCGTGCTGATCGCCCACGTCGCGGCGCACACCCGCCGCATCCGCGTCGGCGCCGGCGGCGTGATGCTGCCGAACCACTCGCCGCTCGTGATCGCCGAGCAGTTCGGCACCCTGGCGACGCTGCACCCGGGGCGCATCGACCTCGGCCTCGGCCGCGCCCCCGGCACCGACCAGCAGACGGTGCTCGCGCTGCGCCGCGACCCCGCGGCGGCCGAGCGCTTCCCCGCCGACGTCCTCGAGCTGCAGGGCTACCTCGGCGACGAGACGCGCGTCCCGGGGGTCGAGGCGACGCCGGGCAAGGGCACCCACGTGCCCCTCTACATCCTCGGCTCGTCGCTGTTCGGCGCCAGGCTCGCCGCGGCCCTGGGCCTGCCGTACGCGTTCGCGTCGCACTTCGCACCCGACGCGCTCGAGGCCGCCGTCGCCACCTACCGCCGCGAGTTCCGCCCCTCGGCGCAGCTGGCCGAGCCGTACGTCATCGCCGGGATCAGCGTCATCGCCGCCGACGACGCTGCCCAGGCGCACGCGGAGCTGGCGGCCGCCAAGCGCCGCCGCGCCAAGCTCCTGCTGGGGCGGGGACGCGCGCTCAGCGACGAGGAGGCGGACGCGCTGCTCGCGTCGCCGGCCGGGGCGCAGGTCCACCACATGATGCGCTACGCCGCCGTCGGCACGCCCGAGCAGGTCCGCGACGACCTCGCCCGCTTCGCCGAGCACGCCGACGCCGACGAGCTGATCCTCGCCTGCGCCGCACCCGGCGAGACCGCTCGGCTGCGCACCTTCGAGCTCATCGCGAGAGTCTCCGGTCTCGTCTCCGCCGCCTGACGGCCCGCCCCCGGCCGCCGGGGCCCGGGGCGTCGTCCGGATCCGCCACCCGCCACCCCTTGGCAGGCGGTGTGTCACCAGGTGCACTGCGGCGGTGCGTCAGGTGACACGCCGTCGCAGGCCGGACGGTGGCGAGCCCGACGCGGATGGAGGTATCCGCTCTCGTCGCTCTCGCCTCTCTCCACGACGACGGCTTCGTATCGGCGAGGAGGTCGAACGACCATGAGCGCACAGGAGCGACGGATCGACGTCGTGCTCGAGGGCGGCGGTGTCAAGGGCATCGCGCTGGTCGGGGCGCTGGCCGTGCTGGAGGAGGCCGGCTTCAGCGTCAACCGCGTCGCCGGGACCTCGGCGGGAGCGATCGTCGGGGCGCTGGCAGCCGCCCGCATGCCGACGTCGAAGATGGTCGAGGTCATGCAGGAGCTCGACTACCGCCGCTTCCAGGACGCCAAGGGCCTGTCGCGCTTCGGCGCCCCCGGCCAGCTCCTGTCGCTGCTCCTCGACCAGGGCATCTACGCCGGCGACTACGCCCGCGGCTGGCTCGCCGAGATGCTGGCCGACCACGGGGTGCGGACGTTCGCCGACCTGCACTGCGACGACCCGGGGGCGGACCTGCCGCCGGAGAAGAACTACCGGCTGGTCGTGATGGTCTCCGACGTCACCCAGGGCTGCCTGCGCCGCCTGCCGTGGGAGTACGACCGCTACGGCTGCTCCGCCGACGAGATCCCCGTCGCCGACGCCGTGCGCGCGTCGATGTCGATCCCCTTCTTCTACCGCCCGGTGAAGATGCACGACCGCCGCAGCGGGCGGCGCTGCTGGATGGTCGACGGCGGCATGCTGTCGAACTTCCCGGTCGACACCTTCGACCGCACCGACGACCGGCGTCCGCGCTGGCCGACGTTCGGCATCAAGCTGTCAGACCGGCCGCGCGACGGCGCCATCGCCCACGACGTGCAGGGCATCCTCAGCCTGACGCGCGCGATGGTCGGCACCATGACCACCTTCCACGACCGCCTGCACCTGCAGGCCCCCGACGTGGTCGCGCGCACGATCTTCGTCGACACCGGCGGCGTGCGCGCCACCGACTTCGACCTCGACCGCGCCACCCAGCAGCGCCTCTACGAGAGCGGGCGCAAGGCGGCCGAGAAGTTCCTCCACGGCGGCCCCGACCGGGAGCCGTGGGACTTCGACACCTACCTGGAGCGGCACCGCCGGTCGCGCGCCACGGCGGTCGCCGGCTGAGGGGGCAGGCGCGCCGGTCCGCCGTCAGCGCGAGGTGTCGACGACGGCGCCCCGCAGCTCGGCCAGCGCGACGGCACTAGGACGGCGTCGGTGAGGTCCGCAGCGGACAGGTCGGCCTCGACGAGCAGGACCCCGCGCAGGTCGAGGCCGACCAGCGACTGCTGGCGCCAGTTCACCCAGGACCAGTCGCCGCCGTCGATCGTGACGCCGACGAGGCGGGCGCCGATGAGCTCGGACCCGGTCATCTTGCAGCCGGCGAAGACCGCGGTCGACAGCACCGCGCGGCGCAGGTCGCAGTTCGTGAACGCCGACCGCTCGTGCCGCGAGCCGGACAGGTCGGCGTTGGTGAAGCGGCAGGCGTCGAAGCGGCAGCCGCGGGTCACGATCTCCGCGAGGTCGGCGCCGTCGAAGTCGCAGCGGACGAACTCCTCACCGTCCAGCACGGCGCCGGGCAGGACGTCGCCCACGACCTCGTCGCGGTGGGCTCGACGGCTCACGTCGGCTCAGTCGAGCGCCACGAGCCCGCGGTAGGTCCCGCCCTGGCCGACGACCGCGTCGACGCGCAGCAGGCCCTCGACGTCGCCGCCGACCAGCATGACGGAGGTGATCGCGCCGCCCGCCTTCGTCTTGCCCGGCCACACCATGTCGGCGGTGACCGGCGTGCCGTCGACGGTGCCGTCGAAGGCGATCTGCGAGGTGAACACGTCGGCGAAGGCGCCTGGCGGGTTCGTCGCGACGTCGTCGCAGGGCGCGAAGATCAGCGCCGTCGTCCGCCCTTCGCCGGTGCCCTCGAGGGTGCCCTCGAAGGTGAGCCGGCCCTCGACGGTCAGGTGACAGGCGTGCGCCCCCACGGGCGTGGTCGTCAACGTCGGCAGGAACAGCTCCGTGGTGAAGCTGCCCGTCGCCCTGACGCGCGTGGCCGCGCTGGCCGGGGCGGCGGGCCCCACCAGCAGCAGCGTCGCCAGCAGCAGCACTGCGACCACCCGCTTCATGACCTCGCCCCCTTCGAGCGCGCTGACGGCCCGCGCCGCGAGCGTACGGAGCGCCTGACCACGCGGTCAACGCGTTCATGCACGAACCGAAGAAGGCGTGCATCGCTGCCCCAGCGACGGCACGCGCCCCGTTGCGGCCGGTCCGGTAGGGTTTCGGGACGCCGAGGGGAGGGGCTGTGCGGCTCGCCAAGGACGCGCTCGTCGAGTTCTTCGTCGTGCGGGGTGACCTCGATCGCGCCGAGCAGGCCGACGCCACCCTGCCCGACCCGGTCGACCTGGAGGCCGACGCCGACGCGCTGCGAGCGCTCGGCCTGGACCCGGGGCTGCTCGCCACCCAGATCGACAACCTCGAGCCGTAGCCGCCGCACGCCAAGCGAGCCGGGGCGGCGAGAAACCCTGCACAGCGCAGGCTTCTCCCCGGGGGCGCCCCGCCGCCCCGCTCGCCGGGGGAGAAACCCTGCACAGAGCAAGTTTCTCCCCGGGGGCGCGCCCCAGGACCGGGCGTGACCTCATCGTGGTGACCGCGCGACCCCCAGGGGCCGACCGCCCCCAGACAGCAAGCAACGCGCTGACCAGCGCGTTCGACCGAGAGCGGGTGAGGGGAATCGAACCCCCGTTCCGAGCTTGGGAAGCTCGTGTTCTACCATTGAACTACACCCGCGGAGGCGTGGCCGATGATACGAGCGCCCCGGTCGGGGGGCAATCGGGGCGGTCGGCGGCGGGGGCGGGGAGGCTCTATCCTGCGCCACCATGATCCTGTCGGACCGGTCCATCCGCGAGGAGCTCGCGGCGGGGCGCATCGTCATCGACCCGCTCGACGAGACGGCGGTGCAGCCGTCCAGCGTGGACCTGCGCGTCGACAACAGCTTCCGGGTCTTCGCCAACCACCGGCACCCCTACATCGACGTGCGCCAGCCGCAGCCCGACCTCACCGAGCTCGTCAAGGTCGAGGACGGCGAGCCGTTCATCCTCCACCCCGGCGAGTTCGTGCTCGGCAGCACCTACGAGCGGGTGAAGCTGCCCGACGACCTCGTGGCACGGCTCGAGGGCAAGAGCTCGCTGGGGCGGCTGGGGCTGCTGGTCCACGCCACCGCCGGGTTCGTGGACGCGGGCTGGGACGGGTGGCTGACGCTGGAGCTGAGCAACGTGGCGACGCTGCCGATCGCGATCTACCCGCGCATGCGCATCGGTCAGCTCGCCTTCTTCCGGCTGTCGACCCCCGCTGAGCACCCCTACGGCAGCGACGCGCTCCGCTCCAAGTACCAGGGGCAGCGCGGCCCCACGGCGAGCAAGTTCTTCCTCAACTTCACCGACGACGAGGCCTGACCCCTTCGACCCCTGGGGTACCACCCCGCTGACCTGCGGGAACATGACTCCATCGGGTCATGCACCGGCGGCCGGCGCCGGCCGATGACTGGAACAGGTGAGCGCAGTCGGCGCGCACCACCGGCATCGGAGCGATCTCGTGGGCAAGGGCCGGAGGCGGTCGCTGCGCGGGCACCTGCTGGGTGTGCAGGCCGCGGTGCTGCTGCCCCTGCTCGTCATCGGCCTCACCGCCTGGCAGGTGCGCCGCGTCACCGATGCCGCCGACGAGCGTGTCAGCGCCGGCGTCGAGCTGACCCAGGCGGTCAGCGCCCTGCAGGCGAGCCTCGGCGAGGCGCAGACGTCCCTGACCGACAGCCGCGTCATCGGCGGCGACCCGAAGGCCCTGGCCGACCTGGAGGTGCTGACCAGCGGCATCGACGCCGACTTCGAGCGCCTCCTCGCGAGCGTCGAGGGCGACCTGGCCGCGCCCGTCCTGACCGCCCGCGACGACTGGACGGACGCCGTCGACGAGCTGCACGAGCGCGCGGCCAGCGGCTGGCTCACCGCCGACTACGCGGCCATGTCCAGCAGCCTGCGCCTCATCCAGTGGCGCGTCGTCAGGGTCAACCAGCAGCTCAGCGCCTTCGCCGGGGCCGTCCTCGCGCAGCTGCGCGGCGACCTCGAGGCCGCCGAGCAGCAGGTGTGGCGGCAGACCCGCTGGGGCCTCCTCGGCGTGCTCGTCGCCGGTCTCGTCACCGTGGCCGGCACCGGTCGCCTCCTGCACGCGCGGCTCGGCGATCCCATCCGGCAGCTGCAGCGCGGCGTCGAGCGGCTCGGCGCCGGCGACCTGGGCCACCGCCTGCCGTTGCCGTCGCTGTGCGAGCTGCGCGGCGTCACCGTCGCCTTCAACGCCATGGCCGACCAGCTGCAGCGCAGCCGCGACGACATCGCCCGCAGCGAGGCGCGCTTCCGCGGGCTGGTGCAGAACGCCAGCGACCTCATCGTCGTGATCGACCGCGCGGGGACGCTGCGCTACCTGACCCCGTCGGTCGAGCGCATGCTCGGCTACCGTCCCGAGGACGCCCTCGGCCAGCCGCTCGAGGCGCTGCTCCACCCCGACGACCGCAAGCACCTCACGGCCCTGCTGCTGGCGCCCGGCCGCTTCGCCGACTCGGGCAGGCCGATCGAGGTGCGGGTGCGTCACGCCGACGGCAGCTGGAAGCGGGTCGAGGCGCTCGCCAGCGACCTGCTCGACGACCCCGAGGTGGCCGGCATCGTGCTCACCAGCCGCGACGTCACCGAACGCGTCGCGCTGCAGGAGGCGCTCGCCCACCAGGCCTTCCACGACGCCCTCACCGGGCTGGCCAACCGCGCCCTGTTCACCGACCGCCTGGCGCACGCGCTGTCGCGCCGCCAGGGCACCGTCGCGGTCGTGTTCCTCGACCTCGACGACTTCAAGGTCGTCAACGACAGCCTCGGCCACGCCGCCGGCGACCAGCTGCTCGTGGAGGTCGCCAGCCGCCTCCAGCAGGCCCTGCGCCCCAGCGACACCCCCGCCCGCTGGGGCGGCGACGAGTTCGCCGTGCTGCTGGAGGACGTCGACGACGAGCACAGCGCCCGACAGGTGGCGCAGCGCCTGCGACGCGCCCTGCGCCAGCCCCTCGACCTCGACGGCACGGTGGTGTACCCGCAGGCCAGCGTGGGCGTGGCGGTCAGCACCGGCGAGCCGACGACCGCCGGCGAGCTGCTGCGGCGCGCCGACACGGCCATGTACGCCGCCAAGAGCGAGGGCAAGGACACCGTGACGGTGTTCCGGCCCCGCCTCGACGTCGCCCAGCGCGGCCGGCTGCAGCTGCGCGCCGACCTGCAGGCCGCCCTCGACCGCGACGAGTTCGAGCTGCACTACCAGCCCACCGTCGACCTCGTCACGGGCACCCTGACCGGGGTGGAGGCCCTGCTGCGCTGGCGCCACCCGCGCCGCGGCCTGGTCGCGCCGAGCGCGTTCCTGCCGCTGGCCGAAGACAGCGGCCTCATCGTGCCCGTCGGGCGCTGGGTCCTGGTCGAGGCCTGCCGGCAGGCGGCCGTCTGGCAGCGCCAGCACCCCGAGCGCGTGACGACCGTGAGCGTGAACCTGTCGGGCCGGCAGGTGGCAGTCCCCGAGGTGGTCGACCACGTGCGCGACGCCCTCGCCGACAGCGGCCTGGAGCCCGGGCGTCTGGTGCTGGAGATCACCGAGAGCGTGCTGCTGGAGCAGACCCCGGCGCTGGCGGAGCGGCTCGCCGAGCTCAAGGCCCTCGGCGTGCGCCTGGCCGTCGATGACTTCGGGACCGGCTACAGCTCGCTGGCGTACCTGCAGCGGCTGCCCGTCGACGTCCTCAAGATCGACAAGACCTTCGTCGAGGCGCTCGGCGACGGCGTCGAGCAGGAGGCGCTCGCCGAGACGATCGTGACGCTGGCGCGGATGATGCGCCTGCAGGCGGTCGCCGAAGGCGTCGAGCGCCAGGAGCAGGCCAGCGTCCTGCGCGACCTCGGCTGCGACCTCGCGCAGGGCCACCTGTTCGCCGCCCCGCAGCAGGCCGCCGCGATCGGCGATCTCCTCGGAGCCGCAGACGGCGTCGGCCCCGCGGACGGGGTCGGCCTCAGCGCGTGACCGCCGCCGTGCGGCGGGCGGCGTCCTCGATCGCCTCGGCGACCGCCGCCAGCGCCGCGTCGTCGGCGGCGGGCGCCGTCAGCACCACGCGCAGGTGGCGGGCGCCGTCGACCTCGGCGCTCGACAGGTGCGGCGCGCCCCTCCTCCAA
>Ga0207864_1003788_pt1 | contig 12278 bp, 9 predicted proteins | sample HigsolmetaAR202D_FD_184834 | JGI IMG/M metagenome (GOLD analysis project Ga0207864, IMG submission 184834) | Ionic liquid and high solid enriched microbial communities from the Joint BioEnergy Institute, USA - AR20-2-D (SPAdes) (version 2) ...
CCTGCGCGACGCCCTCGGCGCGCTCGCCGAGGACCCGCCGCTCGCCCTCGGCCGCGGCGAGCTGGCGGCGCTGCTGCTCCCCGGCGAGAGCGACCCGCTGCTGCGCGGCCGCAGGCTCCAGGACGCGCTCCGCGCCGCGATCGAGCAGCTGCGGCCCAGCGACGAGGCCGGCCCGGTGCTCAACGACCCGCGCTGGCGCCACTATCTGATCGTCGCCGGCGAGTACGAGGTCGGCGAGGCGCGCGCCGACCTGCAGGAGGCCCTCGCCCTCAGCACCAGCACCTACAGCCGCGCCAAGCGCGAGGCGCTCGAGCGCCTGCTCGCGCTGCTGCCCGCGGCCCTCGACGCCCAGCCGCCGCCGCTGCCGCCGGCCGCGCTCTATGCGCCCCCGCCGCCCTCCGGCGCGGACTACGAGGACGAGCTGGAGCTGTGCGCCGCGATCCTGCGCCGCGAGGGGCTCGCCGCCATCTGGCGCGCCGACGAGGAGGAGGCGGTCGATGTCGCCGCCAGCCTCGCCGCCCAGCTCCAGGCTCGCGGCCAGACCGTCGTCTGGCACCAGGCGCGGCCCGCCGAGGCCGAGGCCAGCCCGGGCCATCGCCTGCTGGTGGCGCTCGCCGCCGCCCTGGCGCGTGAGGGCGAGCGCGAGCTGTGGGACGTGCTCGCCGCCCCGGGCGCGACGCCCGAGGTCTGGCACTTCGATATCCTCGCCGCCGCCCTCAGCGGGCGCCACTGGACCGTGGTGGTCGCGGGGACTCAGCACCTCGAGGGGATCGACGCCGACCAGGCGCTCGATGTGCTCGCGAGCGCCCGCGAGCAGCGCGACATCCGCCTGGTGCTGGCCGGGAGCTCGCTGCCGCCCTGGGTCGGCGACGAGCACCGGCCGCAGCTCCCGGCCGCCCGTGGCGCCGCCGGGCGCCAGCCGCACCTCGCCCGGCTCGCCGACCGCGCGCCCCGCCCCGAGGACGAGACGCTCCTCGCCGTCGTCCGGTCGCGGGCCGCCGAGCTCATCGCTGCGCTCGACCCGGAGGTGGTGCGCGCCCTCCCGCCCTGGCAGCACGACGAGCTGCTCGCCGCGCTCGACCCGATCGCCGAGCTCATCGAGCGGCTCCGCAGATCCTGACTGCGGCCGAAGCTGGCGCTCGGCATCCAGGCGCCGCGGCGGGCCAAGCTCCGCCGGCGTCGATTTCGAGCAAAAAGAGCGCGGGCTGGCAGGCCAGCGCCGCGTTCGCAAGCAGAAGCGTGTTTGAGGTGCGGGCGCATCGCGCGCCCGCACCCCGTTCGCCTACCCCCGGATCACCGCGCCGACATCGTGCTGGAGGCCGCGGATGATCTTTGCCCGCACCTTGCTCAGCTCGGCGTCGCTCAGGGTCCGGTCGGGCGCGCGGAAGGTCAGCCGGTAGGTCAGGCTGCGCTTGCCGGCCTCGAGCGGCGCCCCCTCGTACACGTCGAAGAGCGTCAGGCCCTCGAGCAGCGCGCCGGCGTACTTGCGCAGCGCCGCCTCCACCTTCGCCGCCGGCACGTTCACGTCCAGCACGAAGGACAGGTCCTGCACCGTCGCCGGGTAGCGCGAGATCGGCCGGTAGCGCGCCGGGTGGGCGGCGGCCGTCAGCAGCTCGAGGTCCAGCTCGGCCGCCAGGGCGCGCGGCGCCTCGATCTCCAGCCGCTCGCGCACCTGCGGGTGCAGCTCGCCCAGCACGCCCACCCGCTGCTGGCCTATCAGCAGCGCCGCCGCCCGCCCCGGGTGGAAGCGCGGGTCGTCGGTGAGCGGCACGAACTGCGCCTCCCTGGCCGCGTTCAGCCGCGCCAGCAGCGTCTCGATCACGCCCTTCAGGTCGAAGAAGTCCATCGGCTCGCTGCGCGGCGTCAGCCAGGACTGCGGGTCGCGGGCGCCCGCCATGGCGATCGCGAGGCGGCGCGGCTCGTCCGGCAGCAGCTCGCCCTCGCGCCGCAGGTAGACCCGCCCGATCTCGAACAGCAGCACCCGCTCGCGCTCGCGCAGGTTCTGCGAGAGCGCCTCGAGCAGCGTCGGCAGCAGCGAGCGCCGCAGGTACTCGCGCTCGGACGAGAGCGGGTTGGCGAGCTTCAGGTACTGCGCGGCGTCGGCCTCGGCCGGGTTCACCTTGGCCACGTCGGCCATGTTCGTCAGCGAGTAGGTGATCGCTTCGTCCAGCCCGGCGCCCGTCAGCACGTCGCGCACCTTGTGCTCCAGCTCCAGCGCCAGGTTGGGCTGCTGCTCCGGCAGCTCGTCGGCCATCATGGTGGTCGGGATGCGGTCGTAGCCGTACATCCGCGCCACCTCCTCGCACAGGTCCGCCAGCAGCGTCACGTCGCGCCGGAAGCTCGGCACCACCACCCGCACCGCCTGGCCGCCGTCCGCCTCGACGATCGTGCACTCGAAGCCGAGCGGGCGCAGCAGCCCGGCGATCTCCTCGGACGAGAGGGTGATTCCCAGGATGCGGCGCACCTCGCGCGGCGTCAGCTCCAGCACCACCGGCTTCCAGGGCCGCGAGTACACGTCCAGCATGCCCTGCGCCACCGTGCCGCCGGCCACCTGCTGCAGCAGCGCCAGCGCCCGGCGCTGCGCCAGCGGCGGCAGCTCGAGGTCCACGCCGCGCTCGAAGCGCTTCGACGCCTCCGAGCGGGCGCGCAGCGCGGTCGACATGCGCCGGATGATCGTCGGCTCCCAGACCGCCGCCTCCAGCAGGATGCGCGTCGTGCTCTCGCTCACCTCGCTCGAGGCGCCGCCCATCACGCCGGCCAGGCTCAGCGGCCCGCTCGGGTCGGCCACCAGCAGCGGCTGCCCGCCCCGCTCGCCGAGCGCCGTGGAGAGATCGTGCTCCTTGCCGTCCAGCGTCGTCAGCCGCTCGCCGGGCCGCGCCAGCCGCACGATCAGATGCTGCTCCGCCACCTTGTCGGCGTCGAAGGTGTGGTTCGGCTGGCCCAGCTCCAGCATCACGTAGTTGCTCACGTCGACGATGTTGTTGATCGGCCGCATCCCGGCCATGATGAGCCGGCGCTGCATCCACAGCGGCGACGGGCCGACCCGCACGCCCTCGATCAGCGTCGCCGTGAAGCGCGGGCACAGGTCGGGCGTCTCCACCGTCACCTTCGCCCGCCCCTCGATCGGCGGCCCGCTCGCCTCCACCTCGAACGCCGGCATGCGCAGCTCCGCCCCGGTGAGCGCCGCGACCTCGCGCGCCACCCCGAGGATCGAGAGCGCCCGCGACATGTTCGGCAGCACGTCGATCTCGATCACCACGTCGCCCAGGTAGTCGCGCAGCGGCGTGCCCACCGGCGCGTCATCGGGCAGGATGAGGATGCCCTCGTGGTCGTCCGAGAGCCCCAGCTCCTTCTCGGAGCACAGCATCGCGTTCGACATAATGCCGCGCACCGGGCGGGCCTTCAGCACCGCCTTGACCCTGCCCTCGGCGTGGCCGTCGTACAGCTCGGCGCCCTCCTTCGCGAACACCGCCTTCAGCGGGTGCGGCAGCCGCCCCTGGCCCTTGTACTGGAACAGGTTCGGCGCGCCGGTCACGACCGTGTGCGGCTCGCCCGCGCCGTAGTCCACGTCGGCCAGCACCAGGCGGTCGGCGTTCGGGTGCTGCCGCACCTCAAGGATGTTGGCGATCAGCACCTTCTCGGGGTCCCACGGCAGGTCCGAACCCTCGACGCCGATGTACTCCACGCTCTCGGTCTCCAGCCCGGAGCGCGTCAGCAGCTCGGCCAGCTCGGCCGGCGATAGGCTGATATCGACAAACTCTCTCAGCCATGAAAGTGGTACACGCATATCGCTCTCCTCCGCGTCGGCGCGTCGCACGTTGCGCCTCAGCGCGCGTCCCGACGCGCCAACGCTCCCACGTCCTAACGTGCAACGCTCACCGTCGTCAGCTCCACCAGATCCCCGATGAGCTTCCCCCGCTCCGAGTAGACCCGCGCCCGGCGCCCGGTCTCCGGGTACCACAGCCCGACTCGCAGCTGGTACGTCCCCTCCTCCAGATCCTCCGGCAGCGCGAGCGTGTGGCGGTCCGGTATCCAGTCGCCCGCCACCCACTGCGTCATCGGGAAGGCGCCCGCGGTCGGCTCCTCGTTCGTCTCGGCGACGATCGCCTCGTCGCCGTTCACCAGATGCACGAATACGACCCAGTCGCGGTTCTGCCGCCCGAGCGCGTGCCACATCAGCTCCAGCTCCAGCACGGCTCCCGGGCGGGCCTCCCCGCTGAGCCGCCAGCCGAGCAGCTCCGCGCCCGCCTCATCGGTCCGCGCGAAGCGCCCGTAGGTCGGCTCCCCGAGCCGCTCCAGCGCCACGTGTTCCGGCAGGGTGTGGAACGGGTAGGCCGGGCGGATCACGCCGAGCGGCAGCCAGCACGCGAGCGCGCAGTAGCCGGCGGCCAGCAGCCAGGAGCCGGCGCGCCAGATCCTCTGCGGAATCCATTGTGTGCGGGCGGCCGCGCCCTGCAGGCCGGCTAGTCCTCGGGCCAGCAGGATCGCGATCGCGGGCAGGGCCGGGAACAGCATCCGCCCCTGCCACGCCACCAGCCCGGCCGTCAGCGCGAAGCTGAGCACCCAGCCGAAGGCCAGCGCGGGCAGCGCGACGAGCGGCCACACCTCGCGCCAGCTCCTCCGTCGCCCCCGCGCGGCGGTCGCTGCGAGCACGAGCCCGAGCGCCCCGCCCAGCCCGAGGAGCGTGTACGCCCAGTCTACCCACCCCGGCGGCGCGATATTCATCCACCCGAAGCGGGCCCAGAACGAGGCGTGCAGCTGCGCCAGCGCCGCCGTCCACGCCCGCGCCCTCGTCAGGTCGAACGCCTGCGTGCTGAACGCGGCGCGAAACAGATCCAGCGCCAGCGGGTCGCCGTACAGCCGCCAGTTCCGCACATACCACCACCCCGACACCGCCGCCGCAGCCCCGGCCACAGCCGCCAGCCGAAGGAGCGCCGCGGCGGCCGCGCGCCGGTGGGGCGCCTGTTCGCTGGCGGCCGTTCGCCTGGGCGCCGCCGGCCCGAGCGCAGCCCACCCCAGCGCCACCGGCGCGAGCAGCAGGGCGTTCTGCTTGGTGATCAGCGCCAGCCCCAGCGCCAGCCCGATCAGCCCCGCCCGGCCCAGCGCCGCGCCGGGCCGCCGGTCCACCACGAGCCACAGCAGCGCCGCGCTCAGCGCCGCCAGCAGCGCGTCGTTGTTGATCAGCGCCGAGGTGAAGATGAACTGCGGGTTCAGCGCCACCAGCCCTGCGGCCAGCAGCGGGACGATCGGCCGCCGGCTCAGCGAGCGGGCCGCCAGGTAGGTGAGCAGAACCGTCGCCGCGCCCGCCGCGGTCGAGGCCAGGCGCGCCAGGTGCCACCCCAGCACCGGCTCGGCCCAGGGCCACTGCTCGCGGCTCCCGTGCGCCACCGCGTTCCGCTGGTCGCCCCCGGCCCATGTGAAGCGCCGGTTGCCCGGCAGGTCGATCTGCCGCGCCTCCTCCGGCAGCCAGGCGACCAGCGGCGCCGCCAGCAGGTACGCCAGGGGCGGGTGGTGCCCCGAGCCGGGCACGTCGCCGACGCACGGCGGGGCGCACTGCACCGGCAGCCGCCGCTCGCGCGCCAGCAGCAGCACATACTGCCCGTGCCCCGGCTCGTCGGGCCCCTCGCCGAGCGGCGTTATCGCGTTGTAGAGCCCCGCCAGCGCCACGAACACCAGCAGAAGCGCGCTGATTGGCAGATACCGTTTCAAGCTACTCCCGGCCACGTCGAGGTGACAGGGTGACTGGGTGACACGGTGACACGGTGACTGGGTTGGTACGGGATCGTGGTTGATCCACAGGCATTCCGGCCTCCAAAAGTCACCCCATCACCCCGTCACCAGGTCACCCTGTCACCGCTAGAACTGCTCCAGGAAGCGCTCGTCGCCGCTGAAGAACAGGCGGATGTCGTCGATCCCGTAGCGCAGCATCGCGATGCGCTCCGGGCCCATGCCGAACGCGAACCCGCTCACCTTCTCCGGGTCGTACCCGCCGTTGCGCAGGACGGTCGGGTGGACCATGCCGGCGCCGAGGATCTCGAGCCAGCCGGTGTGCTTGCACAGCCGGCAGCCCTTCCCGCCGCACAGGAAGCACTCGACGTCGAGCTCGACGCTCGGCTCGGTGAAGGGGAAGTAGCTCGGGCGGAAGCGGGTGCGCACCCCCTTGCCGAACAGCCGCTCGGCGAAGCTGATCAGCGTGCCCTTCAGATCCGCGAACGTGATGTTCTCGCCCACCGCCAGCCCTTCGACCTGGTGGAACTGCATCTCCGAGCGCGCGGTCACCTGCTCGTAGCGGTACACCTTGCCCGGCAGGATCACCCGCACCGGCTTGGGCGCGAAGTGGCGCATGGCGCGGATCTGCCCCGGCGAGGTGTGCGTCCGCAGCAGCACCTTCTCGTCGCCGGGCGGCGTCTCCAGGTAGAACGTGTCCCACATATCGCGCGCCGGGTGGTCGGGCGGCAGGTTCAGCAGCCCGAAGTTCATCTCGTCGGTCTCGACCTCGGGGCTCTCGAACACCTGGAATCCCATCTCGGCGAACGCCGCCGCCATGGCGCGCAGCGTCTGCGTGCTCGGGTGCAGCCGCCCCACCGACACGGCGCGGCCGGGGAGCGTCACGTCCACCTGCTCGGCCTCGAAGGCGTTCATCTGCGCCGCGTGCTTGAGGCTCGTCTCGGCGTTCGCCAGCGCCTGCTCCAGCGCCTGGCGGGTCGCGTTGAACTGCTGGCCCGCCGCCGGCCGCTCCTCGGGCGGCAGCGTCCCGAGCCCGCGGCTCAGCTTGGTCAGCGCGCCCTGCTTGCCGAGGTAGGTGCTCTTCCACTCCGCCAGCGCGCTCAGGTCCGCGGCGGCGCTCAGCTCGGCCAGCGCCCGCTCGCGCAGCTGGTTTAGCTCGTCCACAATGCTCATGGGCTCCTCCCTTCCACGGCGCCTGTGCGCCGCGCGCACAAAAAGGCCACGCGCTCGCAGGGACGAGGCGTGGCCCGTGGTACCACCCTGGTTCGGCGCCCGCCCATTCGTGCAGAGCGCCCTCGGGACCCGCTAACGGGGGTCAGGCGGGAACGACTACTCGGAGCGGCGGAAGGCTCTTCGGTGGAAGGGAAAAGGTCGCGCCCTCAGCGCTCGCCTTTACCCTGTCCCTGCTGCCTTCTGCCAGCTCCTTTCCCCGTCCGGCTCAGAAGGGAACTTCAGCGGGGTTCCGCGGCGGCGGCTCACAGCCGGCGACCACCGCTCTCTGGACGCTTCCGCCCGCCTACTCGCTTCGTCACAGCCGTAGTACGAGGTGAGGTTAAGGGGGCGGCCGGCATCGCTGCCCTGCAGCCCCTTAACCCCAGCCCTAACTTCTCCCAAGTGACCGCTGCCTGAGCGCCTCGAACAGGATCACGCTGCCGGCCACCGCCGCGTTCAGCGACTCGGCCCCGCCGCGCATGGGGATGCCGATCCGCTTCGTCGCCCGCGCCCGGGCGTCCTCGCTCAGCCCGCTCGCCTCGCTGCCGATGATCAGCGCGCTCGGCTGGCGCCAGTCCGCGGCGTAGTACGGCATCGTCGCGCCGGCCTCCGCGGCGTACACATGGTCCACCGTGGCGAGCCGCTCGTCAATCGCCTCCCAGCCGATGTCCTGCTCTAGCGCCAGGCGGAAGTGCGCGCCCATCGCCGCCCGCACCACCTTGGGCGCGTAGACGTCGGCCGTTCCCGGGGCGCACAGCACCTCGGCCACGCCCACCGCCTCGGCGCTCCGCAGCAGCGTCCCCAGGTTGCCCGGGTCCTGCACCGCGTCCAGCACCAGCAGCAGCCCGGGCCTGCCGGGCGCGGGCGAAGGCCAGCGGGCCAGCGCCACGACCCCCTGCGGGTGGACGGTGTCCGACGCCGCGCGCACGACCTGCGGGCTGGCCTCGAGGGCCCGCGGCAGCTCGCGCAGCCGGGCCATCAGCTCCCGGCCGGCCTGCGTCGCCTCCAGCTGCTCCGGCGCGTACAGCGCCAGCTCCAGCGCCGCGCCGCTTGCGAGCGCGTCGGCGATCAGGCGCACCCCCTCAAGCACGAACATCCGCTCGCGGCGTCGCTCCTTTCGGTCGGCGGCCAGCGAGCGGATGTGCTTAACGTGAGGGTTAGCCGTGCTGGTGATCACACTGCGCGCCGAGCCTGCTCGACCACGCTGGTAAATGCGGCTGGATCGCGCACGGCCATGTCCGCCAGGATCTTGCGGTCCAGGTCGATGCCGGCGGCCTTGAGCCCGCTCATCAGGCGGTTGTACGACATACCGTTCTGGCGCGCGGCGGCGTTGATGCGCACGATCCACAGCCGCCGGAAGTCACGCTTGCGGTTGCGCCGGTCTCGGTAGGCGTAGGACAGGGCCTTCAGCACCGTCTGCCGCGCAACTCGGATGCGGCGGCTGCGGCTGCCCCGGTACCCCTTCGCCTGCTGAAGCAGCTTATTATGGCGCTTCCGCACCATGACGCCACGTTTGACGCGCATATGTGTTTCCTATGCTCTCTCGATCTCTATCGAAGTCGAAGCTTCTGGTACAGCAATCAGGTCAATTGCGCGATCTGCCAACAAACTACCGCGCGTGCTTCTTCCCGTACGGCAGCGCCACCTGCACCAGGCGCCGGTTGGCCTTGGACACAGGCTGCTTCCTGTCGAGCTGCTGCAGCAGGCGAATGGCCTTGCGCCTGCGGAAGTGGCCGCGCCGACCCTGGGCGCGCATCATCTTGCCGTTCCCGGTAAACGTAAAGCGCTTCGCGGCGCTTTTGTGGGTCTTCATCTTCGGCATGAGCGTTATTCCTCGTCTTCCTCGGCCGCGCTATCGCCGCTCGCCGCAGCCGGGACATTCTGGGCGCGCGGCGCGTTCTGCGCCTCCTGCGGCCGGCCCTGTGCCTGCGGCCGCTCGCGCTGGGCCTGTGCCTTCGCCTTCGGGTTGGGGGCCAGCAACAACGAGAGCGCCCTGCCCTCCATCAGCGGCCGCTGCTCGATCACGGCGATGTCGCGCAGGTCCTCGGCCATCTGCTCGAGCATCTGTACGCCGATGTCCGGGTGGAAGATCTCGCGGCCGCGGAAGCGCACCGTGAACTTCACCTTGTCCCCGTCGAGCAGGAATCGGCGAGCCTGCTTCGCCTTGACCTCCAAGTCGTGGTCGTCGGTCTTGGGCTTAAGGCGCACCTCTTTGAGCTCGACTTGCTTCTGGTTCTTGCGCGCCTCGCGCTCCTTCTTCGTCTGCTCGTAGCGGAACTTGCCGTAGTCCATGATGCGGCAGACGGGCGGAATGGCGTTCGGCGCCACCTCGACCAGGTCCAGACCACGCTCCTCGGCCATCGTGAGCGCATCGCGCAGCGGAACAACCCCGATCTGCGTGCCGTCCTCGTCGATCAGGCGCACTTCACGGGCGCGGATGCGATTGTTGGTGCGAAGCCGATCTCTAATAGCAGGGCTCCTTTTGTGTCACCGATGACAAAACAATACCACGCCCCATTCTGGGGTGCGGCGTGGAGTGCAGTATACCACTCGTAAGGGCTTTCGTCAACTTTGGCGCGGGCGCGTGCAGCGCGTGAGCGAGGCGCTTTCCCGGCCTGCAGCACGGGGGGCGCGGCCTCCCGCGCCCCCGGCCTTGCATCGGCTCTACTGGCCGCGCCGCAGGATCAGCACCCCGGCGGCCACCAGCAGCAGCGGGAAGAGCATCCGGCCGAAGCCGGGGCCGAACAGCATGTTGAGCAGCACGAAGCCCCCGATGCCGATCAGGATCGTGCCGATCAGCCGGTTGCGCCGCGCCTGCGCGTCCCCCTGCGCATCGCCCGACGCGTTCAGGTTGTTAATCGGAATCTCGGCCTGCGGGTCGACCGGCTCGCCGGTCATCGGGTCGAATCGCGGCTTGCGCGCCGCGCCGCCGGCCACGAACACCTCGCGCACCCCCTCGCCGACCCGCGTCGCCTGCTGGCGCATCTCGTCGAAGGCCTGCTCCGGACCCGCCCCGCGGCCGCCCTCCAGCGGCATGATGACCCACAACGTCGGGTAGAGCAGGGCGCCGACTCCCGTGAACAGGAGCGCCACAAAAGCCAGCCGCACCAGCACCGGGTCCACCGCCAGGTACTGGGCGATCCCACCGGCGACCCCGGCGATCATTTTATCGCTCTGGCTGCGCATCAGCCGCTGTGATGGCGTGTGCATCGTTGTCTCCTTTGTATTCTGCAACGCTGCCGATCAGACGTCCTAGAACGCACTTTTGTTGCGTGCCGGCCACTGGACTGGTGTGCTATAATGGCCAACGGTGATGGCGCATCGCGAGGTTTCTCCGCATGTCCGTGCATCTTCCGTCCGGCACCGCCCCGCTGATTCCCGGCGCAATGGCACGTATGGAGCGCCGCCTGCCCTACCCGGGCGAGGTGCTCGTGCGCGTTGGGCAGCGCGTCGAGCCCGACGAAGTTGTCGCGCGGGCCTACGTGCCCGGCACCCCGCATGTGGTCAACCTGGCGCGCGCGCTGATGATTCCGCCCGCGCGGGTCGAGCGCGCCATGCGCCGCGAGGTGGGCAACAAAGTGACCGAGGGCGAGACGCTCGCGAGCGCCGGGGTGTTCGGCAGCCGCTCCTGCCCGGCCCCGGTGAGCGGCGTGATCGCCGCCGTGGACAGCGAGACGGGCTACGTGACGATCGTGCCCGACCCGGTGACGGTCGAGCTGCAGGCCACCGTGCGCGGCATCGTGATGGAGGTGCTTCCCTACGAGGGGGTGCGGATCGAGACGCCGGCGGCCCAGATCTACGGGGTGTTCGGGATCGGCCAGGAGCGCTCGGGCGTGCTGCACCTGCTGGTCACCGACCCATCGGAGCCCATCCTGCCCGAGATGATCGACGCCCGCTGCGCCTATGCGATCGTCATCGGCGGCAGCGGCATCACCGCCGCAGCGCTCCAGCGCGCGGTCAGGGAGCAGGTGCGCGGGGTGATCGTCGGCGGGATCGACGAGGCCGAGCTGCGCGCCTTCCTGGGCTGGGAGTCGCCGGCCAGCTGGCGGCACGGCATCCGCTCCTGGCGCGTCACCGCCCCGGAGACATCCACTGAGCTCACGCTGGTGGTGACCGAGGGGTTCGGCGTGCGGCCGATGTCCGCGCCGCTCTTCGAGCTGCTCGCCTCGCACGATCGGCAGGAGGCGCTGATCGAGGGCCAGACACAGCTGCGCCGGCCGCTGCGCCGGCCGCGTGTCGTCATCCCGCTGTCGGCGCGCACAAGCGGCATTCAGATCGAGCCGCCCCGCCCGGTGCTGCGGCCCGGCACGACCGTCCGGCTGCTCGACCACGACCACCTGGGGCAGATCGGGCGCGTCCGCTCGGTCTCCAACGCGCCGCGCCGCCTGCCCTCCTCGCGCGTCCGCGTCGCAGCCGTCGAGGTGGTGCTCGAGGATAAGACGACACTCGTGCTCCCGCACACAGCGGTCGAGGCGCTGAGCTAGCTCGCCGTCGCACTATGAGCCAGGCACTCTCTCAATCAGCCCTCGCTAGAGTCGGCGTAGACAAAGCCGCGCGCATCCTTGTCGTCGACGATGAAGAGCACATGTGCGATGTCTGCAGCCGGGCGCTCCGCCGCGGCGGGTATGAGGTCGTGGCCACGAGCGACCCCCACGCCGCCGTCCAGATGCTGCAGCGCGATCCCTCGTACGACCTGCTGCTCACCGACATTAAGATGCCGACGCTGAGCGGCCTGGATCTTGCGCACATCGCCCGCGAGCGCGACCCGGCGATCGCGATCATTATCATGACCGGCTTCGCCTCGATGGAGAACCTGCACCAGTCGGTGCAGCGCGGCGTTGCCGACTTCCTGGCCAAGCCGTTCGAGATCGAAGAGCTGCGCCTGGCGGTGGATCAGGCGCTGCACAAGCGCACGCTCCTGCAGGACAACCTGCGGCTGCGCACGCTCGAGCAGCTGCTCGCCAACAGCGAGCAGCTCAGCACGACGCTCGAGCTCCCGGAGCTGATCGGCATCGTGCTGCGGGTGACGCTGCAGCAGAGCGGCGGCAAAGCCGGCTTTCTGCTGGCTGTCGAAGAGCCGGGCCGGCTGGCCGAACCGGCGCGTTCGGCGCCGCAGGCCGAGCTGCTGGAGCCCGGCCGCGCGCTTGCCGAGCGCGCGCTCGCCGAGCAGCAGGTGCTGGTGGGCGCCGACGTGCCGCTCTGCCGCCTCGATGGCGCGGAGCTGCACTACGCGCTCGCGGTGCCGCTGCGCGCCCAGGGGCAGGTCAACGCCATCCTGGTGCTGTGCGACGATAGCACGGCGCTGCTGCGCCCCGGCGTGCAGGAGGCGATCATGCTGC
>Ga0207864_1003791_pt1 | contig 12269 bp, 10 predicted proteins | sample HigsolmetaAR202D_FD_184834 | JGI IMG/M metagenome (GOLD analysis project Ga0207864, IMG submission 184834) | Ionic liquid and high solid enriched microbial communities from the Joint BioEnergy Institute, USA - AR20-2-D (SPAdes) (version 2) ...
AGGAACAGATCGTCCGCGTCGCCCGCTTCCTCGAGGAAATCCCCGAGGCCGCCGAACTCGACCTCAACCCCGTCCTCGTCACCCCCCGCGGCGCCGCCGCCGTCGACGTCCGCCTCCGCCTCGCCCCGCTCCCTCCCCCGCCGTCGCCGTACCGCCGCCGCCTGCGCTGAGGTATCCGGCGGGGATTGCGGGCCGAGACGGCGCCGCTCGTTGTCCGCCCCAATCACAATGCACCAGCTGGACAGATCAACTCAAAAATCAACAACAGTCGCATAAAAGGCGACAGCGCCGTCTTTCAGGCAGCCCAACGCACCTAACGCATGTGCAGGGGTGCAATGAATACGTGACGCGCAGCAGACGCCGAGTTCCGGTACGCGGAGGCATTACAGCAGCGGTCGCGTTAGCGGCAGGGGCCATCCTCGCCAGAGCCCTCCGGGGCCCCCGACGGGCGGCAACCTCGCCTCCACCGCCATCCGATGCCCCTGCCGAACCCGCGCCGGACCCCACACCGGAGCAGCCCCCGAAGCAGTGGCTGCGTTGGTTGCCATGGGTGCTCGCAGCGCTCATCGTTATCGGCGCCGCCACATGGGCCGCGATCACACTGAAAATTCCCGACTGGGCACGGTGGACACTCGCAGGTATCGCGATCGGTGTCGCCGCTTGCCTCATTCTCGCCGTCCTCATCGGCCCGGCAGCCCGCCGTCTCGCCGGGGAACGCCACCCGCTGACCGACGCCGAGCGCCGGCAGATGACGGTCAACGAGCGCGTCGAAGCCGTCAACGCCGCCCGGCACACCCTCATCCAGGCCGCCACCGGACTGGTGGTCATCGGTGGCGTGGTCTTCACCGTGCAAAGCCTGTGGTACACGGTGCAAACGCTGGAGACCTCACGCGAGGCACAAGTCCTCGCCGAACAGGGCCAGATTACAGACCGCTACACAAAGGCCGTCGAACAACTCGGCTCCAGCAAACTCGATGTGCGACTGGGCGGCATCTACGCTCTGGAGCGCCTGGCCCAAGACTCCCCGCGCGACCACCAGACCATCTATGACGTTCTCGCGGCGTTCGTCCGCGAGCACGACCCCGCACCCTCGGTCAAGGAACTCCCCAGACATCCGACGACGGACATCCAAGCCGCTCTGACCGTCATCGGTCGTCGAGCACATTCCCGCGACACCCGGGTCATCGACCTCAGCGGGGCTCGTATCCGTGGCGCGAAACTGGAGGGTGCGAACCTCCACCGCGTAAACCTGCGCGGCGCCAACCTGGCCGAGGTGAACCTGACCGGTGCCGACCTGAGCGGCGCCAACCTGGTCGAGGCCCACCTGAGCTATGCCTACCTGGCCGACACCAACCTGAGCAATGCGGGACTGGACCTTGCCTACCTGAGCAATGCGAATCTAAGAGGCGCTAACCTGCACGGAGCTGGTCTGGCCGGAGCAAACCTGCGACGTGCCAACCTGGACCGCGCAAACCTGCGCGACGCGCACATTGGCGGCATCTTCGTGGCGACGAGACGCGGCGGGTCAATGGTCTCCGCGGACTTGCGCCACGCGGACCTGATCGGTGCGGATCTTCGCGGCGCGAACCTGAGTCCCTCCGACCTACGCGGCGCGAATCTGATGCATGCGAATCTACGTGGCGCAACCCTGACTAGCGCGAACCTGAGCGGTGCTGACCTACGCGACGCTAATTTGATGCAAGCGGATCTGGACAGCGCAAACCTGAGTGGCGCGAACCTGACAGACGTCGACTTGCGCGAGGCGAACCTGAGCGGCGCGAACCTGGAGGATGTACAAGGGATGACCCCGGAGGAAATCAGTAAGGTGGCCATTATCGACGACAACACAAAATTGTATTTTGGGTAGTTTCGAGGCCGATCGCTCGCTGCCGACGAGCTCGGCTGTACGGGTGTCGGTCAGCAATACCTTCGCCGGTTACACCTCGACACCGATGCGCCGGTCACAGACGGCGGTGGCCGATCGCCGCGGCCAACTCCCGGACTCCTGGCCTCCGCGGGTGCCGCTCCACCAGCTCTTCGGCGATCGCCCGGATGGTCGGCCGGTCGCGCACCTCCGCAGGCGCGTTCACGTGCGCCGCAAGCAGGGCATGTGCCGTCTGCTCAGGTTTGCCCCACTGCCACCAGGCGCGAGCAAGGTCCGTATGGAGCCGCGCTCTGCGTTCCGGCGTCCGCCACATCCCCTCGTGCAGATCCCGGCCAACGTGCAGGGCGGTGCCGGCATCGCCCAGTGCAAGGTGGATGTCCACCCGGTAGAGCCGTACGAAAGGCCCGGCCATCGGCGGCAGCAGCGCGCTCAGCCGCTCGGCGGCACGCTCGGCCTCGGCGATGCCCGCTAGAGCCCGAGCCCTGTCCCCAGCCCAGCTCAAGGTGTAGGCGCGGGCGCACAGCAAACGCACATAGGTCCATGCCTGCGCGGGAGACCGCAGGCTCGTCTGCTGCAGCCGGTCGATACCCCGGGTCATCACTTCAGCGCCGAGGCGCGGATTTCCGGACTTCCGAATCATCATGCCGTGCGCTCGGGAAGCGGCTGCTATGGCCACCGGATCCTCCGACAGGGCCGCCCACTGCATCGCTCGATCCGCCGCGATTCGGGCCGAGTCCTTACGCCCGATCTTGTTGAGGGTGTCGGTGGCCAGACCATAGGCGTCGGCGGCCAGCGCCAACGCCTGCGGTGTCTGCGTTCGCTCGGCGGTCTCCTGCGCGATGGCCAGCAGGGCCGGTAAACCGGCCACCAGATCCGCGAGGGCACTGGTGTCGTACTGCCTGCGCGCGGCCTTCAGTCGCTCGGCGACCCGTTCCACCGGTTGCGGCCGACCTACCTGGGTGGGGAGCAGGGCGAGGGAGTCCTCGAGCGCCTGGACCGTGGGTATGGCTGCCAGTCCGGTCGCGAGCAGTGTCCGGCGTCGCATTGGGTCGCTCCTCTCTCCACCCGCACTTTCACCCACCGTAACCCGTCTGGTGCTTGTCGTAGTGGCGGATGGTTCGGGTGTCGCCTCGACGCCTTGCCTCAACTGCTGCTGCGTCACTCCGTACAACCGGCAGAGCATCTGTTCATAGCCCGCCGATATGTTCACCGTGCCGTGCTCCCACCGGCACAGCATCGCGGTGTTCAGCGGTGGAGGCTCCAGGCCGTCCGCCTCATACAGGCCGGCAAGCGCCACAAGGACCTGCGGCCTGGACCAGCCGTACGCCAGCCGCCATACCTCCAGCGGCAAAAGCTCCGGCAACTCACGTGCTATCGCCACCGCGATCTCAGGGACGCTGCGCCCTTCAAGCTGGCCAAGCCGCCGGATCTCATGCGCGCGACGCGCCAGCTCGGCTCGGCGCGCACGGGTGATCCTCGCCATCGCGCACCTCCATCGCGCGCGAGAGTAACCCGCGGGCCACATGCCGGACATTGCCGCCGCGGCAATGACGGCGCACCCGCGGCATTGAGCAGTACAGACCAGTCGGCGCACCGTGAGGGCGTCCCAAATTCCCGTCTCGTGAAGGAGAAGGGCATCATGACGCTCACCACGACTCACGCCGACACCGCCCGCACACTCATCTCCGAGGCCGGCATCCCCGCCAACGTCCGCCAGCTCATGACTCAGGCCACCCTCACCGGCAACGCTCGGGCGCTGGTCTCCGACACGCTGTTCAACCGCCTCGTGGGCGGGGTCGCCAAGGATCACCCCGAGCACGCCGACCTCGCGGAGCGGATCGTCGATCAAGCCTTGGTGTTCCTCCTGGCCTGCGCCGCCCTCCCCGAGACCGCGCTCGCTCCGTCCCGGTTGGTCGACTACGGATGGCACAAGTTCATCGAGCGCACGATGGACTACGCCGACACCTGCGAACGGCTCGGCAGGTTCATCCACCACGTGCCGATCGACGAGCCCGGTCAGAGCGGGGGCGCCACGGTCGCCGGTACCGCACAGATCCTGCGCGAGCTGGGCCTTCCCATCGACGACGAACTGTGGACGGGGGAAGCGGTATGCGAGGGCAGCGGGACCGGCAAGTGCTCCCAGTGTCATCAGGGGTGTGTCGACAGCAACAAGTGACGGACGCAGGCCATAGGTCCCGCGTACAGTGCCCGCGTGGATACCTGGGCGCGCCTGCCGGACAAGGTTCGCAACGCGATCACCTGCCGTTTCGGGCCGATCATCGGCGTGACCCCGATGCCGACCGGCCTAACCGCAGGCACCTCGGTACGGCTCGACACCCCACGCGGGCTGCTGTTCGTCAAGGCCCTGCCCGATGACGCAGCGTCGGCGCCGCTCTACCGGCGCGAAGCGCGCGTCAGCCCGGTATTGCCCGATGTGGTGCCCTCTCCGCCGCTGCGGTGGAGCGGGCACCATGCAGGCTGGATCACCCTTGTCTTCGATCACATAGAACCGGCGCGCCAGGTCGACATCGGCCCGGAGGCACCGGACGCCGCCACAGTGGTGGATTTGGTACGGCGGCTCGGCGAAGCCCTGGCCCCGAACCCGGCCGAGGGACTCCCGAGTGTGGCCGACAACGTGCGTTTCCTCATCTCGCGGGCCGACCGGCTGCTCGCCGCCCGGCCGGACGACCTCGACGGCTACGCCATGTTGGCAGCGGCGCGGGCGCAGCTCGACGAGGACGCCCTCGGCGGGGATGTCCTGCTCCACACCGACATCCATGAGGGCAACCTCATCGCCGGGGCCGACCGGCTGTACCTGGTCGATTGGGGCCTGGCCGCTGTGGGGGCGGCCTGGGTCGAGGTTGCGCTGCTCATCCCGCGGCTGATTCTCGCCGGGCACAGTCCTGAGCAGGCCGAGCGGCTCGTCGAAGGGATACCGGCGTGGAAGGCCGCGCCGCCTGCCGCAGTGAACGGTCTGGCAGCCGTGTGGTCATTGTTCCGCGAGTTCGTCGCCCGGTACGGCCCGCAGCCGATCCGCGCATCGCGGGCACGGGCGGCCGCAGCTGGCCGGGCCTGGCTCAAATACCGCATGGCATGACGAGGAGCACTCTCGCCATCCCGGTATATCGGACAGCCGACCTCGGGGCTTTCCCGGGTGCTCACATCGATCGAAGCGGGACGGAAGCTAACCTTGGGAAGTGCGAGTGACGGCGTGGGCCGGCCGGTTTCTCTGCCGACACCCTCCGTACCGGTCCGGTGCCCGTCACCGGCACGCTGCGATCAGCTTCACCTCCGCCTCTCCTCACTCACGCCCGGCCGTACCTCCGCCCGCCGCGTTATCCCACCCGGCCGGCAAGGGATCTGACGGGCGCGGCTATCTCCACAGCGGGCGATGACCATTGACGCTCGGCTTCGATACATGCCCATACGCGCCCGGGTGGATCGACGGGTCGGGCGGAGGTCATCCGGGGCACACGAGGAGACACTATGCTCCGGGAGATCTCCCCTTGTCGCCCGCCGACGCGTTATCCGGGCGGCGGCCTGCACGATCACACTCGCACGGAGACGAGGAGATCCCGGAACTCCTTGACTGCGGGCTCGGCGCGCCGCTGTGCGGGAACGGCCGCGAGGACCTGGTGAGCCAAGTGATTGATCATGGCGGTGCGCTGCTCGGGTGGGTGGTTCTCGTAGACGGCCCGGGCATGCCGGATGCCTTCGGTCACGTCGCCCTCGCGCACGTGTCCGATCCCCTGGATCAAGGCCAGTTGGGTACGCGATCGGGGGTTAGTCGTTCGAAGGATGTCCAGCGCGCCCCGGACGGCCTCGTCAGCGGCCTGGCTTCGGCCCGCATAGGCGTGGACCCAAGCCTCCGTGTAGAACACCCGGTCTTCGCCCCAGTTGTGGGTGGACCCCACCTCTTTGGTCTCCGAGTCGGGCAGCCGCTCGAACACCGCACGTACGTCGCGGAGGGCGGCAAGCGCCTCGTCCACGCGACCTTCGCGCACCAACGCCTGTGCACGCGCGCCGTGGAGATGCGCAAGACCGCTGCAGGGAACATCCGGATGCCGTGCACGGTACTTGTCGATCTTGGCAAGCACCACCTGTGTCGGGCGCTCCTCGTAGAGAGCGCGTATGAGCCCTTCGCCGGCTACGCGAAGGCTGCGCTCGACGTTACCTGACCGATCGGCCGCCGCTTGGGCGGTGGCCCACCATCGGCGGGCCTCTCCGGGATGACCCAGGTTAGACAACGTCTTCGCGGTGAGCAGGGACAGCATCGATATGACCCCACACCACTCAGGGAAGCGGCGGTCGCTGTCGCCGATGCGCGCCATGGTCTGCTGCACCGTGTACACGTCGGCCGAAAGGTCGGAGATCAGCCGCTCCGGCGGCAGCACCAGATACCGGAAGCCGTACTCGGCGATGATCTCCTCCCACTCGTCGAGGTGGGTGCCCTCGTCCCTGCCGAGCGCACGGTCGACGCCCTCCCGGATGCTCTGGACCGCATCGAGCGGCGGGGCGAAGGCGGGGACCCCGAGCGTGGCGAGTGCCTGAAGCAGCCTGCGTCGTTCCATATCGTCGCCCTCCGCGAGATCCCTCTTCGGGTTCTCCTCGGAGATTAGGCGCTTTATGTCGATATCGAACGCTATCGAGTAGGCGCGAACCCAGTCACGAGGGAAATGTTTGCCCTTTTCCCAATCGCGAATCTGGCGGACGAGGCTGTCGAGCGACCCGTGTGTGTAGCCCGCGGCCTGGAGTAGCCTCCGGGCCATCTCCTTCCTGCTCCACTCCCGGTTCTCCCGCTCGGCCTGGAGCCTCACCGCCCACGCCGGCCGCTGCTTTTCGATCATCCTTTGCCCCATTTCGTCCGAGCAGGCGGGAGCGGGAGATCGCCATTCCCCCACCTCTCCGCGCCTAACCACTGCCGCACGGCAAACCCAGGGCTTTACGTTCCGTGACCGGATGTTACCGGCCGCTTTCCCTGTGGCCATCCGGAATTCGAGAAATGGAGTCCTCCATGCCGCAAAGCAGGCGGGCGAGTTCATACGTCGGCCCGAATGATCCGCTTTCCCCCGTACCCGGCGCCCGCGTTCCCCCGCCGCCGGCCGTGCCCGCCGTACCGGCACGTCCTGTCGTCCGCCGTGAGGCCGTGAGCTGATCACCCAGCGCTGGGAGGTGGTCAGGGAGCCGAAGTTCGTCCGGGAGGTGCGGGACCGCGCGCGGGCCGTCCTCACCGCGTGGGGTGCGGACGAAGCCGTGGACGACGTCACGCTGATGCTCAGCGAGCTGGTGACCAACGCGCTCGCCCACGGCGACGGGCGGATATCCGTCTGCCTGTCCCTCAACCCGGTGACGGGCGTGCTGACCTGCGCGGTGGGCGACGAGAGCGCCGACGGGATCGGCCGGATCAACGCCGGGCTGGCCCGCAGGCCCGACCCGCTCTGCGACGATCTCGCGGAGAACGGGCGAGGGCTCTCGCTCGTCGCCCTGCTCGCAGCCGACTGGGGCGTTCGCCGTACCCCCGACGCAGGGAAGGTCGTGTGGTTCGCCTACGCTCTCAGATGACCGGATGATCTTTCCGGTGGCGTGCCTGTGGGCGGCGCGACCGGCGAGGGGCCGCGCCGCCCACAGGTTTCCGTGGTGTTCGTACGCGGTCTTTTGGGATATGCCGTCGCCGCGGTGGCTAGCCGACCAGCATCTTGACCGCGGCGGTCATCTCGGCGAGGGCCTTCTTGGCGTCGGCGAAGTACATGCCGGTCTTGGGGTCGGTGTAGAGCTCGTTGTCGATGCCGGCGTAGCCGTGACCCATGGAGCGCTTGACCACGATGACGCTCTTGGCCTTGTCGACGTCGAGGATGGGCATGCCGGAGATGGCGGTGCCCGGGCGGCGGGCGGCCGGGTTGGTGACGTCGTTCGCGCCGATCACCAACGCGACGTCCACCTGCGGGAACTCGGGGTTGATCTCGTCCATCTCCTTGAGCTGCGAGTACGGCACGTTCGCCTCGGCGAGCAGCACGTTCATGTGGCCGGGCATGCGGCCGGCGACCGGGTGGATCGCGTACTTGACCTCCACGCCGCGGGCCTCGAGGAGACTGGCCAGCTCGTGCACCTGGTGCTGGGCCTGGGCGGCGGCGAGGCCGTACCCGGGGACGATCACCACCTTGCTCGCGTACGCGAGCTGGATCGCGGCGTCGTCGGCGGAGACCGTGCGCACCTGGCCGCCGCCGGTCGCGGTCGCGGTGCCGGTCGAGTCGCCGGTGCCGAAGCCGCCGAGCATGATGTTGCCGATCGACCGGTTCATCGCGTCGGCCATCAGCTTGGTGAGGATCGCGCCCGAGGCGCCGACCAGCGCGCCGGCGGTGATGAGCACGTCGTTGCCGATGACGAAACCGGCCATCGCCACCGCGGTGCCGGTGAACGCGTTGAGCAGCGAGATCACCACGGGCATGTCGGCGCCGCCGATCGGGAGCACCATGGTCACGCCGAACGCCAGGGCGGCGAGGCTGAGGATCACCACCGCGGCCAGGCCGCCGACGCCGGCGGCGATCATCACCGTGGTCACCAGCATCACCGCGGCGAGCACCAGGGTGACCACGCGGGCGCCGGGGAACACGATCGGCTGCCCCGGCACCACGCCGTGCAGCTTGCCGGAGGCGATCAGCGAGCCGGAGAACGTGACCGCGCCGATGAGCACGTCGAGCGCGAGCGGGATCAGGATGTGCGCGCCGGGCGACTCGGTGAAGTGGAGGAAGTCGTGGATCGCGACCAGCGCCGCCGCGCCGCCGCCGGCCGCGTTGAACAGGCTGACCAGCTCCGGCATCGCGGTCATCCGGACCCGACGGGCCATGACGAAACCGACGGCCGCGCCCACCGCGGTGCCCGCGGCCACCACGAGCCAGGCGGTGAGGCTCGCCGCGCCGGACTCGATCAGCACGACGATGGTGGCGAGGATCGCCGCGGTCATGCCGGTCGCGGACAGCAGGTTGCCGCGCCGCGCGGTGACCGGTGAGTTCATCAGGTGGAGGCCGACGACGAAGAGCGTGGCCGCGGCGAGGTAGACGAGCCGGATGACGGTGTCGAACGTGCTCATCGGGTCACCTCGGCCGAGCCGTTCGCGGTGACCTCCTGGGCCTTACGGGCCGCCGGCGGTTTGAACATCTCGAGCATGCGGTCGGTGACCACGTAGCCGCCGACCACGTTCATCGCGGCGAACACGCAGGCGACGAACGCGATCACGTACCCGACGAGGTCGGAGGCGGTGGCCGCGATGAGGATCGTGCCCGCGAGCACGATCCCGTGGATGGAGTTGGCGGCCGACATGAGCGGGGTGTGCAAGGTGGTCGGCACCTTGCTGATCACCTCGAAGCCGACCAGCAGGCTGAGTACGAAGATGGTGAGGTCGGTGACGAACTCGGAACTCACGAGTCACCTCCGAACGCGGGGTGGACGACCTCGCCCGCGTGGGTTATCACGACCCCGGCCTGGATCGGGTCGTTCAGGTCGATCGCGAGAGCGCCGTCCCGGATCAGGTGGCCGAGGAGTGCGCGGACGTTGCTGGAGTACGCCGTCGACGCCGCCGACGGCATGGTGGCGGCGAGGTCGGCGGCGCCGATCACCGTGACGCCGTCGTCGGTGACGATCGTCTCGCCGGGGCGGGAGCCCTCGACGTTGCCGCCCAGGTCGCTCGCGGCCAGGTCGACGACGACCGACCCGGCCCGCATGCCCTTGAGCGCGGCCTCGGTGACGAGCAGCGGCGGACGGCGCCCGGGCACCCGCGCGGTGGTGATCACCACGTCGTGGCGGGCGATGTGCCGGGCGAGCTCCTCCTGCTGGGCCCGCTGCTCCTCGGGGGTGAGCGCGCGGGCGTACCCGCCGGTGCCGGAGCCCTGCGGGCCCGAACCGAGCCGCAGGAACTGGGCACCGAGCGAGGTGATGTCGCCCTCGGCCTCGGGGCGGATGTCGTAGCCGGTGACCACGGCGCCGAGGCGGCGGGCCGTACCGATCGCCTGCAGCCCGGCCACGCCCGCGCCGAGCACGAGCACCTGGGCCGGGCGGGCGGTGCCCGCGGCGGTGACGAGCAGCGGGAAGAACCGGCCGTACGTGGCGGCGGCGAGCACCGCCGCCTTGTACCCGGCGATGTTGTCCTGGGAGGTCATCGCGTCCATGGTCTGGGCGGCGCTGATCGTGCGCGGCAGTCCTTCGAAGGCGATCGCGGTGACGTTCCTGGCGGCGAGCTCGCGGACGTAGTCCGGATCGCCGAAGGGACGCAGCATGCCGATCACGGTCTGGCCCGCACGCAGCGCGGCCGTGTCGGGCCGGCGCACCGTGACGATGATGTCCGCGCGCTCGTACAGCTCGGCCGTGGACACCACCTCCGCCCCGGCCTCGCCGTACGCGCTGTCGGGATGCCAGGCCGCTGTGCCGGCGCCTGACTCGATCAGTACGTCCAGGCCCATTTCCCGCAGGCGGCCGACGGCGTCGGGAACGAGCGCGACCCGCCGCTCACCCGCCGCCGTCTCTCTGCCGACCCCGACCCTGAGCGCGACCATGGTGCCCCTCTCGGTAGGCCATCGCTGGCGACTGGCATTCGCTTGCGTCGGTCGGAACCAAGTCCCGTTAAAAAAAGCTTCGCTTTCGATCCCTACCCCGCAGAGGGCCAAAGGTCCATATGTCAGGTCTTGAAGCCCCAAGCGCGTGTGACGTTCGCCCCCTACTGGCCCTGCTGCCCCGCGGATAAACCGGAAGTCAGGACGACGTGCAGGGGGAGACAACCGTGTTCCAGGTGCGAATCCACGGTCGGGGCGGCCAAGGCGTCGTCACCGCGGCCGAGCTGCTGTCCATCGCCGCGTTCCTCGAGGGCCGGCACGCCCAGGCGTTTCCCACGTTCGGTTCCGAGCGCACCGGCGCCCCCGTCGTCGCGTTCTGCCGGATCGACGACCGGCCGATCCGGGTGCGCGAGCCGGTCGCCCGGCCCGACGCGCTGATCGTCCAGGACGCCACGCTGCTGCGCGCGGTGAACGTGTTCGACGGGCTCGGCCCGGACGCGTACGTGCTCGTCAACACCACGCGCGACCTGCGCGAACTCGGCGCCGCCGAGGCGGTCGCCACGCTGCGGCCCGAGCGGGTGCGCACCGTTCCCGCCACCGCGCTCGCTCGCGAGCACCTGGGCCGCCCGGTGCCGAACGCCGTGCTGCTCGGCGGCTTCGCCGCGCTCACCGGGCTGGTCTCACTCGAGTCGGTGTGCGCCGCGATCCGGCAGCGGTTCACCGGCCGGGTCGCCGACGGCAACGTCGCCGCGGCCGAGCGGGCGTACGCGTACGTCAGCGCCACGACGAAGGAGGCGATCGATGCTTAAGCAGACGGAGGGCTCGCAGGCGGTCGCCGAGGCCGTGGCGCTGTGCAGGCCCGAGGTGATCTGCGCCTACCCCATCTCCCCGCAGACCCACATCGTCGAAGGGCTGAGCCGCCTGGTGAAGTCCGGCGCGCTCGCCCCGTGCGAGTACGTGAACGTGGAGTCGGAGTTCGCCGCGATGTCGGTCGCGATCGGCGCGTCCGCCGCCGGGGCCCGCGCGTACACCGCCACCTCCAGCCAGGGCCTGCTGTACATGACCGAGGCCGTGTACAACGCGGGCGGCCTCGGGCTGCCGATCGTGATGACCGTGGCGAACCGGGCGCTCGGCGCGCCGATCAACATCTGGAACGACCACAGCGACGCGATGTCGCAGCGCGACTCCGGCTGGCTGCAGCTGTACGCCGAGGACAACCAGGAGGCGGCCGACCTGCACATCCAGGCGTTCCGCATCGCAGAGGAGCTGTCGCTGCCGGTGATGGTGTGCATGGACGGGTTCGTGCTCACCCACGCCTACGAGCGGGTCGACCTGCCCAGCCTGCGGCAGGTGGACGCCTTCCTGCCGCCGCACACACCGAGCCAGGTGCTCGACCCGGACGACCCGGTGTCGATCGGCGCGATGGTCGGCCCGGAGGCGTTCACCGAGGTGCGCTACCTCGCGCACCTGCGGCACCTGCGCGCGCTCGAGGTGATCCCGAAGGTGGCGGCCGAGTTCGCCGCCGCGTTCGGCCGCGATTCGGGCGGGCTGGTCCGGCCGTACCGGCTCGACGACGCGGAGACCGTGATCGTCGCGATGGGCTCGGTGCTCGGCACGCTCAAGGACGTGGTCGACGAGCGGCGCGCGCACGGCGAGCGCGTCGGCGTGCTGGCGATCACCACGTTCCGGCCGTTCCCGTTCGCCGCGGTACGGCGGGCACTGCGCGGCGCCCGGCGCGTGGTGGTGCTCGAGCGCACTCTCGCGGTCGGGGTCGGAGGCGTGGTCACCGACCACGTGCGCGCGGCCCTCGCCGACGCGGCGCCGGAGCCGGGCGGGGCCGT
>Ga0207864_1003794_pt1 | contig 12261 bp, 8 predicted proteins | sample HigsolmetaAR202D_FD_184834 | JGI IMG/M metagenome (GOLD analysis project Ga0207864, IMG submission 184834) | Ionic liquid and high solid enriched microbial communities from the Joint BioEnergy Institute, USA - AR20-2-D (SPAdes) (version 2) ...
GGTCGCACGGCACCGGCATGTTAGGTGACCAGCGGGTGGAGCGTGACGGTGCCGCCGGACCGCTCGACCTCGTAGGCGACCACCTCGCGGGCACCGCCCTCGACCTCGGGGCCGAGCAGGCCGCTGAACGCCCAACCGTCGTCGGTCTCGACGTAGCCGCCCAGCGTGCCGGCGATGACCCCGTCGAGGGCCACGACCAGGTCGCCCGCAGGAGGCCGGTCGCCGTGGACGGTCCCGCGCATCAGCACGGGGACCGCCCCGCCGGCGGCCGCCGGGTCGGCGAGCGCCTCGCGGCCGTCGAAGGACCACGACAGCTCGCTCGCCGGACCCACCTCGTGGTCGGCGACCGCGGTGCCCACGAGGTCGCCGTGCTCACCGATCGCCGCGACGCTGTCCCAGCCGTCGCCGTCGGGCAGCACCCGGCGCCGCTCCCGCACCAGCTCGAGCAGGCTGTCGACGCCGGTCGTGACCTCGCGCTCGTAGCCGGGCTCGCTGCCGTCGAACAGGGAGTGGCCGTCCATCTCCCAGTCGGTCTCGATGTCGAGGAGGTCGACGAGCGAGGGCAGCACGTCGATGGTGGTGGCGGGATCGTCCCGCACCTCACCGGTCGTCTGGCCGGCCGCCTTGATGAACAGCGGGATGCGCAGGATGGTCTCCCGTGCCTCGGTGTTCGGGCTGCGGTCGAAGCGCGGCAGCACCTCGAGCCCGTGGTCGGAGACGACGACGAGGGTGGTGCTGTCCCACGCGCCCTGCGCGTCGAGGTGATCCATCAGCTCGCCGATCATCTGGTCGACGGCACCGATCTGCAGCTCCTGCAGCCCGGCGACCTCCCGCTGGACGCGCTCGAGGCGGGGGTCGCCCTCCTCGGGGACCTGGGCCGGGACCCAGGTGTTCGTGCTGTGCAGCCCCCACGGCGTGAGCTGGTACGGGTGGTGCGGCAGGAGCACGTGGATCATCGTGATCGACGGGATCGGCCGGATGGCGGCGATCTCACGGCGCAGCGCGGCGGCCTGGCCGACGCGCCCGGCGTCGTGACGGGGCACCTCGTCCATGCGCGCCATCGGATCGGGCCGGCCCGAGGAGGTCGTCGGCCACGACTCGTCGCTCGCAGGCAGGGAGGCACCCCCGTCACCACCGCCGACGCCCCCACCGAAGTTGCCCCACCCCTGGTCGATCGGGGGCAGCCCCTCCCGCAGCGCCTCCGGCAGCACCCGGTGCCGGTAGACCACCCAGGCGTCCGACAGCGCCTGCCGCAGGGGCTGGCTCGGCTCGGCCCCGCACCGCTCCACGGGGCACAGGTGCGTCACCGGCTCGTAGGCCCGCACCGGGTACCGGTCGCCGAAGAGCGTGAACAGGTTGCGGGGGTGGTCGCGGAGGACGGGGAGGGAGTCGGCGTCCACGTGGCGGCCGGTGAGGATCGAGGGCACCGACACGTAGGTGCTCGAGGACTCGGCCGACGCGTTGCGGAACCAGGTCGTGCGCTCGGCCAGGGCGGCGAGGTTGGGGTACCGCTCCTCGTTGATCGTGCCGTCCTCGCGCAGGATCGCCACCAGGGGGAACTCGTCCAGCACGACGACCACGACCGGTCCCGGGAGGCCGGGGCCGGTCACCTCCCCCTGGGCGGCCACGAACCCGCCGCGCAGCAGCCCGTTGGTGGGGCTGGCGAAGACGAAGAGGCCGACGAAGACCAGGTTGCCGAGGGCGAGGTAGGCCAGGAACCGGCGCACGGTCTCGTAGCGGGCCTCGGCCAGGGCCACGCCGACCCCGACCACCAGCGCGAGCGCGAAGGCGGGGAGCGTCGCGTCCACGCCGAGGGTCTGACCCAGGACCAGGCCGAACAGGCCGGCCAGGACGGCGACGGCCACGGCGTGGGCCGCCCGGGACGCCCGGCGGCCCACCAGCGCGAACGGCGTCGACAGCGCGACGGCGACCGCCCCCGGGACGAACGCCACGACCAGGGCGAACATGACGATCTGGCGGCGCCCGTAGTTGCCGGCGACGAAGAACGTCGGGTTGTTGCCGAACAGGTCCAGCAGCGGCTGGGTGATGGCGACGCCGGCCAGGCCGATCAGCACCGCGGCGTCGACCGCGAGGGTGCGCCGGTCGGGCCGCGCCCGGCCGGGTCGGTCGGCGCGGGCAGGGCCCGGGTCGGTCGTCTCTGCCGTGGTCGTGCGGTCGTCCGCCACCCCGCATGTCTTAGCGCGGCGGCGCGTGGCGGGGCCGAACCCCCGGGTGCCCTGGACTTCGTGGCCTCCCGTGGCGTTCCCTAGGCTGCGACACGTGAGCGAGCCCTCCGAGAAGCCGACACTCGACGACTGGCGGGCCCTGGCGTCCAAGGAGCTGAAGGGGGCCGACCCCGACTCGCTGACCTGGCGGACGCCCGAGGGCATCGAGGTCAAGCCCCTCTACACCGCCGACGACCTGGCGGCCGTCGAGGACCTGGACTCGCTGCCGGGCTTCCCGCCCTACACGCGGGGCGTGCGGGCGACCATGTACGCCAACCGGCCGTGGACGATCCGCCAGTACGCGGGCTTCTCGACGGCGGAGGAGTCGAACGCCTTCTACCGGCGCAGCCTGGCCGCGGGGCAGATGGGCCTGTCGGTGGCGTTCGACCTGGCCACCCACCGGGGCTACGACAGCGACCACCCGCGCGTCGTCGGCGACGTCGGCAAGGCCGGGGTGGCGATCGACTCGGTCGAGGACATGAAGATCCTCTTCGACCAGATCCCCCTCGACAAGATGTCGGTCTCCATGACCATGAACGGCGCGGTGCTGCCGTGCATGGCCGCGTACATCGTGGCGGCCGAGGAGCAGGGTGTCGATCAGTCCCAGCTCAGCGGGACCATCCAGAACGACATCCTCAAGGAGTTCATGGTCCGCAACACCTACATCTACCCGCCCGAGCCCAGCATGCGGATCGTGGCCGACATCATCGAGTACACGGCCGAGCACATGCCCCGGTTCAACTCGATCTCGATCTCCGGCTACCACATGCAGGAGGCCGGGGCGACCGCGGTCCAGGAGCTCGCCTACACCATCGCGGACGGCCTCGAGTACGTGCGCTGCGCCCTCGACCGGGGCCTCGACATCGACCGCTTCGCCGGGCGCCTCTCGTTCTTCTTCGCCATCGGCATGAACTTCTTCATGGAGGTGGCGAAGCTGCGGGCCGCCCGCCGCCTCTGGCACCGGGTCGTGTCGCAGTTCGACCCCAAGGACCCCCGCTCGACCATGCTGCGGACGCACTGCCAGACGAGCGGCGTCTCGCTCACCGAGCAGGACCCCTACAACAACATCGTCCGCACGACGATCGAGGCCATGGCGGCGGTGCTCGGCGGCACGCAGAGCCTGCACACCAACAGCTTCGACGAGGCGCTGGGCCTGCCCACCGACTTCTCGGCCCGCATCGCCCGCAACACCCAGCTGATCCTGGCCGAGGAGACCGGCATCCCCAAGGTCGTCGACCCCCTCGCCGGCAGCTACTACGTCGAGTGGCTGACCGACGCCCTGGCCAAGGAGGCCTGGAAGCTCATCGAGGAGGTCGAGGAGATGGGCGGCATGACCAAGGCCGTCGCCTCGGGCCTGCCGAAGATGCGCATCGAGGAGTCGGCCGCCCGCCGCCAGGCCCGCATCGACCGGGGCGAGGAGGTCATCGTCGGGGTCAACAAGTACCAGCCGGAGAACCCCGAGCACGTCGACGTCCTGGCCATCGACAACACCGAGGTCCGCCGGGCCCAGATCGCCCGCCTCGAGAAGGTGCGGGCCGAGCGGGACGAGCAGGCCTGCCAGGACGCGCTGCGCCGCCTGACCGAGGGCGCGGCCGGCGACGCCAACCTGCTGGCGCTGTGCATCGAGGCCGCCCGGGCCCGGGCCACGGTCGGCGAGATGAGCGCGGCGATGGAGAAGGTCTTCGGCCGCCACAAGGCGGAGGTCCGCTCGATCCACGGCGTCTACGGCGCCGCCTACGAGGGCGACGAGGAGTTCGAGGCCGTGCGGGCCGACGTCGAGGCCTTCGCCCGGGCCGAGGGCCGCCGGCCCCGCCTGCTCGTCGTCAAGCTCGGCCAGGACGGCCACGACCGGGGCGCCAAGGTCATCGCCACGGCCTTCGCCGACATGGGCTTCGACGTCGACGTCGGCCCGCTGTTCCAGACCCCCGACGAGGCCGCCCGGGACGCGATCGACAACGACGTCCACGTCGTGGGCGTGTCGACCCAGGCGGCCGGCCACCTCACGCTCGTCCCCCAGCTGATCCAGGAGCTGCGGGCCGCCGGCGCCGACGACGTCGTCGTGGTCTGCGGCGGCGTCATCCCGCCCCAGGACCACGACAAGCTCCGGGCCGCCGGGGTGGCCGAGATCTTCGGCCCCGGCACCAACATCCCCGCCGCCGCCCGGCGGGTGCTCGAGCTGGTGCGCGGGCGCTCGGCCGCCGCCTGACCGCGGCCCCGCCCGGGCGGCGGGGCCGTCGCGGCGTGGGCCACAATGGGCGGCCGTGGCCGCCGACCGCCGATCCCCGTCCGACCCCGGCGGTGGTGCCGTGGCGCCGCACCCGGCGCCCGGCGAGGAGCCGCCGGCGAACGGCGCCCGGCGGTCCGGCCGCCGCACCGTGGCGGCCGGCGTCCTGGTCGGGGCCGTCATCGGGCTGACCTGCGTGGCCTTCGTCGTCCAGCGGATGACCGCCCAGTGGTCCGAGGTGCGGGACGAGGTGGCCGACGCCTCGCTCGGCTGGGTCGCCGCCGCGCTCGTGCTCGCCGCCGCCGGCATGACCTGGGTGGCCGCCTGCTGGCGGCGGGCGCTGGCCCTGTCCGGCCCGCCACCCGCCCTGTCGCAGACCGTCGCCTGGTACTACGCCGGGGAGATCGGCAAGTACGTCCCCGGCGGCGTGTGGCCGGTGCTCGGGCGGGGCGAGCTGGCCCGCCGGGGCGGCGTGCCCCGGGGCCGGGCCTACCCCAGCGTCGGCCTGTCGCTCGCCGCCCTCTACCTCGCCGCCCTGGCCTTCGCCACCGTGCTCGTGCCGCTGGACCTGGCCGAGCAGTCGGAGTCGCCGGCGGCCCTCGCGCTGCTCGGCCTGCTCCCCCTCGGCCTCGCCGCCCTCCACCCACGGGTGCTGCTGCCGGTCCGACGGCTGGTCGTGCGGCTCACCGGTCGCGGCGGCGACGTCGTCGTGCCGCCGTGGCGGGCGACCGTCGGCCTCGTCGTCGCCTACGTGCCCTCGTGGGTGCTGATCACGGCGGCGACCTGGTGCACCGCCAGGGCCCTGGTCCCCGACCCGCCGCTGCTGCGCATCGGCATCGCGACGGCGCTGTCGTGGACCGCCGGGTTCGTCGCCGTGCCGGTGCCGGCCGGCACCGGCGTGCGGGAGGCCGTCTTCCTGGCGGCCTCCGGCCTGCCGTCCGGGCTGGGCGCGACGGTGGCGGTCGGCTCCCGGCTGGCGTTCCTGGTCGTCGACGTCCTCGGCGCGGTGGTGACGGCGCCGGCCCTGCGGGGCGCCCGCCGCGCCCGGCCGGCGCCCGCCGAGCCCGCCGACCCCGACCGGGAGCCGGCCGCCGCCCGGCCCTGACGGCCCCGGGGCCGCACGGCGCGGCCCCGTAGACTCGGGCGCCATGAGACCGTCGTGGGCGCCCCGCCGGGCCCGTCCTGCCCCGTGACCGCCGAGGCGGCCGACCTCGCGCAGCGCATCGTCGACGGCGACCGCCGGGCGCTGGCGCGCTCGATCACCCTCGTGGAGTCGACCCGCCCCGACCAGCGGGCCCGGGCCGCCGAGCTGCTCGACGCCGTCCTGCCCGCCACCGGCCGGGCCGTGCGGGTGGGCATCAGCGGCACCCCGGGCGCCGGCAAGTCGACCTTCATCGACGAGCTGGGCTCGCGCCTGACCGCGGCCGGCCACCGGGTGGCCGTGCTGGCGGTCGACCCGTCGAGCCGCCGCAGCGGCGGGTCGATCATGGGCGACAAGACCCGCATGGCCCGCCTGGCCCGCGACCCGGCGGCCTTCGTCCGGCCGTCCCCGTCCGGGGGCACGCTCGGCGGCGTCGCCCGGCGCACCCGCGAGGCGGCGCTGCTGTGCGAGGCGGCCGGCTTCGACGTGGTCGTCGTCGAGACGGTCGGGGTCGGGCAGTCCGAGACCGCGGTCGCCGAGATGGTGGACTGCTTCGTGCTGCTGGCGGCGCCCGCCGGCGGCGACGAGCTGCAGGGCATCAAGCGGGGGATCATGGAGCTGGCCGACGTCATCGTCGTCAACAAGGCCGACGGCGACCTCCTCCCCGCCGCCCGCCGGACCGCCGCCGACCACCGCCACGCCGTCCACATGCTCCGGCCCCGCTACCCCGGCTGGACCGTGCCCGTGCTGCTGGCCTCCGCGCTCGAGGGCACCGGCGTCGACGAGGTGTGGCAGGCGATCCGCCGGTTCGAGGAGCACCTGCGGGCCGAGGGCCTGCTCGACGCGCTGCGGGCCGAGCAGGCGGTGGCCTGGATGTGGTCGGAGATGCGCGAGCACCTGCTCGACGCCTTCCGGCGGGACGAGAAGGTGGCCGCCCGCCTGGAGGAGGTGGAGGCCGCCGTGCGGGCCGGGCGCCTCTCCCCCACGACGGCGGCGCACGAGCTGCTGGCGGCCCACGGGCTGGCGGGCGCACCGGAGGTGTGACGGCGGTGGGCCCGACACGTCGCCGTGCCCGACGTCCGCAGCCGCGGTGGTCGCTGCGGGCCCGGGTCCGCCCGGCGGCGCGGACGGCCTACCGCCGGCTCGGCGACCTCGGGCGCCGGCTGCTCGGACCGGGTGCCGGGGCGGCGCCCGCCGGGCCCGACCCGGAGACCCCGCCCTGGCTGCCGCTGCCCCCGGGCGGCGCCGCCACCTGCACGGTCTGCCGGTGGCAGGGCGACGCCTTCGACGGGCCCGCCCACGTCGAGCTCTCGGTCTGCCCCCGGTGCGGCGCCAACGGCCGGGACCGGTTCCTGCACTGGTGCCTGGCCCGCCGCGTCGACCTCGGCCCCCACCTGCGGGTCATCGAGTGCAGCCCCCGCCTGGGCCCCGCCTACCGCGCGGCGATGACCTCCTGGTTCTTCTACCGGGCCACCGACCACGACCAGCGGTCCCACGCCGGCCACCTGCGGCTGGACCTGCAGGCCATCGAGCTCCCCGACGACTGCGTCGACGTCGTCCTGTGCTCGCACGTGCTGGAGCACGTCCGCGACGTCGACAAGGTGCTGTCCGAGCTGCGGCGAGTCCTCGCCCCCGGCGGCCACCTGCTGCTGCAGGTGCCGGTGCTGCAGGGGCGCACGTCCCCGCCCGCGGCCCCCGAGGTCCACGCGGACGCCACCCCGGTGCACTGGCGCTTCGGCCTCGACCTCACCGGCCGGCTGCGGGAGGAGGGCTTCGCCGTCGACCTGCTGGGCACCGAGGAGCTGGCCGCCGCGATCCGGTCCGGGGACGACCCCTGGGGCGTGCGGGCCCCGGAGTTCGACGTGCCCGACCTGCTCCGCACCTTCCGGACGACCGGCGCGGCCGACGACCTCGTCGTGGTGGCAGACGACGCCGCCGCCCGGCGGTTCGGCTTCGTCCCCGGCTACCAGTTCCTCACCTGGGACTGCCGGGTCCCGGGCTGAGCCGCGGGCGGCCCCTCACACGACCCGCTGCAGCCAGACGTTGCCGCCCGCGTTGCGCTCGACCCAGGGCAGCTTCGTGAACGCCTCGCGGTGGCAGGTCCACAGGAAGTCCTGGAACCAGCGGACCACGAAGGCCGTGTTGCAGGTCAGGAAGGCCCGCAGCAGGTAGATCTCGTGCCAGGCCCGCCCCTCGCGGATCCAGGCGTCGGGGTACTCGAAGGGGTGGAAGATGTCGTGGAGGTGGATCCACACCCCCTGGGCCAGCCGGGGGATGACCTCGAAGAAGAGGTGGTTGACGTCCGACCCGGCCTTCGACACGTGGGTCGAGTCGATGAACAGGACGTCGCCCCGCTCGAGGGAGGTGAACACGTCCAGGTCGACGTCCTGGACCGGGACCCGGTGGATCGCCACCCGCTCGTCGTCGCCCGGCCGCAGCAGGCTCTCGAGCAGCTCCGGGTAGGGCTCGACGAAGGTGACCTCGGCCTCGGGCAGGTAGCGGTCGACGGTGTCGAGGATGAGGGCGGACGAGAACCCCGAGCCCACCTCGACGATCCGCCGGGGCCGGACGTAGCGGAGCATGGCGTGGAGCACGACGCCGTCCCCGTAGGCGTAGGACGGGTTGTCGAGCCAGTAGCGCCACCCGCCGGTGGGGTCGCGGTGCTCGGGCAGCTCGAGCTCGACGGCCAGCTCGGCCGCCAGGCGGTCGAGCAGGGCCAGCTGCTCCTCGGCCCGGAGGTCGACGCCGACGATCTCGCGGTCGGGGTCGTGGAGGGCCGCCGCCCGCCGCTCGTACTCGGCGAGGTCGGGGTACGGGGAGTAGAAGTGGCCCGGCGGCACCCAGGGCGCGGCGTGGGCGGCCGCCTCGCCGGACAGGCGGGCGGCGAGGACGCGGGCCGACTCCCTCGGCGTGCGGGCCGCCCTGGCGAGGCGGGACGCCTGGGTGAGGATGCGGCTGGCTGAGGAGCTCACGGCCCGATCATCCCAGATCGGCGGGACCGCGGGTCAGCCCGTGGCGGCGAGCGCGGCCACCTCGTCCCGCACCCGGGCGACGAAGGCGTCCCACCCGAAGTCCCGGGCCCGCCGCTCGGCCGCCGCGGCCAGCGTGGCCCGCCAGGCGGGGTCCGCGATGAGCCGCTCGGTGTGGGCGACCAGCCCGTCCAGGGTGGCGAACCGGTAGCCGTTCACGCCCTGGTCGACGATCTCGACCTGCCCGGCGGCGTCGATGACCACCGGCACCGCCCCGGCCGACATGGCCTCGACCGTCGTGATGCCGAAGTGCTCGTAGCGGTCGGGGTGCCGCTCGGGGTCCTCGCCGAGACCGGCGGCGTGCCAGAAGATCGACGCCCGGGCGTAGAGGTCGCGCAGCTCGGCGCCGGTGGCGTCGACGTGGAGCACGACCGGGAGGCCCGCGGCCGCGGCCCGGATCCGGTCGAGGTACGGCCGGTGCTCGGGGGCGCACCCGCCGACGAGGTGGTACTCCCAGCCGTCCGCGCCACCCCGCTCGACCAGCCGGCGGAACGCCTCGACCATCTCCAGCTGCTTCTTGTTGTGGCCGGTGCCCGGGAGGAAGAAGCGGCCGACCGACAGGATGATCGGCGCCTTCTCCCCCGGCGGCACCATCCCCACGGGCGGGTGCAGCAGGCCGCTCTCGCGGCCCCAGAGCCGCTCGACCCAGCGCTGCGTGTAGCGCGAGTTGGACAGGATCCGGTCGTAGGTGTCGAGGTGGTGGGGGCGCCCGGTGTGCCCGGCGAGGACCGGCACGGCCCGCACGGCGGCCGCCTGCCACCCGCCGCCGGCGTGGGCGCCGATGACGGGGACGCCGAGCGGGCGCCGGTCGGCGCCGAGGCCCAGCTCGGCGGGCACCCAGGTCGGGCTGCGCAGGTCGACCCGCACCCGGCCGCCGGGCGGGACGTCGACGGCGAAGCGCAGCGCGACGCTGCGCCGCCGGTCGAGGCGCGAGGTCGGGGCGTCGACGACGGCGCGGCCGACGACCTCGCCGTCGACGGTGGCCTCGACCTCGACCGGGGCGACCTCGGGCGGCAGGTAGCGGCCGAGCAGCACGGTGACCGGCACCCGGCCCCCGGCCGCCGAGGACACGACGAGCTCGCCGTCGCCCCCGGTCCAGCGGATGCCGTGGAGCCGGGTCGACTCGGGCGTGTAGTAGCCCTCCCCCAGCTCGACGGCGTCGCCGCCGGCGGCGAGCACGCCCCGGGCCCGGCCCGCGATCCACCGCCGGGCCTGCTCGGCGCGGCCGGGCCGGGGGCCGGGGAAGTGGACGACGAAGATCCCGTGGCGGGCCCGGTTGGCGTCCCAGCTGAGGTAGGAGGCGTTGACGAACAGGTCGTAGGCGGCCGAGGCCCGGGTCACGCCCAGCTCGTCGGGCACGACGTCGACGCCGACGCCGGACAGGTCGAGCAGCAGGCGCTCCCCCAGCCAGTCGGTGTCGAGGTCCTCGTGGGCGAGCAGGCGCACGTCGTGCTCCGGCGCCAGGGCGGCGGCGATGCCGGCGGCGAACCGCTCGCCCCCGCCGCCGGTCGGCCAGTAGCGGTCGTAGACGGCGACCTTCACCGCCGCACCGTCCACGCCAGCAGCTCGGCGTCGTCGACCGTGGCCGCCCGCCGGATGCGGCGCCGCTCGGCCAGCGTCGGGGGCAGCAGGCGCAGGAAGTCGGCGAACGAGCGCACGCGCCGCCACACGATGGTCGGCCGGGGCCGGTGCAGCCCGAGCACGGGTGCCACGAGGTCGCGCCGGGCGTAGGACAGGGTGGTCAGCAGGTAGCGCCAGACGGCGTGCGCCGCCATGCGGGCCGGCGCGTTCTTGACCAGCATGAGCAGCCGGTTGCGCTCGACGTAGTGCTGGAAGGTCGGCGTGCCCTCCCCCGTCGAGGCGGCGTGGACGTGGCGCACCCGGGCGTCCGGCACGTAGCGGTAGCGCCAGCCCCGGCTGCGCCCCCGCCACGACAGGTCGGTGTCCTCGTAGTAGAGGAAGAACCGCTCGTCGAAGAGGCCGACGTCGGCCAGGTACTCGGGCCGCAGCAGCACGCTGCCGCCGCACCAGGCGAACACCTCGGCGGGCGCGTCGTACTGGCCGGTGTCCGGCTCGAGGTAGCCGCGGTCGGCGCCGTAGCCGCCCTCGAGGATGATGGAGCCGACGTTGTTGACGACGTCGATGGGCTCGCCGGCGGCCGGCACCTCGTGGAAGGCCGGCGCCCGGCCCACCTCGACCGTCCGCTCGACGCCGCCCGACCGCACGACCACCTCCTTGGGCGCCTCGGCGGCGAGCTCGAGCTCGACCCGCTCGGGCAGGCGGGTCCCGTCGCCGACCGGCACCCGGACCGTCGCCCGGCCGCTCGTCCACTGGAAGGTGCGGCCGTCCCGTCGGTGCTCGATGCCCCAGGCGCCCTCGACGACCTGCGTGTCGCGCCAGCGGTCGACGCCGTCGACCCGGGCGCCGCTGACCATCACCCCCAGCTCGCGGGGGTCGGGCCCGCCGGGCCGGAACGTCGGTGACTCGATGGTGACCTCGACGAACCGGTCGGCGAAGAGCATGCGGGCGGAGACGGCGCCCAGGCCGGGGTCGGACTCGATGGCGGCGACCATCGCCCGCAGCCAGCCCGGCTCGACGAACGAGTCGGCGTTGACCAGACCGACGTAGTCGACCCCGGTGAGGTCGCGCAGGGCGAGGTTGTTGGCGACGAAGCCGGCGTTGCGGTCGTTGCGCACCAGCCGGACCCGCGGGTTGCGCTCGGCGATGGCGTCGCTGCCGTCGGTCGAGGCGTTGTCGATGACGACGAGGTCGAGCCGGTCGGGGGGCCAGTCGAGGGCGCAGAGCGCGTCGAGGCAGCGGCCGAGGTGGTCGGCGCCGTTCCAGTTGAGCACGACGAGGCGGACGCGGGGGACGCCCCGCTCGTCGGCCGCCCGGGACCCGGGCGCGGGCGTCGTCGAGGGGGTGGTCGCTGGCACCGGCCGGGCATGATCGTGGCCGGTCGGGGGACCGTCAAGGCGGCCGGGCGCCCAGCAGGCGACCGGTACACTCCGCAGCCGTGTCCGACTTCGCGTCCTCGACCACGACCAGCGGCGACGCCGCCACACAGCCCGCCACGCAGCATGCCGGAAAGCTCTACGGACGGTGGTACTACGATACGTACACCGTGCCGTACGAAGAGAACGAGCACTGGACGCAGTTCTTCGGCGGTGTCGCGGACGCGATCGTGGCCCAGCTGCAGCCCAAGACCGTCCTCGACGTCGGCTGCGCGAAGGGCTTCCTGGTGGCCGCTCTGCGCGAGCGCGGGGTCGAGGCCTACGGGTTCGACGTGTCCGAGCACGCCATCGAGAGCGCGTCCCCCGCGGTCCGCCCCTACGTGCGGGTCGGCTCGCTCACCGAGCCGATCGAGGGGCGCTACGACCTGGTGACCTGCATCGAGGTCATCGAGCACCTCGACCCCGCCGACGCCCCCACCGCGGTCCGCCACCTGTCCGAGGCCAGCGACCAGGTCCTGCTCTCCTCGACGCCGGCCGACCGGGACGAGCCCACCCACGTCAACGTCCGGCCGCCCGAGCGCTGGTCCCAGCTGTTCGCCGGCTTCGGGATGTTCCGCGACTTCCGCCACGACGCCAGCTACCTGTCGCCGTGGGCGGTCCTCTACCGCCGCGGCAACCCGAGCCTGGT
>Ga0207864_1003798_pt1 | contig 12240 bp, 13 predicted proteins | sample HigsolmetaAR202D_FD_184834 | JGI IMG/M metagenome (GOLD analysis project Ga0207864, IMG submission 184834) | Ionic liquid and high solid enriched microbial communities from the Joint BioEnergy Institute, USA - AR20-2-D (SPAdes) (version 2) ...
CGGCGCGCGACGTCGCCGGACCGGATGCGAAAGGCTCGCTGGCCGCCATCGAGCGGGAGGCGGCACGCCTCGACGGCCTCGTCCAGTCACTGGTCTCGTTCGCGCTGGACAACCGCGCCGAGCGGACGGCGTCGGACCCGCGGGCGGTGATCGAGCAGGCGATCCTCGAGCAGCAGGCGACGTTCGAGGAGGCGGGTGTACGGGTCGAGCGTGTGCTCCCGGCCAAACTGCCCGAGATCGCGATCGCCCCGGAGCACCTCCGGCTCATCCTCCGCCAGATCCTGACCAACTGCAGGGAAGCGGCCCGCCTCGAGGGGAAGCCCGGCAGGGTCCGCATCCGCTCCGAGGCCACGGCGTCCGGGATCGAGATCCACATCACCGACGACGGCGTCGGGATCCGCGAGGAGTGGCGAGACCGGATCTTCGAGCCGTTCTTCACGACCAAGGACGGCCGGTTCGGGCTCGGGCTCGCGATCGTACGGGGGATCGTCTCCGCGTACGGCGGCCGGGTCTGGGCCGACCGCGACGCCGACACCGGAGGCGCCACGATCTCGATCGCGCTGCCGATCGAGCCGCCGAGCTACACGGCCGCGTTCAATCCGCGCGCTCTGGCGCGTCGCCGGCCGCGGTCGGTCCTCGTCGTCGACGACGACGAGGGGCTCCGCCGCGCGATCCGCACGTTCCTCGAGAAGCTCGGCTTCATCGTGTCGGAGGCGTGGAGCGGCCGCAGCGCGCTCGCCCAGATCGTCTCCGGCGGCTCGCCCGAGGTCCTGGTCACGGACCTCCGAATGCGGGATGGAACGGGGTACTGGCTGCTGCGGGAGCTGGCCCGGGACTTCCCGCGCCTGCTGCGCCGCACGGTGATCCTGACCGGCGACCCGTCGCACGCCGCCGTGGACCGGATCAGTCAGGAGACCGGTTGCCCCGTGATCCGGAAACCGTTCGATTTCCAGGTGTTGCTCGACCGGCTGGACGAGGTCGCTTCGCGGGCTTGATCGCGCGATCGAGGCCGGCAGGGCAGCCCCAGGGAAGAGCCAGGGAATCGCCGACGCGCATTATCCACTACGCCGCGGGGTGGGGTGGCGTTTGCGCCCGCGTCGCGTGGCGCGCCGGCGACGCGTGCGGCGGCTGACGACGCGTGCGGCGGCCAGTCCCGCGGCTCGGCCCGCCGCGCCCTAAGCGCTGACGCGGCGAGCCAGGTCGACGGGGTGGCGAAGGCCGTACTCGGAATCCGCGAGGATGACCTGCTTCGCGCGGCCGGTCCGCAGGTCGATGGCGAGAGGGCCCTGGAGATTCAGGGTGCACGGCTGGCCGGCGTGGCGAGGAAGGGTGACGATCGCCAGGACGACGATGTCCGAGGCGGCCTTCGTCTCGAGCTCCTCGACCTCCGCGTCGTGCAGCTCGACGACGTACCCGTCGACGAAGACGAACGGATCGGCGAGGAGGAAGGCGAGCGCGTCGTCTTCGGCCGACTGGAGCCAGTAGAGTCCCTCGTGGTCCGTCGAGCGGAGGATGAACTGGCGGTGGTTCGGGAAACCGAAGAGGCCGTTCCGGAAATGCACGAGTCGCAGTATATCGCGATGCTCGCTGCCGTGGCCGGCCTCGGTGCCGTTGCCGGGCGCGGACGTCTCGACGGGCTCGATGGCCTGGACTGTGGTTGCCGTGGCGTTCATCATTACAGATAGTCCGTTAGCGAGGCCTGCAGGATACGCGCGTTCGCGGCCAGGGCGGCCTGGTATGCGGTTTGTTGATGGATCAGCCGCGTGAGAGCATCCTCCAGCTCGACATCGGAGAGGTCGGACCGGAAGGTCTTGAGTTGTACGTCCCACGCTTCGAGGTTCGTTTCGGCCATTTCGAGCGCGTTCTGGCGAGCGCCCACTTCGGCCAGGAGGCTCTGGACCGCGGAGAAGGCGTTTTCGAGCGGCGCGATCGCGCTGGCGATGGCGCCGGGGTCGTTGGCGCCGAGCGCGTCGGCCAGCTCGCGGAGCGAGTCGAGGACCCCGCTCTGGAGGAAGACCGTGTCGCCGTCGTGCTGGGTCTCGATGAGACTGAGGTTGCCGATCTCGATCTGTCCCCCGGTCGCGTCCCGGGGCGGGAAGTCGGGGTCGACGTTGCCCGAGTCGTCGAACGGCCTGCGGTCGCTGTGGACGCCGCCGAAGAGGTAGCTCTCGCCGAGCTTCGTGTTGCCGAGGCGGATCGCTTCGGCCAGGATCTGCTCGACCTCGGCCTTCGCGGCGGCGCGCGTCTCCGCGTTCGCGGTGCCGGTCGCGTTGGCGATGGCGAGCTCCCTGGCTCGACCGAGCAGGTTGGTCAGCCCGTCGAGAACGCTCTCCTCGGCGGAAAGCCTGGTGCGAGCCGCGCCGATGTTGCGCCGGTACTGTTCGATGGCGCGGATCTGTCCGTCGGTCCGGATGAGGGCGCCGGTGGCGACCGCGTCGTCCGACGGCCGGTGGATGCGCGAGCCCGAAATGACTTGCAACTGCGCGTCGTGGATGGCGCGCAGCGTCGCCCGGTAGTTGGTCAGCGTCTGGCGTTGGAGCTGGCTATTGGTGATCCTCAGCATCGCCGCCGCCGTATTGGCTGGTTGTCCGGCCGGCCGGTCGCGGCCGAGCCGGGTCTCGTGATCCAGTATCGTCGCCTGGTCCGAAAAAGTTGAGCACTGCGCGGTGACGACGTCGTTTTCGCCCGGCTCCGGCCACGGGCCGTAGGCGGTCTGCTGCCGCTCGGGCGAATTTTTCCCGTAATCCCCGGAGAACGATGGCAACGATCCTCTGCGTCGACGACGAACCCCCCGTTGTACAGGTCCTGAAGTCGCTTCTCCAGCGCGCCGGCCACCAGGCGATCGGCGTGCACAACGTGGAGGCGGCATTCAACGTCCTGGGCCGCGGCGGCGTGGACCTGATCATATCCGACTACCGCATGCCCGACGCGACCGGCCTCGAGTTCCTGGCCCGCCTCGCGGAGGAGGGGTACGACGTGCCGGTCGTCATCCTCACCGGGTTCGCGACGATCGAGCACGCCGTCGCCTCGATCAAGGCGGGCGCGGTCGATTACCTCACGAAGCCGGTGCGCGCCGAGCAGCTCGAGCTGGTGGTCGACCAGGCGCTCGAGTTCAGCCGGTTGCGCCGCGAGAACGCCGCACTCCGCGAGGAGGTCAGCCAGCTCCGGACCGAGCGCGAGTTGATCGGCGAGAGCCCGGCGTTCAAGAAGGTCCTCGAGACTATCGCGATGGTCGCGCGTACGCGTGCGACCGTACTCTTGCAGGGCGAGTCCGGCACCGGGAAGGAACTTCTCGCGCGCGCGATCCACAACGGCAGCGATCGCCGCGACGGGCCGTTCATCTCCGTGAACTGCGCGGCCATCCCCGATCAACTCGTCGAGAGCATCCTCTTCGGGCACGAGAAGGGCGCGTTCACCGGCGCGATCAAGCAGGTCAAGGGCGCCTTCGAGCGGGCGCACCGGGGCACGCTGCTCCTGGACGAGGTCTCCGAGATGCGGCTCGATCTCCAGGCCAAGCTGCTCCGGGTGCTCCAGGAGCAGGAGTTCGAGCGCGTCGGCGGCACGACGCCCATCCGCGTCGATGTCCGCATCGTCGCGACGACGAACCGCGACCTCTCGGCCGAGGTCAAGGCCGGAAACTTCCGCGAGGACCTCTTCTACCGGCTCAGCGTCGTGCCGATCTCGGTCGTTCCGCTGCGCGAGCGCCTCGACGACATCCCGCTCCTCGCCCATCGCTTCGCGCAGCGCACCGCTCGCGAGATCGGCAAGGAGTTCCACGGGATCGCGCCCGAGACCATCGAGATGCTGCAGGCCTACCATTGGCCGGGGAACGTGCGCGAGCTAGCCCACACGATCGAGCGCGCCGTGATCCTGTCGCCCGACCCGATCCTCAGGCCCGCCGCGTTCGACCAGGAACGGTTCGGCCTGACACCCGTCGGGCCCACGGTCAACGGCAAGGGGCCGCACGCCGTCGCGGCCGCGCCCGCCCACGCCGAGGAGGACGGGCGGATCGTCCTCGAGACGCTGAACCTGGAGGATGCCGAGAAGATCCTGATCGAGCGCGCGCTCGAGGCGACCAACCAGAACCGCACGCGCGCCGCCGAGCTCCTCGGGATCAGCGTGAGGACGCTCCGCAACAAGCTCAACGTCAAACCCACCGAGTGAGTCTACCGGCGTAGCGGTCGGCAAAGGCGTCCGCCCCCGGTCGGCAGAATGTGCCGCCCATGCCGGCCGGGGTCGGACGCGACCGCATCCGGTCGATCCTTCCTCGCGTCTCCGCCCGATTCGCAGCGACGCTTCCAAAACAAGACGATACAGCAACTTACGCGCGCGGCCCCGGCCGTTTCGCAGGGGTCGTCACGCCCGTGCCGGGATTGGAATGGAGCTTGCCTTTGCCTCGGGCGGAATTCACGCACCCAGGCACGGAGGCGATGCAGCCATGCTCCACGGACTGATCGGCAAGTCGACGGCGGTCGACACGCTGAAAGGCGGGCTCGACGCGTCCATGCGCCGGGCGGAGGCGATCGCCCATCGGGTGGCGAACGCGTCGACGCCGGGGTTCGACGATTTCGCCAGTGCGCTGGATGGCGCGACCGGCGCCGGCTCCGGGGTGGACCTGGAGACGGAGATGGTGTCGCTGGCGGACGAGCAGATCCGGTACGAGGCGATGACGCGTCTGCTGCAGCGGGTCTACGAGCAGGTGCGGGCGAGCGTGAGGGGAGGCTGATCGTGGCGATCGAGGGGATCGGCTTCGGCTCGCTGTTCCGGCCGCTGTTCCGCGGGCTGGGTATCGCGGCGAGCGGGCTGGCCGCGCAGCGGCAGCGCATCGAGGTGATCGCGCACAACGTCGCGAACGCGGAGACGACGCGGACGGCCGACGGCGGCCCGTACCGCCGCCGGGTCGTGCAGTTCGAGGCGGCGCCGTTCCGGGTCGGGGGTGCGGCCGGCCCGATGCCGGGCGCCGTTGGCGACGGCGGCGCGGTGGTCCCCGGCCCCGGCGGTGTGGTGGTCCCGGGCCCTGGCGGTGCGGGGATCGCCGGGGCGCCCGGGATCACCCCGTTCCCCGTGCCGGAGGTGAAGCCGCCGGAGGTGCTCGTGCCTGGTGCGGCGGAGTGGACTGAGCCGGCGGGGGGCGTGCGGGTCGCGGGGGTGGTCGAGGACGCGTCCGAAGGGCCGCTGGTCTACGACCCCGGTCATCCCGACGCCGACGAGGCGGGCTACGTCCGCTACCCGAACGTTCGGATCACCGACGAAATGGTCGACCTGATGGAAGCGCGTCGCGTCTACGAAGCGAACGCGACCGTGTTCCAGGCGGTCAAGGCGATGTTGAAGCGCGCGATCGACATCTGAGGAGCGGGACGAGATGAGCGTGAACGGAGTCGCGACGGGCGCGGGCGGGATCGGCTACGGTCTGGGCGGCGTCGGCCGTGGCGCTGCGGAGCCGGCGGCACGCGGCGCGGGCGTCGCGAAGGAGAGCGTCGTCGCCCGGCCGACGCAGCGCCCGGCGGCGGGTCCGCTTTCGGATGCGCCGCCGCCGGGGACGGACCCGGCGCTCTGGCGCGTGCTGACCACGGAGGAGCGAGCCTTCTACGCGAAGGCGCAGGCGATGGGGCCGCTCACGTACCGGCCGGGCGCCGGGGCGAAGCCCGCGGCGCCGCCGGTCCTCGGCGGCCGCCTGGACGTGAGGGTTTGAGCCATGGCGATTTCGATCGGCGGGATCGGCGCGCAGGGGATCGGCGGGATCGGCGAGCGTCGCGGGATCCCGGTCGAGGGTCTGGCCCGGGCCGGCGGCGGCGAGTCGTTCGCGGACACGCTGAAGCGCGCACTCGGTGATGTGCAGCGGCTCCAGGACGATGCGCGCGACGTCGTCGCCCGCTTCGTCCGTGGCGAGCCCGTCGACCTGCACGCGGTCATGGCCGCGACGGAAGAGGCGGGGATCGCCCTCGAGCTGCTGATCGAGATCCGTAACAAGCTGACCGAAGCGTACCGCACGGTCGTGTCGATGCAGGCCTGAGCGGACAACGTCTGAGCGGAATACGTCAGTCGATTATGCCACCCATCGTACAGAACTTCATCGACCGGTTCGGCCGGCGGCGCGCGCTGCTCCTGGTGGCGGTCGGCGTCGGCTCGGTCGTGGCGATCTGGGCGTTCGCGCACTGGGCGACGGCGCCGACCTGGGTGCCGCTCTACTCCGGCCTCTCGCTCGATGTGGTCGGCGACGTCACCGCGCAGCTCGACGAGGCCGGGATCGAGTACCGCCTCGAGCGGGGTGGCGGGGAGCTGCGGATCAAGGACGACGACGTCGCGCGTGCCCGCGTCCTCCTTGCCCGCGCGGGGTTGCCGACGCGCTCGCGCCCCGGCTTCGAACTCTTCGACCAGCCGGCGTGGGGGATGACGGACTTCACGCAGCGGGTCAACTACCGCCGCGCGATCGAGGGCGAGCTGGAACGCACGATCTCGCAGATGCGCGGCGTCGAAGCCGCGCAGGTGCACCTCGCGATGTCCGAGAGTCGCGCTTTCCGCCGCGCCGAGCGTCCGACCGAGGCGTCGGTGTTCCTGAAGCTCCGGCCGGGCGTCGAGGCGCCCGCGGAGATGGTCGAGGCGATCCGCTTCCTCGTCGCGAGCAGCGTCGAGGGGCTGCAGAGCGAGCACGTCACGGTGCTGAACGACCGTGGGCGGCTCCTCTCGGTCGCGTCGGAAGGGCCGACGACGGACATGCTCACCAAGCGCCAGCTCGAGTATCAGCGCGAGATCGAGCGTCGGCTCGAGGAGAAGGCGGAGAACCTGGTCGCCCAGGTGGTCGGCCTCGGGAACGTCAACGTCCGGGTGGCCGCGTCGATCAACTTCGACCGGGTCGAGCGCACGGTCCAGGCCGTCGACCCCGACAACCAGGTCGTGCTGCAGGAGCAGCGGTCGGAGATCGTGCCGGGTCCGAACACCCCGGGCGCGGGCTCGATCGTGGCGAACACGACGTACGACGTGACCCGCCAGTTCGAGACGTATTCGGGCGGCGTGGGGACGATCGAGCGCCTCACGGTCGCGGTCCTGGTCAACGACCGGCTCGTGGTCGAGGGCGACAGCGCCCGCATCATGCCTCGCTCGGAGGATGAGCTGCGGCAGGTCGAGGCGCTCGTGCGCAACGCGGTCGGCTTCAATCCAGAGCGCGGCGACGCGATCACGGTGGTCAGCACGCCCTTCGACTCGCGCGGCGTGGTGTTCGCCGAGGACGAGGGCCCCGGGATCATCGGGCTGTTACGCACGTTCCAGCGTCCGCTCGTGGGGCTGGTCGCGGTCGTGCTCGCGTTCATCCTCGGGATGCGGGTGATCCGCTCGCTGCCGCGGGCGGTCGAGCCGATGCCGGTGCCGGTCGCGGCGGGCGGCCCGGCGGCGCTCCCCGGCACGGGCGAGCCGAACGTCCCGGCGCAGCCGGCGCTTGGGGACGGCAGCTACCAGGCTCGCGACCAGGTGACGGCGGTGCTGTCGCAGCGGCCCGAGAACGCCGCCCGCGTGCTTCGGCTGTGGCTGAAGGAATGACGTGACGAGCGATGGCCAAGACTGCGATTCGGGAGCGGAAGCTCAGGCCCGAGGACCTGACCGGTCGGCAGAAGGCGGCGATCCTCCTCATGGCGCTCGGCCCGGATGCATCGAAGCCGATCATGCAGGTCCTGACGCCCGAGGAGGTCGAGGAGATCACGCTGGAGATCGCTCGCCTCGAATCGGTCCCGTCCGACGTGGTCGAGGCGGTCCTGGACGAGTGGCGCCGGACGGAGGAGGCGGCGCACTCGCTCGCCCAGGGCGGCGTCGAGTACGCGCGACAGATCCTCGAGCAGACGTTCGGGCCACAGCGCGCGGCCGTCATCCTCAAGCGGATCGAGAGCCAGCTCCGCGAGTCGAGTGGGTTCCGGGTGCTGCGGAACGTGGACCCGCAGCAGCTCACGAGCGTGCTGCGCAACGAGCACCCGCAGACGATCTCGCTGGTCCTGGCGCACCTCGAGCCGGCGCTCGTCGCGGCCGTGCTCAAGCAGCTCGATCCCAAGTTGGGCTCGGCGGTCCTTTACCGCATGGCGCGGATGGACAAGGTAATGCCGGACGTGCTGCAGGCGGTCGAGAAGTCCCTCGGCGCCGACACCACGGTCAACCTCGCCAAGGACCTGACGACGGCGGGCGGCCCGGCCGCGGTCGCGGCGGTGCTGAACCACGTCGCCGGCGTCCTGGAGAAGGACCTCCTCGAAGGGCTGGAGCAGCAGGACCCGGAACTGTGCGAGCAGATCAAGAGCCTGATGTTCGTCTTCGAGGACATCGTGCGCCTCGACGACAAGACGCTGCAGGTCGTGCTGCAGGCGATCGACGTGCGCGAGCTCGCGCTCGCGCTCAAGGCGGCGAGCGACGAGTTGAAGACGCGGATCCGGTCCGTCATGTCCCAGCGCGCGATCATGGCGCTCGAGGAGGAGATGGAACTCCTCGGCCCCGTCCGCCTGCGGGACGTCGAGACGGCGCAGGCCACGATCGTCAAGACGATTAGGGCGCTGGAGGAAACCGGCGAGATCGTCATCAGCGGAGCGGCGGATGAGTACATCGTCTGAGCGACCCGGGGTGGTCCCGGTGCCGGAGCATGCCGGGTTGAAGGAGCGGGAGTGGAGGGTCCCGGACACGCGGGAGCCCGAGCCGGAGCCCGTCGACCTGGAAGCGCTGCGGCGCGAGATCGACGAGGCGTACGCCCGGGGCCGCACGGACGGGTTCGCCGCGGGCGTCGAGGAGGGGCGCAGGCTGGAATCGCGGCGGATCGCGCGCGCGGTCGCTGCGGCGGAATCCGCCGCCGCGGCGGTGCGCGCATCCGAGCAGCGGTGGCTGGAGGCGCTCGAGGAGAACATCTGCGCGCTGGCCGTCGCCGTTGCGCGGCACGTGATCGGCCGCGAGCTGCGCTCGGACGCGCAGACGATCGCGGAGCTGGTGCGCCGCGCGGTCGCCGAGTTCCCCGTCGACCAGCCGCTTCGCGTGCGGATCAACCCGCAGGACCTCTCGACGCTGTCGGCCGTCTCGCCGCTGGATGGCGAGCCGGTCGCCGTCGCGCGAGGTCGCGACCTGCGCTGGATGGCCGATCCCGAGATCGAGCCGGGCGGCTGCATCGTGGAGGGGCGGGAGCGGATCGTCGACGGCCGGGTCGACCTCGCGCTGGAGCGCATCTACCGGAGCCTGACGCATGCTTGAGACGCTGATCCAGCGGGTCGACCGGGCGCCTCGTTTCGCGAGCTACGGGCGCACGACGCGCGTGATCGGCCTCGTCATCGAGGCGGTCGGGCTGGAGCCCGCGCTCGGCGAGCTGTGCCGGATCTCCAGCCTCAACGGCCGGCATTCCGTGTTGGCCGAAGTCGTCGGCTTCCACGACCGCGGGATCCTGCTCATGCCGCTCGGCGGGCTGGATGGCGTGCACCCGGGGAGCGCTGTCGAGCCGCTCGGCCGCTCGCTCGGCGTCGACGTCGGCCCCGGGATGCTCGGCCGGGTGCTGAACGGGCTCGGCCAGCCGATCGATGGGAAGGGGACCATCGGCCCGACGAAGCGCGTGCCGCTCGTCGCGGCGCCGGTCAACCCGCTCGAGCGCGCGCCGATCGACCGGCCGTTCGAGACGGGCGTCCGCGCGATCGACGGACTGATCGCGCTCGGCCGCGGCCAGCGCGTCGGGATCTTCGCGGGAAGCGGCGTCGGCAAGAGCACGCTGCTCGGGATGATCGCGCGGCGCGCGGCGGCGGATGTCAACGTGATCGCGCTGCTGGGCGAGCGCGGCCGCGAGGTGCGCGACTTCATCGAGGAGTCGCTCGGCCCGGAGGGGCTCGCCCGCTCGATCGTGATCGTCGCGACCGGGGACGAGTCGGCGCTCGTGCGGGCGCGCGGCGCGCTCGTCGCCACCGCGATCGCCGAGTACTTCCGCGACCAGGGCCAGCAGGTCCTGCTGATGGTCGATTCGGTCACGCGCGTGGCGATGGCGTGGCGCGAGATCGGGCTCGCGGTCGGCGAGCCGCCGACGACGAGAGGGTACCCGCCGTCGGTCTTCGCTTCGCTGCCGCGGCTGCTCGAGCGCGCGGGGAACGCCGCGACCGGCGGCATCACCGGGATCTACACCGTGCTGGTCGAGGGCGACGACTTCAACGAGCCGATCTCGGACGCGGTCCGCGGGATCCTGGACGGCCACATCGTGCTGAGCCGCAGGATGGCGACCGCGGGCCATTTCCCGGCGATCGACGTGCTGGAGAGCGTGAGCCGCGTCCGCGACCGGGTGATCGATCCGGAGCACCGTCGCGCGGCGAACCGGGTGCAGCATCTCCTGGCCGCGTACCGGGAGAAGGAGGATCTGATCGCCGTCGGCGCGTACCAGCCCGGGAGCGACCGGGAAGTCGATGCGGCGATCGCGGCGCGGGAGGAGATCCTCTCGTTCCTGCAGCAGCGGCCCGACGAGGCCTCGACGTTCGGCGAGTGTCGCGACCGTCTGGTGTCCCTGGCCGCGGCGGCCGGGCTCGAGTGATTCGGGGAAGCCATGAAGAAGCCCACGTTCAAACTGCAGAAGGTGCTCGACCTGCGCGTCTGGCGGGAGCAGGAGTCCGCACAGCGCCTGGGCGAGGCGCAGCGGCGGATGGCGGAGGCGGCGGAGGCGGCCGAAGCGTTGCGCCGGATCCGCGAGGCGGGGCTCGAGCAGCTCCGGCGCGCCCACGCGCTCGGCGGCTCGGTCGGCGAGCTGCAGAACCTGAGCTACGTGCTCGGGCGGCTCGAGGCCAAGATCGCCGAAGCGGATGCCAAGCGGCTGGAGGCCGAGCAGCGAGTCGACGCGACCCGGTTGGAGTACGCGAAGGCGCACCAGGACCGTCGCGTCCTCGAGCGGCTGCGCGACCGCCAGCTGGAGCAGGCCCGCTCGGCGATCGCGCACGCGGAGACGCGGGTGATGGACGATCTGGCAGTCACGCGCCACGCGCGCCGCGCGGCCGAAGAAGCGGCGGAGGGTTGAGGTTCGATGGCGAAGGGCATGGTGGCGCTCGCGTTCGGTTTCGCGCTCGGCCTCGGCGTTGCCGTCGGGGCGCGGGTCGCGAGCGCTCCGTCCCCGGTGGCGACCGGAGGGGCGGAGCCGGATTCCGTGGCCGCAGCAGGCCCCGCGAGCGCGGCCGCCTCGGGTGCGGCACCGTCGACGGCCGTGCCGACCCCCGCGGCGGATGTCGCGGGTGCACCGCGCCCGGATGGGGCGACCGCCCCCACGACGGGGGCGCCCCCGCGTCGGGTCCCCGGACTGCCGCAGGAAACCCCGGTGCCGGTGGCCCGGCCCGCGGCGGATGATGCCGCGGCGCGGGACGGCGCGGCGCGCCTCGGGAAGATCTTCGCCACCATGGACCCGCGCGACGCGGCGCGCGTCCTCGAGCTGCTCGACGACCTCGAGGTCCGCGCGATCCTCACCCACATGTCCGACCGGAACGCCGCGGCGATCCTCGGACAGATCGAACCCGCGCGCGCCGCGGCGCTGAGCCGCGCGGTGCTGGAAGGCAGGGCGAAATGAGTGGATTCGCAATTCTCTTCGCGGCCGATCCGGGCGCGGCAAACCCGGGGGGACCCGGGTCGCCGGGCGCCACGAGCATGACGGCGGCCGCGGGCTCGGCCGGGGTCCGGGCTCGACGCGCGTCGGAGGGCGACGGCGCCGAGCAGGAGGCCGGCAGCTTCGCCGCGGCGCTCATGATGGTTCAGGCGCAGACGGACACGCCGCCCGAGGCCTTCCGAGTCGACACGTCGCTCGATCGGCTGGATCCCGAGTTCCGCCGTCGGCTCGAGCGCGTCATGCAGCGGATGCGGAACGAGTACGGCCACGAGGTCCGGCTCGTCGAAGGCTTCCGCGACGCGGCGCGCCAGGACTTCCTCTACGCCCAGGGCCGCACGCGTCCCGGCCCGGTCGTGACCTGGACCCGCGACTCCGCCCATGAGCACGGCCTCGCCGCCGACCTCCTCGTCGACGGCCGCTACGACAACCCCGAGGGCTACGCGCGCCTCGCGCAGGTCGCTCGTGAGGAGGGGCTGCGGACGCTCGGCCCGGCGGACGCGGGGCACGTCGAACTGGTCCGCCCGGCGACGGCGCAGCACGCGCGGGCAGAGGCGGCGACGGGTCGGCCGGCGAACCAGACGGCGATTCGGCCGGCGAACGCGCTCGCGCGGCCGGCGGTGCCGGCCGCGGTCGTGCAGGTCGCGGCCGCGCCGGCGGCGGTCGCAGCCGCC
>Ga0207864_1003802_pt1 | contig 12231 bp, 7 predicted proteins | sample HigsolmetaAR202D_FD_184834 | JGI IMG/M metagenome (GOLD analysis project Ga0207864, IMG submission 184834) | Ionic liquid and high solid enriched microbial communities from the Joint BioEnergy Institute, USA - AR20-2-D (SPAdes) (version 2) ...
CTGGTGGAATCGCTCACGCCGCCTGGCGAAATGCTACGAACGCACCACGGAGAGCGAACAGGCGTTCATTCTTGTGACTATGATTCACCTTATGGCTCGGCGACTAAGCAACTCCTAGCTTTTTGGGCACGCTCTTAGAGCGGCTGCAATTCTGTTGAAAATTGGCATCACGCCGCCGCGGCTATTAAGATCGGGGGACATTTCTCACCCGTCCCATGCGTCCGATAGGTGGGCATTGATGGGCCGGGCAGCGATCATTCTCACGCACGCTGGGGAACCTGCCATGCTGCTGCGACTGCTGGTACTAACGTGCCTGGGGGCGACATGGGCTTGCGGCGTGATAGCTCAGGCCGATGAACCGCAAGCCACGCTCGATCAGGCGGTGCTGGCCTGGCGGCAAGGCAAGATCGACCAGGCCCTAGAGCAGCTGGACGGCATCATCAAGGCATCGCCCCAGACTTGGCAGCCCTACTACGTGCGAGGGCTGATTCACGCCGGCCAACGAAGCTATCTGCAGGCCTACCGCGATTTCTCCTCGGCGATCGAGCGCGAACCGAATCAGGCTGCCCTCTACGATCAGCGCGGCAGTGTGGCGTTTTGCCAAGGGAATATCGAACAATCGATCCGCGACTTTGATCGGGCGATCGAATTGGATCCTGCCCGGGAACGCGGTCACTGGAAACGCGGTATTTCGTATTACTACGCGGGCGAGTACGCCAAGGGGCAGAAGCAATTTGAAGCCTATCAGACGTACGACGACAGCGATGTCGAGAACGCTGTCTGGCGATTCTTGTGCATGGTGCCGCAAGTGGGCTTGAAGAAAGCTCAACAGGAAATGCTGCGGGTTGGCCCCGATCGTCGTGTGCCCATGCGCGAGATCTATGAACTGTACGCCGGCCGCCTGGAACCGGACGAAGTGCTGAAAGCCGCCCGGGCTGGCGCGCCCGACGAGCAGACACTGCATCATCGCCTGTTTTACGCCCACCTGTATTTGGGGCTGTACTACGAAGTGATTGGCAAACCAGAGCAGGCTCGGCGGGAGATTGAGGCCGCGGATGCTCGTAAGATCGGCCATTACATGTGGGACGTAGCCCACGTTCACGCCCAGCGGATGAAAGCCGCTGCTAAGGCTAAGGACGATCAGGCGTCGCCGTAGGATGTCGTGACCCCCTGAACACGTGGCGATTGAGATCGCCAAACCTTACACACCTCTTGGATTGAGAACGCGAGGACACGTCATGCGCATGCCCAATCAGCACCTTCGCTCCGCTGCTGGCCGGTCGCGCCGGCAATGCCTTGTCGGTTGGTTTCGCACGGCCGGCCGCATTGCGCTGGCCTGTGCGATCGCGGTGTTTAGCTGCGGCCAGCTTGCTGTGGCAGCCGACATCGAACCGGATGACCACACGTACGACGTGGTGGTTTACGGCGGAACATCCGGGGGCGTGGCTGCCGCGGTTCAGGCCGCGCGGATGGGCAAGAGCGTGGTCGTCATTGAGCCTAGCCGGCACGTCGGAGGGCTTTCCTCCGGAGGCTTGGGCGCCACCGATATCGGCAACAAGGCCGCAATCGGCGGCATCTCGCGCGAGTTCTATCAACGCATCTACAAGCACTATCAGAACGACGACGCCTGGAAGTTCCAGCGGCGTGAGGACTACCGTAGCGGCCGGCAGGCTCCCGGTGAAGACACGATGTGGACCTTCGAGCCGCACGTCGCTGAAAAGGTGTTTCGCGACATGCTCCGCGAAGCGAATGTGCCGGTAGTCTTGGGGGAACGGCTCAACCGGCGTACCGGCGTCGCCCAGGAGCAAGGCCGCATTCGCTCCATCACCATGGAGAGCGGCCGGACCTTCCGCGGCAAGATGTTCATCGACGCCACCTACGAAGGCGACCTGATGGCGGCTGCCGGCGTACGGTATCACGTAGGCCGCGAAAGCAACTCGCAATACGGCGAAACGCTCAACGGCGTGCAAACGAAGCGAGCGATCTATCACCAGTTCATCAAGCCGGTGGATCCGTACCGCAAGCCGGGCGATCCGAGCAGCGGGCTGCTGCCGGGCATCAACGGCGACGGTCCCGGTGAAGAAGGTGCCGGCGATCATCGCGTGCAGGCCTACTGCTTCCGGCTGTGCGCTACCGACGTGCCCGAGAACCGCGTGCCTTGGCCCAAGCCGGAAGGGTACGACGAACTCCAGTACGAATTGCTGCTGCGAAACTTCGAGGCCGGCGATCACCGCATCCCCTGGGCACCTGCCATGATGCCCAACCGCAAGACCGACTCGAATAACAACTTCGCGGTCAGCACCGACTATATCGGCATGAACTACGACTATCCCGAGGCTGACTACGCAACCCGCGAGAAGATCATCAAAGCCCACGAAACCTACCAGAAAGGGCTGATGTGGACCTTGGCCAATCATCCCCGGGTGCCGGAGAACATCCGCAAGTATTTCCAGACCTGGGGGCTGTCCAAGGACGAATTCACCGACAACGGCAACTGGCCACATCAGTTGTACATTCGGGAAGCCCGGCGGATGGTGTCCGACTACGTGATGACGCAGCACAACTGCCAGGGCCGCGAGGTAGCTCCGGACCCGGTGGGCCTGGCGGCGTACACGATGGACTCGCACCACGTGCAGCGGCACGTGGTCGACAACCGCGTGATGAACGAAGGCGACGTGCAGGTGGGCGGCTTCTCTCCCTACCCCATTTCGTATCGCTCGATCGTGCCGGCCAAGGGACAATGCCGAAACCTGCTGGTGCCGGTGTGCCTGTCGGCTTCGCACATCGCCTACGGCTCGATCCGCATGGAACCGGTGTTCATGGTAATAGGGCAATCGGCGGCCACGGCTGCCGCGCTAGCCATCGATGATCGCGTCGACGTGCAGGATGTGCACTACCCGAAACTGCGTGAGCGGCTGCTGGCCGACAAACAGGTGCTGGAGTGGACGGGGCCCAAGCGTGGCTCGGGCCTTAATCCCAACCGGCTGCCCGGCATCGTGCTGGATGACAGCCAGGCTCAACTGACCGGCGCGTGGTCGCGCAGCGCCGCCATGGGCGGTTATGTCGGCGAGGGCTATCTGCACGACAATGCCGAGGGCCGCGGCAGCAAGTCGGCAACCTTTACGCCGGACATTCCCAAGGCGGGCCGCTACGAGATTCGCCTGGCGTATACGCCCTATTCCAATCGCGCCACCAACGCCAAGGTGGTGATCGACGTGGCCGGCAAGAAGACCGCCGTTGCAGTCAATCAACGTCAGACGCCGCCGGTGGATCGGGCCTTTGTCTCGCTGGGCCAATTTGATCTGCCGGCCGGCAAATCGTGCCGCGTGACAATTTCCAACGAAGGCGCCGACGGCCACGTGATCGTCGATGCGGTCCAGTTTTTGCCCGTGCGGCAGTAATGCGGCGGCCACGCGGCCATCGCGCACCGCGTCAGAACGTAAAGCACGTCATCAGGTCGACCGGCTGAGCCTCGGACGGGGTCGAAGCGATCTTGCGGATGTCGTCGCGTGCGGCAAAGAACGCATCGACCACCTGCGGGTCCCATTGTTTGCCGGCGCCGTTGCGGATGATGGAGTCCAGCTTTTCGTCGGACATGCCGGCCCGATAGGGACGATCGCTGCCCATGGCGTCGAACGAGTCGGCCACGGCCACGATGCGCGCCAGGAACGGAATCTCGGTGCCGGCCAGGCCGTGCGGATAGCCGCTGCCGTCCCAGGCTTCGTGGTGATGCAGTACGATCGGCAGAATCTGGCCGAGCTGCTTGATATCGGCCAGAATGTTGTAGCCCACCTGGGCATGGGTCTTGATGTGCTCGAACTCCTCGGGCGTGAGCTTGCCGGGTTTGCGCAGCACGTTGTCGTCGATGCCGATCTTGCCGACGTCATGCAGCAGTCCGCCCAGGTAGATGGTATCGACCACGTCCTGGCTGCAGCCCAACTCCTTGGCCAGCCGGACCGCGACGCGAGCCACGCGATCGCTGTGGCCTCGCGTGTACGGGTCCTTGGCATCGATCGCCGAGGTCAACGCCCGGACGATGTTGGCCAGCAATTCAGCCTGTTCGCGGTACAGCTCGGTGTTGCCACGATGGATGCCCAGGATGGCGCTGACCGAGCTGAGCAGGTCGGCTTCGACCGTACCAAACTCGCCGCCGCGGCGATGGTTCATGGCGATCAGCCAGCCGAACAGCCGCTCGCCCTCGCTCAGCGGCACCACGATCAACTGGCGGATGCTCTTCTCGGGCCAATCATCGCGGCCGGTCATGCTGCGGTTGGCCACAATGGGCCGGACCGATTTGCTCAAGCCCAGGTATTCGGCCAGTGCCGCGAAGGTCGATTCGGGCACTGAAAATTCACCGGCTTGAAGCCACAGTGTTTCGCGCTGTTTGTCGGGACCTGTGGATGGCCCCAACAACAGTTGAATGGCCATGCCTTCGGCCGGCACGATATCGCTGAGCCAATCCAGCGCCAGCCCCGCGAGCTCTTCCTGGCGGCGCGAAATCGTCAGGTTATGGGTCAACCGGTAGATCAGGCTGATTTCTTCGTACGTGGCGCACAGGTGGTCGGAGAGGCTTTCGACCTCGTGTTCCAGTTCGACCACGCGGCGTTCGGCGGCCCGGCGGGCAAGCACCAGACCGGCCAGGCGGTCCAAGGTATCGGTAGCGATCGGCGTTTGCAGTTGGGCCCACTGGCGTAGGGCATCGGCTTCAACGCCGAAAGCGCGAGCCGCCTGTTCAAACACCGGGGCATCGGGCTCGACGGCACGGGTGACAAACACGCCCCAGGCGACCAGCCGCCGTCTGCCGCCTTCGCTGAGCGGCAGGGCCAGGGCCACAAAGGGGCCTTCTTCCTCGATAATTTCAGCTCGGCCGCGTTGTTCGACTTGTTCCAGCAGCGTATCACGCAGCGGCCAATGCCAGTCGAGCTGATCCTGTCCTCGATACAGTACCTGTTCCGACGCAATCGAACTGATCGACAGTTCAACGCCGAACCACTGCCGCAGCGAGTGCGATAGTTCCTCAGCCGGCACTTCCTGATCGGTGCCATACGCGGAGGCGTCGCTGAACGTGAGGCCGGTCGGCATGGTCGCAGAGCTGGTCATTTCGTAGGGCCAAGGGATCAACTTGGAAGGGCGGCACGATATCCGAAACGCCCTCCTGGGGTACCGCCTACGACGTACGCCGTGGCGTGTGACTACGGCAAACCTACGTTACGGCGTGTTTTCTGGCAAAAATGGCGATAGCGATCGCCGTAGCGGTCCCCTCGATCGTATGGGAATGCGTAAAGAGCATGATGCGCTGACCAAGAACGCGCATTCGCATTGTGCGAGATGAATCAGAAAGGCCGCTTATGCGGTTTAGATCGGCTGTGCATGCACGTTCAGGGGGGATGGATCTCCCCGATAAGAATGGTACCCGCCTGGTTAGATGCGCAATGTCGGCTCGACAAAATTAGCCGTGCGCCGCACAGTGCATTCGACTGTGCGGCGCACGGCCTTGGTAGTCTGAACCTAGATCGAGCCGAGCTGCTGGCCTCGGTGCCCCAGTGGCGTTATTGCTTTGCGTCGTCGCCTTCCTGGCTTTCCCGCTCCTGGAAGAACTGAAGCAGATCGCCGAAGGTGCGCAGCGGAGCCTTGCCCTCGCGCATCTCCTTGCTGAGCTTGGGAGGCGGCAGCTTCGACTTGATTTCGAACGTCTTGGGCCGTGCCGGCACACGTTCGCTCTTGCGGCCACCCTTGCGCCCGCCAGGCTGTGGTTTGCGGTCCCCGCTAGGCTTGGCAGCGCCGGGTTTGCCGGCGGATCTCTTGTCGCCGATGCGTCCATCGGCCGGCCGGGCGTGTTCGCCCTCGGCACGCTTGCGCCGCGGCGGAGCGACCTTCTCGGTGCCCGGCGGAATCATCGTCAACGAGACGCGGCGACGTTCCTTATCGACGGAAAGCACCCAGATACGGACCGGGCTGCCCACGGCCACGATCTGGTGCGGATCGGTGACATAGTCGGCCGACATCTGACTGATGTGCACCAGGCCGCTGTCTTTGAGACCGATATTGACGAACGCGCCAAAGTCGACGACGTTGAGCACGCTGCCGGCCAGTTCCATGCCCGGCTCCAGATCCTCAAGCTTGAGGATCTCACGTTTGAACAGCGGGGCCGGCAGGTCTTCGCGCGGGTCGCGGCCGGGCCGCACCAATTGGGCGAGCACGTCGCGCAAGGTCAGTTCGCCGACGCCCAGTTCTTCGACCAGCGCCGGGATATCCAGTTCCTTGACCTTGGCTGCGATCTGTTCGGTGCAGCTCTTGTCTCGCAGTTGAGCAGGCTCAAAGCCCATCTTGGCCAGGAGCCGCTCGGCGATCTCGTAGCTTTCGGGGTGAATCCAGGTGGCGTCGAGCGGGTTCTCGCCGTCGGCAATGCGGAGGAAGCCCGCGGCCTGCACAAACGCCGCTTCGCCCAGCCCCGGCACGTTCTTGAGTTCTTCACGGCTGCGGAACGGACCGGATTGGGTGCGGTACTCGAACACCCGGCGAGCGGTCAACTGGTTCAGGCCCGATACGTACCGCAGCAGCGCGTAGCTGGCGGTATTGAGGTCCACGCCCACAAAGTTGACGCAGCTTGCCACCACGTCGTCGAGCGAAGCCTGAAGGTGCTTCGCCTTCACGTCGTGCTGATACATGCCCACGCCGATGTTCGCGGGCTCGATCTTCACCAGTTCGCTGAGCGGGTCTTGCAGCCGGCGGCCGATGGAAATGGCGCCGCGCACCGTGGCATCGAGGTTGGGGAACTCCTCGCGGCCGATCGGGCTGGCCGAGTAGACGCTGGCCCCGGCCTCGTTGACGATGGTGTAGGCCACGTCGGTGCCGGCCAGTTCTTCGGCCAGGGTCTGGGCCACCAGGGCTTCGGTTTCGCGGCAAGCCGTGCCGTTGCCGATGACGATCACCGACGCCTGGTGCTCCTTGACCATTTCGGCCAGCTTGCGGCGGGCTTCCTGCAACTGCTCCTCAAGCCGCTCCTTCTTGCCCACCAGGTGGATCACGTCGTGGGCCAGGTAGTTGCCGAACTCGTCGAGGGCCACCATCTTGCAACCGCTGCGGAAGCCGGGATCGATCGCCACCACGCGGCGATTGCGGATCGGCGGTTGCAGCAACAGGTTCCGCAGGTTTCGGGCAAACACCTGCACGGCGTGCGCCTCGGCGGCCTCGGTCAGCTCGCGGCGGGCTTCGCGTTCAAGGCTCGGGAAGATCAACCGCTGGAGCGCATCGCGAGCGCAACCCTGGAGGAAATCGCGGTGCGGGTGGTCAGCCGGCACCAGCATTTCTTCCATGCAGCGGATCATGGCCTCTTCGTCGGCGGCGATGTGCACCCGCAGGGCCTTAGCTCGTTCGCCGCGGTTGATGGCCAGGACACGATGGTTGGGGATCTTGGTGATCGACTCGGAGAAGTTCAAATAATCCTGGAAAGGACCGCCCGGCTTGACCGAGTCGTTGGCTTTGGTGCTGACTAGCTTGCCGGTGTTGCGAAGGATCTCGCGGAGGCGGCCGCGCACGTCGGCGCGCTCGCTGAACCGCTCGGCGATGATATGGCCGGCCCCCAGCAGCGCATCGGCGACGGTGGGCACCTGCTTATCGGGATTGACGAAGTCGGCAGCCCGGGCGTCGAGGTTCAGCGACGTCTCGGCCGCTTCGAGGATTTCGTCGGCCAGCGGCAGCAGGCCCCGTTCGCGGGCGAGCGTTGCCAGCGTGGTTTTCTTGGGTTTGTACGGGAGGTACAAATCCTCCAGCCGCTTGACGGAATCGGCGGCTTCGATTTCTGCCCGCAGTTCCGGCGTCAGCTTGCCCTGCGATTCGATCGTGCGAAGGATCGTCTGCATGCGCTGGTGGAGCAACCGAGCGCGGTTCACTCGATCTTGAACCTGCCGGACCTGCTCCTCGTCCATTCCCTGCGTCTGGTCCTTGCGGTACCGCGCAATGAAGGGAACGGTGTTGTTGTCGTCGAGCAGTTGGACCAAGTTCTCCACCTGCGACAACTTGAGGCCAAGCTCGTCGGCGATGGGCTTGAGGTCGATCTGGGTGAGCGTTGCCATGCAGATTTTCTTTCGGCACCCGCCGGACTAAAAGGCGTGTTGGGGGAGATGCCTGGACCGCGCGTGCGACTTTTAGGCCAATCGAAGGTTGCCGCTGAGGAGGTTCCCGCCGCTACTCCGTGCGCGTCTCCCAACGCGGTGGGCGGGATGAATCATCGGGCAATCTAGCGCTTGCCCGAAAACGTGTCAAGCAGCGCCAAGGTGCGGGATTCGAGCAACGTGCCGACAGTGAGCCGGCGCGTAAGGGGGGATCGTTCGACGTTGCCAGCGTTCTAAGACAAACCGGCGGTAAGGTTGGCAGCAAAGAGGCAGTTTATGCCATCGGCAATATCTGCCGGAGCCATCTTGGGCATCAACCTGCGCGGAAGACCCGACTGCGGCGAGTGAGGCAGAATGCATGATGTGCTTTCGCAACCCGCCAAGTTGCCGCGGGCGTGGCGTGCGGAGCGGCTTCAGACCATTTCCAGCCGGCGGGGACGGCGGCGGCTGCGCTTCTGGCACTCATCGCAAACGCCGTACACGATGAAGCGGTGCCCGCTCACGCGAAAGCTGAACTCGCGGGCGACCTGCTCGCGGATGCGCACGATCTCGTCGCTCTGGAACTCCATCAACTTGTCGCACTTCTCGCAGTACAGGTGATCGTGCTGCGGGTAGCCGTAATCGAGTTCGTAGACGCTGCGGCTGCCGATGGTCATCTTGCGCAGCAGCCCGGCTTCTACCATCTCGTTCAGCGTGCGATAGACGGTGGGCCGGCTCACGTCGCGGCCGGCCTTCTGCAGGACATCGCACAGTTCGTCGGCGTTGAAGTGATCGTGCTGGGCGAAGACGTCTTCCACAATCAGGCGCCGCTGCTGTGTGACGCGCTTGCCGCGGCTCTTGAGAAACTCCTCAAAACGCTCGGTCGGCGTGAGGGAGACTTCGACTTTGCCCAGGCTGAAGTTCGACGACATGGCACGTATTCAAGGAGTGCTGCGGCTCTGGGCATAAAACGCCTAAGCCGTGGCGGAGGCCGCCCCTATTGCGGCGACGCACTGCTCGTTGATTGTAGACCGAACACCACCAAATGGGAAGCCGGCCCTCCGGGTGGAAGGGCCGGCCGATTCCCTGCAAATTCGTTCGTTTTAATCGACTCGCCCTAACCCGCTCGAAGAGCGGCGCCGTCGCGACGGATTCGCTGCCGACAAGCGGGGGTCGCCGAGGAAGCCACGCTCAATTCCCTTGATCCGGCTTCTCGTTGAGCAGCTCTTGGATGCCCTTTTCCAGCGCAGCGGCGGTCTGCTCGCCGGCCCCGACGCGGATCATGCGGACCTTGCCCGCCCGATCGACCAGTACCACGTGCGGAATCCCGTTCACGCCGTACGCATCGGATACCTGGGAATCCTTCGGCAGTAGCGCCAGCCGATGCTTCAGCTCGTGGTGCTTGGCGAACTTTTCGAGGGCCTTGGCTTCGTCATCGATGCTCAGGTTTTCCTTGGGCTCCGGTGCCTGGGCTTGCTCGTTCCAGCCGTAGCTGTAGGGCTCCGTGAGGCCGAGGATCACCAGGCCGTCCTTGGCGTACTTGTCGTGCCACTCTCGCAGGTGCGGGAAGGTCGAGATACACGGGCCGCACCACACCGCCCAGAAGTCCAAGAGCACCACCTTGCCCCGCAGGTCGGCCAGGCTGACGGCGTTGCCGTTGATCCACTTCTGGGCTTCAAAATCCGGAGCCTGCTGGCCAATGAGGCGGTTGCGCTCTTTGACGCCTTCGATCCGCTCCTTAATGGAGTCGAGAATCTGGCCAAACGCCAGGCGGCGCTGCGTGGCCTCCTCGCCTTCGGCTTTCCAGTGTGTCAGCTTGTGCTGGGCGGTGGCCAACAGCTTCTCAGCTTCCGCCGGATCGTCGTCGATCATGGCGACAATCCGAGAGAAGAACGCCATGATGAAGGCGTCCTGAATCTTGGTGTTGCCGGGGTGCTTGTCCCACTGCTCGTTGACGAAGTCGAGATAGGTCTGGTAAGCCGCGTTGGCCGCCTGCTGATCTTTCTCGGCAGCGACATTGGCCTGCAACCCCAGGGCGTCGGCCACGGCGATAACGCGCTGAACGTCGTCCGGAGCTTCCTTCAGCGCGGCCTGGGCGGCCTTGACGGTTTCCGCGGTCAGTTTGCCGGCTTCTTCCTGCTTGCCGGTCTTGGCCAACAGCAGCACTCGTTGGTTGAACGCATCGCGGGCCGCTTTACGTAGCGAGTCGGACTTGCCGTCGGCGGCCAGCGCGTCCAGCCGTTTTTCGATTGCCGCCAGCTTTTCGATGGCCGCGTTCTCCTGCTTGGCCTGGCCGGCAAACCGCGTCAGCACTTGCAGCACACTGGGAAGTTGCTCGGCCATCCGCGGATCTTCGCCGACGGCGTCGATGTACGAATCGACCAGCGGAAGCAGGTGCTTCCAGGCCTTCTCAGGCTGCTCGCTTTGGGCATAGAGGACAAAGAACGGCTGCCGCAGTTGCTGTAGCTCTTCAGCCTTGGGATAGGCCTGAAGCGCCTTGTCGTATGCGGCTTCGGCCTCTTCCAGCTTGTTCTGCTGGAGAAGCTGGATGATTTCTTGCGCGGCTTTCTGGGCCGACGCTTCGGCAGGTTGGGCTTTTTGGGCGGGCTCGGTCGGCCCTGGCTGACCGTAAGCGATCGGTGTGCCTAGGGCGACGAGCAATGCCAGACCGGCGGCGGACAGGCGGCGGTTCATGACGGCTCCTCGAAAAAAACTGAAGATCGACGGACCATCCTGGATACGTAACCACGGACTCCGCCAACCTGTCGGGGTAGGGAAAGAGGCACGCTCGGCGCCCGATGCGATTGCATCAAACGCTTAGCTACCGGCAATAAGTGTACCGAGCGAAGGCAATGATCCTACCCGCCAGAAGGCGGGGTTGCAATTGGCGCACCTAAAGCTAGTGCAGCCGCGTTTCGTGACGCAGCCTCCCTTTCGGAGCGCGCAGCCAATACCGGCAGCTACGGACCGTAGCCTCTTGGACGCTGAACTGACCACGCACCCACGAGCGCACGTGGAAAGGTTCCGGTGGGGATAGCCGCCATATTGTTCGCGGGCGCGACCAATAACCCGCGATGGTTACTCGGCAGGTTTTGCCAGTGCCGCGGCGAACTGCCCCCAGCGGCTCCGCCGGGCCCGCTTACACCAGACCTTCGCGAACGGCCCACACGGCCGCCTGGGTCCGGTCCGACACGCCCACCTTGTTCAAAATGTGTTGGACGTGCTCTTTGACGGTCTCGAAGCTGATGTCGAGCGACTTGGCAATCTGCTTGTTGGTCTTGCCCAGGGCCAGCAGACGCAGCACTTCGGCCTCACGCTCGGTGAGCGGGACCTCGATGTCGGGCAGACGCGGCGTGGACAGCGCACCACTCACACGGCGGATCTCGCTGCGAGTCCAGGCCGACTTGCCGGCGGCGGCGCGAGTAATGGCTTGCAGAATGTCGTCGCGCTCGCAGCCTTTGAGCAGGTATCCGCTGGCGCCCAGCGCCATAGCCTGGCCGACGTACAGCGGGTTATCGAAGGTCGACAGCACCAGGATCGGCAGGTGCGGCCGCTCGGCCTTGATCTTGCCCAATGCGGTCAAGCCGTCGCCGTTGTCCATCTGGATGTCGATCAGCACCACATCCGGCTGCAGCTCCTGCACCTTCTGAATGGCCTCTTCCCCGCTGGCAGCCTCGCCGATGATCTCGATCTCGGTGTCCTGGACCAGAAAACCGATCCCGGACCGGACCATGGGGTGATCGTCGACGACAAGTAAGCGAATGGTCATGTGTGAACTCCGCAGAGGTGGGGCGGTCCCCAAACCAGGGAAACGACAATGGATCAAGCCCCAATGGCCCGCACTACACAAGCGGTTCGAGGCTGCAACGCGTTGGTGCCGAAGTAGCATTCACCCCCAGGTTGGCCTGAGCAGCGTGTCCTGCCCGACCTTCCAATCATCGCGCGATGGACATTGATGTAACCACTGGACGGTACAGCGGATGGGGGATGATGAGGCAAAATTCCGGCCAACTCATCTCAAATTTCATTATCGACCGGACTCTATAACCTGGCAACCGGGGGAACACCGTCAGGGGGAAATGACGCGTCATATTTAGCGTCTTGTCATAGCCCAAACGGTGCAGCACGCCCCCCGCCA
>Ga0207864_1003803_pt1 | contig 12229 bp, 8 predicted proteins | sample HigsolmetaAR202D_FD_184834 | JGI IMG/M metagenome (GOLD analysis project Ga0207864, IMG submission 184834) | Ionic liquid and high solid enriched microbial communities from the Joint BioEnergy Institute, USA - AR20-2-D (SPAdes) (version 2) ...
AGGCAGCCGATCACCTGCCCGCGGCTCGACAGAGGCACGACGACGGCGGTGCGCAGCCCCGCGGCGACCAGCCACGCCGCCAACTGCCCCGGGGCGGTCGTGAGGTCCTCGACGACCACGGTGGTCCCCGTCCGCAAGGCCTCGTGCACGCGTGTGCCGGGCTCGATCGGCAGCGACCAGCCGACCGGAGTGCGACCCCCGGAGGAGGGGCTGCTGGCCCGCACCCGCAGATAGCCGCCGCCGGGGTGGGCTTCGAGGATGCTGGCGCGCGGCACGCCGACGACCTCGACGACGGTGCGCACCGCCTCGGCGAGCAGGACGTCGAGGTCCGTGCTGCGCAGCGCCTTGTGGCCGAGGTCGGCCATGGCGGTGACGGCCCGCCCGGCGGAGGCGTGCAGGTCGACGGGCAGGATGGGGGCGTCCGACGGGTCCTGCGCGCTGCTGCCCACCCTCGAGCTCCCTCGGCCCTGCGTTCCGTGCCCCAGAGGTCATCGACCTCGCGGGGACGGGGGAAACGCTCCACACCCGTCCGGTCGGGCGGTGGCCGACCGCCGGGCGATGAGCCTACCTGCCGCGACCTCCTCGGGGGGAGGGGGTCGCCCCGCTATCGTCTGAGCCAGCGGCAGCCGCGCGCATCCCAGCGGCCCGCGGGAGGGTCGCGGCAGCGGCTGACGCGAGCACGCGTGCGAGCAGGAGGGAGGACGGGTGTCGTCGACGGAGACCGCGCAGGGATGGCTGAGCGTCGACGACCTCGCGCACGTCCGCGACAGGGTCCCGATCGTCTACGTCGAGGCGGTGCCGGTCCGCCTCGACCACCTCGGCCGCGTCGAGCGCGTGGGGCTGCTGCTGCGCTCGCGCCCCGACGGCACCATCAGCCGCGCCATCGTCTCCGGCCGTGTCCTGCACGGCGAGACGGTCCGCGAGGCGCTGTGGCGCCACCTCGCCAAGGACCTCGGTCCGGAGGCGGCACCGCAGCTGCCGTCGGCGCCCGCGCCGTTCACGATCGCCGAGTACTTCCCCGACGACGGGCGCCGCACCGGGTTCAGCGACCCGCGGCAGCACGCCGTGTCGCTGGTGTTCCTCGTCCCCGTCGAGGGCGAGTGCCAGCCGGCGCAGGACACGCTGGAGCTGACCTGGCTGTCCCCCGAGGACGCGGTCAGCCCCGCGGTGGCGCTGGAGATGGCCGGCGGCCAGGACCGGCTCGTGCGGCTGGCCCTCGCCCACGCGGGCTGCCTGCCATAGCGTCGCGCCGCGGTTGTCTACGCTCTAGCACGACAGCGACAGGCGGGCGCGAGAGGTGCCGGGTGGCAGAGCCCCGATGGTTGGACCGCGACGAGCAGCGTGCGTGGCGCGCCTTCCTCACGGCGACCAGGCTGCTGTTCGACCAGCTCGACCGCGAGATGCAGCGGGACGCGGGCATCCCGCTCTCGTACTACGAGATCCTCGTGCGGCTGTCGGAGGCCCCCGAGCACAAGCTGCGCATGAGCACGTTGGCGGAGCAGTCGCTGACGTCGCGCAGCCGCCTGTCCCACGCCGTGGCCCGGCTGGAGGAGCGCGGCTGGGTGCGCCGAGAGCCGTCTCCCGGCGACCGCCGCGGTCAGCTCGCCGTGCTCACCGAGAAGGGCTACGCCGCGCTGGTGGACGCCGCTCCCGGTCACGTCGAAGGGGTTCGCCGACACCTGCTCGACCCGTTGACGCCCGAGGAGTTCGCCGAGCTGGGCCGGATCAGCGAGAAGGTGGTGGCGCACCTGACGGCGGTCCGAGACTGAGGCGTCCCCGCCCCGTGCCGACGTCCCGCCTGACCGCCGCCACGGTGACGCTGTGCGTCGCCGTCGTCGTCGTGCTCACCGCGGCACCCGCGGCCGCGGCGCAGGAGCAGGCCCCGGCGATCGATCCGGCCGCCCTGCGGACGTTCGTGGACGGCTTCTTCACGGCCGCCGTGGTGGAGGAGCCGGTGCCGGGCGTGGCCGTCTCGGCGGTGCAGGGCGGCCGCACCATCCTGTCGGCCGGCTACGGCGTCCCGGAGGCGGGGGGCACCCAGGAGGTGGACCCGCGACGCACCCGCTTCCGCGTCGGCGAGCTGTCGCAGGTGGCCACCGCCGTGGCCGCCCTGCAGCTGGTGGAGACCGGGCAGCTGGAGCTGAACGTCGACGTCAACCGCTGGCTGACCGGCGTCACGGTGCCCGACACCTACCCGGAGCCGGTCACGCTGGCGCACCTGCTGACCCACACCGCCGGCCTGGCCGACCCGCCCGCCGCGACGCTGACGCGCGACGCCGACGAGGTGGGCTCCCTCGCCGACGTCCTCGCCGCTGCGCCGCTGCAGCGGGTGGCGCCGCCGGGCCAGGTCATCGCCTACACCGCGCAAGCCCCCGCGCTGACGGGCCTGCTGGTCGAGCAGCGCAGCGACCAGCGCTTCGCGACCTACGTGGAGCGCAACGTGTTCGCGCGCGTGGACATGTACAGCACGACCTTCGCCGGCGGCGACGACACCCACCAGGCCCGCGGCCACGCGGTGGACGGAGGACGGGTGGAGCCGGTCCCGGCGGCTCACCACCGCCTGGTGCCGGCCCTCGGCATGACCACGACGGCGCGTGACATGGCCTGGTTCACCGCGGCGCTCCTCGGCGAGGGCAGGGTCGGGCGACGCCCGCCGCTGCTGGAGCCGGTGACCGCGCGGCTCCTGCTGCAGCCGAAGTTCGCCAACGACGAACGCCTGCCGTCGGTGAGCTACGGGTTGGCCGAGCACGTCGAGAACGGCGTGCGGTCGTGGGTGGCCGCCGGGTCCGACCTCGGCTTCACGAGCCTGCTGCTGCTCCTGCCCGACCACGACTTCGGGCTCTTCGTCGTCTTCAACAGCGACCACCCGTCGCTGCGGGCCCGCTTCGTGCGCGCGTTCTTCGACGAGTTCTTCCCCGAGGACGCGCCCGACGCCGACCCCGCGCCCGGGGCGGCCGACCTCGACGACTACGTCGGCAGCTACGTCGAGGGGGGCGGCGGGACCACCTTCCTGCGCCTGTACGAGGACCTGGTCGGCGAGCGCCGCGTCAGCGTCCGCGGCGACCGGCTGCTGTTCGACGGTCGCGAGTGGCGCCCCACCGACGACGACCACTTCCTGTCCATCGAGGACGCCGACCTGCACCTGGCGTTCGCGCGCGACGAGGGCGGGGTGGTCACCCACCTGTTCCCCGAGCACGACCTCCTGCAGCCGCAGGTCGCGACGCTGTTCCGGCAGCCGTGGCACCGCACCCGCGGGGGCGTGGCGACGATCGCGGCGGTGTTCGCGGTGGCGTTCGTCGTGGTCCTGCTCGTCACCGGCTGGCAGGCGCGGCGCAGCCGCGGCGGCCTCCTCACGGCGCTGCGGACCGTGGCGCGCCTGGTGGCGGGCGCCAACCTGGCGTTCATGGTGGCGCTGCCGCTGGCGCTGCACCTCGTCGGCAGCGACCGGCGCGTGGCGTTCGGCGTCCCGCCGGCCTTCCCGGTGCTGCTGTCGATCCCCGTCGCGACGCTGGTGCTGTCGCTGCTGCTCGCGGTGCTCGCGGTGATCGCGGTGGTCCGCGGCGTCCTGCCGCCCGCGCGGCTGGTGTGGCCGCTGATCGTGACCGCCGTGGGCGCGGCGTTCGCCGGCGTCTGCGCCCTGTGGGGGGCGTTCGGGCCCTTGGGGCTGCAGCCGTACCTGTGACGGCCGGGGCGGGCGCCGCCGCGGAGGCGCGGGCCCCAGACGTGCGACGGCGGGGCGCCGCGGAGGCGCCCCGCCGTCGGGTGGTGCGGATCTAGCGGAAGTCGCGGACCAGCTCGGCCAGGCTGGCCTGGCTGGGGGCCGGGACGGCGACCCGCGGGCGACGACCGTGCGGCGCCAGGCCGCTGAGGTCACCGGCGACGGGCAGCTCCAGCCAGCTGTGCGAGTAGTCCAGCGTCAGCGTGGCGCCCTGCCACGGCAGCGCGCTGTAGCCGGGCGAGCCGAGCCGCAGGTCCATCGCGAGCCGGTTGCCGGCCTTCACGAAGGCGTCGAGCGTGTTGAGCGGGAAGCTGAGGTCGTACCACTTCCCGGGCTCCAGCGGCGACAGGAACTCCAGCGACTTCCAGTGCGCCGCCGAGGCGTTCGCGAAGGTCAGCTGCTTGGTGGTCGTGGTCGTGTTCACCGGCACGTAGGTGTCGGTGTAGCAGGCGTCGTCCTCGGGCGTCGACTCGCCCCAGCACGACTCGGTCGGCAGGTCGGCGACCGTGGTCCGCGCGACCTCGACGTCGCCGAGCTCGAACAGGCGGATGCGCACCGCCGTCGTGGGCCGGTCGACCTGGATGCGCAGGTGCACCTCCGGCGTGCCGGACAGGCGCACGTCGCGTCGCAGCTCCGACGTGCTCCACATCAGCGCCTGGTTGCCGCCGGTGCGGACGCTGACGGTCTCCCGCGAGCGCGGCCCCTGCAGGGCCAGCGAGCCCTCGCCGGAGTCGGCGGGTCCGCTCATGGTGAGCTTGACCCCGCGGGCGCCGCGCGCCGGCCAGGTGTCCTCGTCGAGCCACTCGCCCGGCGACGGCTCCACCGTGGACAGCGGCTCGCGCATGATGCCGTTGTCGATGTCCTGCAGCCAGTAGTCGAACCAGCGGTGGATGGTGTCGACCCACTCGGCCCGGCGGACGTCGAACGGCTCCTCGTGGCCGGTCTGGTAGAACCACATCTTCAGCGGCACGCGCTCGCGCTGCAGCGCGTCCCACCACTTGCCGGCGTTCATCGTGTCGACGTTGCTGTCGCCGACGCCGTGGACCACGAACACGCTGGCCTTGACCTTGTCGGCGTCCGGCACGTAGTCGCGCTCGGCCCAGAAGGCGTTGTAGCTGCCGGTCGCGTCGTCGGACGCGGGGATGGCCTCGGCCCGCAGCGCGGCGCACGCGGCCGCGGGGCGCCCGTTGACGTAGCCGTGCAGGTAGTTCCAGTAGCCGGTCGACTGCAGCGTGCCGTTCTGGCGCATGTAGTCGTACCAGCTGGAGATCGCCGCGATCGGCACGATCGTCTCCAGGCCCTCGACCCCGGTGGCGGCGACGCCGTTGGCGACGGAGCCGTCCCACGACTTGCCGATCATGCCGACCTGGCCGTCGCTCCAGTCGGCCGTGACGGGGTCACCGTCGAGGTCCCAGGCCGGCGCGCGGCCGTTGAGCCAGTCGATCACCGCCTTGGGACCGGCGATCTCGGCTGGGCCGCCGACGTCCATGCACCCCAGCGAGTTGGCCGTCCCCAGCAGGTCGACCTGCACCACCGCGTAGCCGCGGGGCACGAAGTAGTTGTCGTAGAAGAGGGGGAACTTCGTGGGAACACCGTCCGGCCCGTACACCTTGAGCTCGGATTCGTGGCCGCGGCCGCAGCACTGGTAGTACGGCGACGCGACCATGATCACCGGCACGTCCACCCCGGCTTCGTCGGCCTCGCGCGGGCGGATGATGTCCGCCCGGACCGTGTCGAGCTCGCCGTCGCGGTCGGAGTCGACCTCCGTCTGCACGTCGACCGACTCGCGGATCGCGTCGGCGTAGCTGTAGACCGGCACGGTCCTGTCGCCGTCGATGTGGGGCACGTCGACCCGGGGGCGCTGGGGCGCCCGCGACTGTGCCGTGGCTGCCGGGGCGACGGATGCGACGAGTGCTCCGATCAGGAGCACGATCAGGCTGAACCGCCTGGGATGTGAGCGCATGGCACAACCTTTGTGAGGGGCCCGCTGGACGCTGTGATCCTAGGAATGAGGCCCTGCTTGTCAACGACCGGGCACGTCGGTTCCCGCAACGGTCGGACAGCGGCCCCCCACCCCGTCGACAGGTGTCGCAGCACGTCGCGATCTGCGCGTGAACACCGCTAGCGTGCCGACCGACGCAACCCGGTCGGAAGGGGCGAGCGATGACGCGCAGGATCGCAGGACTCGCCGCCACGCTGCTGCTCGCGGCGCTGCTGCCGCTGGGCGGGGCGGCGCAGGCGCAGGTGCCGGACGAGGCCACGGTGGTGCCCGTGCAGGTCACCGGCGCCGACGAGAACCGCTTCGTGATGGTGGTGCTCGGCGACGGCTACACCGCCGAGGAGATGCCGCTGTTCCGCGAGCACGTCGACAAGCACCTCAACGTGCTGTGGAGCATCGAGCCGTTCCGCAGCTACCGCAGCTACTTCAACGTCTACGCGGTGGAGACGCCCTCCCCCGAGTCGGGTGTCGACTGCGATCCCGACCTCGACTCGCCGCGGGTCGACACCGTGCTCGACATGGCGCTGTGGGGCGGCTGCAACCCCGGCAGCGTCCAGCGGCTGCTGACGGTCGGCAACAGCCGGCTGGCGCGGGACCTCGCCGCGCTGGCGTCCCCCGACTACGACCAGATCCTGGCGCTGGGCAACAGCGACACCTACGGCGGCGCCGGCGGCTCGCTGGCCACCTCCACGGGCGGCAACTCGCTGTCGCCGCTGATCACGCCGCACGAGCTGGGCCACTCCCTCGGCGGCCTGCAGGACGAGTACACCTACTACGCCCGCGGCGTGCCGGGCGGGCACTACAGCGGCGGCGAGCCCGCCTCGATCCACCACACCATCCTCACCGAGGAGGAGATGCGCCAGCAGCAGCGCAAGTGGTGGCGCTGGCTGGGCGAGGAGAGCGAAGCCGGCGGCGTCATCGGCCGCTACGAGGGCGGGCAGTACTTCGTCAGCGGGATCTGGCGGCCCAGCCGCCACTCGATCATGATCTCGCTCGGCTTCCCCTTCGACCAGGTCGGGCGCGAGCGGATGACCGAGCGGATCTCCGACCGCGTCGACCTCATCGAGCGGTCCACGCCCACCGACGCACCGGTGGGGCCCACCGACGTGCTCTGGGTCGAGACCGCCCACCCCGTCTACCACGAGCTCGAGGTCACCTGGCAGGTCGACGGGCAGACGCTCCCCAACCCCGACAACCGCCGCGACCTCGACCTGGAGGCCCTCGACGTCGAGCCCGGCAGCACCGTCAGCGTCACGGTCGTCGACCCCACCGAGTTCGTCCGCGACCCCGCGATCCGCGCCGGCGCGCTGACGGAGAGGCGCACGTGGACCGTGGGCGACGAGCCGACCCCGCCCACGCCGACGGAGGTGGCGTTCACCGCCTCGACGCCGGTGACGCGACCCGTCGGCGCCGAGGACGTGGTCTACGTCGAGACGACCCACCCGGTGGACCGCTCCCTGGAGGTGACCTGGCGGCTCGACGGCGCCGTGGTCGCCCGCGGCACGCGCACCCTGCACCTGGCCGACTTCGACCTGTCGGGGGTGCACGAGCTGAGCGCGACCGTCAGCGACCCCGCCGACCCGGATGCTGAGGGGGAGACGCTGACGTGGACCGTGGACGCGGTCGACCCGACCGTCGCCTACGACCTGTCCGAGCCGCTCGCCCGCCTCGAGCGGCCCGGGCAGCCGCCGCACCACGTGTTCGCCGAGCAGTTCACGATGGGCCTGACGCCCAGCGACAACGCCGAGGGCTACGTCGTCGGGGAGTTCCGCCTCGACGGCGACGGCTGGCACCACTACTACGGCTGGCCGGACTCGCCGCCGGGCACGCCGTTCCTGTTCACGCCGCGCGGCACGAACATCGCCGACCTCATCTACGGCAGCCTCAGCTCCGAGGGTCTGTCGCCGCAGCCGTGGGAACCGCGCGAGCCCGGCTACGGCACCCACACCGTGGAGTACCGCGGCATCGACGCGGCCGGCAACATCGGCCCGGCCGGCGAGTTCACCGCGACGGTGGTGCGCAGCGCCGCGTGCACCGAGACGGTCAGCGGCACCCACCACGGCCCGTTGCGGGTGCGGTCGGGCGTGGTGTGCCTCGACGACGGCACCGTCACCGGTCCGGTCACGGTGACCGGCGGCGCGTCGCTGATCGCCCAGGGGTCGACGATCGCGGCGTCGCTGACCGCCAGCGACGCCGGAGTGGTGATCCTCGCCGAGTCGCGCGTGGGCGGGCAGGCGCGCATCAGCCGCACCCGCGAGGCGGTCACGGTGGTCAGCTCGTCGGTCGGCGGGACGCTGCAGCTCGACGCCAACACCACGCCCGAGCCGGTGATCGTCGCCGACACCCGCGTCGGCGGGGCGCTGGTGTGCCGCGCCAACGCCGCGGCTCCCCGCGACCTCGGCGCCGGCAACGACGTCGGCGGCCGCGCGAGCGGCCAGTGCGCGCGCTGACCTGACGCCGGTGGGCGGCCCGCGCCGGGCCGCCCACCGGCAGGGGTCAGGCCGCGACCATCCCGTGCGGGTCGATGACGTACTTGCGGGCCGCGCCGCGATCGAACTCCTGGTAGCCGCGCGGCGCCTCGTCGAGCGAGATCACCGTGGCGTTGACCGCCTCGGCGATCCGCGCGCGGTCGTTGAGGATCGCCATCATGAGCTCGCGGTTGTAGCGCATCACGGGGCACTGCCCGGTCGTGAAGCTGTGGGACTTCGCCCAGCCCAGCCCGATGCGCACCCGCAGCTCGCCGACCCTGGCGCCCTCGTCGACGCCGCCCGGGTCCCCGGTGACGTACAGGCCGGGGATGCCGAGGCTGGCCCCGACGCGCGTGATCGTCATGATGTCGTTGAGCACGGTCGCGGGCTGCTCGCCCGCGTCGGGCCCGTGCCCGCGGGCCTCGAAGCCGACCGCGTCGACCGCGGCGTCGACCTCCGGCTCCCCGACGACGTCGGCGATCATGTCCGGCAGCGGCGTCCCCGAGGACAGGTCGACGGTCTCGCAGCCGAACGAGCGCGCCTGCGCGAGGCGCTCGGGGTTGAGGTCGCCGACGATGACGACCGCGGCGCCGAGCAGCTGCGCGGAGTGCGCCGCGGCCAGCCCGACGGGACCGGCGCCGGCGATGTAGACGGTGGAGCCGGTCGTGACCCCCGCGCTGAACGCGCCGTGGTAGCCGGTCGGGAAGATGTCCGACAGCATCGTCAGGTCGAGGATCTTCTCCAGCGCCTGGTCTCGGTCGGGGAAGCGCAGCAGGTTGAAGTCCGCGTACGGCACGAACACGTACTCCGCCTGCCCCCCGACCCAGCCGCCCATGTCGACGTAGCCGTAGGCGGCGCCGGGTCGTGCGGGGTTGACGTTGAGGCAGACGCCGGTCTTGCGCTCCTTGCACATGCGGCAGCGTCCGCAGGCGATGTTGAACGGCACCGAGCAGATGTCGCCGGGCCTGACGAACAGCACGTCGTCGCCGACCTCGACGACCTCGCCGGTGATCTCGTGGCCGAGGGTCTGACCCTCCGGCGCAGTGGTGCGGCCGCGCACCATGTGCTGGTCGCTGCCGCAGATGTTGGTGGACACGACCTTGAGGATGACCCCGTGCGGGGCGGCTTGGGGGATGCCGAAGTGGCGGGCGACCTCGGCGGGGATCTCGAGCCCGGGGTAGTCGATGCTCTCGACGCTGACCTTCCCCGGTCCCTGGTAGACGACTACGCGGTTGCCTGGCATGGCGTCTGCCCTCCGTGTCGCGCCGACTCCTCGGCTCGCCGGCGGCACGCCCCCGGCGGCGGCCGCGACACCAGAGCGGCCCCGGCGGTGCGCCGGAGCCCCGGGCCAATGTCAGTCGTGCGGCGGCGGCGGATCTCACCGCACGAGCGGCACGCGCGACCGCCCTCCGGCGGGCCGTGCCCTCTTCTTCGCCGCGGTGTGCGGCGTATGCCCGACTGTCGCCCCCCGAGACGGCCGGGTCAACCCCCCGGCGCCTCCCGCGCCCGGAGCGCTACGCCGCCGCGGGCTGCTCCGGCGCCCGGCGCAGGCTGATCTCGCCGCGCACGCCCTCCCGCCCGCAGCCGAAGCAGCGGCTGTCGTCGGACGGTCCGACCCACTCGCAGTCGCACGCACACCGCCAGTGCCAGCTCGCTCGGATCGTCACGGCGTCCTCCCCCCTGCGGTCGTCTCCTGCGAGAGGCCGCTCGGCAGCCTCGTGATGCACGTGACGTCGCCCGCCTGCCCGGGAGCGCCGTCGTCACGCCCCCAGGCGCGGGGCATAGGATCGAGCCAGGGACACAACCGCAGCGGCCGTGCAAAGGAGAGCCCCCATGCCCATCGCCACGCCCGAGGTCTACGCCGAGATGATCGATCGCGCGAAGGCGGGGGCCTTCGCCTACCCGGCGATCAACGTGACGTCGTCGCAGACGTTGAACGCCGCCATCCGCGGCTTCGCCGAGGCCGAGTCGGACGGCATCGTGCAGATCTCCACCGGCGGCGCCGAGTACGTGTCCGGGCCCACGGTCAAGAACATGGTGCTGGGCGCGCAGGCGCTCGCCGAGTTCGCCCACCACGTGGCCGAGGCCTACGACGTCTACATCGCGCTGCACACCGACCACTGCCCCAAGGACAAGCTCGACGGCTTCATGCGCCCGCTCATCAAGATCTCCCAGGAGCGGGTCGCCGAGGGTCGCGAGCCGCTGTTCCAGTCACACATGTGGGACGGCTCGGCGATCGACCTCGAGGAGAACCTGCAGATCGCCCGCGAGCTGCTCGCCGAGTGCGCCAAGGCGCGGGTCATCATGGAGCTGGAGATCGGCGTGGTCGGCGGCGAGGAGGACGGCGTCGCCAACGAGATCAACGAGAAGCTCTACACGCACCCGTCCGACGCGATCCGCACCGCCGAGGTGCTCGGCACAGGCGAGAACGGGCGCTACCTGCTGGCCGCCACCTTCGGCAACGTCCACGGCGTCTACAAGCCGGGCAACGTCAAGCTTCGCCCGTCGATCCTCAAGGACATCCAGGACGAGGTCGGCGCCAAGGTCGGGCGCGACAAGCCCTTCGACCTGGTCTTCCACGGCGGCTCCGGGTCCCTGCTGGAGGAGATCCGCGAGGCGATCGACTACGGCGTCGTGAAGATGAACATCGACACCGACACCCAGTACGCCTTCACCCGCCCCGTCGCCGACCACATGTTCCGCAACTACGACGGCGTCCTGAAGGTCGACGGCGAGGTCGGGGTCAAGAAGCAGTACGACCCCCGCACCTGGGGCAAGGCCGCCGAGGCCGGCATGGCCGCCCGTGTCGTGCAGGCCTGCCAGGATCTGCGCTCGGCAGGCACCACGCTGAGCAAGTAGCTCGAGGCCATCCGCCCGGCCGTCGGCGCGAGGTCTCCTGCTGCGAGACCGAGGTTGCCGTCGAGCGCGACACGGCCCCGCGCGAGGTCGACGCCCCGACGACCTCGCGCGGGCGCTCGCCGAGGCACCGGCCGCCCCGGCCACCCATCGGGGTGCTCGCAGCGGGGCGCAGACAGCCGGAGCGCGCCGCTCGGGCGGATCGCCGGGATCAGGACCACGGGCCCGCCGCCCCCGAGCCGAACGGCCTCGGCACCCCCGCGTCGAGTTGACTTCCGCTGCCGTCGCGCAATAGTTAGGGAAGGTCCCTAACTGTCGAGCGGGTGCGATGGATCTCGGATCGACGAGGCCGCTGGACCGGCTGCGGAACCGGGAGGCGGTCGTGCGCGCCGTGCTGGAGCACGGCCCGGTGAGCCGGGCCGAGCTCGCTCAGCACACGGAGCTGTCCAAGCCCACCATCTCCGCCATCGTCGAGGAGCTGTTCGCGGAGGGCTGGCTCGTCGAGGCCGGTCGTTCGCGCGGCTCCGTCGGGCGCGTCGCGACTCTCTACGACCTCAACGGCCGCCACGGCCGCGTCATCGGCATCGACGTGGGCCGCACCGAGGTGCGCGCCGCCGCCGCCGACCTCGTCGGGCACGACCTCGGCGAGATCGTCGAGCGGACCGCCTCGTCCGACGCCGCCAGCCTGCTCGCCCAGCTCGAGCGGATGGCGCGGCAGGTCGCGAGCGGCGACGAGCCGCCCCTGCTGGCGCTGGCGGTCGCCACCCCCGGGGTCCTCGACTCCGCCAGCGGCGAGCTCGAGCTGGCGATGAACATCCCCGCGCTCAGCGAGATCCACCTGCGCGACGACCTCAGCGAGCGGGTCGGCGTCCCCGTGCTGGTCGAGAACGACGTGAACATGGCCGTGGTCGGCGAGCGCTGGCGCGGCCTCGCCGCCGGCGTCCGCGATGCCGTCTTCCTCAGCCTCGGCACCGGCGTCGGCATGGGGATCATCGCCGACGGCGAGCTGCAGCGCGGCCACCGCGGCGCCGCCGGCGAGATCGCCTACCTGCCGTTCGGCACAGACCCGCGCGACCCGGCCAACCAGCGCCGCGGTGCCTTCGAGGAGGCGGTGTCGGCGGCGGGGCTGGTGCGGCGCCACGCGTCCGCCGGCGGCGACAGCGACATCGACGCCCGCACCGTGCTCGA
>Ga0207864_1003815_pt1 | contig 12194 bp, 15 predicted proteins | sample HigsolmetaAR202D_FD_184834 | JGI IMG/M metagenome (GOLD analysis project Ga0207864, IMG submission 184834) | Ionic liquid and high solid enriched microbial communities from the Joint BioEnergy Institute, USA - AR20-2-D (SPAdes) (version 2) ...
CGTCGAGGTCCTTCACTAGCGGACGACGGGCGTCGCCCTCGCCGCCAATGAGCATCTCGCTCACCAGCGGTCGCAGCGCCTCCAGGGTCACCATCTCGGCGACGGCGCTTTCGATCTTGCCGATCAGCTCCGCCGCCTGCTGCGCCTGCAGCTTGCCGATCATCTCGCGAATGACCGTCGCCAGGTCGCTGCCGGCGTTGAGGTTCAGACCCATGGTGACGCAGGCGTCGGCCATCTCGGACAAGACCGCCTGCGCCTGCTCGAACACTGTGAGCTTGCCTTCCAGGTCGGCAACCTTCGTTTCGAGCTGGGCGTTCGCCGCCTTCAGGGTTCCGACTTCCTGCCGTGCCGCGTCGCGCTCGCTGCGCATCTCGGCCAGCATCTGCTCGTTAATGTCGCTCATGCGTGTCTCCATTTCGCTCGTCAGCGACGGCTGGGCTGCCGTCTCCGGGATGCCCACCCGCGCCGGGTCGGCAATGTCGATTGAGTACAGTTCCAGGTCGATCACCCGATTGCCCTCGGCCACCGGCGGCGGCCCGAAGACGCTCGTCCCCACGCGTGCGTTGGTCGCTCTCGCCTTGCGAAAGTGATCAATCGCCTGCTCGGTCAGCGGCAGCCCCTTGGCCCAGGCGACGCCGTCGACCAGTTCAGCCGCCAACCAGCGGATGGCGGGCGGGTCATAGCGCGTCGCCAGCTCGCTCGCGGACAGGTGGCCCCAGCGCCCCTCCGGTCGCTTTTTGTTGATCTGCTCCACCAGGCTTCGGACAGCCGACTCGGTGTACACCCGACCGCTGCCACGGCTTTTCGCGTTCACCCGCCCCACGGGCAGCGTGACGAAAAACGCATCCTCGCCCAGCGCCTCACGATCAATGTCGCTCGGAAGGGGAATGTCAGGGAAGTTCCCGCGGAACTCGCCCACCTGTTCGAACAGCAGTTCCATTGCCATTGCAGCGCCTCGTCCTGGAATCAAAACCACCTGCGAAAAGTGTGCAGGTGGTTCGTGCGAATTATCGGCGCAAGGGCAGATCAGGTGCGCTATACTGCTGTCGATCACTGCTACCAAGGAGATAAGAGCGTGAGCGACGAAAACAAAACACAACAGCACCCAGCCTCTGCTTATTCAATCAGCAAAGGCTTCGAAGACTCCGCGCTAATGGTAGATGTCTCGGCAACACAAGACACAGTCGCCAGCTTCCTTGAAGCTGAGGGGTACACGTTCATCGAACGGGGAGTGCTCGCAACAGGGCACGACGCATTTATCTACAAGACGAATACGTATAAGGGGACCTCTTTCGCGGTCCAGGTCACCGTGGGCAATGAAAGCCACCCGATCCTGTGCAGCAGGTTCATTGATCTGCATAGTTACCTTCTGACTGCCGGCTACACCAAGTCATACTAAACCTGTACGGCGGCCAGACTGAACAACCTGGTCGCCATCCAACGTTTGTCGGTTCAGGGTTCATGAGGCTGGAAGATCGCGCGCGCGTGGATAAAAGCCCTGAGGAAGTCGAACCCAACGACAGTCCTATCGTCCAGGAACCGAGCAATCCAGTTAGCGTGAGGAGAGTTCAACTCAGAGATTGTGAGATCATAAGGCTGGTCGAGCCGCATCAGGCCAAAATCGACGACGGCCCACGTGCCATATTGCTCAATGATGACAGGCGGTGAGGCGTCACCACGCTCAGCGGTCCACCAGTTGGCCCCCTTTGCGACCTGAAGGATTGCGCGTTCTCGCTCCTTCTCTGCGTCGTCGTAACTCGCTGAGCAGAGCTGCTCGACTTCATGCGGGTACAGAAGCGGAATTTTCGAGGGTTTATCACTGCGCGGCTCGGTCATGACGCCGCTTCCTCGTACGTGACATAAACGTAGACGACGTGGCGCGGATCGATGTTGTTCCAGACGGAATGCTCTACTTCAACAACCTTAAACCTGCCCTTGCCCGGTATCGCGTCGGGGAAATTCCAGCCATCCAGTTCGATGTAGTCACCAACATGCACAGCCATAAATGGGGTGTCTGACCAGAGCGAGAGAATGGCATCGCTGCCTTTGCGGTGCTCGGTATCATAGACCTGCAGGGAATAACGTTTGTTGTTCATAGGAGCCTTCCACAATGATGCTTCTGCGTTGGCTCTATTATAGACGCCTTATCACTGAGGGCGACCAGCTGGAAGCGCTGTCTTCGCTACACCACCCGCTCCACAAGCAGCATCAGCACCGTCCCCAGTAGCTCCAGCAGGAACCCTTGCTGATTCGCAGGGGTGACATACGGAGGCGGTTCACCGGCGGCCATCAGCTCGCGGAGACGCGCGGTCACCTGCGCTGGCGCCGCGCTCACCTGAGGCACCAGGCAGCACAAACAGTGGGGATGGTCCGGATACGGCGGGATTGAATCCAGGGCATACGGCCCGTTGGCCGCGTTATCGTCGCAGTGATCGGTTTTAGGGTGACTCGCGCTGAGCCGCCAGGCCATGCGCTCGACGTACGGATTTGCCCGGGCGGCCGCCATCGTCGCCCGCCCATGCGCCGCGGTGATTTCAGTGCGCGCAAGCCTCATCCCGTCGAATGAAGCGTCTCTACCGTACGGTTTCTTCGCCCTCAGCGGCGCGCGGTTGGGCAGCAGAAACCGCTCGACCTGGCGGCTGATCTCTATAGCGCTTGTCCCATTACGAATGCCTTCGGCCACCAGCGCGTCAAGCCGCATGCGCGTGCGCGTCCCCGCGTGCCAGATACGGTCGCTCAGCCGGTAGCCGTTCGGGTCGACCCACAGGTGCAGCGGGTCATACTGCGCGAGCGGGTTGGGCCGGAACACGTCACCCGCCTCGATCTGCTCCGAAACAGGCCGAGGCCTGGCGCTCCCAAGCCAGGCAAACACGTCCGGCGGCACATTCCGTTTCAGCCAGTCGTGATGCGCGCGCACCACTGCCGCGGTCACGTTGACCACCGCGACATTGAGCGCCTGCGGGAAGGGCGCGAGCGCGGTCACGCCGTCACGCCCGTAAACGCTGCGGCCATCCCGCGCGACAAACAGGCGCTGGGCAACCTCCCCCGCAGCACTCACCACGTCCGCCTCGCGGCCCGGCGGGATCAGGCCGTCAAAGCCGGAGGCCCGCGCAAGCACCGCCCCAATCTCGCGCGCCGCATCGCCGTAGAGGCCAATGGCGGTTCTGCGAAAGCGGACCTGCGCGCTGTAGAGCGCCTTCGCGCCCGCGATCTCAGGCATCAGGCCGCCGCCCTGCCGTCATCGGCGTCTTCGTCGTCATCTTCCTCGCCGCCGCCCTGCCCCGCCAGCCGCGCGATTTCCCGGTCTGCCTGCGCTTCAAACTCTGCCGCGGCGGCTTCGGCTTCCTCGTCCGCTGCTTCGATCTCGGCCGCCGGGTCCTTGACGAGGTCAAGATTGCCGAGCGCCGTCTTGCGGGTCATCAGGCCTTCCTTGCGCGCGAACTCGATCTTCTTGAGCTTCAGTTCTTCATTCTCGTCGGTCAGTCCCGGCCACTGCAGCACGATATCGGCATCCGCGTCCAGCCCCGGCTCGACGAGCGCGCGGTAGGCGACCCAGATTTTCAGCAATTCGACAATCAGCGGGTCAAGCTGCATGCGCCGGAGTGAGATAAACAGCTCCCAGGCCGGCATCTGCGCGTCGACGCTCGCCTTGCTCGACGCAATCGCGCCGCCCCAGACCCATTCCGGCACGTGGCTGTGCTGGAGCATCAGGTAGAACAGGTTCTTGAGCATCCGCCAGGCGTCGTCGGTGAAGGGCGCCGGCGACTTAAAACCGAATTTGCCGTTGGTGATGATCATGTCGAGTGAGTCGAAATCGACCACCGGCACCGTGAGCTGCTCGCCTTCCTCGGTGGTGATGGTCTTCGTGCCGGTCGCAATCGCGTTCAGCGCCGCGTCAATGTCCTCGACGTCGTCCATCGCCGGGATCGGGTTGCCCATGAGCTTCACGCCCTGCAGCGTCTTGGTGAGCGTGTCGTCGTACTCGCCGAGCAGTTCGAGCAGCGCCTCGACTTCCGGACGCCCGTGCAGCTCGTTCGAGCCGCGGTTGTTGGCGTAGTGCACCACCGGCAGCCGGCCAATGACATTCAGGAACCGGTGCACGCGCGCGCCGTCGGCGTCGATCGTGCCACCCTGATCAAGCCCTGTCACCGTATCCAGCGGTTTGTCGCCGCTGACCTTCACACGGATCGTGCGCCCTTCCAACCGGAATTCGTCTGTGATGTCGGCGCGGTCGAGCTTTGACACGATACGGTAGCCGAGCACGCGTCTGGGTTCCAGGTCGTCGGGGATGATCTCGACCTGATTCGGCGGCACCTGTGTCAGCGAGCCGTCCGGATTGACGACCAGGTACGAATCGCCCAGCCGCATACCCTCGCTCACCCAGTCGATCAACGTCTTTAGCTCGGCACCCAGGAATTCGTTCAGGGCTTTCTCGGTCGCCGGATGATCGCAGCGCGCCGTCACGCCCTTGCCGAGCGCCCAGGCGACGATGTGATGAATGATCGGCTGGACAAACAGCCCCGCCAGTTTGTAGGTCGCCCGTTTGCCGCGCGCCAGCTCGTCCCAGAACCGGTAATCGGCTTTGGTCGCGTCAATCGTCGTCGTGACCGCGCCGTACAGGCTCGACGCCCGCACGGCCACGCGGCCAATCATTTCGCCGATCCAGCGTCTCGCCCGTTTTCTGACTGCCATACAGCCCCCTCTTGTTAGCGCCGCCCGCGCCTGCCGTACAATCCGCTCGTCGTCACCCTGACCGTCGCGCTCGCCCCACCGCCGTCGACATAACGCACGGCGTAGCGCACGCAGTCGAGGCCGTGGTTATTCGCGTCCACCGGCGCTTCCTTCTTCGTCTTGCCATCCTGGTCTTTGGGCCAGACGTACATCGGGAATTCGTCGGCGGTGCACACCGGCAGATGCACCTCGGCCAGCCGCTCGTCGCGCTCCACCAGCGCGTCCCGGAATATAAATAGCCGCGGCTTGCCGTCCCCGGCGGGTTTCAACCGCGCCTGCACCGCCTGGATGCCGACGGTAATCTCCTTTTTGGCGGCGACGGTGGGCACGCCGTGCTGCTTCAAGGTTGCGCGATCTTCGGCGTCATGATCGGCAACTGTCGTTTCGATCTTTTCGCCGCGCGCCGCGCGCCGCCGTTTTTCCGCGGTGGTCAAGGCGCGCCACGCCTCCGGATCGAGGCCCGCCGTGAGGCGCAGAATGTCGTCGGCATGCTCCTCAACAAGGCGCTGCGTCATGTAGATCTCGCGATACAGGTACATGCGCCCGTCGGGGTCCACAGCCCACCACTGCGTGACGAAGGGGTTCGAGAATCCGAAGTCCGTCGCGCGGAACCGCCGCCAGCTTTTCGGAATGGGGAAGGGGTCGATCAGGTGCAGCGCTTCGTTCCAGTCGCCGTACACCACCCCTTCCGCGAGCGCCCACTTGCCTTCCAGATAGCGCTCGCGCCAGACGCCGGTCAGCCGGTGCAGCTTGCCGAGCACGTAATCCCGCCCCTGCGGCGTCCAGTCGCTCGCTGCCGCATCCCAGTAGTACGGGTTATCGCGATGGAAGGTATTCAGCAGCAGGCACTGCCCCGCGTCGCAGCGCTGTTTGAGCCAGTGCTTCGGCGGGCCGGGATTCGTGTCGCCGATGACCTGCTGGAAGGGGATCACGTAGTTGCGGTTGCGCATGACGAAGGTTTCCCAGTCCACCTCGTCAAACTGCACCGCTTCGGCGGCATAGATGAGGTCGTATTCGGCGGAGAGAATGCGCCCTGGCCTGTCCATGCCGCCGACGACGATCTCCGAACCGTTCGGATAGCGGTAGGTCTGCCGGTATTCGCGCTGTACACCCTTGCAGATGGGGTTGTCCAGGCCAAGCACGTCGCGCTCAAACGTGACGAGCGTCGACTGCGCGAGGTCGGCCCGCACCTTACGCACGATGAGCGCGCGCGCGCCGGGATACTGCATCATCAGCCGGTGGATTTTCAGGAGAATCGCGAGCGTCTTGCCGGTGCCCGCGGCACCCACCAGCAGCACTTCGGAGTCGGTCAGGTCCTGGACAGCGAGGTTGTTCCCGCGCAATTCGTACTGGCGCAGCGCGGCGAAGCGCTCGACCTCAAGACGCGCCTGTGCCCGCTTCAGCGCTTCCCGCATCAACTGCGCTTGCGCCGCGGCGGAGATGTTCCTCAAACTGCCGTGTGAGTTCGTCAAGTTGAGCATCCGGGTCCAACCCTGCCTGCTCCAATTCGCGTCGCCAGTCGACTTCCAGCCGGTCGCCCCACTCGTCCTTGTAGCGGCGTTTCAGGTATTCAATCGCCGCGCGCCAGTCGCCCTGCATGCGCCGCTTCGTTTCAACCGTCTTCATCCGCTTGTACTCGTACGGTTCGCCATTGCGCCGGAAGCGCGTTTCCGTGAACGTTTCGACCGTCTTCTCTGTCTGTGTCCAGGGACTCATCGCCGTGCGCAGCGTGCCGATGGCCGCCATCTTCGCCGCTTCCTGCGCGCGCGTGACCGCGTCGGAAAAGTCGGAGTACGGCGCTTCGCCCGCCTCACCGCGCTTCAACCACTCGTAAAAGGTGTCGCGGTGAATCCCAACGTGCCGGCAGACGTCGGCAATCGTCGCGCCGGTTTTGAGCGCTTTGACGATCTGCCGCTGCAATTTCGCATCCAGTTTCGTCGGCCTGCCCATGCGTTCCTCAAATCAAAAACGCGCCCTCAGCTTCCAGCCTACCGGCGCGTGCCAACGATCATCGGCGTTCAGTTCAGATAGATGTCGCCGACCAGGTCGTCGAAGCCCGGCAGCGGCGGCTGCACGATCAGCTCGTCATCCTCAACGACCGGAAGCCGCGTCAGGGTCGAATACGAACGCGCCGGGTGAAGGCCGAAGACCCGCAGCATCACGTCGCGCTGCCACTCGAGTTCGGCGGCATACCGGCGCAGCCGCGCATACTCCGCCACCAGGTACGCCGGCTCGACTTTCGTCACCGGCAGCCAGCCGCCGCGCTCGCCCACGCGCAGCACCAGCCCGCGCCGCTCCATCGCCGCCAGGTAGCGCCTGCAGTTGCGGTCGCCCTTGCCCAGCCGTGCCTGCACTGCAATCGTGCGCACCGGCTCGCGTGTGCGCTGATACACGTCGGCGACGATCCTGAAGACGGCGCGTTCCAGGTATGACATTGGTGTTTCGGCAATGGCGACGCCGCCCACCGTTCCCCCTGCGAAGCGTTTTAGAACAAGTGTATCAACTCTTTCTTTCAGGATGGGCAAGCGTTTTGACTGCGAAAGTTTGCAGTCGCGCCACCGCCGGAAGCCAGCCGCTCCTTGGACTACGCCTCCGCACCAGCCCCGCCGCCTCCAATCGGGCCGCATACCACCGCGCAGTCCTTTCGGGAATGCCGAGCGTGCCGGCGAGGACCACCGTCCGCACCGGCGCGCCCCCGTTCGCCGCGCTGAGCGCTTCCAGCGTCGATAACAGATATTCCGCAAAAGGCAGCATTCGATCCACCTCCCCGTACAGCGCTCCACCACTCTCCCACGAGACGTGTTTACCGCTGATCGCTCACGGCCAGGAGCAGCGCTCCGAAGACCACGGCGATCAGCGCCAGGATTAAAAGTTCGATCACAACCTGCTCGTCGCTCACAGCAACCTCATCGGTCCAATTCCTCTTCCAGCGCGTCGAGCCATGCGCGCGCAGCATGGATGTGCTCACGCAGCTCTTCCTTCGCCGCGCGGTCATATGGAATGCCTGTCAGCGAGCCCAGATAGACCAGATGCGCCTTGATCTCTGGCGGCATGGCAGACGGTGCGCGTTGTGGTTTTTCCCCTCGCAGGGCAGCGCGCAACTGCGATACGGACAGCTCTTCCTGCTCGGCATAACTCAGCCAGGCATCCTGGTCAGCAGGGTCGAGTTTTGCGACGGCTTCATGGTGACCAAACGACAACTTATACCGACGTCGGTATAAGTCGACGCGCGAAGCCACGTAAACGTAGTTGCGTAGCGTCTGAATCTCCTTGCCGGTTTTGGCAGCGACGAGCTTATAGCCCTCTTTGTATTTCCGCTTGCCGAAGGCCAGCAGATCGCCAAGCCACCATTGCGACGCATCGTCCCAGTGGATCACCATGTCGCGCGCCTGCGTCCACTCCTCAACCGACGTGTCCTCAGGAATGATCATCCCGACGCGTGTCATTTCGAAGCGGCCAAGCGCCATGCGGCCATCAGAAACCTGCAGATGCTGTTCCTGCTGGCGCACCGCCAGCCCTTTTGGCTGTGCCGGGCGCAGTTCCTCATCGGCGACCGTATCCTCAATGCCAAGGATTTCGGCGCTCATCCGCTGCAGTGATGTGCCGTCCCGACGCGGCGGCACGTTGGCGAAGTGGTTCACTCTTGGTAAGCGGCCCATTTCTGAATTGCCTCCTCAGCCTGATCCACGACTTCCCAGGCGTCCGCGGCGACGCCCGACTCCGGCGCGTAGGCAAACACCAGCTGCCCGTAATTGCTCGCTTCCGTCCACACGGTGCGCTGCGCCACCGGCTTCCAGACGAGATCCCCGAACGCTTCGGCCAGGTTCTTCAGGTTCATGCGGTGGTTCTCGGTCCGCGCGCGGATCAGGTTCGGCAGGATGCCAATCAGCCGCTGCGAAGATGTGCCCCGCCGTCCGAAGCGCTCGATTTTCGCGAGGCTCTTGTTGATGCCGTCGAACGACAGCGCCTCGCATACGGTGACGTAGATGAAGGCGTCCGTCGCCAGGTAAATCGAGGCGTCGAACATACTGGCGGTCGGCGCCGTATCCATCACGACAAGTTCAAATTCCGGCAGCGCCTCCGCCAGTTCGTCCAGCCGGTCGGTCAAAGTCCATGGACTCTGTTCCAGACTCGCGATCGCCGCCGTGCGCGTCGAACCGGGCAGCAGGTACAGCCCGCCCCCGGCCTGCCGGTCGGCGAGGCTGGCGGGCCGGTACGCCGCTTCCGGCACTTCCCGCACCACGTCGCCCCAGCCCGCCTTTTCGACGATCAGCCGGTACAGGCCGTCCTCGGCGTCCATGCCGAACAGCCGGGCGAGGTGTCCCTGCGGGTCGGTGTCGATCAAAAGCACCGTCCTCCCGCGCAGCGACAGCCCCGCCGCGATATGCGCGGCCATCGTGCTTTTGCCGACGCCGCCCTTTTCGTTCGTCACTGCAATCGTTCTCATCTGCCAGTCTCCTTCACTCAAACTCGATTACTTGCCAACGCCCGCCGACTCGGCCTGCTGCTCCGTCAGCGGCTCGATGCAGCGGAATTGCAGCACGATAGGCCGCCCAAAGGCGTCGGCCACCCGGTTCGCCAGGAAGCCCATGAGCCGGTTCTGGAACTGCCGTGCCGCCTCGGCATCTTCAACGCCGATCACGAGCAGGTTGCCGTCGAAGGCGAGCGGTGTCGCGCCCTGCCAGCGGGCCCAGTCGGTCGGAGCCTCCTTCTGCAGCATCGTGCTGATCTGCAGTTCGGCCATTTCCCACAACTGCTCAGACTCGGGGTCGAGCGGAGACTGCGGTTTGGGCATGCGCAGCTTGTCGGCCAGCGTGCGTATCACGGTGCCGGCGTCGCCGCCGTCGGTTCCCGGCAGATCGACTTCAAAGCTGTCATAACCCTCCGCTGCCGCCTGGAACCGGGAACGATCACCTTCCGCCTGTGCAACCATCGCCTTCTGCATGCGCCGCCAGCCGACCAGATCGCCCTCAATCCAGCGAAACTCATAGCGGTCACGCGTCGGCTTTTGCCACTTCATGCGCACCATTTCGCCGACTTCTTCGGGCGTCGCGCCCATGGTGTCGGCCCAACGCCTCGCCATGTTGTCCCAGGCCTCCGCTGCCTCGTCGTTTGGCGGCATGGCGGCGTCGCGCAGCGCCTCCGGAGTAGCGTCTAAAAACGCCTGAATGATTGGATGAAATTCAGAGGCGGGGGGAGGGGGCGGCTCCTCGCGCGCAGGCGCGCGACTCTCTCCAGATCTCTCTTCCGGACTCTGATCGCGACTCTGACTGCGACTCTGATCAGAAAGACTCTCTTCTTTGCCGCCATCGGTGACCACTCGGGCGGTTGCCGGTGGCGTCTCCTGTGGCCGTCCATGTCCGTCCGAGAGGTCATCTGTGACTTCTCGGGAGGTCACCTCTGACCGTTCGAGCGGTTGGCGGTCGCCCGTCGAGTGGTCGCGTGCATCGTCAGGAGCGTCAATCGGTGGCATCTCGAACGGTTGCCACGATTCACACCACCAGAAATCGACGGCGGCCTGAACCGCATCGAGATCAAAGCGGTACTGCAAGGTCTTGTTGAATTTATTGTTGGGGTTCAGGCGCTTATGCAGGTAGCCAAGATCAACCAGCAGCTTGAAGGCCTGCTTGACCTCGTGCTTACGAAACGCACCCCAGAGCACGTCGACCATCTCGCCCTGGCCCTGTGTCAACCAGATTTCGCCCTGCTCGCGCCACGCGACCACCCGGTCGCCAGCGCCTGCCGGTAGGCGGCAGTTCGTGCGATACTCGAACTGGTTGAGCACTGCCGCCGCACACGGATTGCCGTTGGTGATCGCCATATAAACCATACGGATGGCGGCGAACTGCTGCGCGCCGTCGGGCTCGTTCACCAGTCGGCGCGTTGGAGGAGTGACAGAATTGCGAAGGTCTGCTTGCGCATTGGCGTCCATGTACGCTATACTCTCCACGTCTTGTAAGTTCACTCGCAACGCCCGCCTAGCTTCCCGGCTCCGGCGGGCGTTGCGATTCAAGGGCTAAAAAGCAATCTCGCTCGCTGACGCCTTCTGAGGCTGCTTTGAATACCAATTGGCCATCACCTTCATGACACCGAGCGTGCGCAGACAGTCGCCGAGCGCGGAATGCGCGGGCGCGTCGACGTCAACCCCTTGCTGCGCACACGCATCCACCAGCTTCACCCAGCGGTAGTTGCCGTGGTAGTCGTTCCAGTCGCCCCAGAACTCGGCGTAGCGCAGCATGGCGCAGTGCACAGGCCTGCTGTGCGGCAGGGCTTCGAGCAGGTCGTTTCGGTCCAGACCGAACACCATGTGCTGAAGAATCGGCAGGTCATACGCCGCGTTGTAAATGACGAGCTGGCGGCCTCTGATCGCATCCTGCAGTTCTGGCAGCACGTCGGCAAACGACGGCGCGCCGATCACCATCTCGTTCGTGATGCCGTGCACGGCAATCGCGCCGTCGCTGATCGCCACCCCTGGCTTGACCAGCGTGTTGACCAGAACCCGCCCCGTTTGGTCGATCACCGCGATCTGGCAGGCCTCGGCATCGTCGCCCAGTCCGGTTGTCTCGGTGTCGAGCACCACAAAGCCTGCTGGATCGTTCAGCAGATCATGTGCCCATCTCCCGGCGCCGCGCTTGTCGTCGTTCACCGGTTCGACCAGCAATTCGTCATCCTCGCCGTCATCGTCCGGCTCGCTGCCATCCTTGGGTGTAGGCAGGGCGACGCCCACGACATTCGGATGCCAAGGACGCTCGCCCAGGCGCTCCGCCATCGCCCGCGCCACGTCCTCGGGCACGGGCGTAATGCTGTAGATCGACTGCGCGCCGTAGAACTTGGTGAAACCGGGCAGGTGCGTCGTTTCCGGCACGTCGACGCGCATCATCGGCGCGCCGAATACGACTTCTTCAGTCACCTTGCCGGCGAGCTGCACGTGACCCATGATTTCGACCAGACACCATGCTTCAAACATCCGTTTTCCTTTCGTTTCATAAAGTCAGATTTGCGTTACACTACCGATGTACGGTCTTCGTGTCCTGCCTCTGCAGCCCACAGAACACACTTTTGCGCATTAAGGACATTGCCGATGCTTCTCCGTGACGCCGTCGACCTATTCCTCGGAGAGTACAAACCGTCTACACAACAGGCCTACCGTGGCCCCCTGTACCGGATGCGCGACTGGCTCGGACCAGCACGCCCACTCGAAAACCTTCAGTCCGCTCACTTAGTTGAATATTTCCAGGACGTGAAGGCTCATGGCTATTCACCGGCGACTTTGCAGAAACACGCCAAGTCGATCAAAACCTTCTTTAACTGGTGCGTCCGCCTCAGGTTGATGGAGTCATCACCGGCTCGGTTCATCAGGGCACCGAAGCCGCCTCGGCTAATCTCACGTGAAAAGGCGATGCGCGATGACGAGTTGGAGCGCATTCTGGAATATCTGCTCCACAAAACCGTGCCGAGGGACT
>Ga0207864_1003820_pt1 | contig 12166 bp, 8 predicted proteins | sample HigsolmetaAR202D_FD_184834 | JGI IMG/M metagenome (GOLD analysis project Ga0207864, IMG submission 184834) | Ionic liquid and high solid enriched microbial communities from the Joint BioEnergy Institute, USA - AR20-2-D (SPAdes) (version 2) ...
CCGCCTGGAGCAGGCGCGCGCCCTGCACGCCGAGGTCGTCGACTACACCGCCGAGGACCCGGTGGCGGCCCTGGTCGAGCTGACCAGCGGCATCGGCCCCGACCGGGTGGTCGACGCGGTCGGCGCGGACGCCCACCGGCCCGCCGGCGGAGCCGCCGCCGCGGCCGAGGACGACGTGCACCGCCTGGAGAAGGAGCACGCGGCCACCGTGCCCAGCGCCCGCACCGGGGACGGGCAGACCGTCGGCGGGGGAGGAGCCCAGGCCCTGCACTGGGCCGTGGACGCGGTGGCCAAGGCGGGGACGGTCGCGGTCGTCGGCAGCTACCCGCCCGACGCCGACGCCTTCCCCGTCGGCCGGGCCATGAACAAGAACCTCACGGTCAACGCGGGCCACTGCAACCACCGCGCCTACATCCCGCAACTGCTGGACATGGTCGCCTCCAAGCAGCTCGACATCACCTCGGTGCTCACCCGGGAAGAACCCGTCACCGGTGACGTCCTGCACGCCTACGAGGCGTTCGACCGGCACGAGCCCGGCTGGACCAAGGTGGCGCTCACCGCCGTGTGACCGCGACGACGAACGAGGAGGCCCGATGCCGTCACTACGCCGCGACGACCTGATGATCCCCGACTACGAGTACCTGCCGCTGGGCACGCTGCAACACCGCATCCGCGCCCTGGACCAGGAGCAGATGCGCCAGCTCATCGCCTACGAGGAGGCGCACGCCCGGCGCACCCCGGTGCTGGAGCTGATGTACCAGCGGCTCCGGAGCCTCCAGGAGGGGGCGCAGCCCTCCTCCGGGGACCAGACGGCCGCCCCCGAGGTGCCGCCGCCCGCCTCGGGCGACTCCCCGGTGAGCCGGGCCGGGCAGGCGCCCGCCGCCGGCCCGCCGCCGCACGGAAACCCCGCCCAGCCGGGCAGGGCCAAGGGCGACCGCCGGACCTGACCGCCAGGGCACCGCCCGGCGCGGGCCGACCGGCCCGCGCCGGGCGGTGCTGTCCTTCGCACTCCCGGAACGGACACCGCCCCGGTTGGGTACCGTCGGCGGTGTCCCCTGTCCACCCCGACCGTCCGGGAGGTGCCCCCCATGGCGTCCGGTGAACCGTTCCGCCTGTCGGTGCTGGAAGGAGTGCTGGAGCGCGTCACCTACGCCAACGAGGAGACCGGCTACACCGTGGCCCGCGTCGACACCGGACGCGGCGGCGACCTGGTGACCGTGGTCGGCGCGCTGCTGGGCGCCCACCCCGGCGAGTCGCTGCGCATGGAGGGCCGCTGGACCTCCCACCCCCAGTACGGGCGGCAGTTCCAGGTGGAGAACTACACCACGGTCCTGCCCGCCACCGTGCAGGGCATCCGCCGCTACCTGGGCTCCGGCCTGGTCAAGGGCGTGGGGCCGCGGCTGGCCGAGCACATCGTCAACCACTTCGGCGCCGAGGCGCTCGACATCATCGAGCACACCCCCGAACGGCTCATGGAGGTCCCCAAGCTCGGCCCCAAACGCACCAAGATCATCACCGAGGCCTGGGAGGAGCAGAAGGCCATCAAGGAGGTGATGGTCTTCCTGCAGACCGTCCGGGTCTCCACCTCCCTGGCGGTGCGCATCTACAAGAAGTACGGCGACGACGCGATCCGCGTGGTGCGCGAGGAGCCCTACTCGCTGGCCGCCGACGTGTGGGGCATCGGCTTCAAGACCGCCGACGCCATCGCCCAGGCCGTCGGCATCCCGCACGACAGCCCCCAGCGCGTCAAGGCCGGCATCCAGTTCACCCTGTCGGAGTCCACCGGCGACGGCCACTGCTACCTGCCCGAGGAGACGCTGATCAGCGAGGCCGTCAAGATCCTCCAGGTGGACTCCGCCCTGGTGATCGACTGCCTGGCCGAACTCGTCGCCGAGGAGGGGGTGGTGCGCGAGAAGCTGCCCGACCGCGACGGCGAGACGGTGACGGGCATCTACCTGCTCCCCTTCCACCGCGCCGAGACGGCACTGGCCAACCAGTTGCGCGCCCTGCTCAACGCCGACCAGGACCGGCTGGGCGCCTTCGCCGACGTCGACTGGGACCGGGCACTGTCGTGGCTGCGCTCCCGCACCGGCGCCGAACTGGCCCCCGAACAGGAGAAGGCGGTCAAACTCGCCCTGACCAGCAAGGTCGCGGTCCTCACCGGCGGCCCCGGCTGCGGCAAGTCCTTCACCGTCTCCTCCATCATCACCCTGGCCGCCGCCAAACGCGCCAAGATCGTGCTGGCCGCCCCCACCGGGCGCGCCGCCAAACGGCTCACCGAGCTGACCGGCCACGAAGCCTCCACCGTGCACCGGCTGCTGGAGCTCAAGCCCGGCGGCGACGCCTCCTACGACCGCGACAACCCCCTCGACTGCGACCTGCTCGTCGTCGACGAGGCGTCCATGCTCGACCTGCTGCTCGCCAACAAACTGGCCAAGGCCGTGCCGCCCGGCGCGCACCTGCTCCTCGTCGGCGACGTCGACCAGTTGCCGTCGGTGGGCGCCGGACAGGTGCTGCGCGACCTGCTGGCGGAGGGCTCGCCGGTGCCCAGCGTCCGCCTCACCCAGGTGTTCCGCCAGGCCGCCAAGTCCGGCGTGGTCACCAACGCGCACCGCGTCAACACCGGCAGGCCCCTGCTGCTGGAGGGCATGTCGGACTTCTTCCTCTTCCCCTGCGAGGACGCCGAGGCCGCCGCCGAGCTCACCGTGGACGTGGTCGCCCGGCGCATCCCGCGCCGCTTCGGCCTGGACCCGCGCCGCGACGTCCAGGTGCTCACCCCCATGCACCGCGGCCCGGCGGGCGCGGGCAACCTCAACGCGCTGTTGCAGGAGGCGCTCACCCCGGCCCGCCCCGGCGCGCCCGAGCGGCGCGTGGGCGGCCGCGTCTTCCGGGTCGGCGACAAGGTGGTGCAGATCCGCAACAACTACGACAAGGGCGCCAACGGGGTGTTCAACGGCACCCTCGGCACCGTCACCGCCATCGACCCGGTCGAGCAGGAGCTGACGGTCCTCACCGACGAGAACGAGGAGGTCGGCTACGACTTCGCGGAACTCGACGAGCTGACCCACGCCTACGCGCTGACCGTCCACCGCTCCCAGGGCAGCGAGTACCCGTGCGTGGTCGTGCCGATGACCACCAGCGCCTGGATGATGCTGCAACGCAACCTGCTGTACACCGCGATCACCCGCGCCAAGAAGCTGGTGGTCCTGGTCGGGTCGCGGCGGGCGATCGCCCAGGCGGTGCGCAGCACCGCCGCCGGACGCCGCCACACCGCGCTGGACCACCGGCTGGGCCGGTGGAGTCAGTCCGCTTCCGCGTAGGCGCCGCCGTCGGGCAGGTCCAGCTCGAACCAGACCACCTTGCCGGTCGTCTTGGCGCTGGCGCCCCACCGCCGCGACAGGTGGCTGACGAGTTGCAGGCCGCGCCCGCCCTCGTCGGTGGTGGACGCCCGGCGCAGCACCGGACGGTGCTGGTCGTCGTCGGTGACCTCGCACAGCAGGATGTCGGTGCGCAGCAGCCGCAGTTCGATCGGCCGGGACGCATAGCGGACGGCGTTGGTGATCAGCTCGGTCGCCAACAGCTCGACCAGGTCGGTCATCTCCGCCAGGCCCCACTCGGCGAGCGTGGTGCGCAGCAGGCGGCGGGCCAGCGCGGGCGTGGTGGGCCGCGGTTGCAGCATCCACTGCGCGAAGTCGCCGCTGGAGATGCCGCGCAGCCGCGCCACCAGCAGCGCCACGTCGTCCTCCTGCTCGGCGGTGTTCAGCGCCTGGAGCAGCGTCTGGCACTGCTCCTCCAGCGGCAGGTCCGGGTCGCTGAGGTGGGCGCGCAGCTCCTCCAGCCCGGACTCCACGTCCCGGGTGCGCGTCTCCACCAGCCCGTCGGTGCACAGCACCAGCACGTCGCCGTCGGCGACGCTGAACTCGAAGGACTCGAAGGCCACCCCGCCCAGCCCGATGGGCGCCCCGGTGGGCGGGCGCAGCACCTCGGTGCTGCCGTCGCCGCGCAGCAGCACCGGCGGCACGTGCCCGGCGCTGGCGATCGTGCACAGGTGGATGACCGGGTCGTAGACCGCGTACAGGCAGGTGGCCAGGTAGGTGTCGCCGAGCTGGTGGGCCAGGTCGTCCAGGTGGCGCAGCACCTGGTCGGGCGGCAGGTCCATGGCGGCCAGGGTCTGCACCGCGGTGCGGAACTGGCCCATGACCGCGGCGGAGCGCAGCCCGTGCCCCATGACGTCGCCCACGACGAGCGCCACCCGGTTGCCCGGCAGCGGGATCGCGTCGAACCAGTCGCCGCCGACCTGGGCGGTGTGGCTGCTGCTGACGTACCGGGAGGCGATGTCCACGCTGGACAGCCGGGAGGGCAGGGTCGGCAGCATGCTGTGTTGCAGGGAGTCGCCGACGCTGGCCTGCACCTGGTACAGGTAGCCGTTGTCGACGCCGAGGCTGGCCTGGGCGGTCAGTTGGCGCGCGGTGAGCACGTCGACCTCGTCGAAGCCGGGCCGGTCGGGGTGGCGGGCCAGGACGGCGGCGCCCAGCTTGCGCCCCCGCACCGTCAGCGGCACGACGAGCAGCGGACAGCCCGACAGGTTGCGCCCGCCCGGACCGTCGCCCAGGACCGCCGCGGTCACGGGGTCCACGGAGCAGACCACGGGCTGCCCCTCGGCCATCGCCCGGTGCACCGGGTGGGCGGGCACGGGTGTCCAAGTGTCGCCCGTGACGGCGAGGGCGCGCCAGCGGGGGTGGTCGTCGTGGGTGACCGCGGTCTGCCACAGGGTCCGCGACGACGGAGGAGCGGGCTCGGGAGGCCCCACCTCCAGGCGGTGCGGCAGGCGCAGGGCGTCCACCAGGTGCACCGCGGCGAAGTCCGCCAGGGTGGGCACCAGCGCGTCGGCCAGACCCCAGGTGGTCTTCTCCGGGTCGAGGCTGGCGCCGATCGCCATGGTCGCCTCGTTGAGGAAGCCGAGGCGGTCCCGGAGCAGCGCCCGCGGCTCCGGGACGTCGGGAGAGGTGCTGCGCCTGTGTGGTCTCGGTTCCATCGGTGTGGGCTCTCCGCGTTCGACGGACGGTCCTGGGAGGGTGGGGCTGCGCGGCCGGGAAGCGGAGCAGGGCCGCCCGGCGGCGGCCTGCCCGCTTCCGCGACGCAGCGGCCCGGAGGAGTGTCAGTCGATGCGGCGACAGGTGAGGAAGAGCTGGACTTCGGGGTAGGCCTGGGAGCTGGCCGGGGCGTAGGAGAAGGCGTTCTGGTGCTCGACGGAGAAGCCGGCGTCCTCGACCACGGCGCGCAGTTCGTCGCGCAGGTAGCCGCTGACGTGGACCAGGTTGCCCAGGAAGGGGATGGGCTCGTCGTCGATGTCGGCCTCCACCATGGACAGGCAGAACCAGCCGCCGGGCACCAGCGCGCGGTGGATCGACCTGAGGACCTCAGGGATGCGCGCGCGGGGCAGCATCAGCAGCGCGAAGAACGCGACCACGGCGTCGTATTCCTGCTCCGCCTTCAGGTCGACGATGTCGGCGACGTGGAACTCCCCCTCGGGGACGTTGCGGCGGGCCAGGTCCACCATGGCGGGGGAGATGTCGGTGCCGGTGACCCGGAACCCGGCGTCGACGAGCTGTCGGCTGGTCGGTATCCCGGTGCCGCAGCCGAGGTCGAGCACGTGGGCGCCCTTCGGCAGGTGGGCGGCGAGCCGCTGCACGGTCTCGATCTGCCCCTCCTTGTGCGGGAACGCCTCGTCGTAGTTCTGCCCGATGTTGTCGAACGCCGCCGCGTGGCTGGCCGCCCGTTCCTTCCACGCCTCGGCGGAGGTGATGTCCTGCGTTTCGCCAGTCATCGTGATGTGCCCCTTTGACTTTCGCCAGAGTTTTCGGCTGGCCGGAAAGTACAGTTCCCCGGAAAGGGGATGCGATCCTACCCCGTTTATGATCATGTGGCCACGCGCGAGGAAAAAACGGATGCGAATGATTCATGTAACGGATCGACCGTTGCATTTTGGGGCTTAAGGCCTAATTCAGACGCTACCTGGCAAACGCGACAAAAGGGGTGTTGTGGGTGTGGTGGGTCCGGAGCGGGTGCGCCTCCCCTCACGGCCTGCGCGGCCGCGAGCAGCCCCGGCGCACTCCGCACGGGCCGGCCCCGTACCACCCCGCTCCGACGCGCCGCGAACAGGGCGGGCAGCGGCAGCACGGGCGCGGTACGCCGAGAGCGCGCCCCCCTCACGGCCTGCGCGGCCGCGAGCGCCCTCTGGCGCGGCTTTCGCGGCTCAGCCCTCGTACAGCCAGTCCAGCACGACCGCGGCCGTCCACGACTGGCTGAGACTGCCCAGCGGGGCGCCGGTGAGCGGGTGGTAGTACTCGGCGAAGGTGCCGTCGGAGACCAGGCGCAGCGTCTCGGCGCGGATGTCGGCGGCCGTGTCGTACATGCCGCCCCGGCGCATCGCCCAACTGAACAGCCAACTGATCACCGGCCACTGCGGCCCCCGCCAGTACTGCTTGGGCATGAAGTGGGGGGAGGAGGGGGAGACCGTGGGCGGGGTGGCGACGACCAGGTCGGGGTGGCCCATCCAGTCCGGGCCCTCCAGGACGGCCAGCATCTCCGCCTGCTGCTGCGGGTCCAGCCCGCCGCACAGCAGCGGGGCGAAACCGGCGATGCTGGGAGTGGAGACCCACTGCCCGGCGCGCACGTCGTAGTCGCGCGCCAGCCCGGTCACCGGGTCGCGGGTGTCCAGCACCGCGGCCCGCGAGCGCGCCGCCCACCGCCGCAACTGCGCGATCTGCTCCTCGGGCTGGCCCCCCTCCTCGCCGAGCTCGGCCAGCACCTCGCAGGAGAGCGCGAACAGCGCGGTCATGAACACGTCGCCCACCAGGAAGCTGCCGGTGCGCACGACCTCGTCGGGGCGGTAGCCGACGCGCCGCATCTCCTCGATCAGCCACAGGTAGCGGTCGTACTCGGCGTCGGTGGGCCGCTCGCCCTCGTCGCCCACCTTGTCGAGGTCCTTGCGCACGTACGGCGGCAGGTCCGCACCCGGCTGCACCGCCGCGTAGGCGGAGTCCCAGCGGGGCGAGTTGTCCATGCCGGACTCCCAGCCGTGCGTCACCGCGATCAGGCCGGTGCCCAGCGGGTCGCGGTAGGTGGCCAGCCACCGCTGCCAGGCGAACAGCCGGGGCCAACTGTAGTGCAGCAGCGACTCGGCGCGGCGGCGGTCCGCACCGGAGCGCCGCCGCCCGGCGTCCACGATCTTGCGCAGCGCGATGGCGTGGACCGGGGGCTGGCAGATGCCGGAGGTGTGCGGGCGGGCCGGCGCGTGCTCGCACACCACCGCCGTCTGCCAGCGGTCGGGACCGGGGAAGTAGCCGTTCTCCTCGCTGAACACGATGTGCGGGATCATGCCGTCGGCCCACTGCCCGCTCAGCAGGGTCTCCATCTCCCGGGCGGCACGGTCCACGTCCAACTGGGCCAGGCCCACCATGATGAACGCGGCGTCCCAGCTCCACATGTGGGGGTAGAGGCGCGGCGAGGCCGTCACCATGGTTCCGGTGTCGTTGCCGGCCAGGACCCAGGCCGCACCCGAGGCGAGCGCGACGGATCCCAGCCGGGGGCGCTGTGGTTGGGGCGCGAACAGGCCGATGGGGCCCGTGGTCATGGAAGTCTCCAAAGGGACGAGGTGCTGCCGGGTAGAGACGGGTTCGGTCCGATGCTCGCGCGCCTGTTGCGGGTGCGGGAGAGGAGCAACGAGCGTGTTAATAAAATGTTACAGCCACGGTCAGGGAAGAGCCATCCTTCTGGCGAATGCCGGGCTGCCCCGAAACAGGTTTTCTGCGCGCCTTTGCGCCGACGCCCGAGCCTCGTGTGCGGACCCGTTTCCGCTATGGTGCCGCGCTTCCCGCGCGGAACCGAGCCTCCTGGTCGAATGTGTCTCGCGTCACGTCCGCCGGTAAAGTGCGGTTTGTCCGGGCGTGGGCTCCAACCGCAGGTCACCGCCGTCGCCGCGCACCACAAGCGGAGGAAAGCCGCAAAAGACGCCAGAACACCGCCACCGACAGGCCGATACCGGCACCGACCGGATCCCGTAGTTCCAGACGTCCCTTAACCGGCGGGCCGTTCGGCCCCGCACCGCCCGGCCCGCGCCTCACCGCGCCCCGCCCGACCACGCGTCCCCGACGCCGCACACCCCCGCCCGACGGGCACCGCAGGAGAGGGCACCCGAAAGACCCGGGTCACCGGCACACCGCTGCCCCGCAGCAGGTGCACACACGCCCGCACCCGCTCGGCCAGGTCCGGCACCGCGGCGTCGAAGAGCACACCCGCCACGTTGCCGCTGTGCGCGACCTGCACCCCCGTGCCGCCGCTGCCGCGGGCCGCCTCCTCCACCGCGGGCAGCTCCGGCTTGGGCACGGCGCGCTGGTTGCGCCGGGCACTCTCGGTGGCGACCCGGCCCAGCAGCACCGGATCGGCCTCGGCCACCGCCCGCCGCAGCAGCGCGCGCAGCTCCTCGAACGCCGCAAGGTCCGCCGCCCCGTAGCGGACGGGCGCCAGCCGCAGCGTGTCCACCGCACGCCCCCCGCCGGTCAGACAGCCCACCACCACGCTCGCGGGCAGGGCCGCGCCGAACTCCTCCAGGACGCGCCCCTCGCGCTGCGCGAACAGCACCGGACGCTCCCCGAGCATGGTCGGGTCGGCCGCGGTCTCGGCGCGCACCGCGATCCGCGCCACCTCCCGCGCGGACAGCTCCACGGCGAAGCACGCCGCCACCGCGCGCACGGCCGCGATGACGTCACTGGTGGAAGAACCCATGCCCAGGCCCACCGGCGCGCCGCCGCGCAGCACCAGCCGCCCACCGCACACGGCACGTCCCGACCGCCGGGCGCACTCGGCGACGGCCAGCCGCGCGGCCCGCGCGGCCTTGACCCGACCGGCGGGGACCACCGCGATCCGGTGGGCGGGCGCGTGGGGCAGGGGCACGAACACGGCGCGCGTCACGGGCGCGGCCAGCGGCAGGGTGACCAGGCCCCGGCAGGGCCTGCCCCCGCCGTCGCGGAAGACGCCCTGGAGGATCTCCCCGTGGTGGCAGGGCGCCGACCCCCGGCCCAGGGTCACGGCCCGCACCCCGCGCCGGGCACGGCCGCACCACAGCCCCGGCACGGCGGGGCGGCACAACTCTGGGCGGGCACGACGCGAGCCTAGCCCCCGGCCCCGCCGCCCCGGCAGGCGGGGCCGCCTCCCACCGGGAACACCCCCACGGCCACCCGCCGACACGGGGCCGCACCCCCGCCCCCCAAGACAACAAACCAGCGAAAAACAGGATTTTTCGTGAAGACGCTATTATCGTCGCGAAACGACAGACCGGACCTTTCCCACATCCGTCGGCTCCACCGCGAAGACCGGCGACACGCCGCAGTCCACGCCGACAGCCCGACGGCTCCCACGAGACAAGCGATGAGCGACTACATCCCCCCGGCGGCCCTCCCGGAAGACTTCCTGCAGCGCGCCGACGTCCAGGAAGCCCTGGCCCGCAGGGACTTCGGACAGCTCTTCCACCTCGCGCGGAAGTGGGCGGGCATCAGCTACAGCAAGATCGCCGCCTCCTGCGGCATCAAACCCGAACGGGTGGGACGGCTGGCCCGCGGCACCGGCTCCATCACCACCTACGACAAGATCGTCCAGATCTGCGACGGCATGCGCATCCCCGGCCACTTCCTCGGCCTGCTGCCCCGCCCCTGGGAGAACCAGCAGGACCCCGCCGGCAGCACCCGCCCCTGAGACCGCCCGGACCCGCCGCCGACCGGCGGACGGACGGACCGGCCCCGGGGCACCGCCCCGCGCCGGACCCGCCCGCCGCCGGCCGACCTCACACCCGCACCGTCACGCCGCGGCCCGCTGCGCGCTCAACCGCACCGGCAGCGACGCCGGGGAGTTGATGAACACCGACCCCAGCCGCGGCACGTCCCCCTCCACCAGGGAGACCTCCGGGAACCGGGTGAACAGCGCCTTCAGGGCCACCTCCAGCTCCAGGCGGGCCAGCGCAGCACCCAGGCAGGTGTGCGGGCCGTGCCCGAAGGCCAGGTGCCGGGGACGCGACCGGGTCAGGTCGAACTCCGCGGCATCCGCACCGTAGCGGTCGGTGTCGAGGTTGGCCGCCAGGTAGGCGAGCAGCACCGGCTCCCCGGCCCGCACCGTCCGCCCGCCGATCTCCACGTCCTCGGCGGCGAACAGGAACGGCAGCGTCGCCACGCTCCCCGCCTGCCGCAGCACCTCCTCCACCGCGTCCGTCCACGCCGCCGACCCCGACCGCAGCAGCGCCAACTGCTCCGGGTGCGACAGCAGCGCCTGCACACCGTTGACCAGCGCAGACGACGTCGTCTCGAACCCGGCGGTCACCAGCAGCCACAGCGTGTCACGCAGCTCGGCGTCGCTGAGCTGGTGCTCCTCGTCGGTCGCCGACACCAGCGCCGACGTCAGGTCCTCGCCCGGCTCGCTGCGCTTGTCCGAGATCAGCTCGGTGAGGAACGCGTCCAACTGCTCACGCATGGCGCGCACCTCCTCCGGCGTGGACGGCGAGAACGCCGTGGCCACCATCTGCCGCATCCGGTCGTGGTCGCGCTCGGGAATCCCGAACAGCTCGCTGAACACCCGCATCGACAGCGGATAGGCGAACTCGGCCTTGAGGTCGACCGGGCCGTCCCGCTCGGCCAGCTCCTCCAGCAGGGAGTCCACGACCGCGCCGACCGCCGGGCGCAGCGCCTCCACCCGCCGCGGGGTGAACGCCTTGGAGACCGGGCCGCGCATCCGCCGGTGCGCCTCACCGTCCACGGTGAGCATGTTGTCCAGGTACACCATCGCCGCCACCGGGTGGTCGGTGGCGACCTCCCCCTCCGACAGGGCACGCCAGGTGCGCCAGTTGCGGCGGAACCGGGTGTCGACCAGCGCCTCGCGCAACTCCCGGTCGTGGGTCAGCGCCCAAACCTCCAGACCTTCCACCACCACGCGGGCAAGCGGCCCCGCTTCACGGAGCCGGAGGGCTTGGTCGTGGGCGTCTGAGGGGACGAGGACGATGGGTTCGGGGACTGCGGCCATGAGGCTTCTCCAGGTGGGGTGATGTCAACGGGGTAGAAGGTGACGGGCAGGGACTTCAGGCCGTGCGCGAACAGCGACCTGCGCCACTCCAGCGTCTCGGCGGGCACCGCCAGCCGCACGTCCGGCAGCAGGTCCAGCAGCGCCTCCACGGCGTCCACCGCGATCTGGCGGGCGATCTGCTGGGCCGGACACGCGTGCGGGCCGGTGCCCCACGCCAGGTGGGCACGCATCCCCGACAGGCTGAGCGGGTCGATGTAGGGGGCCACCGTCGGATCGGCGTGCGCCGGACCGTAACCGATGATCAGACAGTCGCCCTCGGACAGGCGGGCCCCCTCCAACACGGTGTCGCGCACCGGGTAGCGGCCCGGAAGCAGCGTGATCGGCGGAGACCGCCACAGCACCGTGTCGACCACGTCCTCCACCCGCAGGTGCGCCCCCGCCACGTCGTGCCGGACCTGCTGGTCCGTCATCAGCGTGTACACCGTGTTGGCGATCAGGTTCATCAACGGGTCGTGCGCCGCCGAGATCAACAGGATGAGCTGGTGCGCGATCTCCTCGTCGTCCAACGCGTTGGGGTGGACGACCATCCGCGACACGATGTCGGACCCCGGCTCCTCCCGCCTGCGGGCGGTCACCGCCTGGGCGTAGGAGAACAGGCCCAGCCGCGCCGCCTCCGCCTGCTCACCGCCGTCCCACACCTGCCGCATCAGGTCCACCAGGTCGGCGCCCTCCTGCGGCGGCAGGCCGAAGTAGCGGTTGAGCACCAGCAGCGGCACCCGGAACGCGAAGTCGGACACCAGGTCGGCACGCCCCGACTGCGCCACCGGCGCCAGCAGCTCGGTGGAGATCCGCCGCACCGCCAGCCGCGTGCCGTCGGCGGTGATCCCGCTGAGCGCGTCCACGATCACCGGACGGTAGCGGCTGTGGTCGGGATCGTCGGAGGCCAGCGCGTTGCGGAAGTACCAGAACGGACCCGGCACCTTCTCCGGGGTGGCCCGCCCCTCCCGGGCCTCCCGCCACCGCCGCGGATCACGCGCGAACTCCGTGGAATCCTGCAACACCCGGCGGTTGGCGTCGTAGCCCAGCAGGATCCAGATCG
>Ga0207864_1003821_pt1 | contig 12162 bp, 12 predicted proteins | sample HigsolmetaAR202D_FD_184834 | JGI IMG/M metagenome (GOLD analysis project Ga0207864, IMG submission 184834) | Ionic liquid and high solid enriched microbial communities from the Joint BioEnergy Institute, USA - AR20-2-D (SPAdes) (version 2) ...
GTTATACCTTTTTCTATTCGCGTCCCTTGGCGTTCATTCGCGGTTCAAAACGTTGCGTGCACGTCAATCGTCGTTGTCGCGGGTGTCGATTTCGGGGGCGGCGTGCATGTGTTCCTCGACGCCGGGCTGGGACAGGACGCGGTAGATGCACCAGCTCATCAGGCTGGTGACGAAGCCGACAGACAATGTCATGACGATCCAGCCGCTGGGAGTCATGAGTTCACCTCCACACGTTCGAGCTTGCGCCAGCGTTTGACCGACTGGGCGATGAGCAGCAGGAACAGCACCGTGACCACGATGATGAAGCCGACGGCCATGCGCACGACTTCGTTGTCGCGGATGGCGACGAATCGGTTGCCGTCATCCTGGGTGATCTGCTGATAGAGCCAGAAAGCGAAGATCCCGATCAGATAGATGGGCGAGACGTACTTGATCACGTAGCCGACGACGCGGGGGACGCGCATCGCCGCCCCGCGGTCCAGTTCCGCCATGCCTCGCTCAATGCCCATTCCCCAGCCGAATAGCAGTGTCTGGAACGACGCCAGCAGGAAGATGCAGAAGGTGCCGACCCAGAAGTCCATGGTGTCCAGCACGAGAGCGTCCTTGGAGTAGGTCAGCACAAACCCTGCCCCGACCAGTGTGACGAAGCCCAGAACCGCGACCGAAGCACGTCGGTTCAGGCCAAGCCCTTCTTCCAGTAGTGCGATGGCTGGCTGCAGCATCGAGAGCGAGCTGGTGATCGCCGCCAGGAACAGCAGGAAGAAGAAGAGGAAGCCGACGATGTGGCCCAGCGGCATCGACTCGAACACCATGGGCAGTGTCATGAAGCCGAGGTTGAAGCTGGAGCCGGATGCGTCGGTGACCTGCTGTGCACCGAGGAAGAGAAACGCCGCCGGGATCACGATCATGCCGCCCAGTGCCACTTCGCAGAACTCGTTACCCGCACAGGCGGTCAGTGAGCTGAGGGCGACATCGTCATCGCGTCGCAGGTAGCTGGAGTAGGTGATGATGATGCCAAAGCCGACCGAGAGCGTGAAGAAGACCTGTGAGGTGGCATCCAGCCACATGTTGGGGTTGGCCAGCGACTCCAGCAATCCGCCCTTGCTGGTGCGCAGGTTCCACATGAATCCCAGGCCGTCTGTGACGTTGTCCAGCGTCAGCACGCGCACGAGCACGAGTAAAGCGCAGATGATGAGGGCGGGCATCGCCCAGAGGCAGAAACGCTCGATGCCGCGCCGCAGGCCGCTGTAGATCAGGAAGAAGTTCAGCACGAAGCACAGCGAGACGAACAGCATCAGATGTGAGCCTGAGGAGGAGAAGGCTACGCCATCCTCGTTCGCGCCGATGAAGTTGACGAAGAAGTTGACGTAAACGCTCTTGTCGAGTCCGCCTGTGGCGATACGGGCACTTTCCCCCAGTTGCGCCATGGTGCCGTTGAGATAGTAGTAGGCGTAGGCCAGGCACCAGGCCTCGATGACGACGTAATACATATAGATGCCGACAGGGATGATCATCCCCAGCACGCCGATGTAGGGGGCTGCACGGTTCTTCCAGATGGAGCGGTAGATGCCGGGCGAGGAGTTGTGGCCGTGTGCCCCGCCGTAGCGTCCCATGGCCCATTCGGCCCAGGCCAGCGGCATGCCCAGCAGGAACAGCGCGATGAAGTAGGGGATCATGAAGGCGCCGCCTTCATATTTGGCGGCCAGACCGGGAAAACGCAGGAAGTTGCCCAGCCCCACGGCACTGCCTGTCACCGCAAGGATGACACCCAGTCGTGTACCCCAATGCTCCTTTCCACCAGGTCCTTTGGCCATCGACTCAAGCTCCCAGGGGACGACGCGGAAACCGAAAGGATTAGGCCGTCACGATAACTTGGCTTCGCGGATTCATCAAAAGGGGGGCTGCCGAATGGCCCATGAGGACGTCCGTTTTATTCATTGATCTCCCATTGATTGGCTTGGCCACCGGCTCAGCCGATAATGCCCCCATGATTCACCATCAACATGATGACGTTCCGATGCCGCAACTGGTGGTGCGGGGAGTGTTCGCCGGCGCGCTGATGGGAATGGCGAACCTGGTGCCGGGCATCAGCGGCGGGACGATGCTTCTGGCGGCGGGGGTCTACTCGCGCTTCATCAACGCCATCGCCGAACTGACCACGTTCACCTTCAAAAGGCAGTCGCTCATCATCCTGGGAACGATCGTCGTGGCAGCAGCGGTGGCGATCGTCGGGCTGTCCGGCGCGATCAAGAACCTGGTCGTCGATCACCGCTGGATCATGTACAGCCTGTTCATCGGTCTGACGCTCGGCGGCGTGCCGGTGGTCTGGAAGATGATCCGTGGGGTGACGCCCGGCGTCTGGGCGGGGGCAGTCGCTGGGTTCATCGGCATGGCAGTGCTGGCGATCGTCCAGGCCAAGGGCTGGGGGGTGAGCGGTGGCGATGGAGCCTCGCCGTTTCTGCTCTTCGTTGCCGGTGTGGCGGGTGCCAGTGCGATGATCCTACCAGGGGTGAGCGGGGCGTACCTGCTGCTGGTGTTGGGGGTCTATCTGCCCATCCTGGCGGGGCTGGACGCGTTCAAGGATGCGGCACTGGCGTTTGATCTGGATAAGGCGTGGCAGCCGTTCGTCCGCATCGTCCTGCCCACGGGGATGGGCGTGGTGGTGGGGGTGGTTGTGGTGAGCCACGCCCTGAAATGGGTGCTCCAGCGATTCGAGAATGCCACACTGGGCGTGCTGCTGGGGTTGCTCGTCGGGGCGGTGGTGGGGCTGTGGCCGTTTCAGGAGGTCAGGCGACCCGAGCCGGGCGAGATGATCAAGGGGCAGGTGATGACGCCTGAGCTGATCGAAAAACTCGATAAGAAGGACTACCCCATGCAGGTTTTCACGCCCACCGTCGGTCAGGCAATCGGGGCCGTCGCACTGGTCGGCACGGGTTTCGCCGTCACGCTGCTGGTGGCCCGGCTGGGCGGTGAGGATGACGCAGCCGCGGCGCAGGAGGCTTCCAGAGCAGCGGCGGGCGGCGAGTAATGGCATCGATCCTGCACGTCGATGATGTGACGCACGAGATGAAGGAGTCGGTATGAACGTTCTGGTGACGGGTGGGGCGGGGTACATCGGCTCTCATGCGGTCAAGCGGCTGCGTGAGGGCGGGCACAACGTCGTCGTGGTGGACAACCTCTTTCGCGGCCACCGGCAGGCAGTGCCTCAGGATGTGCCCTTCGAAAAGGTCGATCTGCGCGAAACGCAGGCGCTGGCGGACGTGATGAGCCGCCACGACATCCAGTGCGTGATGCACTTCGCCGCGCTGGCATACGTGGGCGAATCGGTCACCGAACCGCTGCGTTACTACGACAACAACACGACCGGCTCGATCAGCCTGCTGCAGGCGATGGACCTGGCGGGTGTCAAACGCATCGTCTTCAGCTCCACCTGCGCGACTTATGGCCAGCCCGAGACGATGCCGCTCACCGAGGACATGCCGCAGTCGCCCATCAATCCCTATGGCTGGTCCAAACTTTTCGTTGAACGCATCCTGCGCGATTACGGAGCCGCCAACCGCGACTTTGCCTTCGCTGCGCTGCGTTACTTCAACGTGGCGGGTTGCGCTTCGGACGGCTCACTGGGTGAGGATCACGAACCGGAGACGCACATCATCCCGGTCATGCTCAACGCTGCTTTGGGCAAGATCGAGAAGGTGACGATCTTCGGAGACGATTACGACACACCCGATGGCACGTGCATCCGTGACTACATCCACGTGGAAGATCTGGTTGATGCGCACGTGGTGGTGATGGATGCGCTTCAGCCCGGGGATGCGCGGTTTTACAACCTGGGCATTGGTCGCGGCCGAAGCGTGAAGGAACTGATCGACGCTGCGAAGAAGGTGACCGGCGTTGATTTCAAAGTGGAGATCGGTCCGCGCCGCCCGGGTGACCCGCCGCGCCTCTACGCCGACGCTTCCAAAATCGCCCGCGAACTGGGCTGGCAGGCGAAAGTGCGTGAGATCGAACCAATGATCGAATCCGCCTGGCGCTGGTTCAGAGCCAACCCCAACGGCTACTCCAAAAGTTGAGTAGCACAGCGACTTCTGCACTTTGCATTTTGCACTTTGAACTTTGCACTCAATCCAGCGCTCGCCCGTACTGCACCGGCCAGGGAACATCCACCTTCAGCTCGCGTGCCGCGTGCAGCGGCCAATAGGGGTCGCGCAGGAACGGACGGGCCAGCAGGATCGCATCCGCCTGGCCCAGCGCCAGAATCTGTTCCGCCTGTTCCGCCCGCCTGATAAGTCCCACCGCGCCGGTGGCAATGCCTACCTCCCGGCGTATCCGCTCCGCGAAGGGCACCTGATAGCCCGGGGCGATCGGAATCTTTGCGTGCGGCACGTTGCCGCCGCTGGAGCAGTCGATCAGGTCGACGCCGCGCTCCTTGAGCAGCCGCGCCAGCTCTACTGATTGCTCCAGGTCCCATCCGCCTTCGGTCCAGTCGGTCGCGGAGATGCGCACAAACAGTGGCAGCCGTTCGGGCCACGCCGCCCGCACCGTTTCAGTGACGCGCAACACCAGCCTGACGCGATTTTCGAACGACCCGCCGTATTCATCCTGACGCTGGTTCGACAGCGGTGAGAGGAACTCATGCAGCAGGTAGCCGTGCGCTGCGTGAATCTCAACGACCTGGAACCCTGCATCGAGCGACCAGCGTGCCGCAGCTTCAAACTGCTGCACGACCGCGTCGATATCCGCGTGGGTCATTTCGCGCGGCGGGGGAAAGTCGTTGAAGGGGATCGCGCTGGGGCCCAGCGTCGTCCAGCCGCCCTGTTCCGGTGTAAGTGGCCCGCCGCCACGCCACGGCGCATCGGTTGATGCCTTGCGCCCGGCGTGCGCCAACTGAATCGCAGGCGTTGCACCCTGATCGGCGATGAACCGCGTGATGCGCTTGAACGCCTGTGCATGTTCAGCCGACCACAGCCCACTGTCCCATGGTGAGATGCGTCCCTCCGGCGCGACGGCCGTCGCTTCCACCATCACCAGCCCCGCGCCGCCCACTGCCCGACTGCCCAGGTGCACCAGATGCCAGTCGGTTGGTAAACCGTTCTCGCTGGAATACTGGCACATCGGCGAGACAAACACACGGTTGCGAATCGTCAGATCACGAAGCTTGAACGGGCTGAACAGATGGCTCATCGGGTCACCTCCGTAAGCGTCGAGGGCAAAATACAGACCGCCCTGCGTCAGCTTGCCACCGTGGAGGAGGTCCTGCCGGATGCATCTTCTCTGGCGACCACGACCATGTTGTCGCGGTGGATGACCTCCGCATAGGCGGTGCGGCCACCCAGCAGCTTCTCAAACTGGTTGGACCGCTTGCCCATGATCAATCGCAATTCCTCACTGGCGTAGTTGGTCAGCCCGCGGGCGATCTCCCTGCCATGGGGATCGCGAACGACGACAATCTCCCCGCGGCTGAAGTTGCCCGTCGTCTCGGTGATACCCGTGGCGAGCAGACTCTTGTTGCGTTTGACCAGCGCCTGCACCGCGCCTTCGTCGATGGATATGATGCCCGCCGGGCGCGCGGTCAGGGCAATCCATCGCTGCCGACTGCCCATCTTGCGATGCGCCGGGACGAATACCGTGCCGATGCCCGACTCACCAGCGAAAAGGCGCAACAGCACATCGGGTGTGCGACCGTTGGCGATCACCGCCGCCTCGCCCGCCTCCGTGACCAGCCGTGTCGCCTCAAGCTTGGTCGTCATGCCGCCACTGCCCATCGCCGTCTTTTCCTGGCGTATGTAGGGGGCGGCGTCGAAGCTGTTGTGCATCAGGTCGATGACCTGACCATTTTCGTCCAGCAGTCCATCCACCACCGACAGCACCACCAGCACCTGACCGCCCAGCGCATTGCACATCAACGCCGCCAGCGTGTCGTTGTCGCCGAAGCGCAGCTCATCCACCGCGACGGTGTCGTTTTCGTTGATGACGGGAATGCACGACATTTCGTGCAGCCGCGTCACACAGTTGCGGATGTTCAGATAGCGGGTGCGGTCGTCGAAGTCGGTCCGCGTGAGCAGCAACTGACCCACGTGCAGCCCATACGGGGCGAACGCCTCGTGCATGTGCGTCATGAGTTGTCGCTGCCCGACCGCCGCCACCGCCTGCAGCGTGGCTACGTCGGTGGGGCGCTTTGTGAGTTTCATCACCGCACAGCCGGCACCGACCGCGCCGCTGGAGACGATGGTCACCTCGATGCGGCGTTCGCGCAGCGCGACGATCTGTCGGGCGATGTCTCTGATGTAAGCCAGATCCAGCGTGCCGTCGGGTTGACTAAGCACCGCGGTGCCCAGCTTGATCACCACCCGCCGGGCGGAGGGGAACAACTTCTGACGCAGTTCAGTTGAAGGCATATCTTGCCGCGGTGGTTGACGTCACGACCCGCTTCCAGCCGCGGAATCTCCCAGCAGGCCCAGCAGCAGCTCCAGGTGTCGCCGCGTGGCACCCTGGCGAGAAAGGATAACGTGTTGCCCGTTGCGGGCCAGTCGGGCGGCTTCCTCCCGATCAGCCAGCAGCCGTGCCGCCGCTTCACCGGGGCGATCCGTCACGATGATGCCGCCCGCCTCCCGCATTGCAGTCACCGTCTCCGCAAAATCGCCGTGGTACGGCCCGATGATCGTAGGCTTGCCCAGTGCGATCGGCTCCATCACATCCGAACCATACAACCCCAGAAAGCTGCGCCCGACGATCACCACATCCGCCAGGGCGTAGGCGCGGGCCAGTTCGCCCATCGTGTCCAGCAGGAACAGCCGCTGCTCATCCACCGGCCGGGTCGTGCCATCAGGGTGGTTCGTGCGGCGAACAACCCCATCATGCGCCTCCGCCGTGCGGGCAACCTGGTCGAACCATTCGGGCTTGCGCGGCACGAGGATGAGCTGTGCCTCAGCAGGGCAGGTCGTGATCAATAGTTCATCCTCCCCCGGGGCGATCGAGCCGGCGACGATGATCGGCCGGCTGCGGTCGATGCCCAGCGCCTGCGCCAGGGCAGCCGCGCCGGGAAAATCACGCACCTGCTGTTCATCCAGCACCCGGGCGGTGTCCCACTTCATCGTGTCGCAGATGCGGACCCGGTCGGCCGGCACACCCATGGCGATGAAGCGATCGGCATAGTCGCGGGTCTGCACGCACGCGGCTGACAGCTTCGCGAACGTCGACCGCAGCAGGGGGCGGACCAGCCGGTAGCGTTTGAAGCCACGTTCGCTCAGTCGGCCGTTGACCACCGCCAAAGGAATGCCGCGGGCGTGGCAGGTTGCCACAAAATTAGGCCAGACCTCCAGTTCCGTCAGTGCGACCGCCGTGGGCCGCACCGCGTCGAGAAACCGCTTCACCGCCCAGGAAAAGTCCAGCGGGTAGCGGACGACGGTGTGTCGTTGGCCGTAGAGTGACTGCGCCTGAGCGAAGCCGGTGTCGGTGGTGGTGCTGATGACGATGCGCAGGTCGGGGCGGGCGGTGGCAAGCTGCTCGACAAGCTGCCGCACCGCCTTGACCTCCCCGACGCTGACGGCATGGATGAGCAGTGTTGGCCGACCATCCGCCGGCAGGGCCGCACACCGCCCGAACCGCCCCGCCCAGTCGGTCCGCCACTTGCCCGTGGCCAGCAGCCGCCATCCCCAGATGGGCGCGGTCAGGAGGGCGAAGATCAGATAGAGCAGGTCGCGCAGCAAAGCCATGGGCGGGATTGTATCGGGTAGAAAATCCGAAATCCGAAAGAAATCCGAAGGACCAAATCCCAATGTCCAAACGGAAGGGACCATCCTCTTGTTTGGAATTTTGGACCTTTGGATTTGGACCTTGTTTCGGATTTCCGTGCAAGCGGCTTCGGATTTTGGATTTCTTCCCCCCGCGTGACCCATCCCCCCCGAACTCTTACAATCACCCACCTATGTCCGACCAGCGAACCTTTTACGTCACGACACCGATTTACTACGTCAACGACCGGCCGCACCTGGGGCACGTCTACACGACGATGGTGGCCGATGTGGTGGCCCGTTATCACCGGCTGAAGGGGGACGACACCTTTTTCCTGACGGGTGTGGATGAGCACGCCGCGAAGGTGGCGGACCGGGCGGCTGAGCATGGCATGACGCCGCAGGCCTGGGCCGATCAGAACGCCGCCGCCTTCCGTGAGACGTTCCAGAAACTGGAGATGACCAATGACGACTTCGTCCGCACCAGCTCCCAGCACCACAAGGAGCGGGTGACACGCTACGTCGCGGCGCTGCTGAAGTCGGGCGACGTCTATGAAGGCCAGTACGAAGGCTGGTATGACGCTGGGCAGGAAGAGTACGTCCCCGAGAACAAGGCCCGCGAGTACGACTTCAAGTCACCGGTCAACGGCAAGCCACTGGTCCGCAAGACGGAGAAGAACTACTTCTTCAAGCTGGAAAAGTATCGGGACGAGCTGCTGACCTTTTTCGAGGCGCGCGACCGGGCGGGCAAGCCCTTCGTCCAGCCCGAGGCCCGCAGGAACGAGATCGTCAACCGCATCCGCGAAGCCAAGGATGTGCCCATCTCCCGCACCGGATCGGGTGGCTGGGGCATCCCAGTCCCTAACGATCCCGAACAGACGATCTATGTCTGGATCGATGCGCTGTTCAACTACCTGAGCTACGTCGACACCGATGAACGCCGGCACTACTGGAAGGCCGGGGCGGTGCACTTCATCGCCAAGGATATCCTGTGGTTCCATGCCGCCATCTGGCCCGCGCTGCTCATGGCCCTTTCGCGCTGCGAGGGATACGACTGGGTGTTCGGTGACGGTGTGCGCAACAACCTGCAGGTCTACAGCCACAGCTACTGGGTGAGCGAATCAGGTCAGAAGATGAGCAAATCGCTGGGCAACTTCCTCGACCCGGCTGCGATCGACAACTATGTTCGCGAGTTCGGCCTGGATGCCCTGCGCTACTTCCTCGCCACACGTGGCCCCCTCGGCACCACCGACAGTGCCTTCTCCCCCGACCTTTTCGTCGAGGTCTACAACAGCGACCTGGCCAATACCTTCGGCAACTCCGCCTCGCGCGTGACGAACATGATCGGTAAGTATTGCGAGGGAAAGGTGCCGTCGAAGTTGGTTGCATCCGTCCTCGTTGAGGGCATGTCGCCGCTTTCGCAGACCTGCACAACCGCTGTCGAACGTTTCATTGCGACGGGTGATGTGTTGTATCTGGAACGTCAGGCTGACAGTGGCATGGCGATCGTGCGCGAGGTGGACCAGTACATCGAGAAAACCGCGCCGTTCAAGCTGGCCAAGGATCCGGCCAATCTGCCGCAGGTGGAGGCGATCCTGTCCGATTGTCTCGAAGCGTTGCGCATCGCATCCGTCATGCTCTGGCCGTTCCTTCCGGACAAGTGCCAGGTGTTCTGGCAGCGCATCGGCTTCGGTCATTACGCCGAACAGCTCGCCAATCGCGGCCGCGGTAATCTCGAAGCTTGGACCAGGTGGGGTCAGCTCCAGCCCGGCACGCCGATCGAGAAGGGCGAGCCGTTGTTCCCGCGGTACCAGGGATGACCCGCCGAGGTCGGGAAAACCGAACTCCGAAAGAAATTTGAAGGACCAAATCCCAATCTCCAAAAGGGCTCAAGCCCTTTGTGGTTGGGATTTTGGACCTTTGGATTTGGACCTTGTTTCGGATTTCGGGCTTCGGATTTCCGCCCAGGTCGGCCTAAAACAAATCCCCCGAATAATCGTGCGTGATCTCCTCGCCCGGTTCGATCGTGCGCAGCGCCACCAGCGTCGCGTCGTCGTAGTAGGCCGCGTTGGGTTCGTCGGCGTGGTTCACGAACCGGTAGATGTTGGTCACCTTGATCCCCAGGTGCGGCGTGATCCACAGCACGTGCGGACCGTTCTTGCGCGTGATGTAACCTTCGATCTTCCCGATGACAGTTCCCTTGCGGATGCGTTTGGTTGCAAACAGACCACGACCGTGAATCGGACTCTTTTTCACACAAACCATGAGTGATCGTTTCATTTTACCCGTTGCCAACCGGGCGATTCAGTTCGTACTGCGAACAACTCCAGCACAGCACGGCGTCCGGGCAGGACGCACGCGCGAAATTGTAACGGTCGTCGTGTGCGCGACAATCGTTGTGGCTCACATCGAATGAAAAGATTGAGTCGCACAAACGCCAGCGACGGTGAGAAAAAGTCGAAGCTCGCCGGATGCTCCTGACAGAACATGCGGCGAGCTTCATTCAGCGTGCAATTGAGGATGCATCGCTGTTGTTCAATCGAATGGTGATCAGCGAATGTCGGGGTTACCCCGGCCGTTCCAGTAGCCGTTGTCCTTGACGCCGTCCTGATTGAAGTCGTCGATCTCCTTCATGGTCATGCCCGCGGCGTGACCATCGGTGAAGACGAAGGCGGCATATCCACCGTTGCGTTCAGCGGGGAAGGAGCGATAGGCGTAGGTGTCGGCATCGCCGTTGGGTTCATCGCCGCCGCCGGCGTAGTACGAGCCGGTGCCGTTGCCATTACCCCTGGAGCCGAGGGTGACCGAGCCGAGCGGCGGGTCGAGTGCGTACACCGCTTCACCACCGACACCGGGCAGGTTGGACAGACTGCCCTTGCGGGAGCCGGCCGTGTCGCCGATCGCCACGGTGTTGCTGGGCGACTGCACATCTGTTTCATGCTTGGCGCGGAAGACCGGATTCGGCCGGCTGTTGCCCAGATACTGGAAGTTGTAGCCGTACCCGCCGAAGTGGATCGGTCGATCCGAGTAAAAGGTGTGCGCGAAGATCTTGGTGAAGCGGTCCAGCTCATCGTCCGTCAGGTTCGGGCTGAGGAAGACGGCTGTGTTGTTGATGTAGGGGAACAGGTGGTCGGGCCAGCGCGTCCGCGGGTCGGCGTATGCCGGGTGCGACGGGTCGCTCGATGAGGAGTGTACCGGGTACAGGCCATTGTGATCCGCCAGCCAGGCGTTCAGGGCGATACCCTGCTGCCGAAGGTTGCTCAGGCTCTGCGTACCCTTGGCGGCAACGCGCGCCCGGCTCAGCGCCGGCAGCAGCAGTGCGATCAGCAGCGCGATGATCGAGATCACCACCAGCAGCTCGATGAGTGTGAAGCCATGACGGCAAACGGTGGTGGCCCGGTTCATGCGAGCGCAGCAGAGCTGGGCATGCGGCCCCCCAGAGGAGGTGCGACATTCGGTCGCGGCGTTCATTGGAGTTTCCTTTCAACTGATCAAACTGAAACTCAGTTTCAACTAGAGGGCATGGTAATGAATCGCAAACGACTTTCAAGGGGCTGGCCTCAGTCGGGGGGAAAAATTTTGAGCGGGACAGAGTGGAGGGATGGTCGATTGGAACCGCGAATAAAAGCGAATGGACACCAACGATGACAGAAAGAAAAGGATGAAAGGAGGCGAGGCATCACGGTCACAACCCACCGCGTCTTCTTTCCTTAACTTTTTTTGGAATTATGCACTTGACAAAATGCGGGGCTAGATGATGGGGCCGCAAGATTTTTCTTGACATTAAGCCGCTGCGCGCGAAAATGCCTCCCGTTCCGGTCACTTCACCTTTTTTTCGGGAGGCACATCATGCCGAAGACAAGTCCTTGGCACTCTATTAAGCAGAACGTGCATCACAACAACACGAACTGCAACACCGGCAACAACATCGAGAAAGAGAACCTGCGCTCCGGAACCGGCGGAAAGCCTGAATGTCAGGAGTGCAAGAACCTCAACGCCCAAGGGCGGTGAACGTCATTTCCCAGTGTGGTCCAGTCGGCTCGCCGTCGTCGATAGTCCATATGCGGCGAATGGCGCTAACTGGCAAACCGTGCTGCTGCGCCACGGCCAGCGCTCGGAACCCCTCTGCGCGCCCACCGTGGAAGCGAATCGTCGGCTCGGGGTATGCGTGACCGTTACCGCCTTGGCACGATTCGAATGTTTCAACGCCGTGCTTGCGCAGCAGTTGAACGTAGGGCTTAATCTCAGGATCGAGCTGGCGGTCATCGCCTGGAACGTACTCGCCGGTGGCGCTCATGGCTAGCGGGATAGCAACGTCCATGCCGCCATCATATCGCGAACTCGCCAGCAATCAATCCGTTCATCCGGATATGCGGATCATTCACTTTTTCGGCGCACGCTTCTTCTGCTTGTCCGCCTTCTGCTTCGC
>Ga0207864_1003831_pt1 | contig 12136 bp, 8 predicted proteins | sample HigsolmetaAR202D_FD_184834 | JGI IMG/M metagenome (GOLD analysis project Ga0207864, IMG submission 184834) | Ionic liquid and high solid enriched microbial communities from the Joint BioEnergy Institute, USA - AR20-2-D (SPAdes) (version 2) ...
GAGCCGCTCGGCAGCAGGGGGGCGGTCGAGTTCGCGTTCCGCCAGATCCGGCGCCACATCGCTGGAGGAGGTGCCGGGGGTATCGGTAAGTGGCGTGGGTTCGGAGGGGCCGCCCGATGGGAGCGGAGGTTCGGTGCCGTTCCTGGTAACGACACGATCCGCGGGCTTTTCAGCCTGTTCGGGTGGGGCCGGGGGCTGAGGTGGCTGATTCACGCCCGGCAGGTCGCGCGAGGAGTGCGGGGGTTCGGCTGGCGCGGATTCGGGCTGCGGCGTAATCGGTGTCGCAAGGGCGGTTGTGTCGGCGCGATCGTTGGGGCGCTGCGCCCCCGTGGTGACGGTTCGATCGGTGGGGCCGGTGGTGTTGCTTACCAGATAAAACGCGAAGCAGGCACCCGCGCCGAGCACCAGGGCGGCCGCGACTTTCCATGCCAGGGCCGGGCGTTTCTGTGGGACGGGCTGGTCCTCCAGCAGATCGCGCCAGGTTGGCGCAGATAGTGGCCCGGAGGTGTCAGCAATCGCACTGGCGGAATCATCCCCATCAGATGGTTCGGGTTGGTCCGCGGCGTCGGCGATATCGGAAGCGTCCGGCTCAGATGATGCGTGTTTCGCGGCGGGGCCATCCGAGCCGCCGTCATCGGGGTCATCTGCATCATCGGCAGCTTCATCGTGCAGAACCTCGGCAAGCAGCTTGTCGACCGCATCAATAGCCGAATCCGCCGCTGCGACCGCATGATCCACCGCATCCACCACCGAATCCGCAGCCGCACCCGCGTGGACCACTTCATCATCCGGCGACGCATCATCCCCGGGGGCAGTCTGCGTCATCCCCCCTCTTTCTTCAGGAGAGGGCAGGGGTGAGGGCCCGAGTGCCTCACGGATCTGCGGCTCATCCGTCAGCCGCAGCCGCTGCACTTCCGCATCATCGACAAGCTCATCCTCGTTCAGAACGAACGGCACGCCGATGATGCTTTCACCGTTCTCATCGAAGACAGCCGCCTCATCCTCATGCCCGGCATCGGACGCATCATGCTGGTCGATCGTCGCCTGTTGAGGTTTCGATGCGCTGCGTGCTACGCCAGCGTTGCGATCATTTGCATCATCGTGCGTCTGTCCGGCCGTTTGCGGTTGCGAAGTCTGCGCGGGTGCGGCGCTGCTGCGCTGCATCCCCTCGACGTAGCCGGCGACCATGACCGTGCGGCCCATTGCGATCTGATCGCCATCATGCAGGGCGCGCCATCCGTCACCGGGGCGCAGAGGCTGTTGATTGATGAAAGTGCCGTTGCTGGAGCCGACATCTCGGATGTACCACATGCCATCGCGGTACATGAGGTCGCCATGATGACGGGAGATGCGCGTATCCTGCAGCCAGACCATGCGACTGCCGGGCTGACGCTTACGACCAATCACCCAGCGATCAGTATCGTCGGGCAGTTGAATCACCTGACCCTTGGCGGGGCCGCGTACCACAATCAGCACAAGCACGAGCGAGCTCCCGGTTCAGAGTGCCTGGCGGACACTTCGCCACGAAGCGGTACATCGCAGGTGAGCAGCACTCACCTATGTTACCATTTTTCAAGACCCGGGCCACGCTGCGCGAAAATCCAACCGGGCCGACAGCGATCGCGTTACCGGGGCGATGCGGATTTACAAAGCAAGATTATTCCGGAGGATCGTGTCGATCATGCTCGGCCGCTTTCGGATTTATTGCGACTGTCCAGCGTGCCTGAGTTGACGCATCTGAGCAAAGCGCAGCGGCGGCATCTGCGGGCATATCTGCCGCGCGATCCTTCGTGAGCGCTTGTCCGTCAATTCATCAACATGGCATTACTGGTGTCATCGTGCTGGATGTGATCCGCACGAATGGTTTTGACATCTCTGACAAATGGGGGACAGGTGTCTTCATCTCACAGTGATCGTGAATTGCCAAAGGCGGTTAAGGCACATTGGCAGAGATGGGTGTCAGGCCATCATTGAAGTGTTGCGCGGCGAGCAAATGCCAGTGCGCCTGCACTGTGGCTATGACCTGAAGGGCATCACCACCGACCACCGATCTGAGTGCGGTAACCCATGTCAGGCGTGAATGCCACAAGCGGGCGTCAATGCACTGTCAGGTCGGTCACTCGATCCCCTTTTCCGCCAGCCAGCGCTCGGCGTCGATGGCGGCGCGGCAGCCCATGCCTGCGGCGGTGATCGCCTGACGGTAGATCGCATCGGCGCAATCGCCGGCTGCGAACACGCCTTCCACGCTGGTCAGGCTGCGCTGCGGCTCGGTCAGCACCACGTAGCCCTTGTCAGTCAGTTCGATCTGTTTCGGGTCGAGGAAGCTCGTGGCCGGTGTGTGGCCGATCGCGATGAACAGGCCCTTGACCGGCAGGTCGGTCACCTCTTCGGTCTTGAGGTTACGCAGCCGCACCGCCTGGATCGCCTCATCGCCCAGCACATCGATCACCTGCGTGTTCCAGATCACCTCCACCTTGGGGTTCTCCAGCACGCGCTTCTGCATGATCTTGCTGGCGCGGAACTCATCCCGGCGATGGATCACGTACACCTTCGAGGCGAACTTGGTGAGGTAACTGGCCTCCTCCATCGCGCTGTCGCCCCCGCCCACGACCGCCAGGTGCTGATTGCGGAAGATCGGCAGCGCCCCATCGCACACGGCACAGGCACTCACGCCGCCACCCTGACGCGCCAGCCGCAGCTCATTCTCCAGCCCCAGCCAGTTCGCGGTCGCGCCGGTGGCGATGATGACCGCGTGGGCGCGGACGATTTCATCCTCGCTGGTGCGGAGGACGAACGGCCGCTGGCTGAAGTCGCAGCCGACGATGTCCTGCGGCACAACGCGGGTGCCGAAGCGCATCGCCTGCTTCTTGAAGTCCTCCATCATGGTCGGGCCTTCCACGCCGTCGGGATAGCCCGGGAAGTTCTCGACCTCGGTGGTGAGCATGAGCTGACCGCCGGGCAGCATGAGCGAGGGGGTCGTCTTGGCGACGCCTTCGTACACCACAGGGTTGAGGTTGGCGCGGGCAGCGTAGATGGCAGCGGTCCACCCCGCGGGGCCCGAACCGATGATCAGAACCTTTTCGACGTCACCGTTGTTGCTTGCAGTCATGGTCGGCGAATTGTAGCAACTGCGTCGAATGCGTCCCCTTGAAGCCCACGCACACAGTGCGTGGGTGACTACCTCCCATACACCGAAGGCGTCGCCCCCGCCTTCTCCAGATTCGCTGCCACACTGCCCGCGATCACGTCGTAGCGATGCTCATCCGCATCCTCGACCGCCCACGATCGCCCGTGCCCGTCCGTCATCACCAGATTGGCTGTGCCGCGATGGCGGAAATGCGCAAACCCCGTCCGCCAGCCCGGATGCACCGAATGCGCCAGGTAGTGCGGCTCGTAGAACATCTCCTGCCCGTTGATGTAGTTGAACCCATCGACGTGCACCGCATCGGCGAACATCACGATACCCGCCGGGCGTGGCACATCCGACAGCCGTCGCGGCGGCTTGCCCTCGTGCCACAATGGCGCGAGGAACGTGTTGTACCCGAAGTGGGCCGACCGCTCGCTGAACTTGGGGAAGAATCGCGGGTCGTCTGCCGGGAATGTCGGGCAGGCCATGCCATCGAGGATGTCGCCCCCGAAATAGGGGGCCAGCGGACTGGCGCGCTTGTTCAGCGGACGGCGTGGCGTGCCGGAACCGCCCAGCCCGCCCACCTCCTCGCCGAACCACCAGATCGCCCGGCCTGCCTGCACCGTGTTGTCCGGCTCGTGCACCCGGTTGGGCACGACTCGCTCGTCGTGATCAAGGGCATAGGTGAGGACCGCCACCGCCGTCTGACGCGCGTTGCTGAGGCAGGCCGCCTCCTGAGAGACGGCCCGCGCTGCAGACAGAGCAGGCAGCAGCAACGCCACCAGCAACGCCACGATGGCGATCACCACCAATAGCTCGATCAGCGTGAATGCTGTGCGCATGGCGGAACCCCCTTTCCGGTACCACCACGCATCAGCAGCCGCCCGCACGGTTCCGCCGTCCCAGCACCAGCGCCGCCCCGGCTGCCACCAGTGCCAGGCTTGCCGGCTCAGGCAGCGGCACCCGCGGCGCATTGAATGGCCCATCCAGCAGCGACGCATCCTCCACCGACCAGCCGTACCACCCGCCATCGCTCAATGGCTGCTGCGCTACGCCCAGGCCCGACGGTGTCCACGACAGCCCATCGTCACTCGTCCACCAGCCCAGGTAAGTCACCGGCCAGACGCCCGCCATCGCGTGGCCGTCGTAGCTGATCTCATCTATGAGAATCCCCAGCCCGCCGAAGTCCGTGTGCAGCAACGCCAGTTCCCCAGCCGCGTCGATCGCCTGCATCATGTCCCACGCGGTGGCTGCACCATCCCAGCGGTAGCCGAAGGCGAAGCTCGCATCACCGAAGTCGGTCACGAGGATGCTCACATTCTCGCCCGTGCCCGCCCAGTAGGTGATGTGGACCTGGTCCAGCAGCGACGCCTGAGCCGGGCTGGTCAGCACGAAAAGGGCGATGACCGCCGAGGCAAACGCCGACGCGATGAAGGAATAACGATGAACCATTGGGAACCTCCCTTGCTCCGAGCCGCGCGGAGCTGACCCCTGAACGTGGAAAACGGGTTCGTCCAAGCGGCAGGGCGTAAAAGACCGGGATTCGGCGGCTGCCCAGGGGAAGACAGAGGTCGGATCCGCGGTGTCCCTGTCGCGAGGACACTGATGCGCTCCGATCGGGCAGGTCTTCCGGCTCAGGGTGTGGTACCGACCGCTCGCCTTCCCATCAGGCCCGTTGCAGGCCCGACAGTGGCATCGTGAACGGTCGCCACCCATCACGGCGGCGCGTCCGCGGGGGAATTGCAGGTCAGCTCTCGCTAACCCGCGCACCCCACTTCCCTTTTCACCCGCCGGCAGCCACGCCGCCGACAGGCACCCATCGGATTGTCAGCCCACCATACCCCCTCACCCCGGCTGTGGCAACCCCATCCCCGTTTTCCACACCCGCCTTGCGGCCCCTCGCCGGCCGTACGGTCTGCATCCGTCCGGAATCACGCTGCTTATCCCCTCTCTCTCCGGTAGAGGGCAGGGCTGAGGGCCGTTCCCCAGGAAAAGGGCCGGGGTGAGCGCAAATAGCCGGCGAAAAACGCACCTCCCCGGATCCTGCCACGCCCGTTCCCCACCTCCAGCCCCGCCTCCACCACCCCACTTGAACCCCACGTCCGACTCCCTATAATTTGCACCACCACGCGGGTGTAGCTCAGTGGTAGAGCGTCACGTTGCCAACGTGAATGTCGTGGGTTCAAATCCCATCACCCGCTTTTTGACCGAGGCCCGCTGCTAACCGCAGAAGGGCTTTTTTGTTTGCGCACATTTCTTGTAAGTTCTCCCTTGTCAAACGTGATGTTGCCCCGCCGTAGGTCGCAACATGCGAACATTTGAGATGTGTTCCTCACCTCAAGCAAATGCCATGCTCATGACCGGACGCACGATTCGAATCTTTCTGGCTGATGGCAAGCCGAGCGGGATATTGACAGCGGAAATTATGAACTGGACGGGCAAATTGGTTGTCTGTCCCCGAACGGACCTTCAGCGTTTGGCTGATCGACCTGAGTGTCGGCGTTCAGGAGCATATATTCTTGCGGGGCCTGACCCCGATGATCCGTATGGCGAGCGGGCGTACATTGGCGAAAGTGACAACGTCTTTGCCAGATTGAAACAGCATGCGGCTGATGCAAGCAAAGAATTCTGGACACGCTGCGCTCTCATCATCAGCAAAGATGAGAATTTGACCAAGGCACACGTGAAGTATCTTGAAAGCCGGCTTGTCGGCCTGGCCCACGAAGCCAGTCGTTGTGTGCTGGAGAATGGTAATGATCCCTCTTCACCGAGCTTGCCGGAAAGCGATATTGCGGACATGGAGTTTTTCTTGTCACAATTATAGATCGTGCTGCCGGTGCTCGGTTTCCATCTGATTCAGCCTAGGCCTAAGATCGAGTCGATCGTAGAATCCGATGTCACAAGGTCTCCGTTTTTTGTCATCGACAACGGCGGAGTGAACGCGCGCATGCAGGTGATTGATGGTGAATTCGTTGTACAAAAAAATTCTACAGCACGAAGAGCGGCGGCGCCCTCATGGACTGCTTTTCGGGGCTCCGTGACCAGCTAGTTACGGAAGGCAAACTTCGCGACAAAGACGCGGATTTCTATTACTTCGTGGAGGACGTTCCCTTCCAGAGCGCCAGCGCAGCTTCCAGTGTTGTCCTCGCCCGACAAAGTAGTGGGCCAACAATCTGGAAAATGGAAAACAACAATCAGGTGACGTACCGCGACTGGCAAACATCAATGATGCCAAGCACTGATTAACATTTTTATCTGCTTAATGCCTCGTTAAAGAATTGTGCTTATATAGCTTTATGGAACAGAAAAAAACAGGAACTTGGCGTTACCCGAGTCGCTCAATGATGAAATCAGGGCGATAGTGGATCGCGTCGGTAAGAAAAGAATGTGGACAGTCTATGCGTCCGCTATGCTTCTGTTCCTGTCGCTGCCTGATGATGAACAGGAGCGTCTGTCTGTGGAAGTGCAAGCCGCAGATTTACGGGGACTGATGCCAGCACTGGTCCGTCAAGCGAAGGATCGTGCTCAGGCGCTTGCGGGTGATCCTGAACTAGCCTCAAAGGAAGTCTTAAATGGCCTGCTGGATCGACTAATGAACGCAAAAGCAAGGCGAGATGAGCAATCGTCACATCGTCAGGGTGGTCGCGAGCCAGGAGTTGCTCAAACTCGTGCCAGGAAAGATTGCGGATGCTTTCGAGGCCGTCTGGCTGTCCAACCGATTCGCATTGATTCAGATTCCCGGCGTGCCATACGGCGCATTGTGTGATGTCAAACGTGGCAAAGCAAACTTTGTGTGGTATGTGCAGATCACGTTGCTGCGGGCGTCAATGTCGGTGGGGTTGGCTGGGCATCGATGCCCGGGATGGCACAGTCTGTGGCCTTTCCAGCCTTTTCCAGCCGGTTTGCCTTTCCGGCGGGCATGCGGTAGGATACGGGGCTTCCAACTGGCCTACAGAGGTGCCCGATGTTTGCGATCATTGAAGATAGCGGTACGCAAATCAAGGTGAATGAAGGGGATGTGATCAAGGTTGCCCTGCGGGACCTGCCGCAGGATGTGGCGACGATCACGTTTGACCGGGTGCTGTTCGTGGGCGAGGGCGCCACGGCGAAGATCGGCACGCCGGTGGTGGAGGGGGCGACGGTCACGGCTGACATCCTCGGCGAGGAGCGTGGGCCGAAGATCGAGATCGCCAAGTATCGCCGCCGCAAGAACTACCGCCGCCGCAAGGGTCACCGTCAGGATTACCTGAAGGTGAAGATCACGGCGATCAAGGCGTAAGTCTGGGGTAAACAGGCGTTTATGAGCGGGCCGTCCGATTGGGCGGCCCGTTGTCATTTGGAGGGAGCTGGTCGCCCAGCCTAACCTCTTGATTTCCCATTGCTTAATTGCTTGTTGCTTATTCCTTCAGGTCGTCCTTGAACAGCTTGCGGACCTTTTCGACCTTGGGCATGGCGACGGCCTGGATGTAGCCCTGCAGGGGGTTCTGGCGGGCGTAGTCCTGGTGGTAGCGTTCGGCTTCGTAGAACGCTTCCAGCGGTTCGAGGGTGGTGACGATCGGCTTGTCGTACCTGCCGGAGGCCTGGAGCTTTTTGATGTAGGCCTCGGCGATGCGGCGCTCCTCCTCGTTGGCGTAGAAGATGGCTGAGCGGTACTGCGGGCCGATGTCGTTGCCCTGCCGGTTGAGGGTGGTCGGGTCGTGGGTGGCGAAGTGGACTTCCAGCAGCTTTTCGTAGCTGATGCGGGTCGGGTCGTAGATGATCTGGACGACCTCGGCGTGGCCCGTGGTGCCGGTGCAGACATCCTTGTAGTTGGCGGTCTCGGCGGAGCCGCCGGCGTAGCCGGACACCGCATCGTAGACGCCATCGAGCTGTTCGAAGACCGCCTCGACGCACCAGAAGCAGCCGCCGGCGAAGACGGCGGTGGCGCGCTGGGGGGCGGAAGCGTTGTCGCGGGCCTGATTTTCGGTCATGGGGGTAGGCTCCGTGGAGGCGGCGGCCGGTTCCGTCGTGGAGGAAGCTGGGGTTGGGGCAGGGGCTGTGGTGGACGATGAAGACGCCGTCGATGTCGGTCGCGTGGCTTCCGAACCGCAGCCGGCGAGCATCAGCCCGGCTGCCAGCAGCATCAACCAGAGGGATGTTCTCATGGCGGCAGGTCTCCTCACCTGTACGGCAATTATATCGGCGGCGGAATGCCCAACGTGCATGGCTGAGCTGAACCGCATCACTCCCCGATGATCTTGACCAGCACGCGTTTGCGGCGGCGGCCGTCGAACTCGGCGTAGTAGATCTGCTCCCACGGGCCGAAGTCGAGCCGGCCATCCGTGATTGCCACCACCACCTCCCGGCCCATGATCTGCCGCTTCAGGTGGGCGTCTGCGTTGTCCTCGCCCGTGAGGTTGTGGCGGTACTGGCTGGTCGGCTCATGCGGGGCGAGCTTTTCCAGCCAGTCGTCGTAGTCCTGGATCAGCCCCTCCTCCGCGTCGTTGATGTAGACGCTGGCGGTGATGTGCATCGCGTTGACGAGGCAAAGCCCGTTCTGCACGCCACTCTTTTTCACCAGGTCCTGTACCTGGCGGGTGATGTTGATGTAGCCGCGACGCTGGGGTACCTCGAACCACAACTCCTCTCGCAGATGCTTCATGCCTGTCTCACATCCTTTGATGAGCGGTTACAGGTGGGCGGTCAGGGTTTTCTCGAAGATGTCCATGGGGGCATCCTGCCCGGTCCAGTGGCGAAACTGGGCTGCCGCCTGCCGCAGGAACATCTCGGTGCCGGGGATGGTCACGCAGCCGGCCGCCCGTGCTTCGCGCAGGAAGCGGGTGTTGACGGGGTTGTAAACCGTGTCGAACACCACCGTGCCTGGCCCCCAGCCCTTGCCGGGTGTCATCTTCTCGCGCGGCATGGGCGTCGAGTTCACATCCGGGTGCATGCCCAGCGGCGTGCAATTGATGTAGACCTGGCAGCAGGAGTCGCACAGTTTCTCCAGCCGGACCGCAACGATTTTGCCCGCGCCGGGCAGGTCATGCATCGCATCGACAAGCGCCTGGGCCTTTTCGAGGTTGCGGGCGTAAATGACGACGGTCGCGCCGTGTCGGGCGAATCCCGCCACCACCGCGCGGGCGGCGCCACCGGCCCCGATCACTGCCACACGCATGCTCGCCAGTTCGCTGGGATCGATGCCCAGGTTGTCGCACACGGCATCCCGGGCGGCGAGGCAGTCGGTATTCACCGCTTCCAGTGTGCCATCGTCCGCCACGATGAGCGTATTGGCAGCCCCGATCTGCTGAGCGAGCGGGTCGATGCGGCCGCCGCGTTCCTCAACGAAACGCAGCAGGTTTTCCTTGTGGGGAATCGTCACCGACGCCCCGCGGAAATGCAGGCTGGGCATGTCCAGCCAACTGCCCACTGTCGCCTTGAAGTGTTCATACTCAGGGGGGATGGGCATGGGCAGGTAGACGCCGTTGTATTGTGCCGCGGTGAAGCCCGCGTTGTGGATGTGGGGGCTGAGCGAGTGGCCCACGGGGTAGCCGATCACACCGTAGACGCGCGTCTGGGCGTTGATGGCGTCCCAGCGGTAAAGGCGTTTGAGTTCATCCACGGTGGGCTGGCCCGGGGCGGAGGCGGACTGCTCATCCAGCGATGCGAACGTGAGCAGTGCTCCGAACTTACGCGCCAGCACCCGGCTGGGCAGGCCATAAGGACCCATGCACAGGGCGATGGTGGGCTTGTGCCGCTGGCTGAGGATTTCAAAGGCTTCGAGGTTGTCGCGGAGTGACCGGGCGCGCCAGGCGACCTTGATGACCCGGCAGGCTGGTGCTGCCGCCATCGCCTCGATGCGCTGGTACAGGTCCGCCGGCCGGGACTCAAAATCGTGGCTGGAAAGGATCAGCCCCGTCGTCGTGGAGCCGATCTGTCCGGGATGGTCCACCACATCGTTGACAGCGTCGCGCAGCTTCGGCGACCGCTGATAGGCCGCCAGCTCGATGTCGATGTATGCCGGCTGCGTCTGCGTATCCGCCAGCAGCTTCAGCAGTTCTGCACGATCGTCATCGCTGCCGGTGAAGTGCCCGCCCTCCCACGTCGGCCGGCAGGTGAGAATGCACGGCAGGGGGGATTGCTCCACCAGCGTGGGTACATCGTTGAAGTGGTCGGCGAAGTCGTCGAGTCGGAATTCGATCAGGTCCGCCCCCAGCTCCGCCGCCCGAACAGCATCCGTCAGCGCTCGCTCGAGCGAACGCACCATGATGGGAACCGCCAGTTTTGTCATCCTTACGGATAGCGTACTGATCCAGCCGGCCGTTGAACAGGCCGCGGGTAGTACGTGGTGTCACGTTGTCAGTGTTCGGCGGCGGTGACGGACAATTTTCACCGTCCCGCGATGATCTGTGCGTGGACGGTCGGATCCTCCGCGTGAACCTCGATGCGCAGCGGCGTGGTGCGGCCGGCATCGATGGCGAGCGTGACCGCGTGTCGACCGGCGGTGAGTGCATTGGCGAGCGGTGTAAGTACCGTCACACCCGTCGCATCGTTGTAGCTGAGCGTTAACCGGCTTGGTGCCGCCAGCTCTACCTCGAACCGCACGATGCGCAGCGATCGCCCGTTCGCGGCAACGACTGGCAGATCCTGTAGTGGAAGTGCGCCACTCACGGTGCTGTACGCCGGTGTCCACAGCGCATTGGACGTGTCATTCGTGGCCTGCGAGGCGTTCGATGCGAGCACCGCTGCGACCTCCGGCCCGTCGTGCAGCACGCGCCACCGTCGCACCACTGGCTGCGTGCCCACGGTGAAGGCGCTGTCCGCCCCCAGCACCGAGAGGAACTTCACCAGGTCGATCAGCTCCGCATCGCTCATCAGGTCAGCCAGTCCTGCGGGCATGATCGATGTCTGGCTCGTCGTGGAGCTTTCGATGTCAGCCCGATCGATGCGGTGCTCGTAACCCGACGCATCGCGAAGGATGATGTGGCTGTCGGTCGATGCAGCCACGACGCCGGCGATCACCTCAAAGTCGTTCGTATGCACGACGGTCTGGTGATAGCCCTCCTTGATTTTGGCGTCGGGCTGGAGGATTGATTCGATGAGGTAGTCGACCGGTGCGCTGGTGCCGATGGTGCGAAGGTCCGGTCCGACCTGTCCGCCCGCGCCGCCGATGGCGTGGCATTGCATACAGGCCAGATCCGCCCGGCGGAAGACCGCCTCGCCGCGATGCGCATCGCCTTGGGTACGCACGCGCTCGATCAGCTTCACCAGTTGATCGGCGGACATGTCACGCCGGCTGGGCTTCGGCCCGCCCAGCCGCTGCAGCACCTCGTGCAGTCGACTGGCATCCACCCCGGCCGATTCCGCCGCGCGGGTGCCCGCCAGGGCGACGGCCTCGGGCAGATCGCTTTTTTCCAGCGCTTCAGCCAGCGCCTCAGGGCCGCCTTTGCGGCGCAGGAACGCCTGGAAGATCGGCGTCGCATCCTGATCGGCGGGCGTTTGCTTCAGCAGTTGCGCCGCATGCGGGGCGGCGACGGCGGGATCAATCCCCGTGAGTGCCGAAACCGCCAGTACACGCGTGCGCCACGGATGGGCCGGCTGTGCCAGCTCGATAAGCGTGGCGCGATCGGCTTCGCCGTTGAAGCTCGCCAGCGCCTCAGCCGCGGCCCGCTGAACGATCTCGGCCCGGTTTGCATCGCCTGCCAGCCGCGCAAGGGCTGGTCGCAGCGCTTCTGTGCGCGCGACGGCAGCCAGTTGCGCAGCGGCGGCGGCGAGCGGGGCCTGGCCTTCCAACAGTAGCTTTTCCAGTTGCGACCAGTCCGCAGCAGGACGAATGTCACGCTGCCGCATCGCCCGCGCCACCGCCAGCAGCATTTCCGCTCGCTGCGCCGCGGTGAAGCGATCCGACACCGCCAGCTCGTACACCATGCCCAGTTCCGTCGGTCCGCCCGACTGCGCGATCAGATTCAGCATCTCCGGCTGCGACTCAGCGGGCACCGCCTGGCTCTGGATCAGCTTCACCAGCGGTTGTAC
>Ga0207864_1003846_pt1 | contig 12108 bp, 8 predicted proteins | sample HigsolmetaAR202D_FD_184834 | JGI IMG/M metagenome (GOLD analysis project Ga0207864, IMG submission 184834) | Ionic liquid and high solid enriched microbial communities from the Joint BioEnergy Institute, USA - AR20-2-D (SPAdes) (version 2) ...
GTGGGCCTGGTCACGTTCAGCGGCGTCATTCTCAGATGACGCTTATTCCTTCACTTCATACTCGGCGTCGATAACATCGTCGCCTTCCTTGCCCCCGGCCTGAGCACCAGCCTGGGCCTGTGCACCGCCTGACTGAGCGGCGGTCTTCTCATAGATCTCCTTGCCCATCTCCTGGGCCACACGGTCCAGCTCTTCCATCGCCTTACGGATCGGCTCGATACTATCTTCCTTGAGCTTGGACTCCAGGTTGCTGATCGCCGATTCGATGCGTCCGCGAAGTTCTGGCGAAACCTTGTCACCATGCTCCTCGAGCTGTTTGCGGGTCTGATAAACCCGGTGATCCGCCTGATTGCGCGTGTCGACCAGCTCGCGACGCTTGCGGTCCTCCTCGCGGTGCGCTTCTGCGTCCTTCTGCATCCGTTCGATTTCTTCCTGCGACAGACCCGTCGAGCCTTTGATCTCGATCTGCTGGCTCTTGCCCGTGGCCTTGTCCGTCGCCCTGACGTTCAGGATGCCGTTGGCATCGATGTTGAACTCGACCTCAATCTGCGGCACACCGCGCGGAGCCGGCGGAATGCCCGTCAGGTCGAACCGGCCCAGCGTGCGGTTGTCCCTGGCCATCGCACGCTCGCCCTGCAACACGTGGATCGTTACCGAAGACTGATTGTCCGACGCCGTCGAGAAAATCTGTGACCGACTGGTCGGAATCGTCGTGTTGCGCTCGATCAGCACCGTCATCACGCCGCCTTCTGTCTCAATGCCCAGACTCAGCGGCGTCACGTCCAGCAGCAGCACGTCCTTCACGTCGCCTTCGAGCACCGCGCCCTGAATCGCCGCACCGATCGCCACCACCTCGTCGGGGTTGATCGAGCGGTTAGGCTCCTTGCCGAAGAACTCCTTGCAGATCTGCTGCACCTTGGGCATACGGGTCGAACCGCCGACCAGCACCACCTCATCGATCTGGTTCGGCTCCAGCTTGGCGTCCTTCAGCGCCCGCTTCACCGGATCGAGCAGCCGATCGAACAACGGGGCGCAAAGCTGCTCGAACTTCGCCCGGGTAAGGCTGATCTGCAGGTGCTTGGGGCCCTCGTGCGTGGCGGTGATGAAGGGCAGGTTGACCGTCGTCTCCTGCGAGGTGGAAAGCTCAATCTTCGCCTTTTCCGCTGCCTCCTTCAGACGCTGCAGCGCCATCGCGTCCTTCCGCAGGTCGATACCTTCCTGCCGCTTGAACTCATCCGCCAGGTAGTCGATGAGCTTCTGGTCCCAGTCGTCGCCACCCAGGTGGGTGTCACCGTTGGTCGACAGCACCTCGAACACACCGTCGCCGATGTCGAGGATGGAGATATCGAATGTGCCACCGCCCAGGTCAAAGACCGCGACCTTTTCGTTCTTCTTCTTGTCCAGGCCGTAGGCCAGCGCCGCGGCGGTCGGCTCGTTGATGATGCGTTCGACCTTCAGGCCGGCAATCTGGCCCGCTTCCTTGGTCGCCTGACGCTGCGAGTCGTTGAAGTAGGCCGGGACGGTGATGACCGCCTTTTCCACCTTCTCGCCCAGGTAATCCTCGGCCGTCTTCTTCAGATCCTGCAGGATCATCGCCGAGATTTCCTGCGGCGTGTAGTCCTTGCTTCGCACGCGAACCTTTACCGGCTCATCTGCAGCACCGACCACCTCGTAGGGAACGAGTTTCTCCTCCTCCTGCACCTCATTGTGCCGCCGGCCCATGAAGCGCTTGATCGAAAAGATCGTGTTCTTCGGGTTGGTCACCTGCTGGTGTTTGGCGGGCTGACCGACCAACCGCTCCCCCTTTTCAGTGAATGCAACGATCGAGGGGGTCACGCGGTTACCCGAGGCGTTGATAAGCACCTTGGGCTGACCGCCCTCCATGATCGCCACAACCGAGTTGGTGGTTCCCAGGTCAATTCCAATCGTCTTAGCCATGTCGCTACCTCTATGTGGGTTGGTGAATCTCCGGACATCCCCCCTCGATTCAGGGTGTTCGGAGCCGCCCCCGGCCGCGTCCCGAATGCTTCCCGCACGGCGGCGAAAGGGCACGCCGGGGACCCTGAACTATGATAGGTTTTGCAAAGCCGATGCCATCCATTCACCGGAAAGTGACACGTAAATCTCGAAAAATCCGCCTGCTACGGCCCAATGAACTGCCAGCCTGCGCGCCCGCCCGCCGCCGGCTGCCACTTTGGCGGACGGGATTTTCGATTTGGTGATCTGGTGATTTGGCGTTGGCATTGATATGGGGCGTGCCAGTCCGGGATGTGCGGTTCCCGACATACCGATCGTCCATTTCTGAACGCCCATCTGGAGGTTGCACCATATACCCCGAAGGCGATCGATCACCGCCACATCACCAAATCACTCGACCATCAAATCCCCCCTTTCCGCCCGGTTTTTCCACATTCCGGGATATCTTGTGTTGAAAACCCCTTGATTTCTCAGTACTTTTTGCGATTGTCACGGCAATCGGAATGGATTCGATCCCGTACACACGCAAGGAGAGCGTCACGATGGCAAAGAAGAAAGCCAGCAAGAAAGCCGCCACCACCAGCAATGCAACCAAGGCGCCGACCAAGGGCCAGATTTACGCCGCGATCGCCGAGAAGACTGAACTGACCCGTAAGCAGGTTGCCGCGGTGTTCGATGAACTGTCGGCCCTGACGAAGAAGAACCTGCGCAGCGTCGGCATGTTCACCGTGCCCGGCCTGTGCAAGATGATCGTCAAGAAGCGCCCCGCCACCAAGGCTCGCAAGGGCATCAACCCCTTCACCGGTGAAGAGACGATCTTCAAGGCCAAGCCCGCCAGCAAGACCGTCCGCATTCGTCCGCTCAAGGCCGTCAAGGACATGGTCTGATCGCCTCACCGAGGCATTTTCGGGGATAACTTCCTGGGCCGGGGAATCAGCCCCTATCGCACCTCAATCCGCCGTGACAAAAACAGTGAACCCCTGAGAGGCTCCGATACTCAGGGGTTCTTGTTTTTTATGAAATGTATGTTGACGGTGATGAATCACTCCGCTTTTCGTCACAGGCGCATACCCTGATTGTCCGCATCCATGTCGTTGATGCGATCGATCAACATGCGAAGACGGGCGTGGCTTTGGCGATTGAAATTGAGTGCCAGACGCGGTAACTCCAGGTTCTGCACCTCACCCTTGAGCGGCGTCGTCAGTTCGATTCGGCCTTCACGCAGAATGTCCCGGAACTCATCGTTGAGCGCGTCCATCTGCTTCTCCGTCAGCGGTCGGTGGATGCGCAGCACCAGCTTCTCGCGCACATAGCGTTGCGAATGGTAGTTGGAATAGAACCGCACCACCTCGCGCACCGCCTCGTCCACATCATCGGTGACCTTGTAAAGCGCCAGGTCCTCCGGACTGATCATGCCCCGGCCGAGCAGGTGCCGACGAACGTACTCATCCCACTGCTGCCAGTAATTATCGCCAGGCGAATCGATGAAGACCAACGGAATGGTCACCGCCTTACCGGTCTGCACCAGCGTGAGCACCTCGTAGGCTTCATCGAGTGTGCCGAACCCACCGGGGAACATGGCCACAGCGTCGGCCTGCGAGACAAACATGAGCTTGCGTGTGAAGAAATAGCGGAAGGTAATGAGCTTCTCATCGCCGGCGATGATCTCGTTGGCGGTGGTTTCAAAGGGCAGACGGATGGCGACGCCGAAAGAGGCTTCGCGTCCCGCCCCGCCGTGGCCCGCGTGCATGATGCCCCCGCCGGCACCGGTAATCACCATCCAGCCCGATGCGGAGATGGAACGACAGAACGCCTCGGCAGCCTTGAAGTGCGGGTGGTCGGGCGGCGTGCGCGCCGAACCGAACACGCTGATCTTGCGGACGTCCGCATAGGGGCGAAACACCTTCAGGGCGTAGCGAAGCTCCTTCAGCGAGCGGTTCATCAGCTTCAGTTCGCCCGTGTCGGCGCTGTCGTGGATCAACTTCAGCGCCGTGTGCATCATCTCGCGAATCAGCTTGCCTGACAGCGACTGACTGTCACCGCCCATCTGGGCAATGATCTCATCCAACTGGGCGATCAGATCCTGATCCACGCGTCGCACATTCGAATCTGACTGAGTCATGCAACCCTTTCCTGAGAGTTGTGCTGCAAGACATGATAGGCCGGTTGGAGCCGCGAATGAACGCAAATCGACACAAATGAAGGAGGGACGAGACGAACGCCAGGAGACCAAGTTTGCCAAGAACGCGAGAGGGACTTTTGGTTTGCTCGGTAGATCGAAAGGACGCAACAAATCGCGTCGCTTCTTTTCGAAACCCTTCGTGCTTCCCCCTTCCTCCTATTCGTGTTCATTTGCGGTTCTTCCGCCTGCTCCGAAAAAAAAGCCCACGGTTCGCTGAAGCAGCGGCGCCGTGGGCCTGGGTGGTGGTCAGTGTGCAGGAAGCTGTGACGATTATTTGTGGGCCGGTTCCTCCAGCGTGGAGACGTCCTGGCGGCCAGCGAAGCCGGCATCGACCTCGTGCCACGCCTGGATCTGATCCTCGCCCAGGTGCCAGCACAGGCTCACTTCGCGGTCGCCGCTCAGGGCGGGGAAATCCACCAGCCCCTTTTCAAAATCCTTGATCTCGACGCCCACGTGGTGTAGCTCATCCACGAACTGGCTCAGATTGTCCATGGCGCGTTCGTAGTCGGTTTCGAGCATCTCCAGCCGCTCGTCCTGTGTGCACTGTTCGATCTGGCGGCGAAGCTCGACCACCTGCTCGTAACAACGGCACAGGTCCTGGATCACCGGGCGGACATACGCCAGCGCTCGATTGGCTTCCTCGAGCGTGAAGTACTTCTTGCCCGGCCTGGGGCCCCTGGCGGCAACGGCAGTGATGTTTTCAGTGGGCATTGCTCTGTTCCCGGTGTCTAACTGATTATTCGCTGCCCCCAAAGCAAGTCAAACCACTCGGGCGGCTACCGCCGCTGATTTCAAAACCGACTCTTTCTATCGACCGCCCAAAGCGTTTCCATGCAAAAACACCCGTCGAGCATCCGCTGACAGGGGAAAGCCAACACACGCTTCAGGGCAATAACCGAATGGGACACCAGCACGCCGCACCCACCGGAGCCTCATGCGTGACAACGTCTTAGGCACCGTAAAGCCTGTGCCCGAAACGCCCGGTGAACGCGACTCACCGCATCTTAGGCCGTCTGATCGACCCGCACCGGTACAACCTGAGCCTCAAAGCCCCACACCCGTGCCAGCGCCGTCTTCAGGTCAATCACCAGGCTCAGAAGCAGCGGCACCACGATCAGCGTGAACAGCGTCGACACGAGCAGCCCACCCAGCACCACACTGCCCAGGCCCCGATAAAGTTCGCTGCCCGCGCCGGGCATGATGACCAGAGGCAACATACCGAACAAGCTGGTGAGCGTGGTCATGAAGATCGGCCGGATACGCGTGCGCACTGATTCGCGGATGGCTTCGCGCGGGGGCAGGACCTTATCAAGCTTCTCGCCCGCATCGCCCACGCCTCGCATGAAGTTCAGCGACTGGTGCACAATCAGGATCGCGTTGTTCACCACCACGCCGATGAGGATGACGAAGCCAAGCATCGTCACTACGTCAAGCTGTTGCGTCGGCACATAGTGGTGCAGAGCCGCCAGCCCCATGAACCCGCCGATCATCGCCAGCGGCACGCTGAACATAATGACGAAGGGGTAGAGGTAACTTTCAAAGAGGGCCGCCATGAGGAGGAACGTGACCAGCAACGCCAGGAACATACGGCTCATGATCAGGGCCTTGAACGTTTCCAGGTTGAACCCTGTCCATTCGCCCAACAGCGCCGAGCGCACCTGAGCAAGCTTGTCGACAGTACCCGCAAACTGCACGTCCACCTCGGGTGAGATCGCCCCGGCCTGACGCAGTTCCTCCACAACCTGAGTGATGCGTTCCACCGCTGTTTCCAATGGCACCGCATCAGGCGGCTGAACTGTCAGCGTCACCGCGCGACGCTCCTCGATTCGTCGAATCTGTTCCGGGCTTCGTGAAGGCACCACCTCCGCCACCGCGCCCAGGGGGACCGTACCCGCCTGTCCCATCCGGTCCACGAACGCGACGGGCATCTTTTCCAGCGTGTCCGTCGTCAGCGGTACGTGCGGCGCTCGCACCAGAAGCATGTCGATCGACCGGCCGCCAATGCGGTAATCACCCACGTAGGTGCCGTCGACGAGCATCTGCACGTACCGGCCCAATGTCGCGGTCGTCAAATTCAGATCGGTCGCGACGTGACGTCGCGGCACAACCCGCAGTTCCGGATTGGGCAGGTTGAAGTTGGAAGGGTCCGGCCGCACCAGCCCGTACTCCTGCATCAGCACGCCGAAGAGTGCCTCGGCTGAGGTTCGCAGCGCCTCGGGATTATCGCTGATCACGTCGACCTCGATCGCGTTGGAACCGCCCATATTGGTGCCAAAGATCGATGGCTGAAACGCGAAGCCGAACGACCCGGGGTAACTGGACATGGCGTTGTTCAACAGTACCGCCAACGGGGCAACAATCTGCCGATCACGGCTCGATCCGCCCATGAAGATCGTGTTGTTGAACGTCACGAAGAAGTAGTTCTCGATCAGTGGCGTGGGCAGCACGGTGTTCGGATCGCGAGGATCGACCACCGGCGGCAACGCGGCGACCTGCTGCGGGTCGTTGGGGTCCGCTTCCCAATAGGGACGAATCGCGCGTTCAACCGCGTTTTCCGCGATGTTAGTTTCGATATGGAATGGGTTGTACGCCGGGGGTGTCTGCATAATGCCGAACACCAGGTTCCGGTTGCCGTTGGGCAGGTAGCTGGTGGGCGGAGTGAGCCAGTATGCTCCCACGACGGAGGCGATAGTGAATGCCGCGACGATACCAACACGTGCCATCGTGCCCATGAAGTTGGGTTGTGTGAGCCAGTAAATCATGTTCGCCCAACCCGACCGCAGGTGATCGAAGATCCCGACCGTTCCGCCCAGTGAGCGCATCGTCCGCATCAGTACAGAGGTGGGTTCGACGTGTGGCTTAGCGAAGCGTGCCGCAGCCGAGGGGATTACCGTCACCGACACAATCAGGGACAATCCCACCGCCGCACAAATCGCCAGCGCGATGTCGCGGAAGAGCTGGCCCGCCTCTTCCTCCATGAAGAGCACCGGGATGAACACCGCCAGCGTAGTCAGCGTCGACGCCAACACCGCGCCCCACACCTCTTTCGCTGCGTCATAGGCTGCCTGGCGCGGCTTCTTGCCCATCCCCAGGTGACGGTCGATGTTCTCCAGCACCACGATGGCGTTGTCCACCACCATGCCAACCGCGAACGCCAGCCCAGCCAGGCTCACCACGTTCAGGTTTCGGCCAAAAGCGCGCATCGCCACGAACGTACCGATCACTGAAATCGGAATCGCCAGCGAGATGATGAGTGTCGGCCGCACGCTGCGCAGGAACAGAAGCAGCACCAATACCGCCAGCGCACCACCCATCCACAGGTTGTTGATCACCAGCGCCCGGGCGTCGTCGATGTAGATCGTCTCGTCATACACCTGCTCCAGGCTCAGCGTGTCCGGCTCGGGACCAAGGTAGGGCAGAATCTGCGTCCGCACATCTTCCAGACGCTCACGCAGCAGCTCCATCGTGGTCATGACGTTGGAGCCCACCTCGCGGATCGCGTTCATCGCAATGGCGGGCTTGCCCTGCGACCGCACAAACGAGCGACGCTTCTGCAGCGTCACTTCAACGTCCGCGATGTCGCGTACGCGCACCGGGCCGCCTTCCGTTTGCACAACGATCGTTTCCATCACCTGCTCGATCGAGTCGTATTGCCCAACCGTGCGCACGCGCACATCGAGTCGGCCGTCCGCCACTTCGCCCGCTGAAACGTTGATGTTCTCGGTTTGCAGCGCCTGTCGGAACTGCTCGACCGTAATGCCGCGTTCGGCCAGTCGCCGTGGATCAATCTGGATGTGTACCTCGCGATCGCGCCCGCCGTACACGTTCACCTTGCTGATGCCCGGCACACGCTCCAGGAAGGGCTTCACGCGGTCCTCAATGTGATCGCGAATCGACTCCACGTCGAACGATGGATCGTTTGACGTGATGATCATCCACGCGATTGCGTTCTGGCTGGCAGCATCGGCGACGGTGATGACCGGCTGATCCACCTCCACCGGGTACTCAGGCACCTCGCGCAGCTTGTCCGATACCTCCTGCAACGCGCGGGTCATGTCGGTGCCGATGTTGAACTCCAGCGTGATCGTGCCCTGACCACGCACCGCAACCGACACCATCTTCCGCAGGTTCGATACCCGCTTGAGCACCTCCTCCTGCTTCTCAAGGATGTCGCGCTCGATCTGCTCCGGGTCGATGCCTATCCAATTGGTTTCGACCGTGATCACGGGCTGATCGACGTTGGGCACAAGCTGCACGGGAATCGTGAAGAGCGAAATCAACCCCGCCTGCAAGAGCAACAACACGCCCACGCTGACCTTCACCGGGTTTTCGATCGCAAAACGCAGATAATCCATGGGGATACTTCAGAAGGAGGGTTCTATCAGTCAGGAAGTCAGCGGACGACATCAATCGGGTTCGCAGCATCATCACGCTATTGCTGCGCCGCCACGTTCTTAACCTCCACCAGCGGCTGGCCAGGCATGAAAATCCGCTCGCCCCCCTCGATCACCACCGGCATGTTGGGCATCAGCGGCACGGGGCTGTTCGCCAGCGGCTGCACAACGTACCGGTCGCCGTGGCCGAACATCACCTGTACCGGGATCGACACGGCCTTGCCGTCCATCGACGCCCACACCACCGGGCCCTGCGGCGTCTGCAGCACCGCGTCGCGCGGCACCGTGATCGCCTCAATCTGCTGCGTCGTCGGCACCCGAGCCACCACACTCATGCCCGCCATCAGTGTGCCCCCGCGATCCGGCAGGCGGATCTTCACCGGGAACGTGCGTGAGGCGTTCATGCCCTGTGGAACCACCGCGACAATTTTCCCCTCCACATCCAGCTTCAGTGCTTCGATATGAACAGTCAGCGGTGCCCCCACCTCAATGTTGTTGATAAGCCGTTCGGGCACGTCGATGACCGCGTCGATTTCACCACGTGAGACGATTTCGACGATCGCGGTGCCAATCTGGGCCCACTCGCCAACCTCGATCATCTTGCGAACGACCACACCATCGAACGGTGCGCGGATGACCAGCCGCTCCATTTCGCGCTGGGCGCGGTCCAGGGCAGCCTGAGCTGTACGGATGCGTGCCGCCGCGGCGGTGACGCGTGCCTGGTCGGCTTCGAAGGTGGCGTGCGCCTCGTCATATTCACGCTGCTTGGCGACACCGGTCTGCAGCAGTTCGCGCAGTCGCTCCATGTCGATGCGAGAGCGGGCCAGCCGGGCCTGCGCCTCCTGCTGTTCCGCTTCGGCGGCCGCCAACTCTGCCTCGGCCGAGGCGATGGCGATCTTCGCCCACACATCATCCACCCGCGCCAGGATCGTTTCGCCCCCGGTCACGACGTCGCCCGCATCGACACGCACCTCCACCACCTTGCCCGCGACTTCCGACGCCACCACAGACTGGCGCACCTGCTGCAGTCGGCCGACCACATCCCAGCGGTCCTGGACCATCTCACGCAGGGCCACCCCCAAACGCACCGTCGCTGGTGGCGGGCCCTGACCCGCACCATTGCCCTGTGCCGCGGCCGTCGATGCCGACAGCAACACCATCCACAACCACAACGACCCCCGGGCTGACAGGAAAAACCTCACGTGCGAACTCCAATAAGGATTCTAGACTCACCCCAAACAAATGTTCGCGGCATCCACCCTATTCCGCAACTTGCCCCATTTCTCACCAATTGATTCACCTCAACCCCAATTCCGTTCCACCCCGGACATAAAAAAACCGCCCCAGACCGGGGCGGCATCCTAACCCGAAATTCTCCCCCTCCCTTCCTCAGTCCGCATACTCCCACACATCCACATTCAGCCACTGCACGCCCCACTGCATCGCGATCTCGTGGGTCGGGAAGAGCACATCCAGCCGGTTGCCCTTGATCGCACCACCGCGGTCCAGCACCGGCACCGGCTTGCCGTTGTTGTAGCCCGGCACCGAGACGAGCGAGTGGAAGGGCAGGATCCGCGTGTCTGCCGCCACGAGTTTCATCCCGTTGGTCCAGACGCTGTAGCCCGACGCGGTGATGCCGTCCGCCCACTTGCCGCAGGACCGCTCATCCGGGCTGTAGGCTGTCACCCTCATCCGGATCGTCCGTACCTTCCGCAGTGGTCGTCCGTTGAACGTGACGACCTCACCCGCCTCCGCCGCAACCACTTCCTCGACCACGACTTCCTGCACCGGCTCGACTTCAGCAGGCGTATATTCGACTGGCGCAACCTCCTCAACCTCAACATTCGTCTCGAGCGAAGCGAAGGGCGGGGGCTGCACGTCTGCCTCCTCCTCCGCGATCTGCTTTTCCCGCTGCACCTCCGGCCACGCCGCCGCCCGGAGTTCCAGATAGGACGAATCGACCTCACCACCGATCCGCACCACGGCCGCCCCGACAGCCGCGACCCACACCAGGGCCGCCCCCGCCGCCGCGAGGTTCACCACCGTCAGCCGAAACGGCAGTCCAGGCATATTACGTGCGCTCATTTTCCGCTTCCTTTTCCTTTCCGCCCCCGAAACTCCCCGGAACCCCTGCCCACCATCCACCCCGGCGGGAGAGCACTACAATCTACCCCCCGTAAAGAAAAGATGAAAGTTTTTTAAAGTAACCTCGGCCAATCGCCGATAAGGTGTAGTTGCGACCGTTATACTTACCCTACCTCCCCCGACCGCTTCAACCGGCTGGGGTGATATAACCGGACCATCCACCCGAACAGGCACCCGGCCGAACCGCCCCTTGACGCGCCCGCCTGAACCTGCTTCAATACCCGGCTCGTTTTTTGGTGATCTACGGAGTCTGACTCAATGGCCAATTACACCGGCCCGAAGGTGAAACTCTCCCGGCGCGTGGGCGTGCCCATCGCGGACCTGCCCAAGCACACCGCCCGTCGCCAGCTCAACCCCCCGGGGATGCACGGCTTTCGTGGCCGACGCCTGCGCGACTACGGCGTGCGCCTCAATGAGAAGCAGAAGCTGCGCTATCACTACAACGTGCTGGAAAAGCAGTTCCGCCGCTACCTCGCCGAGGCCAAGCGTGCCAAGGGTAACACCGGTGAGAACCTGCTTCGCATCCTTGAGCAGCGGCTGGACAACGTGATCCGTCGGCTGGGCTGGGCCCGCTCCATCTGGGCTGCCCGGCAAATGGTCGCCCACGGCCACGTGCTGGTGAACGGCCGCAAGGTCGACCGCCCCAGCTACCAGGTCAACCCCGGCGACACGATCACCCTCAAGTCCGGCATCCACAAGCTGGTTCGTGAAAATATGGAATCGCTGGCTGGTCACGAAGTGCCGGCCTGGCTGAGCTTCGACCCGTCGACGCTCACCGCCAACGCGATCTCCGCCCCCACCAGCGATCAGGTTCCCTTCGACGTCAACATGAACCTGATCATCGAGTTCTACAAGTAAGCGTCGAAGAAAAAAACACGAACTTCAAAAGCCCACGGACTGCCGTCCGTGGGTTTTTCTTATCGCGCCAAATGACACATCCCCACCCACTGCGTGGGTGGGCTTCGACGCGAATATCACGATCAATCGATAACGCTACAACAGCAGCATCACCAGCGCGAGGCTCGCCGCGACGAGCAACAGCGTCGAGAGCAGCCCCGCCACGACCGCACGGGCGCCGACGCTCAGAAGCTTGCTCAGCCGCACCTCCAGGCCGATCGCCGCCAGCGCGATGGTCAGCAGCAGCTTGCCCAGGTGATGCTCCAGCAAGGCCGCAAGACTGAACACGCGGCCGTGTGCCGTGAAATGCAGCTCGGGCAGCAGCGACAGCGTGTTGAGCAGCGCCATGATGAGGAACCCCCAGACAAACCAGGGGACCAGCCGGGCGTAGTGGATCCGTCGGCCGACCGCATCGCGGCTGCGGACAGTGACCAGCGCCAGACAGAACACGATCGGCGCAAGCATCGCCACCCGGCCCAGCTTGACCAGCGTGGCAATCTGCAGCGCCTCGCC
>Ga0207864_1003847_pt1 | contig 12106 bp, 9 predicted proteins | sample HigsolmetaAR202D_FD_184834 | JGI IMG/M metagenome (GOLD analysis project Ga0207864, IMG submission 184834) | Ionic liquid and high solid enriched microbial communities from the Joint BioEnergy Institute, USA - AR20-2-D (SPAdes) (version 2) ...
CGACGCGCGCCGGCCACAAAGGCTCGGGGCTGGCTGCGCGACGGGGTCGCGGTTGCGGTTTGTAGCCCAGAGGGCGACAAAAGGCGTGGGGGTGGCGGGGGAACAAAGGCCCGGCCCGCCGGGGGTCGGCGGGCCGGGCAACCTCCTCGGGGTGTGGGGAGGGGGGCAAGTCAGTCGTTATTCGACGCCCCAGAGCTTGAAGTACTGCTCCTTGTAGTCGGTCACGACGGGGAATTCCTCCGTGGTGCTGGGGAGGGTCTCCGCGGTGATCGTCCAGTAGGGCAGCGTGTTGGAATCGATCGATTCCTCGTACGGCTGGTCGGTGAAGAGTCGGGTCAGCACGTCGACCACCCGGAAGTAGACCTCGGGGAAGCTGGTCCCCACGGTCGCCTGCAGGTATTCGCCCTTCTTCAGGTAGGGCGCGATCGACGGGTTGATGTTGACCGTCACCAGCTTCACGTCTTCGACCCCGGCGCCCTTGAGCGCGGTCGGCAGGCCGACGACCACGTCGTTGTAGCCGGCGGTGACCCACTTGATCTCCGGGTTCGCGGTCAGGAAGCTGCTGATCCGCTGCGGCAGGTCATTGCCGATGCTGGTCACCGGCGCGTTGAGGCGCTTGGTCTTGCAGGTCGGGCATTCGGCGGCGATGATCTCTTCCACCTTCTCGGCGGTGGCCTCGACGGTTTCGAAGCCTTTGACGCTGATCACGCCGACCGTCATCTCTTTGTCATCGCTGTTCGCGAGGACGTAGTTGGCCATCATTTTGCCCTGGTATTCGCTCGTCGTCGCGCCGGCGATGACCGCGGTCAGCCCGTTGCCCGGTTCGTCCTGGACGAACGACTGGATCACCGGGATGCCGAGCTTCTTCAGCTGCTGCAGCTCCGGCTCGTAGAGGACGCGCGAGAAGCCGGACCCGAGCACCGCGTCAGGCTTGATGTTGATCGCCTGCTGGTAGGCGGCCTTGATTTCCTCCGGCGTGGTCCCCGCGTCGATCGACTTCAGCTTCCATCCCAGCGGGCCCATCGCTTCTTCGAAGATTTCGCGCTCGGTCGCGCAGGCCGGGACGCCGCACTGGATGAAGACGATTTCTTTCCCTTTCGGGATCGGCTTGCCGACCGGAGTTTTCACGCCGATGCTGGTCGGGCGCTTTTCGAATTCTTCGTTGACTTTGACGGCCTCCGGGAAGGCCGAGGAGGTATCGCCGCTGCCGCCGCCCTCGTCGCTGTCGGAACCACAGCCGGCCGCCGCCGTGGCGAGGGCCGCGACTGCGCCGATCGCGAGCAGGACGCGCAACTGAGCCACAAGTTTCGTCATCTCTCTCCTCTCTCGGTCATGCGCGTTAACCAAGCGCTTGCTCGGTACCCTAGACGGTGGGCGCCCTCTCTGTCAAGCGATTGCTTGGTCAAGCGCCGGTGAGCGCCGCGTCCTCGCTGCCCGCGGCGGAGATCGCGCGCAGCAGCTCGCTCTCGCGCACGCTCTCCCGCGTCAGCTCGGCCGCCACGCGGCCCTCGACCAGAGCGATCACCCGGTCGCAGACGCCGACGAAGTCCTCCATGTCCGAGGAGCAGACGACGAACCCGGCCCCGGTGCGCGCGTAGTCGCGGATCACGTCGTAGATCGCGTGCCGGGCGCCGATGTCGACGCCGCTGGTCGGGTCGTCCATGAAGATCACCTTCGGGTCGATCCCGAACCACTTCGCCAGCAGCACCTTCTGCTGGTTGCCGCCGCTGAGCAGGCCGTAGAGGCGGTTCGGGTCCGGCGGGCGCACGTCGAGGCGGCGGATCCACTCCATCACCGCCTCGCGCTCGCGGCGCTTGTCGACCCGGCCGCCGACCGAGAACTCCGACAGCCGCCCGAGGGTGATGTTCTCGCCCACGGTGAAGTTCGGGATCGCCGCGTCCGGGTGGCGGTTGGGCAGCACCAGCGCCAGCCCGACCCGCTGCGCGGTCAGCGGGTCCATCGGGCCGCGGTGCTCGACTCCGGCCACGGTCAGCTCCATCTGCGCCGGGACCGCCCCGCAGACCGCCGCCGCCAGCACCTCGCGCCCGGAGCCCGACAGCCCGGCGACGCCGAGCACCTCCCCCGGCCGCACCTCGAAGTCGACGCCGGCGAGCGGGTCGCAGCGCAGCCCGCGCACCGACAGCAGCGGCGGCTGCCCGGAGGGCGCCGACGGCACCGGCGCGCTCGCCTCCACCTGCTGGCCGACGATCAGCTCCGCGAGCCGACCGCGGTCCAAGCCGGCGGCGTCGAAGGTGCCCTGGTACTCGCCGTCGCGCAGCACCGTCACCCGCGAGGCGAGGTTGAGGATCTCGTCCAGGCGGTGGGAGACGTAGAGCACGCTGACGCCTTTGGCGACCACTTCGCGCACGACCCGGAACAGCGCCTCGCACTCGGCGGGCGGCAGCGCCGCCGAGGGCTCGTCGAGCACCAGCAGCGAGATGTCGCCGTGCGTGTCGTCAATCGCCCGCGCGATCGCCAGGGCGCTGCGCTCGACCGGGCGCAGCTGAGCCACCGGGAGGTCGACGTCGAACTCGACCCCGATCCGCTCCAGCAGCCGCCGCGTGTGGCGGCGCTGCTCGCGCCAGTCGATCCGCGCCGGCGTCCCGCCCGCGAAGCCCGAGGCGAGGCCGACGTTCTCGGCCGCGCTCAGCTCGCCGATCAGGCCCAGGTCCTGGTGCACGAAGCGCAGGCCGCGGCGGCGCGCGTCGGCGGCGGAGCCGTGCTGGAACTCCTCCCCGTCGATCACGATGCGGCTGCCCGGGTCCGGCTCGTGAAAGCCGGACAGGCACTTGATCAGCGTCGACTTGCCGCAGCCGTTCTCGCCCACCAGGGCGTGGATCTCGTCGCGCCCGATCTCGAAGCTGACGTCCTTGAGCGCGCGCTGGCCCGGGAAGGTCTTCGAGAGCCGCTCGATGCGGACCAGGGGCGTCGCGGTCGTGGTGCTCATCTCTGCTCCCTTGGCTCCCTTGAACGGTGTCCGGGCGTAAGCTAGCATGATCTCGGCCAAGCGCTTGCTTGGTACCCCGTCCTGGAGAGGAGTGATCACACGGATGTCCGCCGAGGCTCAGGCCGCCCCACCTTCCGCCGAACGGTCGGAGCGCGCGGCGCGCTGGTCCGCCGCGCTCAGCTTCCGCAACATCGGCGCCGCCTACGTCTGGCTCTTCTTGGTCGTGGTGTTCGCGATCTGGATCCCCGACCTCTTCCTCACTGACCGCACCGCCAAGTCGGTGCTCAACCAGTACGCGATCACCGGCCTCGCCGCGCTCAGCATCGTGATGCCGCTGGCGGCCGGGATCTTCGACCTCTCGATCGGCTCGGTGATCGGGTTCGCAGGCGTCTTCGCCGGCTGGTGCCTCAACACGCTCGGGGTGCCGCCCGCGGTCGCCGTCGCCCTGACGCTGCTGGTCGGCGCCGGCATCGGCCTCTTCAACAGCCTCGTGGTGGTGAAGATGAACATCGACTCGTTCATCGGCACCCTCGCCACCGGCGCGATCATCGCCGCCGCCACCCTCGGCGTCTCCGGCGACGAGATCATCACCGGCAAGGTGTCGGGCAGCTTCGCCGACATCGCCGGCACCGACTTCTGGGGCATCCAGCTCCCGGTCCTGTACCTGGTGGCGGTGATGCTGGTGCTGGGCTACGTGCTGGAGCAGACGGTGTTCGGCCGCCACGTGTACGCCGCCGGCTACGGGCCCGAGGTCTCGCGCCTGGTCGGCCTGCGGGTGGGCCGCATCCGCACGATCTCGCTCGTCGTCTCCGCCACCCTCGCCTCCTTCGCCGGCGTCGCGCTCGCCTCGCGGATCGGCTCCGCCGACCCGACGACCGGGCCCGAGTACCTGATCCCCGCCTTCTCCGCCGCCTTCGTCGGCGCGACGCAGTTCCGCGGCGGGCGGTTCAACCCTTGGGGGACGGTGCTCGCGGTGCTGATGATCGGCACCGGCAGCGTCGGCCTGCTGCTCGCCGGCACCCCGACCTGGACCCCGCAGGTGTTCTCCGGCGCGGTGCTGATCGCCGCGGTCGGCATCACCGGGATCCAGCGACGGCGCCCCGCCGCGGACTGAGCCGCGGCGCGGGCCGGCGACAGGGAGAGACCCGACCGAGGAGGAGAGATGAAGTTCGGCGTCACCTGCTTTCTGACCGAAGACACGATCTCGCCGGTGGAGCTGGGGGTACTGGCCGAGGAGCGCGGCTTCGAGTCGCTGCTGCTCCCCGAGCACACCCACATCCCGTCCTGCCGCAAGTCGCCCTTCCCGGGCGGTGAGCTGCCGGACTACTACAGCCGCATCTGGGACCCGTTCGTCGCCCTCGCCGCGGTGGCAATGCGGACCGAGCGGCTGACGCTCGGCACCGCGGTCAGTCTCGTCGCCCAGCGTGACCCGATCGTGCTGGCGAAAGAGCTGGCGACGCTGGACCACCTCTGCGGCGGGCGGCTGGTGCTGGGCGTCGGCGCGGGCTGGAACCTGGAGGAGGCCGCCAACCACCGCATCGACCCGGCGCAGCGCTTCGAGGTGATGCGCGAGCGCGTGCTGGCGATGCGCGCGATCTGGACCGAGGAGGAGGCCAGCTTCGAGGGCGAGCACGTCTCCTTCGAGAAGATCTGGTGCCGGCCGAAGCCGGTGCGCGGCACGGTGCCGGTGCTGGTCGGCGGCAACGGCCCGACGGTGATCGACCGGGTCCTGGATTACGGGGACGGCTGGTTGCCGATGTGCCTCTGGGACCTGGACGAGATGATCGGCCGCATCGAAGAGCTGGGCCGACGGGCCACCGCGGCGGGCCGCGAGGTCCAGGTCAGCGCCTACATGCCGCCCGCCGAGCCGGAGGCGATGGAGCGCCTGGCGGCGGCCGGCGCGGAGCGCTCGATCTTCCTGCTGCCCACCGCCGGGCGGGCGGAGGTCGAGTCGGCGCTCGACGACCTGGTCGCGGTCCGCGAGTCCTACGAGCGCGCCGGCACCTGAGGCGCGGGTCGCTCAGCGGTCGCCGGCGCCGCGCAGGGCGACCAGCCAGCCCGGCGTCTCGCCGCCGCCGTCGACGCGCAGCTCGGCGCCGCTGACGAAGGCGGCGGCCGGCGAGGCAAGCAGGACGCAGGCCGCGGCGACGTCCTCGGGGCGAGCCATGCGCCCGGCCGGGATCGTCGCGTGGACGGCGCGCAGCCCCTCCTCGCCGCCGTAGTGGCGGGCGGCGCCCTCGGTTTCCACCGGCCCCGGCGTCAGCAGGTTGACCCGCACCTTCGGCCCCCACTCGAGAGCGAGGGCGCGGGTCAGCGCCGCCAGCCCGGCTTTCGCCGCCGCGTACATCGCCGTGCCCTGGGCGGGCCGGATCGCGGCGGTGCTGCCGAGGTTCACGATCACCCCGCCGTCGCGGCGCTGCATCGCCGCGTTGGCGTGGCGGGCGAGGTGGAAGGGCGCCAGCAGGTTCAGCTCCACCACCGCGGCGGCACTGCGCGCCGACATCTCCGCCGCCGGGGTCGCCGGGGTGCCGCCGGCGTTGTTGACCAGCACGTCCAGCCGCCCCTCCTCGGCGACGACCGCCTCGATCAGCGCCGCGGCCTCGTCGGGGTCGCGCACGTCCGCCTCGCGGAACGCCGCCTCGCCCCCTTTGCCGCGCGGCGGCAGCTCCGGCGCCCGGCGCCCGCAGACGACGACGCGGTCACCCTCGTCAAGGAAGGCGCCGGCGATCGCGGCGCCGATCCCGCGCGTGCCGCCGGTCACCAGGACGACCCGCCCGGCCACGCCGCTCACCGTCCCGCGCGCCGAACGGGGGTCAACGCAGCTGCCATCAGCCCAGTATCCCGGCCCGCTCCGCCGCCAGGCGGCGCCAGGCCCGCGAGCCGCCCCCGAGCAGCTCGGTCGATTTGGCGCGCTTGAAGTAGAGGTGGGCGTCGTGCTCCCAGGTGAAGCCGATGCCGCCGTGCATCTGGATCGCCTCGGCGGCGACCTTGAGGAAGGCGTCGTTGCAGACCGCCCGCGCCAGCGGCCCCAGCACCGGCAACTCCTCCGGCGCCCCGTCGGCCGCCCAGGCGGCGTAGTAGGCGGTCGAGCGCGCCGCCTCCAGCCCCGCGGCGAGGTCGGCGCAGCGGTGCTTGAGCGCCTGGAAGGTGCCGATCGGGCGCCCGAACTGGACGCGCTCGCGCAGGTAGTCCAACGTCACCTCGAAGATCCGCGCCGCGGCGCCCACCGCCTCCACCGCCAGCCCGACCGAGAGCAGGTCGCGGGCGCGGCCCAGCGCCGCCTCGCCCTCGCCCGGCGCCGCCAGCCGCAGCGCCGGCGCGCCGTCGAGGCGCAGCTCGCCCTGGCGGCGGGTCGCGTCGAGCGTCATCAGCGGCTCGACCTCCACCCCCTCGCCGCGCCGCAGCGCGACCGGGGTCGGCTCGCCGTCCAAGCGCGCCGCGCAGACGAACAGCTCGGCGTGGGGAGCGTCGATGACGTAGGACGCGGTGCCGCTGACGAGGAGGCCGCCGGCGCCGGCCCGCGCCTCGATCCCGTCGCCGTCGAGCGCCACCGCGGCGGCGGCCCCGCCCGCGATCCGCTCCAGCAGCTCGCCCGCCTCCGGCGCCCCGGCGAGGGCGGCCGCAGCGACGACGGTCGGCAGGTAGGGCACCGGCAGCAGGGTGCGGCCCAGCTCCTCCAGCGCGATCCCGACCTCGACGAAGCTCGCGCCCGCCCCGCCCCGCTCGGGGTCGATCGCCAGCGCGGTCAGCTCCATCTCCCCGGTCAGCCGCTCCCAGGCCTCGCGCGCGAAGCCGTCGCCGTCCAGGGCGGCGGCGCGCACCGCCTCCGGGCCGGCGTGGCGCTCGAGGAAAGCGCGCACGAACTCGCGCAGCTCGCGCTGGTCGTCGTTGAGCTCGAACCGCACCGCTACCCCCTCGGCAAGCCGAGCATCCGCTCGGAGATGATGTTGCGCTGCACCTCGTTGGAGCCGGCGTAGATGGTGTCGGCGCGGCTGAACAGGAACAGCCCCTGGGCGGCGTCCAGCTCGTAATCGGGGCCGGTGACGGTGGCCGCGGCGCCGCGCACGTCGACCGCCAGCTCGCCGAGCCGCTGGTGCCACGGGCCCCACAGCAGCTTCGAGATCGAGGCCGCGACCGGGTCCTGCCCGCCCAGCGTGCGCATCGCCTGGTAGCGCATCGCGCGCAGCTCGACCCAGGCGTCGATCAGCCGGTCGGCGACCTCCGGGCGCTCGATCGCGCCGCTCTCGCGCGCCGCGGCGATCGTCTCCCGCAGCTCGCGCTCGAACCCGATCTGCTGCGCCAGCGTGGCGACGCCGCGCTCGAAGCCCAGCGTCCCCATCGCCACCCGCCAGCCTTCGCCCGGCTCGCCGACCACGTTGTCGGCGTCGGTCTCGGCGTCCTCGAAGAAGACCTCGCTGAACTCGGAAGTGCCGGTGATCTGGGTGATCGGCCGGATCTCCACCCCCGGCTGCTTCATCGGCACCAGCAGGTAGGAGAGGCCGCGGTGCCGCTCGGAGCCCGGCTCGGTGCGCACGACGGCGAAGCACCAGTCGGCGTGCTCGGCGAGCGAGGTCCAGACCTTCTGGCCGTTGATCACCCAGCGGTCGCCCCTCAGCTCGGCGCGGGTGCGCACCGAGGCGAGGTCGGAGCCGGCGCCCGGCTCCGAGTAACCCTGGCACCACAGCTCCTCGCCGCGCAGGATGCCGGGGAGGAAGCGCTTGCGCTGCTCCTCGGTGCCGAACGCGACCAGGGTCGGGGCGAGCAGGTTCTCGCCCATGTGGTTGACGCGCCCGGGGGCGCCGGCGCGCGCGTACTCCTCGGCGAAGATCACCTGCTGCATCAGCGTCGCGCCGCGGCCGCCGTGCTCCTTCGGCAGCCCGATCCCGATCCAGCCCCCGGCGCCCAGGCGCCGCTCCCACTCCTTGCGCAGCTCCAGCGCCTCGTGCTCACGGCCCGGGCCACCGGTGCCGGGTGGCAGCTCGGCCAGCTCGCCGGTCAGGTTCTCGGCCAGCCACTCGCGCACCTCTTCCCGGAACCGTTCGTCCTCGGGCGTGTGGCGGAGGTCCATGGCCGCAACCTTATCAAGCGCTTGCTTGGTTACGCACGGCCCCGCCCTCACATCCGGAACACCGGCGCCGCCCGCTCGCCGAGCGGCGCGTTGGCGCAGGCGCCGAGCGCCAGGCCGACCACGCGCCGGGTGTCGAGCGGGTCGATCACCCCGTCGTCCCACAGCCGCGCGGTCGAGTAGTAGGGGCTGCCCTGCCGCTCGTAGCGCTCCCGCAGCTCGGCGCCCAGCTCCGGCTGGCCGACCTCCGACATCACCGTCGCCGCCTGCTCGCCACCCATCACCGAGATGCGCGCGTTGGGCCACATCCAGAGGAAGCGCGGCGAGTAGGCGCGTCCGCACATCCCGTAGTTGCCGGCCCCGAAGGAGCCGCCGACGATCACGGTCAGCTTCGGCACCCGCGCCGTCGCCACCGCGGCGACCAGCTTCGCCCCGTCCTTGGCGATCCCGCCCGCCTCGTACTCGGGGCCGACCATGAAGCCGGTGATGTTCTGCAGGAACAGCAACGGCACCCCACGCTGGTCGCACAGCTCGACGAAGTGCGCCGCCTTCAGCGAGCTCTCGCTGAACAGGATGCCGTGGTTGGCGACGATCCCGACCGGGTGGCCGAAGACGCGCGCGAAGCCGCAGACCACGGTCGTCCCGTACTCGCGCTTGAACTCGTGGAAGCGGCTGCCGTCGACCAGCCGGGCGACGATCTCGCGCGGGTCGTAGGGCGTGCGGGTGTCCGGCGGCACGGCGCCGTAGAGGCCGGCCGGGTCGACGGCCGGCTCCTCCGCCGGGGCCACCTCCCAAGGCGGCGGCGGCTTCGGCGGCAGCGTGGCGACGATCGAGCGCACGATCCGCAGCGCCTCGGCGTCGTCGGCGGCCAGGTGGTCGACGACCCCGGAGGTGCGGGCGTGCAGCTCGCCGCCACCCAGCTCCTCGGCGGTGACGTCCTGCCCGGTCGCCGCCTTCACCAGCGGCGGGCCGCCGAGGAAGATCGTCCCCTGGCCGCGCACGATCACGGTCTCGTCGCTCATCGCCGGCACGTAGGCGCCGCCCGCGGTGCAGGAGCCCAGCACGGCGGCGACCTGCGGGATCCCCGCCGCCGACATGTTGGCCTGGTTGAAGAAGATGCGGCCGAAGTGGTCGCGGTCGGGGAAGACCTCGTCCTGCATCGGCAGGAAGGCGCCGCCGGAGTCGACCAGGTACACGCAGGGGAGCCGGTTCTGCATCGCCACCTCCTGCGCTCGCAGGTGCTTCTTGACCGTCATCGGGTAGTAGGTGCCGCCTTTGACGGTGGCGTCGTTGGCGACCACGACCACCTCGCGCCCGTGCACGCGGACGATGCCGGCGATCAGGCCGGCGCCCGGCGCGGCGTCGTCGTACATCCCCCCGGCGGCGAGCGGCGACAGCTCCAGGAACGGGCTGCCCGGGTCGGCCAGCCGCTCGACCCGCTCGCGCGGCAGCAGCTTGCCGCGCGCGACGTGGCGCTCGCGGGCGCGCTCGCCCCCGCCCCGCTCGGCGGCGCGCAGGCGCTCGTGCAGCTCGGCGACCAGCTCGCGGTGGGCAGCCTCGTTGCGGGCGAACTCCTCCGAGGAGGGGTCGACGTGGCTGCGCAGGACGGTCACGCCGCCGCCTCCGCGGGCGCCGCGGACAGCTCGACCAGCGCCTGGCCGCGCTCGACCGCCTCCCCCTCGCCGACCAGCACCGCCTCAACCGCTCCCGCGGCGGGGCTCTGCACCGCCAGCTCCATCTTCATCGACTCGATCACGACCAGCACCTGGCCCTCGGCGACCGCCTCGCCGGGGGCGCAGCGCACCGCGATCACCTTGCCCGGCATCGGCGCCTCCAGCGAGCCGGCCGCGGCGCCGCCCCCGCCGGCCCGCCCCTCGTCGGCGAGCGCCCAGCGGAGCGGCGGCGCGGCCCCGTCGAGCAGGTGGACGGCACCGGGGCCGTCGGGCGAGCGCAGGACGCGGACGCGGCGGGCGGCGCCGTCGGAGCCGACCGCCACCAGGGCCTCGCCGGGCGGTCCGGGGGCAGGCTCCGGCGCGAAGCGCGACCGCCCCCGCTCGCCGCCCGCCTCCCACTCCCACTCGCCCTCGCCGAGCGGGCGGATCGCCACCTCGACCTCGCCCTCGGGGCCCTCCAGCATCGCCCGCACCGTGCCCGGGCCGGCGGGGCGCCAGGCGTCGCGCGCCTCCCACGGGTCCCCGGCGGCCCGCCCCTCGTCCAGGCAGCCGACCAGCAGCGCCAGCGCCAGGGCGGGCAGCTCCGGGCCGGGCGGCGGCGGGGCGACCTCGGCGCCGAGCCGCTCCAGCAGGCCGGTGTCCAACTCCCCGGCGCGCACCTCGGGGCGCTCCAGCAGCGCCCGCAGGTAGGCGACGTTGGTGTCGGGGCCGAGCAGGACAAGCTCGGCGAGCGCGGCCCGCAGCCGGGCCAGCGCCGCGGCGCGGTCGGCGCCGTGGGCGACGACCTTGGCCAGCAGCGGGTCGAAGCCGGTCCCGACCTCGGTCCCCTGCTCCACGCCGCTGTCGACCCGCGCCCCGACCGGCTCGCGGTAGGCGACCACGCGCCCCGTGGAGGGGAGGAACCCGCGCGCCGGGTCCTCGGCGTAGACGCGCGCCTCGATCGCGTGGCCGCGGGGCGCCACGTCCTCCTGGCGCAGCGGCAGCGGCTCGCCCGACGCCACCCGCAGCTGCAGCTCGACCAGGTCGAGGCCGGTGACCGCCTCGGTGACCGGGTGCTCGACCTGCAGCCGCGCGTTCATCTCCAGGAAGTAGAAGCGCGAGGGGTCGTCGCGCTCGGCCAGCAGCTCGACCGTGCCCGCGTTGACGTAGCCGGCCTCGCGCGCCAGCGCCGTCGCCGCCTCCCCCAGTCGCGCCCGCAGCTCCGAGTCGACGACCGGCGAGGGCGCCTCCTCGACCACCTTCTGGTGGCGGCGCTGCAGGCTGCACTCGCGCTCGCCGAGGTGCAGCACCGTGCCGTGCGCGTCGGCGATCACCTGCACCTCGATGTGGCGGGCGCGCTCCAGGTAGCGCTCGACCAGGAGCCGCTCGTCGCCACTGGCGGCGCGCGCCTCGCGGCGGGCGGCGGCGATCGCCTCCGGCAGCTCCTCGGGCGAGCGCACGACGCGCATCCCCCGCCCGCCCCCGGCGCCGACCGCCTTCAGCACCAGCGGCGGCTCCGCCTCCCGCGCCCAGGCTTCGATCTCCGCGTCGCTCAGCCGCTCGCCGGCCAGGCCGGGCAGGACCGGGACGCCCGCCGCCTCGGCGGCGCGCTTCGCCGCCGCCTTGTCGCCCAGCAGCGCCATCGCCTCCGGCCCGGGGCCGACGAAGGCGAGCCCCGCCGCGGCGCAGGCGCGAGCCAGCTCCGGGCTCTCGGCGAGGAAGCCGTAGCCGGGGTGCACCGCCTCGGCCCCGGCGCGCCGCGCCGCGGCGACGATCAGCTCCAGGTCCAGGTAGGGCGCCGCCCCCTCGCCGGGGCCCAGCCGCAGCGCCAGGTCGGCGGCGCGCACGTGCGGCGCGGCCGCGTCGGCGTCGCCGTGCACGGCGACCGACTCGACCCCGAGCCGCCGCAGGGTGCGCGCGATCCGCACCGCGATCTCGCCCCGGTTGGCGATCAGCACCCGCCGGAACACGGGTCAGCGCCTCCAGTCGATCGGCCCGGCGACGAGGGTGTGGGAGCCGAGCGGGCGGCCGAGCACGCGCTGCGCCTCGCGCGCCGCCTCCAGCAGCGCGTCGAGGTCGACGCCGGTGTCGATCCCCATCTCCTCGAACATCGAGACCAGGTCCTCGGTGGCGACGTTGCCGGTCGCCCCGGGCGGCACCGGGCAGCCGCCCAGCTCGCCGAAGCTGGACTCGAACGACTCGCAGCCCGCCTGCAGGGCGGCGAGCGCGTTGGCGAGCCCCTGGCCGCGGGTGTTGTGGAAGTGGGCGGTCAGCTCCACCCCCGGCAGCTCGCGCGCCGCGCGCTCGAAGAAGGCCGCCACCTGGGCCGGGTTCGCCATCCCGGTCGTGTCGCCGAAGCCGATCTCCTCCACCCCCGCGGCGGCCAGTCGGGCGGCGATCCCCAGCACCCGCTCCGGCGGCACCTCGCCCTCGTAGGGGCAG
>Ga0207864_1003851_pt1 | contig 12101 bp, 9 predicted proteins | sample HigsolmetaAR202D_FD_184834 | JGI IMG/M metagenome (GOLD analysis project Ga0207864, IMG submission 184834) | Ionic liquid and high solid enriched microbial communities from the Joint BioEnergy Institute, USA - AR20-2-D (SPAdes) (version 2) ...
TCGGCCTTGCGCATCTCGCCGATGGGCAGCAGCATCCGCTCCAGCCGCTCACGCCGCGTGCCGAAGAGGACGTAGCTCTGATCCTTGGCGCGATCCAGCCCGCGCAACAGGCGTGCGCGACCGGGAACAGCCGAGCGATCGATTCGGGCGTAATGCCCTGTTGCGACGTAATCGGCGTCGATCGAATCGGCGTAGGCCATCAGCTTGCCGAACTTGAGCCAGTCGTTGCAGCGCACGCATGGGTTGGGGGTGCGGCCAGCGTTGTACTCATCCACGAAGTAGTCGATGATCCGCCCGAAATCGCGCTTGAAGTTAAGCACGTAAAAAGGCACATCCAGCAGGGCAGCCACGTGACGGGCGTCAGCCGCGTCGTTCACCGAGCAACAGCCCTGGTGGCGGGTCTGCTGCGGGGCGATCGGCAACCGGCAGACGGAAGGCTCCTCGACCGAGTCCTCGCTGCCCAGGCGCATGAAACAGCCGACGACCTGGTATCCCTGGTCGCGCAGAATCGCCGCTGCGACGGAGGAGTCGACCCCACCCGACATCGCGACGAGCACCTTCCTGCCCTTGCCCGGCTTCATGGGAGGTATTGTAGGGACCGGGAGAGACCGCTGTCTTGTCTGTCGCATCTGCCGTAACGTCACGGCGCCACCGGGGCGGAAGATGTGAGCCATATCGTCGCCAGGACCATCAGGCCGTTGAATGCCATGTGCACGAGGATCGGTGCCAGCAGGCTGCCGGTGCGTTCATACAACCAGCCCAGCACCAGCCCCACCACGACCAGCCCCGGCAGCGCCTGCCACGCCACCGAGGGCATGTGCGGCACGGCGAAGACAATGGACGTGATGATGATGGCCATCCAGTGCTGCAATACGCCGGGATTGGGCCCCCAGAGGTTGAGGATGGCGGTCTGCACGAAGCCGCGAAAGGCGATCTCCTCGCAGATGGGTGCGAGCACGACCGCCACGACGATCAACAGCGTCAGATCGGTCGTCGACTGCGTCTGCTGCATCATTTCGAGCATGACGTGGCCGACTTTCGGTGAGTCCATGCCCAGCCACTTCGAAATCAGAATGGTGATGATCGCGACGTTGACGTAGAGGAACAGGAGTACCAGCACGCCCCCCGCCGCCAATCCGAATTCGTTCAGCGTATAGGGCAGCACGCCCATGCGGCGCCAGAACCGGCTGGTGGGCATGTCGAAATTAAACCGCCAGAACACGGTGAGAAAGACGATCAGCGCAACGACGCCGCCAAGCTGGCCGGCCATGAGGATAATCGCCTGCTGTCGCGTCGTGAGCTGTTCAACTTGCAGTTCCGCACCGTTGGTTAGTGCCGCCCCCGCGACGGCCGCCACGGCCACCACCTGACCGACAAACATCCCCAGGTACATCAGCGCCAGCCCCATCAGCAGCGGGACGACGCCCAGCTCCAGCTGGCGATCCGGTGCGCGTTGCAGCGAGAAAAAGCCTGATCCGTGTTGAGCCATCCGCTCATTCATGCGGCCTTTATACCAACAGAGCGGGATTTGAAGCGAGCGGGATTGCTCTGAAAGCAAACTGGGTTTATGCTTCAGGATTCGGGCTTTTGTTTTTGGCGTGGTCGTTGGGAAGCGTTGGATGTCGTTAAGTACGAGCTGGACCCTTTATTTTGACACCCAGGCACGCATGCGAGGCCGGGCGTCCTATGCTGAGCAGCTGGTCCAGGCGCAGCCGACACAACCGGGTGAACTGTTCCGCGCCGAGGTCGAGGGCGAAGGCGGTCCCTTCATCGTCAGCATTCACGAAAGCGGCGAACCGGAGGATGCGCACTGCACCTGTCCCGCGTTCGCCGAGGGCAACTACTGCGAACATCTGTGGGCGGCACTGCTGCATCTGGAACATCACGGCGGTGCCTTGGCGGCTGAGGTCGAACCGTCCGCCGACGAAGGCCAGCGTCTGCCCAAGGCGCGTCGACGCACCGGCGATCGCACCGAAACGCGGCGTGGTGAGCCGGAATGGATGAGCCGACTCAACCTCGTGCGCACCGGAACATGGAGCGGCAACGCGTCCGAAGAACCGCTGGCCATCGACTTCATGCAGGTGTGCTACGTCGTCGACCCGGAACTGTGCCGGCAGCGACAGCAACTGGTCATCGAGCTGTATCAGCGGCGTCTGGGGGCACAGGGCTGGAGCAGGCTCAAGCGATTGAAGCTGGAAGCCAACGGTGCAGCCGACCTGCCCGAACCCGTTGATCGCGAATTGTGCTCGCTGCTGATCGGCGCGGACTGGGTGGCGCGGCAGAACGGCGTGCAGCGCAACGTCGGCGCGGGCGAATATGTCGACATTTACGACACGCCACGCACACGCTCCACCTACGCCGTCAGCAAGAGCGCGTGGTGGATGATGCTGCGGCGGTTCATTGACACGGGGCGTTGCTTCATCGCGCATGAGCATGGCGAGGAACCGCTGCTGCTTGACGATGAGCCGCATCTGGGGCCGTGGGTACTCTGGCTGGTGGGCGAGCGCACGGAGATCGGGCTGGAGGTAACGGTCGAGCTGCGCCGCGGCGATCAGCGCATGAGCATCGATCGGCCGAATCTGGTGCTCGGCGGCGCGGAAGATCAGGGCATCGTCATCTACGACGGCAAAGCCGCCCGTTTCGACGACCGCAACGCGCTGCGCTGGGTGACGCATTTCCGCGACGATGTGCGCAAGTATGGCGAGGTGCGGCCGATCATCGTGCCCGAAGAGGATATCGACCGCTTTATTGATCGGTTGTATTTGCTGGCGGACCTTCCGGAGATCGATTTTCCCGAAGGTGTGGGCCGGGGCGAGCAGCACGTGGAGCTGACGCCGCACATGGAGCTGACCAGTCCGCCGCCGGGATCCTCCCGCAAGCTGCTCAGCGCGCAGGTCTGGTTCGAGTATGGCCCGCACCGCGTGCAGCCGGGCCAGCGTGGGCGGTTCGTGGTGCTGAGCACGCCCGGTGTGGAACAGGCCGCGTACGCCACCGCGCTGCCGATGGAGGGCAACAACGAGGAGGCGACACCAGTCGAAACCGGCCCGCTCATTCGCCGCGATCTTCATCGCGAGCAACAGCTTTACGCATCACTCTTACGTGCAGGATTCCACCCCGGCGCGGGCAGCGAAAGCGATCGGCTGCTGATTTCCGTGAAGCGCATGCCGGTGGTCGTGTCGCAATTGCTGGCCCAGGGCTGGCAGATCGTGGCAGACCAGCGCGTGCTGCGTCGCGCCAGCGCACCGAAGCTGACCATCAGCAGCGGCATCGACTGGTTCGAGCTGCGCGGCTCGGTCACGTATGAAACGGAAACAGGCGTACACACCGTTGATCTGCCGCGCATCCTTCAGGCGGTGCGGGCCGGCCACACGACGGTAAAGCTCGATGATGGTTCCGAGGGTCTGTTGCCGCAGGAATGGCTCGCCGAACATGGCCTGCTGACGGCGATGGGCAGGCTGCACGACGACCATCTGCGCTTTCGCTCCAGTCAGGCAGCACTGCTCGATGCGCTGTTGTCGCGACAGGAACAGGTGGACATCGATACCACCTTTGCCGCCGCCCGCGAAAAGCTGCGTCGGTTTGATGGCATTCAGCCGCTGCAACCCGCACCGACGTTTCAGGGCACGCTGCGGCCGTATCAGTGCGACGGACTGGGCTGGTTCGCGTTCCTGCGCTGGTTCGGCATGGGCGGCATCCTGGCCGACGACATGGGGCTGGGCAAAACGATCCAGATTCTCGCGATGCTCGATGCGCGGTACAACGGCGGGGAAGCGCCAGGGTCGGAATCGCGCATCGGTGGTGCGCCGAATGCCGAAGCCACCGATGCGCAGCGTGGTCATCGCCCCACGCTCATCGTGGTGCCGCGATCGGTCATCTTTAACTGGATCGACGAAGCACAGCGCTTCGCCCCCAGGCTGCGCGTGCAGGCATACACCGGCGGTGACCGTCACAATCTGCGTGACACCTTCGCCGATCACGATGTGATCGTGACATCCTACGGCCTGCTGCGCCGTGACATCGACGAACTGCGCAAGTTCCACTTCGATTACGTCGTGCTTGATGAAGCGCAGGCGATCAAGAACCCGCAGTCGCAATCAGCCAAGGCGGCTCGACTGCTGCAGGCGGACCATCGCCTGGCGCTCACCGGCACGCCCGTCGAGAACCACATTGGCGATCTGTGGTCGATCTTCGAGTTCCTCAATCCGGGGATGCTCGGCTCCAGCACGCGCTTCGCTGAACTGGTGCGGCACGGATTATCCGGTGGCGGTGCGGCGGCACGCCAAACAGTCACCGATATCAACGTGGGCACACAGATCGCCCGGGCACTGCGGCCGTTCATCCTGCGGCGCACGAAAAAGCAGGTGCTCAAGGAACTGCCCGAGAAAACCGAGCAGACCATCCACTGCCAGATGGACTCGCGTCAGCGCGCGGTGTACGACGAGCTGCGGGCCTACTTCCGACAGACACTGCTCACGCAGTTCAGCCGGGTGGGTGGCGACACACCACTGGCGGAGGCGGGCGGCAGCGGATCGCCCATGCTCGTGCTCGAAGCGCTGCTGCGGCTGCGGCAGGCAGCGTGTCATCCCGCGCTGATCGATCCCAAACATAACCATCTGCCCAGCGCGAAGATGGAAGTGCTGCTCGATCGACTGAGCGACCTGGTGGACGAAGGTCATAAGGCGCTGGTCTTCAGCCAGTTCACATCCATGCTCAGCCTGGTGCGGCAGGAACTGGATGCGCGTGGCATTCGATATGCGTATCTCGATGGCCAGACGCGAAAACGCAAGCAGGTGGTCGACCGCTTCCAGAACGACCCGGATTGCCCCATCTTCCTCATCAGCCTCAAGGCGGGCGGGTTTGGCCTGAATCTCACGGCAGCCGAGTACGTCTTCATCCTCGATCCATGGTGGAACCCGGCGGTGGAAGCACAGGCGATCGACCGCACGCATCGCATCGGCCAGACGCGTCACGTCTTCGCCTATCGCCTCATCTGCCAGGACACGGTGGAGCAGCGCATTCTGGAGCTGCAGCAACGCAAGAAGCGCCTCGCCGACGCCCTCATCGGTGGTCAGGAAAACCTCCTGCGCAACCTCACCCGCGACGATCTGGAGCGGTTGTTGAGTTAACCACCAGGGACACGAAGAACAAACAAGAAAACCACGAAGCGGCGTGCATTGAACCGCGAATGAACGCGAATGGACGCTAATCAAAAACCATAACGCGCGTCACATTCTGAGCCGTTCAACATGTTTCACATCACCTTCACGCGTTATTTATTTGTGATGGGAGAAGGCACGCGTGCCTGGTCTGCTCAACATGGTCACTGAAGCGACCACGCCGTTTCACTGTTCGCGTTCATTCGCGGTTCAGATCCACCGGCACGAACTCGGTGATTTCCAGGCCGAAGCCGTTGAGCGCGGTGGGATGAACGGGGTGGTTGGTGAGCAGACGCAATTTGCGGATGCCCAGGTCGCGCAGGATCTGGGAGCCGATACCGTAGTCGCCGCCGGCCACGCCGGAGCGCACCACGTGTTCATCACGGATAACGTGCGGCGAGTGCAGCGTCTGCAGCCGCTTGAGCAGGCCCTTGCCCATGCCCTCGTGCCGAAGGTAGACGATGGCTCCGCGGCCCTCGCGTTGCACCATCTGCATCGATCGGTGCAGCAGTCGCCCCGTCGGGTCGCCCACATCGCCCAGCACATCGCCCAATAGGTTCTGGCTGTGCATGCGCACGAGCACCGGCTCATCGATCTCAATTGGCGCACCGGTCGCATCGCGCTTACCCACGTCGCCACACACCAGCGCCACATGCGGCAGCGAATCGACGACGCTGCGATAAGCGATCAGGTGGAATGTGCCGAACTCGCTTTCGAAGGTCGCCTCATCGATGCGTTCGACGAGCTTTTCGCGCTGCAGGCGGTACTGGATGACATCCGCGACGGAGCACATCTTGAGGTTGTGCTTCGCGCACAGGGCCTTGAGGTCGTCCAGCCGGGCCATCGACCCGTCCTCGTTCATCACCTCGATGATGACAGCTGCGGGCTTGAGCCCCGCCAGTCGGCACAGATCGACCGAGCCTTCGGTCTGTCCTGCGCGCACGAGGCAGCCACCATCACGGGCACGCAGCGGGTTGATGTGCCCCGGCCGCACGAGATCCGACGGCACGCTGTTGTCATCGATCGCCACGCGAATGGTGGTTGCGCGGTCAGCAGCACTCACGCCCGTCGTCACACCGAAGCGTTCGTGTGCATCGATCGTCACCGTGAAAGCCGTCGAATGCAGCGAGGTGTTCACCCGACTCTGCGGCTGCAGGTCCATGCGGTCGCAGATCTCCCCCGCCAGCGCCAGGCACAACACCCCCCGCGCCTCACGCAACATGAAGTTGATCGTCTGAGGCGTCACCAGCTCCGCGGCACAGATGAAATCGCCCTCGTTCTCGCGATGTTCATCATCCACGAGGACGACAATCCGCCCGGCCCGCAGATCTTCAAGTATTTCAGGGATGGTGTTCAAGGCGAATGATTCTATCCCGCATCGCGAACGCCTTCCGCCTCGGCGACGGTCAGGGCTGTGATCGGGCCGACATTGCGCAACTGTTCCGACGAGAAGGCGTCGCGCAACGTGTCGCGAATAAGCGCCTGCCGTTCGGGGTAGACCAGATCAGCGAAGGCGTCGCTGATGACGATGCCGAGGATGCGGCCGGATTCCGCAGGATCGAGATTGCCGCGCAGATCCGGGAACCGTTGCCGAAGAACCATCATGACCTGCTGCGGGGTGACCATATCGCGATTTCTGCTTTGTGGACTTCCCATGCGGATGCGAGCAGCATACGGCTGAACGTACGCATGATAGGTGCTCAATGTGAACTGTTCCGCCTGAAAGGCATGCCACGCCTCATCCATGCGATCGACTGACGCATTGAGCAACACAATGGGGCGATGGGTCAGGTTCATCACTGCACCGCTGCCCAACGTTAACGACTGGTCACCGCGGCCCCAGGCGGACGATGGCGCGGTGCTGCAGGCGGCTCTGAGCAATCACCTTCCGCACATCGTCGACGGTCACCGCCATGATGCGTTCCAGTTCCTGCGCCAGCGAGGAATACTGCCCCAGGTACAGCCACTGGTGGCCCAGACCACGCATGCGCCCGCCGGGGCTTTCCTCCGCCAGCGTCGCCAGCGTGGCGATCTTGTTCTTGGCCCGCTCCAGCTCCGCCTCATCAATGCTCGAGGCGTATTCGTCGATCGTCCTGAGCAGAATCGATTCGACCTGCTCGCGGCGATCAGGATCGCACGTGGCGAAGGCGAAAAACGACCCGGTGCGATCCTGCGGATGGAAGTCGAAGGAGGCATCATCGGCAAGGCCCGGGTCGATCAGCGCCCAGTACAGCCGCGATCCATCCGCATCGCCGATCACATCCGCCATCACCTTCGCGGCGTAACGCAACGGATCCTGTGCCGACGGGCCGGGGCACATCATCGCCACATAATGGCGGTTGAGCTTTGCGTCTACGATGGAATGATCCCCGACGACAACCTTCGGATCGACGTATTGACGCTGCACGCCGCTGGGCTTCCAGCTCGCCGTGATGGCGCGCACATCCTCCAGCAGTCGATCAAAGTCGATGCGGCCCGCAGCCGCCACCGTGATGTTGTCCGCACTGTAGCGATGCTCGAAATAGGCACGCATCTGTTCCGGTCGCAGCGCCTTGATCGTGTCGACCGTGCCCAGCACGCGATACCCCAGCGGGTGGTCGGCGTAGTACTTCTCCAGCAGCGCATCATGTACGCGCCAGTCCGGCCGATCCTCGTACATCCCGATTTCTTCGAGGATGACGTTTTTCTCGACGTCGAAGTCCTCCTGCCGCAGCGCCGGCCGCAGCATGTCGCCCAGCAGATCGATCGCCCGCGGCAGATATTCGGGCAGCACCTGGGCGTAATAAACCGTCGATTCGTGACTGGTGTAGGCGTTGTAGTTCGCGCCGATCTCGTCGAACTCGCGGTTCACATCATCCGCGGTACGCCGGGCCGTACCCTTGAACATCATGTGCTCAAGGAAGTGGCTCACGCCCATGACCGACGCGTCCTCATCGCGCGTGCCGGCCTTCACAAAAAAACCGACCGCGCCGGTGTGCGCCGCGTCGTTGGACTCGGCGATCACCGTCAGACCATTCTCAAGCGTGGCGTGATGAAACCGTGGAGGCATGAAGGCGAGTTCAAAATGCAAAGTGCAAAGTTCAAGGTGCGAGAGCACTGCTCAGGGTGGAACAGTCCGCCGCATCAACACAGGGCAAACCGATCACCCGGCGCCTCGTCTTGCCGCCTGCGTCTTCCCGCCGCCGCTCAGTCCAGCAGCGACTCCAGGGCGGTGGCGAACTCCTTCTTCGGGCTGACCCCCACGAACTTGCGCACCGGCTCACCATTCTTGAACACGATCACCGTCGGAATCGCCTGAATGCCGTACCGCGCAGCGACGTTGCGGTTGGCATCGGTGTCGACCTTGCCCACCTTCACGCGGCCTTCAAAGTCGGCTGCCAGTTCGCTGATCGTCGGCGCGAGCATCCGGCAGGGCATGCACCACTCGGCCCAGAAATCGACCAGCACCGGCTTATCCGACTGCAACACTTCGGACTCGAAATTCGCGTCCGTGAACTCGTAAACGCCCTCTGCCATGCTTGACTCCTTGCTCGTGCCGGCTGGTCGAGCCGGCCGGGGAAACCGATTCTATGCCCCCTCGCAAAAGGCATCAAATGGATGACGGTACCTCTGTGCATTTCCCGCAGTCCTTCCCTTACAGCCGATTCACAGTCGCCGTTCAAGACCCGGGCCCCTTCGCTACGATCACAGGGATAGCCCCCTACTCCAAACCCGCAACGAGGCAGAACTCACCTTGCTGAGCATCAGAAACATCGAATGGATCGGTGACGCCCGTACGGGCCACCTTCGCCTGCTCGACCAGACGCAGCTTCCCGCAACGGTCGCGTACATCGACTGCCGGGATGTGCAGTCCGTCTGGGACGCGATCAAGCGCTTGAGCGTCCGCGGCGCCCCGGCGATCGGCGTCGCGGCAGCGTTCGGTTGCGTCATCGGTGCTCAGCACGACGCCTTCGACCAGGCCGCCGCCCATCTGGCCACCAGCCGGCCCACTGCGGTGAACCTGTTCTGGGCGATTGACCGCATGAAGCGCGTCCAGCCGCGCACCGTCGAAGCGCTGCTGGAGGAGGCCAGGCGCATCCACGCCGAGGACGCCGCCATGTGCCGGGCGATCGGCGAGCACGGTCTGCCGCTGCTGACCCGGGCGTGCCACCTCGATCAGCCCGACCGCACCCTGGCCGTACTCACCCACTGCAACGCCGGAGCGCTCGCCACCGGCGGCATCGGCACCGCCACCGCCCCCATGTACCTGGCCCACGAAAAGGGGCTGCCCGTCCGGGTTTACGCCGATGAAACCCGCCCATTGCTGCAGGGCGCCCGGCTCACCGCCTTCGAGCTTGCCGCCGCGGGCATCGATGTGACGCTCATCTGCGATGACATGGCAGCCCACGTCATGCGTCAGGGCCGCATCGGCGCGGTCATCGTCGGGGCCGACCGCATCGCCGCCAACGGGGACGCCGCCAACAAGATCGGCACCTACAACCTGGCCGTACTCGCCCGACACCACGGCCTGCCCTTCTACGTCGCCGCCCCCAGCTCCACCTTCGACTTCACCCTCGCCGATGGCAGCGGCATCCCCATCGAGGAACGTACCGCCGAGGAGATCACCGAAGGCTTCGGCCGCCGCACCGCCCCGGCCGACATCAAAACCTACAACCCCGCCTTCGACGTCACCCCACACGAACTTATCACCGCCATCATCACCGAGCGTGGCGTCATCCAACCCGTCAATTCGGATGAGGTCCGTCGTGTCCTGCGAAACTGACACCGTCGCCTGGGCAACCGACTGTGGTAAAATAGCTGCGTCACCCGGCATGATCGCCAGGCTGACTTACATTTGCTCGCACACGTCCCCGGAGTCTTCCATGTCGCGCCGCATGCTGCCGCTGGTCGTTCTGACGTTCGCCCTGGGCTGCCTGACCGCCCTGGCCGCCCCGATCCTGCCCGGCTCCGCCAAACTGCCGCCCGAAGTACAGTCGCTGGCCGGCATCGAAAAGGTCGAACTCATCGTGCAGGGCGCCAGCCCCCTCGTGAACGATCCGACCTACCTCGACAACCTGCGGCAGACCATCACCGCCGTCCTTGAACAAGGTGGCGTCAAGGTTGGAAAAGGAGCTGACCTGCCCCGGCTCAACATCGTGCTGTTCACCGCCATCAGCCCCGCCCAGCCCGATGTCGTCGGCTACACCTACCACCTCTCGCTCGAACAGCAGAGCACCGTCGAGCGACTCAACAAATCACTCCTGCTGCCCACCTACGCCCTCATCCACACCGAACTTTCCACCCGTCAGCGGCTGCAGGAGGACACCCGAAGCGTCGTGCCCATGCTCATGAACCACTTCCTCAGCCGTATCCAGCTCGCCAACAACGACGAGTAAGAAGAAAGGCCCCCCCGGAACAACCCCCATTCGGCGTGGTCGCTTCAACGACCCACACCCCATTCCCCCGTGCCTACAACACCACCGTCGATAACGGCACCAGCGCCCGCACCAGATCGTCGCGCCGATACTCCTTCGTCAGCTTCATGGGCAGCGCCATGCCGTGCTCATGGTCCGACGCCAGAATCAGCATCGACTCGCCCTGCCGTTGATACCCCATCTCGGCTGGCTGATGCCCCATCACGAACGTGTGAACCCCCCACAGCTCGCCCAGCTCCTCCGCGATATCCTCCGGATGGTTTCGCCCCCACACCATGCTGTACACCGACCCACCACGACGCATGTCATCGTCCGTCGGCTCGCGGTCCAGGACAGTCGGATCGAACGTGTCCATCTGTCGAATGCCCGGCAGGCTGTGGCTGATGAACACCCCGTTGGCGCACTTGATCGCCACCGCGTAACTCCGCAGGAACTTGTTCATCGCCTCCAGGACCGCCCCCGCCTCATCGCCATACAGGAACTCCACCCCCTCGTTGAAGCATTCAACCGAGTTGATCCCACCCTTGGAGATGTTGTCGCCCCAGTACTGGGCCAGCTCGTGGTTGCTCTGGATCAGGTGGACCTGCGAGGGATACTGCAGCTTCAGGGCCGCGATCCGCGCCAGCAGGCGAATCGAAAAATCCTTCCCGCTGATGCGTGTTCGGCCGTGGATGACCTCGTGCAGCACCAGGTGGCGATCCTTGCTGCGGTGGAGCTGTGCCAGATGCACGGCCCGCTGGAAGTTCAGCCCGTGGTCGTGCAGGTCACCGGTGATCAGCAAATGCCCGCGTTTGGGCAGATGCACGACGCAACCCTTGCGACGTCGGTTCTTGCGATTTGCCTCGGCCGCCCGGGTGAAAAGATCGATCACGACCGCCGGATTCTGCAGGTCCGGTTCAGCCGTCGGCACGACAGCGGATGTGGTTGCGGAACTGGCCATGGAATCCTAAGTATAGCGTACACCGCACCGTGGAGTCTCCCCCGTCCCATAACTCACGCCCGCTGTCTCGGCGTGATTGCTTCAGCAACCCACGCCCGTCCGAGAACCCCACCCCGCGCAGCCTAGTACAATGCAATACCCTCGCTCTCCATTCGTTGAACCCTCAGATGACAGGCGGACATGGCGTCTGGACCGCTCGACATCCCGCTGAGTGACCTGCTGGCGCGGGCGGCCCGGGGCGATGAACCGGCGTGGTCCACAATCGTCCACGCCTACACGCCGCGAGTGTTCGGACTGGTCGTGCGTCAGTGCGGCGACCGCGACCTGGCGGAGGAAATCACCCAGCAGACCTTCGTCAAGCTCGTCGTTCAGCTCGGCGATGAACAGGGATATCAGGAACAGGGACGCTTCGAAGCCTGGCTCTTTCGCATCGCGATCAACGCCCTGCGCGACGAACTGCGACGTAGACAGCGGCACGCTCGGCCGATGGACATGAGCGACGCCGATACCGACGACGACACCAACGCGGCCTGGCGAGCCAGTGCCGCCCGAGTGAGCGACGCACCCGAACCGCTGGATAACCTCAGTAGA
>Ga0207864_1003852_pt1 | contig 12095 bp, 4 predicted proteins | sample HigsolmetaAR202D_FD_184834 | JGI IMG/M metagenome (GOLD analysis project Ga0207864, IMG submission 184834) | Ionic liquid and high solid enriched microbial communities from the Joint BioEnergy Institute, USA - AR20-2-D (SPAdes) (version 2) ...
TGTAATTGGCAAACCTGATTGAGCAATGCATGGATGATCGCAAAATAAAACACAACATTAGGAACAGGTGATCCCAGGGAGGTTACAATAATTAGGCCCCCCATGGCTTACGCCATAAACTTTCAGGAAGATATGCCCTAACGATGAAATAAGCGGATTCAAGAGAGAGGACGGGGTTGTTTTGACGAGAATGTAGCAAAGAAGTAAAAAAATAGCTTCGCCGGTGATGACATAAATAATAAAAAGTGGGGGAAGGACCTGGCAAAATAGTATGATTACTTACTGCTCCTACAGTTTGCGAAGCACGTTTAGTTTTCTTTCGATTGGGAAAGAAAGTTTCGTAGCCATACCGAATTGATTCTTTATAACACTCCCCCGTATCATTACGATTGCTTCAGAATACTTTTATCCCAACAATGCTTGCAGGAATAAAAGCCTGATATGCTTCTCCAAGGACTTTGTGAGAGGATAATTCTATTATTCGTTGTGTTTACCCTTCAAAATAAGGGCAGTTACAACGCAGTTGATGGTGAGCATAGACGATGCGGCGTTGTGTTTACCCTTCAAAATAAGGGCAGTTACAACAAAAAGTAGAAAAAGCACCAAACAGTGCTCGTTGTGTTTACCCTTCAAAATAAGGGCAGTTACAACATGGATGTAAAGATGCAAATGAGGTGTTAAGTTGTGTTTACCCTTCAAAATAAGGGCAGTTACAACGTTTCAGCCCATCACCCTTAAAGTTGTTGAGTTGTGTTTACCCTTCAAAATAAGGGCAGTTACAACGTTTTAAGGCCGATGCAATAGCCAAATTTAGTTGTGTTTACCCTTCAAAATAAGGGCAGTTACAACGTCAATGTTTGACATCAACCATAAACTCTTGTTGTGTTTACCCTTCAAAATAAGGGCAGTTACAACTCAAATGCTTAACTGAGCACAACGAAGCTCGTTGTGTTTACCCTTCAAAATAAGGGCAGTTACAACCCGTTCAGGCAACACCGTAACGGTCAACCCGTTGTGTTTACCCTTCAAAATAAGGGCAGTTACAACGCGGTATTCTAATAATTGGCTGGATGAAAAGTTGTGTTTACCCTTCAAAATAAGGGCAGTTACAACAGGAAATTGTACGCCCTTGATTTCGTAAAGGGTAAAGCTAATTTTTCATCAGTAAAATCAGCAAATATCGTATGGTCCAAGATGTCAAAGAACTGGTTTTTTATTCTAAACTAATTTAAAATTCTTCTCGAGGTAATCGATATATAGTTCAAAAGAGTCTCTGCCACATAAGATTTAGTGTCTGTTTTGGACACGATTATGTCAAAAATTTCTTTTGTAGGCAACTGGTTGTGAGCAAACTTATTACGTAAATATATCAATAAAAACGCATCCTGTACTTTTTCATCTTTTTGAACTAGCAACTCTAGTGTATTATTATCCTCATAGCTATTTTCTCCAAGATTTTCAATCCACTCAATAACAACATCTTGTATTCCATGTTTTTTCAATACACCTTGAGCTATATATTTCTTGAAGTTGGGGTTTCCACTCTTTTCAAATTCATCTGGATGATTTATACCATCAAATTTATGTTTTTCTAAAATCTTCTTTTCTAATTCTTGAATCATTTTAAACACCTCTTCTCTTCTTATCTTTTCATACATTTCCAATTCCTTTTCTATCTCATGCTTTCTCCAATTATTTTTTTTAGGCGTATAGCTAAAAATCCGTTCTACTTTTTCATCGTTGAGAAAGCGTATGAATTTGCCAATATCTTTTAGCTTTATAGCTGGCTCATTAATATAGTCAGTTTTATAGGAAATGGTCATATTCCAAATAAAACTGTCATTGATGATGTTTTCTGATTTATCACCTTTTAGTCTATTGGTTTGTTGTTTTGCACGTTGTTCTTTCTCTATTCTTTCTTCTTGTGTTAAGTAATAATCGGCTAAATTCAATGCTACGTCTTGATGGTAGAGCTCTTTTATGATGCGTTTGATGATTAAATTTAAGAACAAATCCTGACCAATAATTTTCCGTATTTTTTTGTCCCACTTTCTATTAAATAACTCAAATTGCTGCTTTTCACTAAGCTGGTATTTGTTATTAGTAAACTCATCAGACGCTTTAAATTTTTCAAAAAGTTCCTTGTAGTCTCTTTTCCAACTATAGAATTTCTGCAATACATGTTCTTCATCATGAATATACTGATACCAATCCGCAAACAAATCTTTATTCCCTTCGAATTCCTTTCCTTCAATATACGTTGGCTTTGGATCAAAAATGCCTCGGGTAAATACCAAAGGTTTTAAAAGCAACTGCCTTTTTTGTTCTTCAATTGGAGAAACTATATACAATCGCTTATAAAAAACCGACCATATATGCTGCTGCTCGATAAACTTTTTTAAGAGTTTTTCTTGGTTTTTGAAAGCAGTGATTTGATGTCGTATGTTTTCAAAATATTTCTTCCTATTTTCTAAATACTTTAGATAAAATTTATGGAAGCTTTTTTCGTTAAAAGAAGTTTTGAGCCATCGGTTAAATAAATAAGTATCATTATCCAGGTTCCAAAACTCTTGTATAAAAGAATAGGCCTCATTAGGACGGCTTTCATAAAACGCCAACAATAGTTGTAAATGACTGTGCTGGTAACCCTTCCAATTTTCTTTTACTTTATTTGGCATAAAACGCTTGATGTCATCTGCCAACCACGTAGCTTCTTGACCCAACTCTTTTTTCGTAAAAGCATATTTTCTATTTGTCTTCGCATTTTCCCAGTCACGTAGCTTGGTAGAAATTAGGTTAGCCTTTTCTTTTGATACAGCTATTTCTCTGTCTATTGCTCTAATCAATTTATCTATATCTATTCTTTCATTCGCTGTAGCTTTTCTAAGCTTTTTGGAGATCTGAGATGTGGGTAGAGGATTATCAGGTGAAAAATTATTTATCGTTTTATAACGTTCTACTAATTTTTCCACCAAAATATTTTCAATTTCCTCTCCGGACTTACCATTAATCAGTAATTCATAAAGCAAAGCCGGCAATTCATTTAAGGATAGCAATGCTACTGGCTTTCCATAAGAAATGTCACTAATTTGAATTTCGCTCAATATTGCCGTCTTATCAGGTTTGTTACCCGTTCTCTTTTTTTGATGCTTCTTTTCTTCATTATTTAATCTTATTAGATGAGAATTCAATTCTTTTGCTCCTTCAACTTTAGATTTAGCCAAATTGAGGTAAATAGGTATATTATTCCCCACAAAATTATAAGACGGCTCAGGGAACATTTCCAAATTTGTTTCACCACCAGCTACTTCTAATTTTTGAAAGAAATCTGTTTTGTTATTGGTTACTTCTGATAGTTTTCCGAATAGGTTTATTTTCTCTTTAATGATTCTTTGGGTTATTAGATGAGTACCTTGTGATATTGGTTTTTCTTTTTGGTCATGTACATAGTTGCCTAAATGAATCTGAAAGCGAAGTGTTGGAAAATCAATAAACTCATCCAAGAAACGCAGAACAAAATAGTTAAATTTATTTTCATAACGCTTTCGAATTACCGGATGGACTACTCTGCTTTCTTCGAAGCTTTTGATATCATTTCCTGTTTTAAAATATTCATTAATGTCTTCTAAAAATTCATTTTTTTTCTCTTGAGAAAAGGTTTGATAAACTTCATCCGGCACCTTACTCAATTCATCAGCAATTTGTAATAGTAATGTTTCTTTTTGAAAAGCAGTATTTAATCGTTCTTTGATGGGTTTTGCTGCCAAATGGTTGAACACCCAATGGGTAGCCATATATTTCAGGCTGTTGTTCTTAAAATCAATTGGCTTCTCAGGGTCACGCACTACTTTTGCTTTAAAACCTTGGATATTGCTCCTTAACCGTTCACTTTCTTTTCTATGTAAAAACATGCCCAACAAAAACAACAAACCACTTTCCGAAATATTGATTGTAGATTGCTGGTTAGAAGATGTTGATTTAGATTGATAAAATTTTTCCCCCTTTTCCCCAAACAGTAAGTGAGAAAATGCATCATTGAGTACTGCATTTTCTATAGAGACAGGATCAATATTTACTCTTTTACCTTCCTTTCGACGTGTTTCTAACTCGGATTTTTTCAATTTGATGAGAGCCGTGAGCTCGTTATTTAATTCTTTTTTGAATAAATGACGTATTGGCTCCCCTTTCATCTTGTATCTCTTCACCTCTTTAACAACGGTAAGAAATAGCTCATCTAATAATTCAAATGTAGCTTCATCTACAATGATAGGTTTATGGTAATGGTGTGTATAATAATTTCTTAATTCATTAATTGTCCTTATTAAAGACTTGAACTTAGCTCTAAAACATTCTCTACGCTTATTTTCTTTTTCTTCACCGATACATTTCTCCAAGTCGTTGTTTTTGCTAACCAACAATTCTAAATATTGGACAACCGGAAAATATTGTTTTAAGAAATCAATTCTATCCCGATAGTCAGATAAAGCCAGTTCATTTTTAAAGTAATTATCAACAAATGAAAGTGGATTTACTTCAATTTTCTTGTCTTTATCTTCAATTAACTTGAACTTTTTAAGAAATACCTTGAAGACAATTTCTATATTATTCCAAGCCAAATTGAAGAAGCCGGCAAAATAATGTTTATCAGCTATCTCATCGTACTTATAGGTGGTTTGTTTGGTGTGGTTTTCCATATAAATACATTTTAAGAATTTTACAAAACTTGCCTTCAACTCTACCTCCTAATCATTTCCATCTCCCTCTATGATTCTTTTCTTTTTACAATACATAACTATCCCCCTTGTTCCTTCGAACATTGCATACTTTTCTAATTATCCCCTCTACTTCATCAAATAACTTTTACGCCCCACTTATGCAATTCTCTTTCCTCTACCACCCCCAATCGCTCGCTGTGTACTGGCTTTGAAATCTTGCTTAAAATGTTCATCAGTCCATTTCCTGGCAAAGTCTAAATGCAGCCGGCGCAACTCGTACACCACCTGCTCTACGATCTTTTCATACGCCAACTCCCGCGTATGGGCATCGGGATTGTTTTTGTACTTATGCTCAAAATCAGGATGCTGCTGAATCTTGTCTAAAAAGGTATAAAAAAACTGCCGCTTGTCTTCGGGGGTGGCTTCCCAATCGGCAAACCATCGCTCATTGAACTGCTTGATGATCTCATCCAGGGCGGCTTTTTCATCCACTACGTGTGCACTGCGGGGATTGGCATTGGCAGGATCTAAGGTTGCCTCCGAAGCATCTAACCCAATACGCTCGTTCAACCTGGTACGTTCGATACCATAGGTAGATAAATCTACCGAATCCAAAAGTTCATCCAGTATTTCATCTTCTCTGCGACGTACCACCATCTTCGGTATCAAAAACTTCAAAAACCAAAACAATTGCTCCCAACGAAGATTGTCAAACTCCAGTATAGACGACACCTGCCCATATACCTTGACAAAATGCTTGGCTTTTACCTTTATATCGGCTTTGGTGTCTTCATCCAATTCCAGCCCTTCATTGAAACGCTGTGCGGCCGTATCGATGATCGGACTCAGCTCATCGGCTGAGGCATTGGTGAAAAATTTTTGATTGAAGTCTTCCACCTCCGACCATTCGTAAATACCCGACTCGTCCAGCTCGTCTTTGAGGTCGTGCAACACGTTTACATCCGTTGCAGCGCTCAGACTGGTGGAGGTATAAAACGGATCGAATGCGGCTTTGATATCGTTAGTTTCGTTGGCAAAGTCGAGGATAAACAGGTTTTCGGTTTTCTTACCCAGCTTGGGAGCGGAGCGGTTGAGGCGCGACAAGGCCTGCACGCACAATACGCCCTGCAGTTTTTTGTCGATATACATTGCCGTAAGCTTGGGCTGGTCAAAACCGGTGAGGTACTTGTTGGCCACGACCAGTATGCGGTATTCGTCGCGGTCAAAAACTTCCTTGGTATCGCTATCAGGAAAACCATTGATAGAGGATTCCGTATACTCAATGCCGTCCACGGTTTTGGTACCGGAAAAGGCTACCAGTATTTTAAACGGATTGCCACGCTCTTGTAACAACTGCTTTAAGGCCTGGTAATATCGAATGGCCGACACGATGTTTTGTGTGACAACCATGGCTTTGCCCTTGAGCAGCTTTTTGTTGTACACCTGCCCAATGAAGTGATCGAGCATTATTTGGGCTTTGGCCTGAATGGTTCGGGGGTCCCGCTCCACAAAGGATTTTAGCATCCGCTGTGCCCTGCGGGTATTGAACTCCGGATTGTCTTCTATGGATTTATACAGCTGGTAATAACTCTTGTACGTCGTGTAATTGGCCAGCACATCCAAAATAAATCCTTCCTCAATGGCTTGTTTCATGGAGTACAAATGGAAGGGTTTAAAACTCCCATCGGGCCGGTGCTCGCCAAATCGCTCGAGGGTACTGCCTTTTGGTGTGGCCGTAAAAGCAAAATAAGAAGCATTCTTGCGCATTTTTCTGGTCTGCATAGCGCGCAAGATGAGCTCCTGCGCATCTATTTCACCTTCTTCGTTCACCTCCAATGCACCCAAAGCCTGATTCATCTTTCCGGCGGCTATGCCACCCTGACTGCTGTGCGCCTCGTCGATGATGACGGCAAAGCGCCGCTGTGCCATATCGTCTATTTCATCCAGGATGAAGGGGAATTTCTGAATGGTGGTTACGATAATGCGCTTGCCCGATTCCAGGGCCTGTCTCAAATCGCCGGAGGAATAGGCAGGGGCTATAATGTTTTTGACTTCGGAAAATTGTTTGATGTTTTCGCGCAATTGTCTGTCCAATACTTTGCGGTCGGTAACCACCACCACCGAGTCGAACATGGGCCTGCCGTCTTGCTCCAACTCAATCAGGCGGAAGGCCGTCCAGGTGATGGAGTGCGACTTGCCCGAACCGGCCGAGTGCTGTATCAGATAGGTTTTGCCCACGCCGTTTTGTTGCACGTCGGCCACGAGGCGGCGCACCACATCGAGTTGATGATAGCGTGGGAAGATGTAATATTTCTTCGACAAAGGCTCTTTGTCATCGCCTTCGAGCAGCATATAATGTTGAATGATTTGCGCCCACACCTCACGCGAAAAAATCTCTTCCCACAGATAGGCGGTTTTATGTCCGTTCGGGTTTACCGGATTGCCTTTGCCGAAGTTGTTGCCTTTGTTGAAGGGCAGAAACACGGTATCGGAGCCCTGGAGTTTGGTGGTCATATACACTTCGTCGGTATCCACCACAAAGTGTACGAGGCAGCGGCCAAACTGCAACAGGGTTTGCCGCTCATCGCGGTTTTTGTATTGATGAATACCCTGCACGGCAGCGGTCTGGCCGGTCCAGGGATTTTTGAGTTCGATGGTGCACAGGGGAATGCCGTTCACGAACAAGACCATATCGATTTCTTCACCCTGATTGACGGTAGAGTAACGCACCTGACGGGTTACGGAAAACTGATTTTTCAAAAAGTTCTCGTGCACCGACTGGGCCGAAGCCGCTCCCGGAGCCTCGTAAAACAAGGTGAAATGCGCATTATCCACCTCCAAACCTTTTTTGAGCAGCTTCAGGATGCCGTCTTTTTTGGCTTTGCGGTCGAAGCGTTCCAGGATTTTCAATTGCCAGTCGCTATAGTTTTGGAGTTTGGCCAATTCTTTCGGTTGCGTTTTTTCCAGAAAATCCCAAAAGCGGCGTGTATCCAAAGCATAGCGCGCATCAAAATCCGAAGGACTGCTCGGATAATACCCCTTACCCGAAAGGTAATGCTCCCGTTCTTCTTCCACTATATTCGCACCCTGACGCATCTCAGAGGTATACCCCGTCAGATGTTTTTCTATCAGTGCTTCTAAGGCTTGTTCGTTATAGGTTGTGGTCATAACAGCAATAGTATATGTGGTTCACACTTTTCTTTTTTTTGTTTATTGGTTTAACCAACTTCCCCAATGCTCGTTCCTCCTCATTCTACATAAGCAAGCATGCTTCGTTAATGTTTATATTTATTTGGGCGTGCCCCGCCTTCTTGCCATTCATCCACTGCATATCATTGCTCATCCTATTGCCATAGCTCAATGTTGGTACTACCATTCAGCACGGCGGGCCGGGCTATTCACTCCAAGTCCTCGCAGTGCTTCACTGGCTATCGCTGCGTTTCGCACCGCTGCGGGCTTTCCGTTGCTATCCCTCACGCGGCATCGGCTTTGCACGCGCCGTGCATCTGTATCTTCATCCTCGGCTTATGGTTCCTTATCCATGCTAATATTTTGTTTCGTCCATTCAAAATCTGATGTTGCCTTAAGCTACCTTTATCTTCCCCGTTACCGCGGCATTAATCAGACTTTGTTTGTATTCCTTCAGTTTTTCTATTTGGTTTTGATAATGATTAATCGTTTGGTCTATTTGCTTCGTGACTTTATCCAAGTATGCTACAATTTCTTCTTGCTCGGATAGAGGGGGGATAGGTATTTCAAAATCTTTCAATGCTACATTGCTTAATTCCATAAATGTGGTTCCAGTTCCGAGCGAATTCAAAACACTTGTTGAAATTAGCAGAAGCGAATAAATATATTCACTAATTACCTCATTGACTAGCACTAAAGATTTGCACCCTTGATTTGTACATAGTTCTGTTCCAGCAATCATAACCTTTCCAATAGGTGCCCTGGTAGTAAGAACTATTGAACCTGGCGGAACGAGAGTTGTCCCGCAACTTCTATATCCTTGCTCTGTAATATTTCTTTCAGATTTTAACAAATACTTCTCACTATTGAAATCTTTCGGAGTAACCCAAACGACTTCACCATCCCAATATGTAGAAACAGAAGAATTTGGTGTCGAACCATTATAAATTGTAGCGATGCTTTTAATTCTCTTCACCTCCCAATGCACCGGTATTTCTCCAATCCATTCAATGCCGCTGTCTTTAAGGGGCACATTGGGGTTGATGCCTTTGGTAACGGCTTGGTGGATTTTGACTTGGCGGAGTTCTTTGAGCTTGTCGATTTGCTGTTCCTTGATGGCTACCAGTTCATCTATCTTCGCACATTTATCATCTAAGAAACGGGCAATGGCTTCTTGCTCGTGGAGGGGAGGGAGAGGTAAAATAATTTCTGCCATTTCATTATTCATTATTTTTGCCCCATTAGTATCTGGCCTTTTATAATATTGAGCAACATAACTTAATGTATATACTATAAATTCCTTTAAATCATTAGAAGTACTTTCTAATGTCCCACAAACATTCGTGCAATTAAATTGACCTTTTCTTAAAAATACTGTTCCAGCATTAGCACCATCAGTTGTCCACGTTATTAACGGTTTATCAAAATCGAATGTATTTATAAATCCTAGGATACCATTATTTAAAGTTTGACTTGAATATACTGGATATATTCCTTCTTCTACTAATTCAGTTTGTGCAATTACTCTACCTCGTCCAATTAAAAAAAGATATTTTACTTTTTTTAATTCCCAATGGCTTGGAATTTCCCCGAGCCAATCGATACCTGAATCTTTATAGCTGTCGTATGTATGCATATCCATTAAAAGTTTAAGATATCATTTAATAATCCATCGGCTTGTTGCTCCAGAGCTAATAATTCCTCTTTAATCTCCTGAATACTGCGCAGTGGCGTGTGCTGATAGAAGTATTTATTAAAGGAAATTTCATAGCCTATCTTCACGCTGTCGAGGTTTATCCAGGCTTCCTCCACGTGAGGTTTTACCTCGCGCAAGAAATAATCGATGATGGGTTCACTGAGCGGAATTTGCTCTGCATCGCGCAAGTCAGACTCCGTTTCGTAGATTATATATTCTCCGGCTTTTCCGGTCGGGTAATAACCAAATAAAGGTAATTGCGCTTCTGTACAGCCCAGATGGTGCAATAATTTATCCAACTTATCGCCTTGTAGTTTTTCTACTTTTTTGATGACTTTTTCAGCCTCGGCATCGTAACTGCTGATGGCTTGAAGAATGGCTTTCTTCTCTGCCGCAGAGAGGTTGAGTTTATGCTGTTTGACCACCTCATCTACCAGCGTAGAGAAAGCATTGAAATCCATATAAATATCATCACCGATATGCTGCCAGAGCTGCAAGGCGGCATCGTACAACGCTTTGGGTTTTTGCCAGGTGGCTGGTTCGAGGAGTTTGGAAATTTGCTTTTTATTCAAGCCCCAATCTTCTTTTTCCGCTCGTTTGTTAATCTCTTCTGCGTGACTTTCCAATCCTGCATACACCAGGTCTCCATAGGTTTCGTACAAAGCCTGCATTGGTATTTGCAATGACTTATCGTAACGCAAGGTTTCGATGGCTTCGGGTGTAAACTGCACTTTGAGACGGCGCGGACGTTCGATGTTCACTTTGTAATAGCCAAAGTCTTCGTTGCGGAACTGTTTTACCTTCAGCAGACTATCTTCCGGAGCGCTATCCCAATTTTCGAGATAAGCACGGGTAATGAGTTCGATGTGTTCGGGAGCAAACTCGCAGTTTTTGTTGCCTAAGTTTTTGCGCAGTTTACGATACAGGTTGCCTGCATCAATCAGCTGCACTTTTCCTTTGCGATGATCGGGTTTGTTGTTGTTGAGCAACCAGATATAGGTGGTAATGCCCGTGTTGTAAAACATATTGTTGGGCAGCTGGATGATGGCCTCGAGCCAGTCGTTTTCGATGATATACCTACGGATGTTCGACTCGCCCGAACCCGCATCACCGGTAAACAAAGACGAGCCGTTGTGCACCGAAGCGATACGGGAACCGGATAATCTTTCGTTAACCGGCTTCATCTTGCTCACCATCTCCATCAGGAAGAGCAATTGTCCGTCGGACGAACGTGGCGTAGCATCCACCGTCTCTACGTTGCCCCAATAATCCTTCAGCCGTACACGGAAACGAGGGTCGATTACTTCCTTACCGTCCTTAATATACTTCTGCTCGGTAGCCCAGGATTTTCCGTACGGCGGATTGGAGAGCATAAAGTGGAAGCTCAGCCCCGAAAACTCATCGGTTGACAGCGTAGACCCTACACGAATATGACCCGGGTTCTTACCCTTAATCATCATATCCGATTTACAGATGGCGTAGGTTTCATCGTTGATTTCCTTACCGTAGAGATACACATCGCCCTTATAGCCGTAACCTTCCTCTTCTTCCACCAGGAGGTTTTCGCTTTCGGTAAGCATTCCTCCTGTACCGCAGGCAGGATCATAGATGGTAATGGCCGGAGGCAATTGGTCTTTGATGGGTTCAAAAATCAATTTGGTCATCAATCGGATGACCTCACGAGGTGTAAAGTGTTCTCCCGCTTCTTCATTGTTTTCTTCGTTGAATTTTCGGATAAGCTCTTCGAACACATAGCCCATTCCCAGATTACTTAAGGCCGGCAGGGTTCTGCCTTCAGGGTCTTTCTTCTCCTTAGGAGTAAGGTTGATATAAGGCGAAGTAAACTTTTCCAGCACGTCCAGCAGCACATCCTTAGCCGCCATATGGCGGATTTGCTCCCGCAGCTTGAACTTGCCGATGATTTCTTTGACGTTATCCGAAAACCCGTCGAGGTATTCCTCAAAGTTGGCCACCAGTTTTTGTTGCGAGTTGGTAGCCGTGCCCTTTAGCTTTTCCATCGTCCAGGGGGAGGTGTTGTAAAACACATAGCCCGAAGCTTTTTGCAGTCCGCGTGGGTCAAGTACCGCCTGACCCAGTGTTTCCTTTTGGAATTGGACCTCCTCCATGACGCGGTCTTTTGTTTCTTCCAGTAGGGAGTCGATCCGTCGGAGTACGACAAATGGCAGGATCACATCGCGATACTTACCGCGGACGTACACATCGCGGAGGCAGTCGTCGGCAATGCTCCAGATAAAGTTGACGAGTTTATTGTGAGTTTGATGATTCATAAAGAACAAATTTGAAAGTTAACAGTTTTGAAATACCATTGAGGAATTCAAAGGCCCAGCATCCTTTTGATATAAAGCAACTATAGTCCAACATATGGTTAGTTTAAGATAGCGGTTGCGTTCGCATACATGACCAAGATATAGGATTCTATTGAAGCAAGCAAACTTGCCCAAACAGCATAACACTTAAGATGGAACTTATCAAAG
>Ga0207864_1003853_pt1 | contig 12094 bp, 5 predicted proteins | sample HigsolmetaAR202D_FD_184834 | JGI IMG/M metagenome (GOLD analysis project Ga0207864, IMG submission 184834) | Ionic liquid and high solid enriched microbial communities from the Joint BioEnergy Institute, USA - AR20-2-D (SPAdes) (version 2) ...
CCACCCGGCCGCCCGCCCGGCCGGAGCGGGTGTGGGCGACGGCGTTGGCGAAGGCTTCGCTGGCGCACAGTTCGACGGCGTCGACCAGGTCGGCGCCCAGGCCGGGCAGGGCGGCGAGGTCGGCGCGGACCTCGGCGCGCACGCGGGCGGCGTGCGCGAGGTCGCCGGGGTAGATCCGGCACGGCCATGCCCCCGTCACGGGAGGCGGGAACGGCGGGGTGTGCGGCATCATGGACATGTCGGCAACTCCTTGCTTGAGAGGGTGGGTTGCTGGCCGTGCTCCGGGGGTGTTGGCTCACCCGCCGGAGCTTTGCCGTGTGCGGGTGCGGGGGTCAGCGTGCGGGTTCGCGGTCGCGGCCGGCGGCCGGGACGGGTGCGGGGGCGGTCCCGGCGGTGAGGGCGCGGCGCGGCCGGTCCTCGCCCGCGCTGGCGGCGGCGTCGGCCAGCAGCGCCAGGGAGGCGTCGGCGGACAGGGCCGCGCCCTGGAGGGTGGCGAACAGGTCGGCGTAGCCCTTGACGTGGACGGCGTCGGTGACCAGGTGGCCGCTGCCGCGCGGGTGCGGCAGGTAGGCCAGCGCGTGGCGGGGCGAGTACGACAGCGTCCAGAACGCACCGCGCAGCCCCGGGTGCTGGCGGGTGCCGCTGGGGATGACGTGCACGGTGACGTGGCGGGCTTGGGCCAGGTCGTGCAGGTGGGCCAGTTGCGCGCGCATCACCTCGGGCGTGCCGACCACGCGGTGCAGCGCGGTCTCGTCCACCACCAGGCAGTGGTACGGCGGGCCGGAGCAGGTCGCCATCAGGCGGCGCGAGTGCGGCCGGTCGGCGACCACGTAGTGCGGTTCCAGGGGGCGTTCGGCGGCGTCCAGGGCGCGGGTGTAGTCGGCGGTCTGGAAGTGCTCGGGGACGACGAGCGGCGCGTAGGCGCGGATCTGGAACGCCTCGGGCCACAGCCCGTCGATGTCTGATCCGCTGCTCAGTCGGTCGCTGATGTGGGCGTGCGCCCAGGCGTCCAGCAGCACTCCCTGAGCTTCGAACTCCCGGTCCAGGATCTCCACGATCCGCCGCCCCGGGTCCATGCGCCCGGCCTCCACCTCCTCCAGCACGTAGACACTGCTGACCGCGGTCTCGGCGAGGTCGTCGAGCAGTCGTCCGGTCCTCTCCCGGGCGGCACGCAGACGGGCGCCGAAGCGCAGCCAGGGGGAATCCCGCTTCTCTTCAGTCGCGCCCGTGTCGCGTTGGCTGGCGTATGCCATCCGACCTCCTCATTGGATTGGTGGTGTACGGGTGTCGCTCCTGGCGGCAGAAGCGAACCGCTCTCTGCCGGATCCAGAAGCCAAGCAAGCATGTTTGTATACACAAATTAGAGCACAGGGGCCACCGAGACGCAATGATCTTGTATACAAACATCCTTGCTTGTAGGGTGAAGGTATGAACGACGAGACGACAGACGCCCGCCCACTCCAGGTCCGCATCGCTGACGACCTGCGCGGCCAGATCAAGCGGGGCGACCTGGCGCCGGGGGACAAGCTGCCCACACTCCAGACTCTCGCCGACCGGTACGGCGTGAGCATGATCGTGGCTCGTCGCGCCGTCGAACTACTACGCCAGGAAGGTCTGCTGACCAGCCGCAAAGGCAGCGGCAACTACGTGAGGGAGCGCAAACAGGTGAAACGCTACGGCATCCACCGGTACAGCAGGTCAGTTTGGGCCGGTTCCACGCCGCAGGCCATCCTCCGCGCCGAGGGGGCCGAGCAGGGCAAGACCGTAGGCCAGAAGGCGGAGACCACCCAGGTTCCCGCTCCGGCGTTCGTCGCCGAACGGCTGCCCGATGTGAGCGAGGGCGAACTGGTCTATGTGCGCAGACGGGTGACGACCCTTGACGGCGTGATCAACCAGTCGGCCGACAGCTACTTCAGCCTCGCCACCGGGGAACGCTCTCCTGCTGTGATCACTGGAGAAGGCCCTGGCGGACACATCGCACGCATCAACGCGATCAGCCCGGTCCTGGAGATCCAGGAGGAGATCGCCACGCGGATGCCCACCGGCCCCGAGGCGGCCAGACTCCAGATCCCGCCGGGAACGCCGATCTTCGAGGTGATCCGCACCTACCACACCGAACAGGGACCGCTGGACGTCACCCAGTTCCTGATCAGAGGCGACATGGCCGTGTTCGACTACAAGTTCCCGGTACCCGACTAGAACCACTGAAGAGGAGCGAACCCGGCACGGCCGATGTGTTCCCACCGGCCAGTCGGCACGCAAGCAGTTGCAGCGGAACCCACGGAGAGCGCGCCGAGGCCGCCGTTCGGGCCGTCGGGACGGCGATTCGCGAACCAAGCACCGGGACCTCGGCGCGCTGGTGTTCCCTGCCGACGAATGGCAGGCATTCCTCAACGCGGTGAAAAGACGCGGCCTCTGACACCCCCACCACGCGGCAGGCTGGGGTGGTCGCGCCGCGGTGTTCTGCCACCCGCGCCTTCTAACCCCTCCCCAGCCCGAGGAAAGGACAAGGTTGCCGGGCCTCCCGGCCGAAGCAAGCCTGTCGGTCAACCGGGGACAACTGCCACACACCCGGTCTGCTCCGGCCAGGAGGCCCGGCAACCTTGAGGTGGGCACAGGGCTAGTGAGGGATTGTCCCCTTCCCCACCGCTCTAGGCCACACTTTTTACACTCAGGGTCATCTTCCCCATGCTCCGGGTACAAGTCCGAGTGGAGGACACCGACTCGCGGTCGCTGATACCCATCACACGCGGCCACCGGAGACGGAAGGACTGACGTGCACCCCACTCCCAAGGCCAGTTGGTTCAAGTCCAGCCACAGTGCCGCACACGGAGACTGTGTCGAGGTAACCCACTTCCCGGCTTCGTTCCGGAAGTCCAGTTACAGCGCGACTGAAAGTCACTGCGTCGAGGTCGCGCACATCCCCACCCCGTTCCGCAAGTCTTCTCACAGTGGGACGTCTTCGAACTGCGTCGAGGTAGCCCATATTCCTGCCGCGTTCCGCAAGTCCTCACACAGCGCTGATCAGACCGCCTGCGTCGAGGTCGCCGACTGGGCGACCGGTGCGGCGATCCGTGACACCAAGCACCGGGACCTCGGCGCGCTGGTGTTCCCCGCCGACGAGTGGCAGGCGTTCCTCAACGCGGTGAAAAGACGCGACCTCTGACACCCCCACCACGTGGCAGGCTGGGGTGGTCGCGCCGCGGTGTTCTGCCACCCGCGCCTTCCAACCCCTCCCCGACCCGAGGAAAGGACAAGGTTGCCGGGCCTCCCGGCTGAAGCAGACCGGGTGTGTGGCAGCTGTCCCCGGTCGGCCGACAGGCTTGCTTCGGCCGGGAGGCCCGGCAACCTTGAGGTGGGCACAGGGCCGGTGAGGGATTAGCCCCTCCCCCACCACTGGGGGACGCGGTCTTTTCCCTGAGCTCAGGCCCGTGCGCCGAGGATGACCCCAGGGACAAGATCACTGCGGTTTTCAGGCCGGATCGTGGCGCGGACCGTGGCCAGGGGGCGGGGCGAGGGTGGACGTGAAGTTCTCGCCGTCGATCAGCGGGGTGTCGAGGGAGACCCCGGCGTCGGCCATCCGGTCGTAGACCTCCAGGATCAGGTCCTTGGTGCGGTAGGTGCCGTACTTCTCTTCGTCCTTGCGCTTGACGATGGGGAACGTCTCCATGATGTAGTCCACGTCGTCGCGCTTGATTCCGTAGATGTGGAAGAAGAGCGCGTCCAACTCAGCGCGGATGATCGCACGTCGTTCCTCGTCCCAGCGGAAGGGAGGGCCGTCGTCGCCCAGATCTCGAGCGAAGGGGGTCATGTCGTGGGCAGTGTAGGTGAGTTCAAGAACACGGGGCGTGATGAATTTCTCAAATTTCAACAGCTGGTCGGGAGACGCGACCGCGAGCTGAAAGATCGTAAAAAACTTGAGGTGAGTACCCCCAATTTTTTGACGAACCACAAAGTCCAAAACAAAAGAAGAAAGACAAGAAATAAGCCCAGAAACTCCCCCTCTCCGAGGCAACATGAGCAAAGTTCCATCAGGCGCAGCCACTCTCGGAAAGACACTGTTGATCATAGTTCGCTCATCCGTCGAGCGACAGATATCACGCCATCCTAGCAGCCACTGCCCCTGCCATCCTTTCTGAGAAATTCTCGACTCCACCCCTGCATAATAAATTTCCTTCCCCTTACCGTCTTTCTTCCCGGTTGGAATATCGAACTCGGGAACCCAGTACCTGGGCATCACCACGAAGCTCGGATCGTCGTGCTGTTCCGGGGTCAGCCTGGGCAGCGTGCCCATGTTGGCCTGGGCCTCGGTCTGCCCTTCGTAGGTGCCCAGCCGGTGGTCGAAGTGGTGCAGCATCTTCGCCTCGTACAGCGGCAGCATGCGCTTGCCGTCGCGCTCGTAGACGTTGCCGCGCAGCTCCCAGCCTTCGGCCTCCAACTGTTCAGCGGTCCGGAACAGGTGCGAGTCGTTGGCCATGTCGAACATACGCATGAACGAGATCCCCCAGGGGTTGCCGTCGGGGTCGTTCTCCCGGACCAGTACGGGAACCCGCTTGTAGATCCCGGTGGTGATCTCGGCGTCGCGGCGGGAGCGGAACACCGGGAGGGTGCCGGTGTTCGGGTTGACCAGCAGGATCTCCTCGGGCGGCATGGCGAAGCGGCGCTTGGGCAGGTCCTCCATGTAGCGGGTGCTGAAGGCGAACTCGGCTCTGTCCGCCCTGCGTCCCGGACCGGCGGCGGTGAGCAGGCAGAACCGCACGCGGTGGTCCACATCCCTGCTGAGTAGGAACGCCTCGTTCTCGAAGTCGAGGAAAGATGAGAGCCGTCCGGTGCTCACCAGATCAGAGAAGAACGGCGCAGTTGTGGCGTCGGTGGCGATTCCAGTCGGCAGCACCAGCCCGAAGAACCCCCGACCGGAGATGTTCCTGGAGGCGGTCTCCGCGAAGAGGGCATAGGTGTTGATGTCCCCTCGTCCCGTCAGCGGGTAGCGGGCGCTGAGTCGCAGGAAGTGGCTCTCCCCCTCGGCTTTGCGCTTGGCCTCCTCGAACTCCCGGTACAACTCGGCCCGGTCGGGGTCGTTCTTGAGTTCCTCGATGAGTCTCTTGCGCGCCGCGGCGTTCTTCGCCGTGGCGATTTCCGTGTCCCGCTGGGCGAAGAACTCCTGTTCCTGGAGTTTGATGCGCTCCCAGGGCGGGTTTCCCAAGACGCAGTCGAAACCGCCTTTCCAGCCGGTGGTGTCGTCCACTCCCCTGCCGTCGTCGGGGACTGTGAACACGTCCGGGAACTCCAGGTGCCAGTGGAAGAACCGGTACTGCTCGCGCAGTCGGCCGATCTCCTCCAGGGTCGCCCCCGGGGCTCCGGCCTCCCCCGCCTGGGCGAGGCGCAGGAACAGCTCGTGGGTCACCGGACGGGGGGCCTCCTGGGTCTTGTGCCACACGAACGCCGCGCACCAGGCGTCCGCCAGCAACCGGTTGCGGACGTAGTCCTTCGACTGCTGCCACCCCTGGTAGGCGGCTTCCTGGGCGCGGACCTGGCTCAGCGTGTCCGCCTCGGCGTGGACGATCCGGCGGAGGCCCCGTGCCAGGGCGGTGTTGTCGACGGAGACGGTGTCGAAGTCGATGTCGAACAGGCTGCCCTGGCCGCTGCGCTCCTCGCGGTTGGTCTTGGCCAGGAAGCGGGCGTACTTGGGGTCGTCGCCGGTGATCGCCTTGAACGCCTCGTCCGGGATGCCCTTGCGCAGCAGTGCCGGTGTCGCCCCGATGAGCGCGTTGCCGTGTTTGACGTGCGCGTCGAGGAAGCCGAGCGGCCTGCCCGGTTCCAGCGCCTCCAGCCACAGGGACACCTTCGCCAGTTCGACCGCCATCGGGTTGAGGTCGACCCCGTAGATGCACCGGGCGACGACCTCGTGCAGGGCGCGGCGGACCGCCGGGAGGGTCGGTTCCGGGTTGCGTTCGCGTACCGCGGCGACCTTCTTGGCGATGCGGCGGGCCGCCGCGACGAGGAAGTGCCCGGAGCCGCAGGCCGGGTCGCAGACCTTCAACTCCAGCAGTTCGGCGGCGATGCGGTCGGCCGGGTCGGGTTCTCCCGCAGCCGCGGCCTTGGCCTCGCCGCGTTTGACCGCCTCGTCGACGACCGGGTCGAGGGCGGAGTCGAGCAGGCACTCGATCAGCGAGGACGGCGTGTAGTACGAGCCGGTGGTCTTGCGGGTGTTGCCCGCCAGCTCGACGAGTTCGAAGACGCGCTCCGAGGCGCTGTACTTGGGGACCAGTTCCAGCAAGGACTCGTAGATCGACCCGAGTTCCTCGGCGTCGAGGTTGCGGTAGTCCACGGTGCGCCAGCGGCGCGACTTGGGGTCGCGGACCTGGGCGAGGTGGCGGACGGCCCCGAGCAGCGCCTCGTTGGACAGTTCCAGGCCGTCGAGCACCGTGTCGGCGTCGGTGTGGTCGAACAGGCCGCCGAGGGCGGGCAGCGCCAGTTCGGGGCGGCCGTTCTCGTCGCCGAGGGCGTCCAGGACGAGGCGCAGCGCCCGGTAGCGGTCGCCGTGCGCGGTGCCCCTGCGTCTGCGGGCGTGCCTGCGCAGCCGGGCGGAGGAGAAGTACTTCTCGTACCGCTTCCGGGCCTTCTCGTGCGCCTGCTTCACCTCGGCGGGGGCGTCGTCGGGGACCGGCGGGTGCAGGGCGTCGCGGTCCTCGGCGACGAACAGGAACAGCATCCGGTACACCAGGCGCAGCAGCGCGGTGTGAAACTCGCGGGCGTCCAGGTTCTCGCGCAGCGCGGTGTTGGCGGGGTGGCGCAGGAAGCCGGTGCCGAGCACGGTGACGGCCTCCTGCACGCCCCTGCGCAGCTGCTCCAGGGCGCGGGTGCCGGAGTCGATGGCGTGGGTGCGCCACTTCTCCAGCCAGCACGCGGAGGGGGCCTCGTCGTCGGCGGTCTCGAAGCGGGTGGCGTGCAGCAGCCGGTACAGCAGCACGAACTCGCTGAACAGTTCGCCGTCGAAGATCGCTTCCAGGTCGAACTCGACGTAGGCGGCGGTGGCCAGGGCGCTGGAGTCGCGCAGCAGCCGCAGCTGCCGTCCGTTGGTGAGCACGGCCCACAGGTGCGCGGAGGTGCGGTTGAGGCACTCCTGCACCAGCGACTGCGGGGGCACGGCGCCGGCGGCGGGGCGCCGGTCCAGGTCGGTGTGCCACGCGGTGACGTGGACGGGCACGTGCCGCCAGTGGTGGCTGACCGGGAAGGTCTTGGTGCCGTCGTCGGCGGGGATGCCGGGCGCGGCCACCGCGGCCAGGCGGCCGAAGCCGAGTTCGGCGAAGAGCGGTTCCACCCACTCCCTGACCGCCCGGCCCGTGGGGTCGGACGGCGGCTCGGCGGGCGGGGCGACCGGCAGGTGGGTGCGCAGGTCCTTCCAGAGGCTCTTGAGGTAGTCCCAGTGGCGTTCGGCCTCGTCGCGCACCGAGCGGGAGCCGACCACGCCGTAGTCGGCGGGCGCGCAGCCGGGCACGTCCCTGCCCTCGCTGATGCGGGCCAGCATGTCGGCGGGCAGCAGGCCGCCGACGGTGTGCACGGCGGTGAAGACCTGGTTTCGGGCGATCGCGGACATCAGGCGGCTCCGGCGGAGACGGCGGGGAGGTAGACGTAGACGCCGAGCACGTCGGCGGGTTTCTGCACGGTGACCTTGAGGCCGCGGATGATCTCGCCGGCGGCGCTGCGCACGCGGCGGTGCGACTCGGCGAGTTCGGCGGCCAGTCGCTCACCGTGGGCGTCGAGGTGGCCGGTGGTGGCGGCCAGTCCGGTCAGGGTTCGGGTCATGGTGCGTTCGGCGAAGAGCGGGTCGGTGTTCTCGGTGGCCTCGGCGTCCAGCAGGGCCGTGGCCTGCCCGTGGTCGAGCCATTCGGGGTTGGCGGGGGTGCCGGTGAACGCGAGCAGGCGGGCGTCCTCGGCGACGAGCTGGCGGGTGCCGCTGCGCGAGGGCAGGGTCAGGTGGAAGCGGTAGCGGACCAGCAGCAGCGTGGTGACGCGGGTGACCGCGTCGGTGCGGACCACTCCGCAGCGGCGGGCCGGGCGGGGGCCGGTGGCGGCGGCGTCCAGGGCGGTGTCGAGGACGTAGGAGGCCAGGGCGCTCACCGCCGGGTCGGTGCGGACCAGGGCGGCCTCGCCCCGGGCCACGGCGGCGGTGTCGCGGAACGGCACCGGGCGGCCCGACTCGACGGCTTCGGCGCCGAGCAACGGGGCGAGGGCGTCGCGCAGTCCGGCCGGGGTGGCCGACACGTCGGCGGTGAACCCGTCGTCGGCGGGGCGCAGCAGGCCGCCGAGGGCGCGCAGCGACTCCTCCACGAAGGCGCGGACCTCGCCCGAGCCGCCGAGGGCGTCGCGGATCGCGGCGACCTCGCGGGCCACCTCCTCGGGGTGGATGGCGCGCTGCGCGAACCGGGTGCGGGAGGCCTTCTCGCGTTCGGCCGCGGACTGCCACTCGGCTTGCGCCCGGGCGGCCTTCGCGTCCAGCTCCTCGGCGCCGAACAGGGCCTCCTGTTCGCCGCGGCGGGACCGCAGCAGCAGCCACTCCACGATGGCGTCGGTGACCCCGGCCGACGTCTCGTCGGGCACGGAGACGCTGATGCCGAGGTCCTTGCGGATCTGGCGGTGCTTCTTGATGAGGACCTCCAGCACCTTGCCGTCGATGCCGTTGTCGCTGCCGTAGATGGTGACGACCTTCACCCGGTCGCGTTTTTGGCCGTAGCGGTCCACGCGGCCCTCGCGCTGGTCGTGGCGGGTGGGGTTCCACGCCAGGTCGTAGTGGACGACGGCGTCGAAGTAGTGCTGGAGGTTGACGCCCTCCGACAGGCAGTCGGTGGCCACGAGGACGCGGCGTGCGCCGGTGCCGGTCCCGGCCTCCTTGGCGGCCTCCTCCGCGAGTTCCTCGATGCGCTGCACGCGCTGCTGCGGGGACAGGGTGCCGGTGACGGAGCGGACCACGGTCTTCCAGCCGGGGCGGTCGCCTCTGGCGCGGCCGTTGAGCCTGCCGTCGAGGTGTTCGGCGACGTACTCGGCGGTGTCGATGTAGCGGCAGAAGACGATGGGGTTGTAGCCCTCGGCGAGCAGGTCCTTGAGCTGTGTGACGAGGACCTTGAGTTTGGTGTCCCGTTCCGGCCCTTCCAGGGCGGCGGCGCGTTCGGCGAGTTCGCGCAGGCGCGGGTCGCCCTTGGCGGCGGTCTGCTCGGTTTCGCCTTCGGTGTCGGCGCCGGGTGCGGCGTCCAGGCCCTCCAGGGTGTCGGCGTCGGCGGAGTCGCGGATGACGGGGGCGCCCAGTTCGTCGGCTTCCCGGTCCGTCTTCGCAGCCGCGGCGGCCGAGCGGGTGGTGAGTGTCTTGGCGGCGGCGCGCGGCGAGGACACCAGGGAGCGCAGCAGCGCGATCGCCGACCACCAGGCGATGCGGGCCTCACGGCGGCCCTGTTCGCCCGCCCGCTCCACGCGTTCGCCCGCGTAGGCGAGGGCGTCCTCCAGCAGCGCCCGGTACTGCGGGGACAGGGTGTAGGTCTCGTCCTTGAACAGGCGGTCGGCGGGGAAGGCGGTGCGTTCGGTGAGCGTGTCGTCGGCCAGGCCGTCCTCCGTGCCCAGGTAGGTGCGCACGTCGGCGCGTTTGCGCTGCACGAAGTGGCGGGCCAGCAGTCTGCGGCCCGCGTCGGTGTCCAGGTCGGCGTCGGCGAGTGCGGGGTTGAGCAGGCCCAGCAGGTTGCGGAACGCCGACTCCTTGCCGCTGTGCGGGGTGGCGGTCACCAGGATCAGGTGGCGTTCGGGGTCGGCGGCGACGCGTTGGAGGAGTTCGTAGCGCAACTGGTTCTGCCGGGAGCCGGTGTCGTCAGCGGCCACGCAGGTGTGCGCCTCGTCCACGATGACCAGGTCGGGGCAGTGGCGGACGAAGTCGTCGCGGTGGCGGGTGGACTTGATGAAGTCGGTGGAGACGATGACGTGCTTGTGCCGGTCGAACAGGGACTGGCCGAGGTCGAGGTCGCGTTCCAGGCGGGAGACGGTGGAGGCGAGCACCAGTTCGGCGTCGATGCCGAACTTGGTGCGCAGCTCGTCCTGCCACTGCTCGGCCAGCGCCGGGGAGCACAGGACGGCCAGGCCGCTCGCGTCGCCCTGCTCCAGCAGTTCGGCGGCGATCAGGGCGGCCTCGACGGTCTTGCCGATGCCGACGTCGTCGCTGATGAGCAGGCGCACGGTCGACTGGCGCAGCGCCATGAGCAGCGGGACGAGCTGGTAGGCGCGGGGTTGCACGGCGATCCCGGCGAGGGAGCGGAACGGGCCGGCACCGGAGCGGAAGCCGATACGCAGCGCCGAACGCAGCAGTCCGGCGGCGCGGGCGTCGCCCAGGTCGGCGGGGGTGGGCGGGGCGAAGCTGGCGGGCTCCACCTTCTCGAAGGCGGGGAACAGCGCGGCGACGTCGTCGTCACCGCCGCCGAGGGGGCGCAGCACCAGCATGTCGGGTTCGCTCTCGGGGAGCACCACCCATTCCCGGCCGCGGGCGGCGACCAGGGTGCCGGGGGCGTACGTGGTGGTCATCGGGTGTCCTCGTGACGGGGTCGGTGGTCGGAAAAGGAGGGCGGGCCGGGGGCTGCGGGGTCACCGGCTGCGTCCCGGGCCGAAGTAGGACGGCATGGTCGCGACGACGGCCGCCCAGTCGGCGTCGTGCGGGAAGCGCACCACGTCCCATCCGGCGTCGATCAGGCGCTGCTCGGCCTGGGCGTCGCGTTCGGCGACGCGGGCGTCGTCGTGCACGGGGCCGTCCACGAACACCGCGACCGGTGCGCCCGGCAGCCGGTACACGAAGTCGGGGCGGGCGTTCGCCTCGGGCACGTACACCTGGGCGTCGTCGGGCAGGCGGTGGCCGCGCTCCTTCAGCCAGGCCAAGAACCGCTGCTCCAGGGCGGTCTGGGAGCGCTCGGCCAGGACGCGCATCTGCTCGGTGCGGGTCACGCCCACGCCGGTGGGCAGGGTCTCGGCCGCGGCCAGGCGCACCAGCAGGCCGCGCACGGCGTGCCGGTCGATCAGCCCGTGGTGGCGCTGGTTGTTGTAGGTGAGCAGGCACGAGTAGCAGCCGCGGGAGCAGTGCTGTCCGCCCAGGTCGGCGCCGTCGGGGCCGAAGTGGCAGATCTCCAGTGCGGTGCGCGCGGCCTTCGCCAGGTTGTCGGGCCGGGCCAGCAGTTGCCGCAGCACCCCGGCGCCGCCCTCGGCGGCCTCGGTGAACAGCATCCGGTCCCGGCTGTCGCCCTCCGGGGGCAGCAGCTCGCTGGTGAGCTCGTCGTCCTCCAGTTGGAAGGCCGCCTCGACGCCGCGTTCCAGGGCGTACATCAGGGACACGGCCGCGGACTCCGTCAGCGCCTCGGCCAGGTGCAGCACCAGGATGTTGCGGCGGTCCTCCACGTAGGGGATGACGCGCTTCTTGCGGCCGCGCGGCTCCTCGCCGTCCTCCACCAGCGGCAGCTCCTCGCCGTCGCCGACGGCCTTCTCGGCGTCCCGCTCGTTGAGCCACCGGCCGGTGGCCGGGTCCAGCCAGAAGCCGTCGGGCTCGTTCCTCCTGGCGCGCAGGCGGCCCAGGTTGGTGATGCGCACCGTCGCGGAGTCGCCGTAGTGCAGGGTCGCGATCCTGCCGGCGTCGTCGGCGACGTGGGCGTCCTGGCGGCCCAGCCGGTCGCCGTGGTCCTGGAACCGGTAGGAGGTGACCAGGCGGAACCCGGCGCGGCGGCGCTCCTCCTCGTCGGAGGAGATCTTCTCGCGGCGCCGCGTGTAGACGGTGTGCAGGTGCAGCAGGCCGTGGGTGGCCGCGCCCAGCGGGTGCCCGCACAGTTCGCAGCGGTCGGCGCGGCCGTCCGGGTCGTGGTGGTAGCCGCACTGCTCGCAGCGCCTGGCCTGGGAGGTGACCAGCTCGCCGGTGCTGTCCGGCGGCAGTTGGATGCGGGTGACCTGGTAGCGGGCGCCCTCGTGGTAGATGAGGGCGCCGGGGCCGAACTCGCGGATCGCCACGAAGCGGGGCCGTTGCAGGAAGTCGCCCTCCTCGGTGCGGCGGCCGGAGGCGGGGATGTAGGCGGCCAGCGGCAGG
>Ga0207864_1003861_pt1 | contig 12067 bp, 8 predicted proteins | sample HigsolmetaAR202D_FD_184834 | JGI IMG/M metagenome (GOLD analysis project Ga0207864, IMG submission 184834) | Ionic liquid and high solid enriched microbial communities from the Joint BioEnergy Institute, USA - AR20-2-D (SPAdes) (version 2) ...
CGCCAGTTGGGAGGCGCGCGGCGTGGCGGGCGGCCCGCGGGACCTGCCGCTCTTCGCCATCGCCAGCGGCACGGTGGAGGCGGCGATGGCGGACCAATCCCCGCTGCTTCCGGAGCCCACCGCCGCCCTGCCCGCCCAGTCCGAAGGGGAGGCGGTGGTGGATGACTACCTGGCCACCGGGCTGAGCTTGCGGCAGCACCCGCTGGCGCTGCTGCGGCCACGGCTCGACCAGCTGGGCTGTGCCGATACGCAGCGGCTGAACACGGCGCGTCCGGGATCGTGGCTCTGCCTGGCCGGGCTGGTGTTGATCCGCCAGCGTCCGGGCACGGCGAAGGGCATCGTCTTCCTCACCGTCGAGGACGAACACGGGGCCGGCAATCTCGTCGTCTACCCGGACGTGGCGGCGCGGGACCGGGCGGCGCTGGTCTCGGGCCGCCTGCTGCTGGCGGAGGGCCGGGTGGAGCGGGAGGCGGAGCGCGCCGAGGTCCCCATCATCCACCTCATCGTCCGCCGGCTGACCGACCGCTCCGACCTGCTGGATGGCCTCCTGCAGGAGGGCGGCACGCCGGATGGGGAGAGCCAGGCCGAGAATGGCGACCTCGGCGATGCTGCCAGGACCGAACGCCGCCCGGGACAGGCGGAGCCGGGCGTCCGGCCACCCAAGGCCAGGCTGCCGGCGAGCCGCGACTTCCGTTAGACCCTCGTCAGGATTGCCAGCTGTGATGCTGCGGATAATCGCTGCCGATCCGTTCCAGCGGCTCTGAGCCTCAGGGGATCCGCCGCTTCGTCGCCGCGACGGAGAGCGTGGCCGGGCCGAGGTCGAAGGTGGCCGTCGGCGAGATGTTGCGCGCCATCACCCGGACCGTGTTGTTGCTCCAGGCCGCGGCGTCGAGCTCGATGAAGCGGGTGGAGGAGGCGAGCGCCGCCTGTGCCAGGTCCCCCTGCCGGCAGCCCGGCACGGAGATGTCCTGCAGCTGGGTCGCGCCCGGGGCCAGGTTCGGCAGGTCCCAGGACATCTCCGCGGCGAACTCCCGCTGACCTACCGGCAGCGCCGGGGTGCCGCAGAGGGAGGCCGGCACGTCCTCCGGCAGCCCGAAGAGCCGCAGCGCCTCGAGCTCGATCTGCCCATCGAAGCCGACGATGCCGATCTGGGCATAGGCGACGCTGGGCCCGAGGCGCACCGTCATGCGACGGTTCAGGGAGGCGTCGGCCATCACCGCGCCGCCGGTCCAGGCCTTGGAGGGGCTGTTCCACTGCATGGTGGTGAGCGAGGCAAGGACGTCGCCGGCGATGTTCTCCCGCACGGTCATCGCCGCATCGAAGCAGCGGACGAAGAGGCGTCCGCCATCGGCGCCGCCCACCAGCCAGTGGGCGAGCGCGAACTCCTTCGCCACCGAGGTGTCGACCACGAAGGCGAAGCCCTTCTGCGCATCCAACAGCAGTCCCCGGCTGGTGGCGATGATCCCGTCCAAGCCGTTGAAGGAGAGCCCGGCCAGGGTGGTGGCGCTGGTGGTCGAGGTGGCGACCGCGGCCAGGCCCTCCACCCCGATCTCGGTGGCGCTGTGCCGGAAGGCGGCGGCGCGCACATTCGGCACCGCAGCCACCAGGCGCGGCAGCCGCGACATCGGCGCACGGTGGCGGTTGTAGACCGCATTGCCGCAGCGGGTGGCCGTGGCCGTGTACTCGATCCCGACCTGATAGGTGTTGGCCCAGGCGACCTCGTACTCGCAGTCCTGCGCCGCGCCGGTGTGCCGCGCCACGATCGGCGAGCAGGCCTCCATGCGCAGCGCCCGGCCGATGATCGCCGAGCCGTTGGTCTCGTTCAGGAAGGGGATGGCGACGTTGGGGTCGAGCTGGCGCAGCTCGAAGTTCGGCGCATCAAAGACGTGCCGGTTGTGGTTGTTGTAGGCGTCCGCCGATCCGCGGGAGAAGCGGATCCCGAAGCGGTCGAGCGCCGGATTGATGCCGGTCGCCACCGCGAAGTGTCCGCCGTAGTAGCGGACCGAGGTGTTCCAGGCGGTCGCGGTGGCGCAGTGGACGTCGAGGCCGATCTTGTTGTTCAGGAAGCGCCCGAGGAAGAGGGTGGTATCCTCGAAGCCGCGGCCATCGCCAAGGGTGCGCAAACCGATGGCGAAGCCCTCGACCAGGCGGACATCGAGCACGCTGGCATCGAGGTTGCGGGCCAGGATGCCGATGTCGGCTTCGCTCGACCAGTCGGATTGGGTTTTCCGCCGCACCTGCAGGTGCATGTAGAGCTTCTCCCCGTTCCGCACCGTGCCGCCGTCGCCGAGGGCCAGCACTGTGGCCGGCGCCGTGCCGGTGTACTGGATGATGCCGCGCATGATCAGGCCGCGCGCGCCGCCGCCGAGCACCACGCCGGCGGAGACGTTCCAGGTGCCGGGTGGGATCAGCACGAACTTGCCGTCGGCCGCGGCGCGGTCGAAGGCCGCCTGGATGGCCGCGCGATCGTCGGCCACGCCGTCCCCGAGCCCGCCGAAATCGGCGGGCAGCACCATCTCTCGGTCGCGGAGGTATTTTCCGAGCTCGGTCTTGGAGATGTTCTGGTTCAGCACCAGCAGGTCGTCGATGCGGGCGGGCATGGCGCCTCCGGATCAGAGCGCGGTGGCGGAGACGGGGCCGGCGAGCGCCGAGACGTTCCCCTCCGCCGAGACGACGCGGAGCCAGTACCAGCGGGTCTGCCCGGCACTGAGGCCGGTGCGGTCGAAGAACAGGCTGGTCGGCTCGGCCGCGAGCTTGCTGGCGGCGGCCAGGCTGTTCGAGGCGGCCTCGAAGATCTGCAGGCGGACCGCGTCGGCGGGGAAGCTGCCGGAGAGCCGGACGCCGCCGGCGATGCCGGTCGCCGTCGGCGCCGAGACGGTGGCCGGCACCAGGGCCTCGCGCCAGCCGGAGACGGCGCCGCTGCGGGCCACAGCGCGCACCCGGAAGGCGGTTGGCTCGGCGGTGGGGATCGAGGCCGCGGTCGCGCCCTGCCCGGCCCCGTAGCCCTGCCAGGCGGCGACCGAGGCCGGCATGAACTCGACCTCGTAGTTCGCCAGGTGGGCGCTGGCCACGGCCGCCCAGGACACCGCCAGGGCAGCGAAGCTGGTGCTGGAGGGCGTCTGCACGGCGATGCTCGCCGGCGTGGCGATGAGCCCCGGGTTCGGCAGGACCACCGAGGGGCTCTCGCCGGTGGCGCGCTCGTCGACCGCTGGGTTCCAGTCCCACACCGCCGGGTCCTCCTCGGCCAAGGTCAGGTTCACTCCGCCGTCCGGCGCCAGCGACCAGCCGGTGACCCGGGCCGGGAACGGCGCCAGGCGGTCGAGCGCGACCATCGCCCCTTCCCAGGGGCGCAGCCGCAGGGCGGCGAGGTTGGCCGGGAAGGCGACCTCGCGCTGGCGGCGGTTGCGCTCCAGCTCGGCCTTCATGATCCGCTGGACGGTGCTGACCGAGGTGGTGAGCGGGAACTCCATGTCGCGCCAGATCGCCTCGCCCCCGTCCTCGGCGACATAGTTCGAAGCCAGCAGCGGCGGGGCGTCGGTCGGCTGCCAGTTGGCGGCCGGCTCGACATAGACCGCGCGCACCCCGTTGAAGAGGTCGCGCCGCGGCCGGCTGCCCTGGATCGTCACGTCGCCGCGCAGGTCGTCGCTGGTCAGCGTCGCCGCCGGCAGCGCGGGGGCGCCGGCGTGGATGAAGAACCGCCCGCCCGAGACCACCAGGGCGCCGGCCATGGCCGCGACCAGCTTGCGGGTGATGGCGATCTTGCCCTCGCCGAGCGAGACGCGGCCGTTCACCGTATAGCGCTTCTCGTGGACCCCACGACGGGTGCCGACCAGCTCGTCGCAGATGTTGGCCGCGGCGATCAGGGCGGGGATGTCGATGTCGGCCCAGGAGGCCCGCCAGCCGCAGGGCGCGGTCAGGTACCAGGCGAGGCAGAGGGCCGGGTTGTCGGACCACCCCACCTGGCCGGTGCGGGGATCAAGGATGGTATCCGCCCCCTCGACGATGGCGGCGATGTTCGGCGGGCCGGCGGGGAAGGCCTCGGCGGTGAGCTTCAGCCGGACCGCGACGTAGGCTCGGCCCCGGCCGCGGTGCGCGGCGGTCCACTGGCCGCCGGTCTCGGCGATCAGGTTGGCATCGGCCGCCTGGTCGGGCGCGCCGAGGTGGCGGTCGATGCGCACCAGCCCGGCGAAGGAGGCATCGGTCTCGGACTTATCGCCGAGCCAGACCTCGCCGATGGACCGCACGCTGTGCCCGGCCAGCACCACCACGGCGTAGAAGTAGCCGTCCTCCCGCCCCTGGTCGTCGGGAGCCGAGTGCAGGAAGACGATCGGCCCCGAGACCTTGCAGCGGCCGAAGACGATCTGGTGCTCGGTGATGGGCTGGCGGACGGACTGGGTGCGGCCGGCGCCGGGGGCGCTGGCGTCGAAGCCGGTGGTGGCCGGGGTGGTGGGGACGCTCGGCTTCCTGGCCGGGAAGATGGCGCCGCCGACCGCGGTGACGACCAGGGCAGCGCCGGCGCCGACCAGGGCGCCGAGGACGCCGCCGCCGACCGCAGCCGAGGCGACGCCGGAGGCCACGACGGCGATCAGCGGGACGGCGGCGGGCATGAGGACACCTCACGGCATCGCGGCAGGACGGGGGCAGGTCACGGAAGCGGATCAGCCGCGCTGCCGCGAGGGCTCCGTCAGCCGATCCTCCAGGCGGTGGTGCAAGTGGTGAGCGGCTGACGCACGAGGCCGCGTGGACCGACGAAGGCGGCGCGGCCGCCGTCCACCACCACGCCGAGCCGCTGTGGGTCGCCGGCGAGCACCACGTCGCCGGGCCGGGCGAAGGCGGGTGGAAGGCGCGGGAAGCCGGCGCTGTCGGCCGTGGCCTCGAGGTCGGGCAGGATGCGGAGCCGCGGCCTGGTGCCGGTGACCGCCTCGATCGCGGCCAGGGCGAAGCGGCCGCAGTTCCAGGCGTGGTCGTCGAAGGGGCGGGCCTCGGCCGCCGCCAGCAGGGCTGCCAGCCGGCCAGGCCAGTCCGGGCGGCGGGGCATCATACCAATCGCCCTAACGGAGGCTGCTCAGGGCGGGAAGCGGATGGTCAGCGTAGTGAGCGTGCGCGCTCGGGACCGAAACGCTGGCAGGTTGGGGAGCAAACGCCACGCGTCCTGGCGCGGCTGCTGCGCGTCCGGGAGGGGCCGGCACCGGCCCCTCCCACACCCGTCACACCGCCCTGGCGCGGAGCTGACGTGCCGCGGCAACCAAGTTCGCCATGGCCGGCTTCACCTCCGCCCAGCCGCGCGTCTTGCAGCCGCAGTCGGGGTTCAGCCAGAGCCGGCGGCGCGGAATGCGCTCCGCCGCCCGGGCCGCCAGCCGCGCCATCTCCTCGGCCGATGGCACACGTGGCGAGTGGATGTCCCACACGCCCGGCCCGATCTCGTTTGGGTAGTCGAACACCGCGAAGGCATCGAGCAGTTCCATGTTGCTGCGCGCCGTCTCGATCGAGATCACGTCGGCGTCCATCGCCGCGATGCTCTCGATGATGTCGTTGAACTCGGAATAGCACATGTGGGTGTGGATCTGCGTCTCGTCCCGCACCGGGCTCGCCGAGAGGCGGAAGCAGGCGACCGCCCAGCGGAGATAGTCGTCACGGTCTGCCTTGCGCAGCGGCAGGCCTTCGCGGAACGCTGGCTCATCGATCTGCACGATCGGGATACCGGCGGCTTCCAGGTCCGCCACCTCGTCGCGGATGGCGAGCGCGATCTGGCGGCAGACCGTCTCGCGCGGGATGTCGGTGCGCACAAAGGACCATTGCAGCATGGTCACGGGCCCTGTCAGCATTCCCTTCATCGGCTTGTCGGTGAGGGACTGCGCGTAGGCCGACCAGCGCACCGTCATCGGCTTGGGTCGCGAGACATCAGCCCAGATGATGGGCGGAGCGACGCAGCGGCTGCCGTAGCTCTGCACCCAGCCATGCTTGGTGCAGGCATAGCCGGCAAGCTGCTCGCCGAAATACTTCACCATGTCGTTGCGCTCGAACTCGCCATGGACGAGCACGTCCACGCCGATCTCCTCCTGCCAGCGCACGGCCTCGGCGATCATGCGCTCCATCTCCGCGTCGTAGCTCGCCTTGTCCAGCTCGCCGCGGGCGAGGCGCGCGCGCAGGCTCCGCACCTCGGCGGTCTGCGGCCAGGAGCCGATCGAAGTGACAGGCAACTCCGGTAGGCCGAGCCGAGCCGCCTGCGCCGCCGCCCGCGTAGGATAGGAGCTCGTGCGCCGCTCCATCTCTGGCGTCACCGCGGCGAGCCGCGCGGCCAAGCCCGCGTCGTGCAGCCGCTCATCGGCGCGCGCCTCCGCGAGGGCTCGGTCGCTCTCCTCAAAGGCGGCGGCGACGGCCTTTTCGCCCTCGTCCACGGCGCGGGCGAGGACCGCGACCTCCTTCAGCTTTTCGTTGGCGAAGGCGAGACGGCGCTTCAGCGCGGGGTCGAGCGCGGTCTCCATCGCCAGGCTGTGCGGCACGTGCAGCAGCGAGCAGGAGGGCGCAACCATCAGCCGCTTGCCGAAGCCAGCCGCTTCCGCCGCGCGGAGCTGCGCGAGGGCGGCGCGCAGGTCGGTGCGCCAGACATTGCGCCCATCCACCACACCGAGCGAAAGCCAGCGGTCGCGCGGCAGCGCCTCCAGCACGGCCGGGAGCTGTCCCGGCGCTCGGACCAAGTCCACATGCAGGCCGGCGACTGGCAGAGAGGCGGCGAGTTGCAGATTATCGCGCAGTCCCTCGAAGTAGGTCGTCAGCAGCAGGTTCAGTCCTGGCGCAGCTTCAGCCAGGGCGCGGAAGGCGGTGCGGTAGGCGTCCTCGGCACCCGAGGGCAGGTCGGTGACCAGGCAGGGCTCGTCCACCTGCACCCAGACGGCGCCTGCCTCGGCCAGGAAGCGCAGCGCATCCGCATAGGCCGGCAGCATCGCCGGCAGCAGGTCGAGCGGTCGCGTGCCGTCCTCGGTTTTGGACAGAAGCAGCAGCGAGATGGGGCCGAGAAGCACCGGGCGTGTGCGCGTGCCGTGCTGCAACCCTTCGCGCAGGGCGCGGGTCCAGCGGTCGTCGAGCAGCCGCGGTCGCATCGCGGCCGAGAGGCGCGGGACCACGTAGTGATAGTTGGTGTCGAACCACTTGGTCATCTCGAGAGCCACGGCATCGCCTGGGATGCCGGCCGCGCGCTCCGCCGCGCGGCCGCGCGCGCCGCGGGCAAGAGCGAACATGGTGGCGAGCGATACCGGCCCCTCACCGGACCAGCCGTAGCCGGGCGGCACCAGGCCGAAGGCGCAGACCGTCTCCAGCACGTGGTCGTAGAGGGCGAAGTCGGCCGAAGGGACATGGCTGATCCCGCTGCCCTGCTGGACGGCGCGGGCGCCGGCCCGCAACGCGGCGGCAGTAGATTGCAACTCGGCCTCGCCGAGCTTGCCGGCCCAGAAGGCTTCAAGGGCGGTCTTGAGTTCGCGCTTCGGCCCGATACGCGGGTAGCCGAGATTGGCGGCGATCGTCATCGCAGTCGGTCTCCGTCGCCCGGTGCACCCAGCCCGGCCGTGAGGGTGGCGCGCCCCCGGATGGCCCGGGATGCACGGCGTGGGCAGGTCTCCTGGCTTGCGGGTGCCGGGCTTTCGCCCTTCGCCTCCGGCCCTGCCTTCCCGCTTGCGCAGTGGCGCCCCCGATTGGGGCACAGGCCGGCGGCTTCCCGCCAACAGTTGCTGGGGCAGCAGCCGACTTGGAGCGAAGCCCCGCACGGCCTTCCCTTTTCACCCGCTCGCGCGGGACCCACGTGGCATAAACATATCTTTATAAGGGGGTTTGCTCAAGCTCAGCCGCACCTTTGTGCCCGTTCGGGCCGCGACTTCCCCGCTACGGCGGCGAGTTCAGTCGACTCATCGACGCTCCGGCAGACCGCGTTGAGGAGCCGTAACGAACAATTGGGAGAGTCTGCTCCGGGTCGCAACCGGCCGATCCGGGCGACGCGTCACCGCGCCGGCAGCCGGACCTCGGCCTCCTGCAGCGCCGGGACGAACTCGAAGAAGCGGTCGCCCGGATACTCGGCCTGCTGGTCGGCATCGGTGTAGCGGCGCACCTCGGCGCGCTCGAGGTCGACGAGGCGGCTCTCGCAGGTGAGCGCGACGCGCGGCTCGGCCCCGTCCACCACCTCCATGGTGTCCATCAGCCCGGCCCAGAGCGGGAACGGGTCGGCGACGAAGGCGCCCTCGGCATCGAGCAGCGCGCCCCAGAGCCGGGCCGGGCGGAGGCGGAAGCCGCGCTCCGCGAGGGCGATATCCACCACCTCCTGCGGCACCGGCGAGAGCGCCAGGGTGAGGCGCACGGCGCGCAGCTCGACCGTCTCCTCGACCTCGGAGATGGCGCCGATCGCGCCCATCCCCTCGAAGACCATGCCGGCCCAGGAGAGCGGCCCGAGCCCGGTCCAGGCGCGGAAGGGGCCGGAGGCGAAGTCGAGCTCGACCAGCACGACGGGGGCGGCGGTCCGGGCGGTGGCGGCCGCGGCCGCCTGCGGGTGCAGCCGCGGCGTGGCGGTGATGCCGTCCATCTACAGGACTTCCTCGAGGCGGATCGTGATCGCGGTGAAGCGGCCGGGGCGGGTCGGATTGGCCGCCTCGTCGTCGGAGACGAGCCGCATCGGCACGGTGGGCTTGGTCAGCACCAGGGGCTCGGCGATCGACGCCGCGACGCGCAGCGGCGGGCCGATGGGGATGGTGGCGGTGCCGGTGCCGGACGCCACCACGTCCTCCGTGGCGATGTAGAGCCGGCCGTTCAGCCCAAGATAGTCGCCGGCGGCGAGGGCGAGCGCGTTCGGCCACCAGCCCTGGGTCTGGATGGCGAGCGCCCCGCGCGCGGCGCCGGCCGCGAGCGACGGATTGCCGGAGCCGACCACCAGGCCGGTGCCGTCGGTGAAGAGCGTGGCGTCGGAGAAGGAATACGGACCGGCGGGCACCTGGCCCTGGCTGCGGGGATCGCCGGTGCGGTACTCCCGCCGCCAGTCCCAGATCCGCACCGTGTTCAGCGAGCCGGCGAGCGCCGCCAACAGGCCCTCCAGCAGCCCGGCGCGGGCCGGGCTCAGCGGGTCGAAGCTCGCCTCCGCCACCCAGCGTGCGCCCTCGCGCCGCAGCACCTGGGTCGCGCGGGTGACCGGCGAGACGAAGCGGGTGGTGTTGTGCTGCAGGTAGAAGACCAGCCGCGAGGGGCGCAGCACCTCCGGCCAGGCGTACTCGACCATCGCCGCTACCCCCGCACCGTCTCGTAGGCCGCGCCGCCGCGGCGGATGGCGTCCAGCGTCATGGCCGAGGCCTGGCGGGCGATCTGCCCGGCCAGCAGCCGCAGCCGCGCCTCGACGCCGGCATCGGCCCCGCGGGCGTCGATCGCGATGGAGGTGTTGATGGTGGTGCCGCCCGGCGCCACGCCGTTCGGCAGCACCACGCCCGACTGGCGAGGGACGAACCACTCCGGCCCGCGCTCGCCGACGATGTAGGGCTGCCCGGCGGTGACCGGCCCGCCCTCGGCGCGGAACAGTCCGCCAAGCCAGGAACCGATGCCGCTGAACATGCTGTCGAAGGAGAAGCCGGAGAGCGCGGAGGACACGGCGTTACCGAGCGGCTCGGTGATGGTCTTGCGGGCGATGATCCGGGTGATGTCCTGCAGCAGGCCCTGCAGGACCTTGGACAGCTTCTCACCCTTGACCACCGCATCCTCGAAGGCGCTGCTGAAGCTGAGCCCGAGCTCGCGCACCGTCTCGGAGGTCCGCTCGGCGCCCTCCGCGACCCGCCGCTCGGCCCGCTCGAGGTCCTCCAGGGCCCGCTCCGCCTCGCGCTGGATGGTGGCGTCGGGAACCGGACGGCCGATGCGCTCGGACCGGACCACCAGGTCGGAGAGCCGCGCCATCCGGCGCTGGTAGCGCTCATAGGCGGTCTCATTGTCCTGGATCAGCCGCTCGCGCTCGCGCAGCACCTCGTTCACCTCGCGCTCGGCGTCGCGGTTGTCGCGCTGCGCGGCGGCGACGCGGCGGACGGTGCCTTCGAGGCGGCGCAGCGCCTCGTCGCGCTCGCGGGTGGCGAGTGTCTCCAGGCGCTGGCGCTCGGCGGCGTCGATGGCGCCCGCAGCCTCGGCCTCGCGCAGGCGGCGGACGCGCTCCTCGTATTCCCGGTTGATCCGGAAACGGTCGTCGAGGTCGCGGGTGAGCTCCTGCACCTCCTGCGCCGCCCGGCGCCGGCGGGCATCGGCCGCGGCCTGACCGGCGCGCTCCTGCTCCTCCAGGCGGCGGTTGAGCGACTCCCGCTCGGCGGCGTCGATCTCGGCGAGGATGCCGAAATAGCTGCGGCGGAGTTCCTCGAGGCGCTGGGAGCGATCGACGCCGGCCTGCTGCTCGGCAACGCCGACCAGGCCGGGGCGGAGGCTGCCGCGGCGGACCGGGGCGCGCAGGCTGGCGCGGCCGTCCTGCTCGCTCTCCAGCCGGCCGATCTGCGCCGACAGCGCCTCCGCCTGGCGGCGCAGGCCGGCGAGGCGCTCCTCCTCGCTGCGCAGGCCGGCGCCCTGGCGGACGCTGTCCACCGCGCGCGCCGCGGCCGAGAGGGCGCGGGCCAGCGCTATGGACAGGCCGATGGCGCGGTCGAGCTGGCCGAGGAAGCCCTCGGTCGCCGCCGTCAGCTGCCCGAAGGCGCGGCCGAGCGAAAGCGGCGCGCGGTCGAGCTCCGCGCCGAGCCGCTCGGTGGCGCGCAGCAGCGCCGGGAACACCCGCTCGGCGGTGAGCTTGCCCTCGGAGCCGAGTTTGCGCAGTTCGCCGATGGAGACGCCGAGCTCGCGCGCGAGACCCTCGGCCAGCAGCGGCATGGCCTCGAGGATCGAGCGCAGCTCGTCGCCCTGCAGCACGCCCGAGGCCAGCGCCTGGGCGAGCTGGAGGGTGGCGGAGGAGATCTCCTGGGTGGAGGCGCCGGAGACGATGGCCACCCGCTGCAGCCCGCCGACGAGGCGCACCACCTGGTCGGAGGTGGCGCCGATCTCGCGCGCGGCGATCGAGAAGCGCTGGAAGGCGTCGACGCTCTCGGAGACGGCGACGCCGGTGGAGAGGGCGTTGCGGTAGAGGGCCTCGTAGACCTGCCCGGCGCGCGCGACCGAGCCGGTGGCGTTCTGAAGCCGGGAGAGGCCCTGGGTCAGCGTGTCGCCGGCCTGGACCAGGGCGCGGGCGGCGACGGCCACGCCGGCGATCTGGCTGCCGCGGATGGCGAGGTCGAGCAGTTCGAGCGAGCGCGAGGCCCGCTCGGCGCCGCCCTTGATCTGGTCGAGGGAGCGCTGGCCGGTCTCGCCGACCTCGCGCAGCCCCGCCTTGACCCGGGCGGCGTCGTCCAGCGACAGGCGGACCGAGACGCGGCGGGTGGCGTCGGCCATGTCAGGTCGTCTCCCCCTCGCGGCGGGCGGCGCTGCCCTCGGCCATGCCGATGCGGATGGCAAGCAGCAGTTCGGCGGCGGCCCAGCCGGACGCGCCGAGGTCGCGCGCGGCGGCGAGCGCGCCGCCGATATCGAGGCTCAGCCCGCCCATCGTGGCCTCGGCGCAGGCCGTTCCTGCGGCCCATACGGCGGCGCCCTCGACGCTCGCGGGGGCGTGGGCGGCGTAGGGGCAAAGGGCGCCACAGTCGCGCCCAAGGGCCGCGCAACCGCGGCAGTATTCGGACCCGCGCCCGAAGTGCCAGGCGGCGCGGGCCCTTAGCCGTTTCCCTCGGCGGCCACCGCGGCGACCGGCGCGGTGGCGCGATCCCAGAAGGCGGCGGCGATGTCGTCGAGGTCCATCAGCCGCTCCACCGCCTCGGGCGAGAGCGGCAGCGGCTTGCCGGCGGCGTCGCCCACGCCCTCCCAGGCGGTGACGGCGTGGCGGGCCAGCGCCTTGACGAGGAAGGCGAAGGACAGGCCGCGCGCCATGTCGGGGTCGAGGTCCGGATCGGCGATGCGGATCGCGGCCAGCCGGCGCGAAGCGGCGGCCTGGGCTGCGGCCATCACGGCCGTGGTCACCGGCCGGATCTCGACGCGCACGCCGCGCGGCAGG
>Ga0207864_1003863_pt1 | contig 12066 bp, 10 predicted proteins | sample HigsolmetaAR202D_FD_184834 | JGI IMG/M metagenome (GOLD analysis project Ga0207864, IMG submission 184834) | Ionic liquid and high solid enriched microbial communities from the Joint BioEnergy Institute, USA - AR20-2-D (SPAdes) (version 2) ...
CGTGAGTTCGGTCAGGAACTGCTCGCGCAGCGCCTCCGCATAGCCCCAGACAGCCTTGGAGGCGAGCGCGAGCCCGGTCAGCGCGCGCGCTTCCTCCGGCCGTGCGCGGCGGATGCGGAGCCTGGTGGGCGCGTCGGCCATGCCGGTCACGCCTACTGCGCCCTCACGGCCAACCGCCGCTGCCGCAACGCGCCGGCGGCTCAGCCGCGCCAGTAGCGGCCGTAGTCCTGGACCAGCAGATAGAGCGGCGGCTCGTCCTCCTCGATCGCCGGGAAGCGGCCGACGGGGGTGTGGAAGCGGTTGTCGGCATGGTCGTCGTTCACCACCGAAACCTCGCCGAACAGCACGTCGCCTTCCGGCGCGGTCAGCGCGTGGTAGCAGCCGGGCACCAGGGTGATGCTCTCGCCGGGCTGCAGCATGATCCTGGTGCCGGCCGGAACGGTCCGGGTGACGCCGTCCATGCTGACGGTGACCGGCGTGTCGGCGAAGCTGCCGTCATCGGCGGAGTTGTGGACCTGCACCGAAAGCGGCGCCTCGCCGCGGTTGATGATGTCCTCCACCTTCACGTAGTGGTGGTGATGCGGGCAGGCCTGACCCTTGCGGATCATTGCGATCTTCTCGCAGTAGGTCTTGCCGCGGCCGGTGCGGGCATTGTCCGGGCTGCCGTTGCGGATCGTGAACAGCGCCAGTCCGCAGGTCGCGAAATCGCCCGTGCCGAAATCGGTGATGTCCCAGCCGAGCTGGTTGTCCACGATCTCGGACACTTCCGGTCCCTTGGTCTTCCAGTCGTCCGGCGTCCACGTCGCGAACGGCGGCAGATGGAATCGGTGCTCGCGCATGAAGTTCTCGGTCGTGCGCAGGATGGCGTTGATTTCGGACCGTCGCATGGCTCCTCCCCTGGCGCCGGACCGTCCGGCGCTCTTCGTTGCCGGCGCGCACGCTATCATGGGTCGGCGGGTTCGCGCACCCACCCTTGTCCGACCGCGGCGCCGCCGCCAGAGTCGGCGCCACGCGATGGCAACAGCGAGAGCATCACGATGTCCGAAACACCGCCCGCGGTCGATGCCGCGACCCTCCCGGTCCGGACCGGAACCGGCTACCCGCCGCCCCATGACGCGCCCTGCCGGACCCGCGCCCGGGCCGCACTGGGCGACCCGTTCGGCCTCAGCCAGTTCGGGGTCAACCTGCTGCGGCTGCCGCCAGGCGCCTGGTCGTCGCAGCGCCACTGGCACAGCCACGAGGACGAGTTCGTCTACGTACTGGAAGGCTATCCGGTGCTGATCACCGATCAGGGCGAGACGCCGCTGTCGCCGGGGATGTGCGCGGGCTTCCCCGCCGGAAAGGCCAACGGGCACCACATCGTCAACCGCAGCGACCGGGAGGTGATGCTGCTGGAAGTCGGCGGGCGCAGCAACGACGACGTCTGCTGCTATTCCGACATCGACCTGCGGGTCACCGCAAACGGGCCGTTCACCCGCGCCGACGGCTCGCCACTGTAGGCGCTATTCGGCGGCGAGGTCAGGCTCGCTGCCGATCGTGAACACCGGCGCCACCTTGCGCAGCTCGGAAAGCGGGATGTGGCAGGCGATCTGGTGCGCCGCGGCCGGGCTCACCACCGGCGGGCGCTCCTCGTCGCAGATCGCGCCGAGCCTGCGGGGGCAGCGGGTGGCGAAGGGGCAGCCCTTCGGCGGGTCGAGGGGGCTGGGCAGCGCGCCCTCGAGGATGATCCGCCGCTTGTCCACCGCGGTGTCGGCCACCGGCGCGGCGGCGAGCAGCGCCTCGGTATACGGATGGTAGGGCGGCTCGAAGATCTGCTGCGCGGTCCCCTGCTCCATGATCTGGCCCAGGTACATCACCACGACCCGGTCGGCGAGGTAGCGCACGATGCCGAGGTCGTGGCTGATGAAGATCAGCGTGGTGCGGTTGCGCCGCTGCAGGTCGAGCAGCAGGCCGGTGACGGCGGCGGCGACCGAGACGTCGAGCGCGGAGACCGGCTCGTCGGCCACCACCGTCTTCGGCTCGGCGGCGAAGGCGCGGGCGATGCCGATCCGCTGCTTCTGCCCGCCGGAGAGCTGGCGCGGGCGGCGGCGGGCGAAGTCGCGCGGCAGCTTCACCAGGTCCAGCAGGTCGAGCATCCGGCTGCGGATCTTCTGCGGGTCGCGCTCGATGTCGAACTTGCGGATGACGCGCGCGATCTGGGCGCCGACGGTCTGGCTGGGGTTGAGCGTGTCGAACGGGTTCTGGAAGATCATCTGCAGCGCGCCGATCTGGTCCGGCGAGCGGCTCTGCACGTCGGTTTGGGCGACGTCGTCGCCCATGAACACCAGCCGGCCGTCGGTGGCGGTCTCCAGCCCGGTCAACACCTTGGCGAAGGTGGACTTGCCGCAGCCGGATTCGCCGACGATCGCCACCGTCTCTCCCTCGTTGGCAGTGAAGCTCAGATTGTCGTTGGCCCTGACGGTGCGGACCGTCCCGCCGCCGACGATCGCGGCGAGCCCGCCGCGGACCGCCACCTCGTAGTGCTTGGTAAGGTCCTGCACCTCCAGCACCGGCGCACCGGGCTCGCTGGCGTCGAACGGCACCGCGCCGCGCGCGGCCTCGCCCCACGGGATTTCGTTCCAGCGCAGGCAGCGCGTCAGGTGGCCGGGCTCCTCCGCGGGCGCCATCGGGATCGGCCCGGCGTCGCAGCGGCCGGCCTGGAAGAAGTCGCAGCGCGGCCCGAAGGTGCAGCCGGGCGGGCGCTGGTGCGGCAGCGGCAGATTGCCCCGGATTGGCGTCAGCGGCCGGTCGAAGCGGTCGGCGCTGGGCAGCGCGATGCAGTTGAACAGCCCGCGGGTGTACGGGTGGCGGTTGCCGGCGAACACCTGGCCGATCGTCCCGGTCTCCACCGCCTGGCCCGAGTACATCACCACCAGCCGGTCGCAGGTCTCGCGGATCAGGCCGAGGTTGTGGGAGATGTAGAGCATGCCGGTGCCGAAGCGCTGGCTGATCTCCGCCACCAGCGCGACGATTCCCGCCTCGACGGTGACGTCGAGCGCGGTCGTCGGTTCGTCGAGGAGCAGCAGCGACGGGTTCGACAGCAGCGCCATCGCAATCACCACCCGCTGCTGCTGGCCGCCGGAGAGCTGGTGGGGATAGGACGCCATCACCCGCGCCGGGTCGGGCAGCCGCACCGCCTCCAGCATTCCGGCCGCGCGCTCCTGCGCCTCGCACCGGCCGATGCCCTCGTGACACATCGGCACTTCAACGAGTTGATCACCGATCTTCATCGACGGGTTGAGGGATGCCATCGGCTCCTGATAGACCATCGCGATCTCGGCGCCGCGCAGACGGCGCAGCTCCTCCTCCCTCATGGTGGTGAGCTCGCGGCCCTTGTAGCGGATTGAGCCGCCGACGATCCGGCCGCCGCGGCCGAGATAGCGCATCACCGCCATCGCCACCGTGGACTTGCCGCAGCCGGACTCGCCGACCAGGCCGACGGCCTCGCCGGCCCCGAGCGTGAGCGAGAAATCGATGACTGCCGGCACCTCCCCGGCCCGGGTGAAGTAGGAGACCGAAAGGCGGTCGATCTCGAGCAGCGGCGCGTTGGCGGGAACGGGAGCCATCGTCAGTCCCTCGTGGAGATTTCGCGCAGCCCGTCGGCCAGCAGGTTCAGGCCGAGCACCAGCGACGATATGGCGAGGCAGGGAAAGAGCGCGGTGTGGATGTGGCCAAGGGCACCGTTGTTGCGGGCGTCGTTGACCATCCCGCCCCAGTCCGGGTCGGGCGGCGGCAGGCCGAGCCCGAGGAAGCCGAGGACCCCGATGGTGATGGTGACGTAGCCGAGCCTGAGGCAGGCATCGACGATCAGCGGCCCGCGCGCATTGGGCAGCAGCTCGACCAGCATGATGTACCACGCGCTCTCGCCACGGATCTGGGCGGCGGCGATGTACTCGCGGTTGCGCAGGTCGAGGGTGAGGCCGCGCACGATGCGCATGATGCCGGGCGCGCTGGCGAAGGTGACCGCGAGGACGATGTTGAGCCCGGTCGCGCCGATCAAGCTGATGGTAATGACGTAAAGCACCAGAACAGGAAAGGCGAGGATGATGTTGCCGACAAACGACAAGACGGTATCGACCCAGCCGCGGTAGTACCCGGCGGCAAGCCCCAGCAGCACGCCGACGACATAGGCGCAGGCCGTGGCGAGCGGCGCATAGACCAGCACGGTTCGGGAGCCGTGGATGATCCGGGAGAGGATGTCGCGGCCGAGATGGTCGGTGCCAAGCAGGAACCGCTCCGGCAGCGCCCGCGCCAGCGGGAGTGCCAGCGCCGGCTCCTCGTCCTCTTCCTCCGCCGCGGGCGCGGCCTGCTGGCCATAGGCGCTGCCATAGGCCGCGAGCGGGTCCTCATCTTCGTCCTCGGCCGCCTCCGCCGCCGCGCGGGCGGCATCGACATCGAAGGCGAGCGTTCCCGACGTGATCCGGTCGTCGCCCGAGAAGGCCTCCGCCGACAGGGTCAGGGTGCCGTCGACCTCGTCCGGCACCGTGATGCGGAGGCCGGCAAGCTCGCGTCCGGGGACGATCCAGCTGTCATCGTCCTGGCGCTCTCCTGCCGACAGCATCCCTCCCTCCGGCACGCCCTCGACCCGCACCCGGAGCTGCGGATGCGCGCCGGGCGTGATCGGCGCGGACGCGAGCGGATCGAGGAAGCGGACGTTGACCGAGGCGTTGGGGTCATGGGGCGCGATCACGTCGGCGAAGATCGCGACCAGGACCCAGAACAGGATCAGCGCGAGGCCTATCATGCCGACCACGCTCTCGCGGATCAGGGCGATCCCCTCGACCAGCCGGCGCAGCCACGACCGGCGGTGCTGGTGTGCGACGCTCTCGACCTCCGCCGTCATCGGCCGAACCTGATCCGCGGGTTGAGAAAGCCGTAGCCGATGTCGGAGATGGTCTGGGTGGCCACGGCGACCAGCACCGCCACCATGGTGCAGGCCTGGATGACGTAGATGTCGTCGTTGCTGGCCGCCTCCAGCAGCAGGTAGCCGAAACCCTTGTAGGCAAAGGCCACCTCCACCACGATGACCCCCGACAGCAGCCAGTTGAACTGCAGCATGATCACCGTGAACGGCGGGATCAGCGCGTTGCGGAGCGCATGGCGCAGGATGACCCGTCGGTACGGCAGCCCCTTCAGGATGGCGGTGCGGATGTACTGGGTGCCCATCACCTCGGCCATCGAGGCGCGGGTCATCCGGGCGACGTAGCCGAAGTCGTAGAGAACCAGCACCGCCGCCGGCAGGATCAGCTCGCGCAGGCTGATCCCGTCGGCGACGTTGGTCGTTCCCGGCAGCAGGTTGTCCAGCGCGACCGCGAAGATGCCGATCAGGAACATCGCGCTGGCGAACTCGGGCACCGAAGTGGTCAGGATCGAGACGAAGGAGATCGCCCGGTCGCGGACCGAGCCCTCGCGCATGCCCGCCAGCACGCCGAGCAGCAGCGACAGCGGGATGATCACCGCCATCGCCACCGCGCCCAGCAGCGCCGTGTTGCCCAGCCGCGGCCACAGCACCTCGTTCACCGGGCGCTTGAACTGCACCGAAGTGCCGAAGTCGCCGGTGAGCGCGTTGCCGAGCCAGCGCAGGTAGCGCTGCCACAGCGGGTCGTAGTAGCCGTTTGCCTCCAGCCAGATCTCGCGCTGCTCGACCGTGGTGTAGGGGCCGAGCACGCTGAGCGCGATGCTGTCGATCCTGGTCTCGAAGATCAGGAACAGCAGGACCGACACCACCAGCATGGTGAGCAGCGTCAGTCCGGTCCGGCGGACGATGAGGGCGATCACGGGCCGTGCCGTCCCGTCAGTCTGGGGCGCACCGCCGGCGCCGCCTCAGGCACTGCGCAGCCAGACCCTGTTGAACTGGTGATAGAAGGTCGGGTGGCAGGTTATGTTGGCGACACGCCTGTTGGCGGCGGTGAACACGGCGCGCCACAGCGGCTGGGCGATGACGGCGTCGTCCTGCAGGATCTTCTCCACCTTCTCCATCTGCCGCGACCGTTCCGCCGGATCGACCAGTCCGTTGGCGACGTCGAGCGCCGCGTCGAACTCCGGGTTGGAGTAGGCGCTCTCGTTCCACGCGCCGCCGCTGCGGTAGGCGAGGTTCATCACCTGCACTCCGAGCGGCCGGTGCGTCCATGCGGTGAAGCCGAACGGGGTCTTGTCCCAGATTTCCCAGAACTGGGAGTCGGGCATGACGTTGAGGGACAGGTTGATCCCCGCCGGCTCCAGCATCTCCTTGAACGCCTGCATGGTGTTTACCTCCCAGCTCGGTGCATTGCGCACGTCGATGGTGAGGTTGAGGCCGTCGGCGTAGCCCGCCTCCGCCAGCAGCTCGCGCGCAAGGTCGTAGTCCTGGCGCAGGCGCGGCAGCGGGAAATATTCGGGATGGATCGGGCAGACGTGGTGGTTCTCCGCCGGCGCGCCGCGGCCGCGGTAGCCGATCTCGAGCAGGCGGACGTGGTCCATGCAGGCGACGACGGCCTGGCGCACGCGCCTGTCGGTGAACGGCTCCTCGGTGACCCGCATGCGGGCGACGGCGGTCTGCGCCGTGATCGCCTGCAGCACCTCGAGGTTCGGGTTCTCCTCGATGATCTCGATTTCCTCGATGCCGATCTCGTAGACGGTGTCCACCTCGCCGGCAAGCAATGCCTGGACGGTGGGGCCGGTGCCCTCGCCGAAGTCGATGTAGGCGATCTCGTCGAGGTAGACCTCGTCACCCCAGTATTCCTCCGGCGGGCGCTTGGTCAGGCGGCAGACGCCGGCGACCGAGAACTCGGCCAGCTGGTAGGGGCCGGTGCCGATCGGGTTCGCCTCGAAGTCGCCGCCCATCTCGTCGAAGCGCCGATGCACGATCGCGGCCGGATAGTTGTAGAGGTTCTCCGGCACCGACAGGTCGGGCTCGTTCAGGTGCAGGACGACCGTGTGGTCGTTGACGATCTCGATCCCGCTCTCGGGAAGGGACGAGAACAGGCTGGCGTTGGACGAGCCGGTGGCAGGGTCGATCCAGCGGCGGAAGTTGTGCGCCACGTCCTCGGCGATGAAGTCGTCGCCGTTGTTCCACTTCACGCCGCGGCGCAGGTTGAGCTGCCAGGTCTTGAGGTCCTCGGACGGTTGCCAGCTTTCCAGCAGATAGGGATGGGTGACGTTGTTCTCGTCGGTCATGACGAGGTATTCGAGGATCTGGCGGGCCTGGTTCGACTTCTCGGTCCAGTCGAACACCGCGGGATCCTTCATCTCCTGGACGCGCATCCCGACGCGGAGCGTGCCGCCCATCACCGGAGTTTCCTCCTGCTGGGCGGCGGCAGGCTTGATCAGGCCCTCCCCGGTCAGTTCGCCGGCCAGCGCATAGGCGGCTCCGGCGGACATGCCCAGCAGACTGGCGGTTCGCAGGAAGTCCCTGCGGTCAATCTCCTCCCTGCGCAGCTTCTCGGCAATCTCCGGCAAGGCGGGGTGCACGGACTTCCACCATGTCCTGTCTGCCATCGGGCTCTCCCTCTGTTGTCGTGTCGAGCCGGGGCGCCTGTCAAAGTAACGGACGCGACCAATCCCAGATCTTTTCGTGATCTCCCGTATTATCCGCCGGCCGGGGGCCAGTATTGTCGATGCGCGGCGCCCCCTCGACGACATGCGTTGCTGCCGGACAGTCAACGCTGGTTTGAGACCCATTATCGGTACGCGAGAGGGGCGAGTCAAACCTGCAACGCCGGATTAGCCGGTGGTGCCTGTGGCAACCGGGGCGAGAGGGTTGTCGCGCTGTTGAGATTCCGGTTTACAGACAGGGCCTTTGCTGCAACTCATGGCGCCATCGCCACCCCGCAGGAGCACGGGAAGCGACCATAAGAATGCTGATAACATGGGAGGTTAGCAGATGACGTCTTCACTCAGGCTCATGCTGTCGTCCGCGGTTGCGGCCGGGTCGCTGGCCGTGCTGGCCGGTGGGGCCGCGGCCGAGACCTACATCGTCATCACCCACACCGCAGGCACCGACCCGTTCTGGCCGGTGGTGCAGCGCGGCGCGGAGGATGCCGCGGCTGCGGTCGGCGCCACCATGGAGTACCGGCACCCGTCGGCCGGCGACCTGGTCGAGATGGGCCAGCTCGTCGAGGCGGCGATCCAGCAGAACCCTGACGGCATCGTGGTCTCCATCCCCGACGCCGATATCCTCGGCGGTCCGATCAGGGCTGCGGTCGCGGCCGGCATTCCGGTGATCTCGATCAATTCGGGCGCCGACGTTGCCGATTCCCTGGGCGTTCTCATGCACGTCGGCCAGCCGGAGTACGAGGCCGGTCTCGCCGGCGGCGAGCGCGCCAAGGCGGAAGGCGTGACCAAGGGCCTGTGCCTGAACCAGGAGGCGTTCAACGTCGCGCTGGAGCAGCGCTGCCAGGGCTATGCCGACGGCCTCGGGCTCGAGCTCAACATGATCGACGTCACCAACGATCCGGCGGAGATCAAGGCGCGCACCGTCGCGGCCGTGTCGTCCGACGAGAGCATCGACGGCCTGCTCGCCACCGGCCCGCACGTGTGCGAGGCGGCGGTGCAGGCGCTGACCGAGCTGGGCCTCAACGGCCAGATCCACCTCGGCTGCTTCGACCTGACGCCGGGCGTGGTGCAGGGCATCCAGAACGGCGACGTCGCCTTCGCGATCGACCAGCAGCAGTATCTGCAGGGCTACCTGCCGATCATCATGCTGGACCTTTACAACAAGTACGGGCTGCTGCCCGGCGCCGACGTGCCGTCCGGCCCCGGCTTCGTGACCACCGAGAACGCCGCGCTCGTTCTCGATCTGGCCGGCACCTACCGCTAGGAGAGCCCCGGGGCCGGCGGCCACCGCCGGCCCCTCCCCTGTGCAGGTGGAACGGGTCCGGGCCTGAAGGACCGGTCCGCCCGTGAGCCCGTTCCCGCAGCGGGTCGCGGAAGGAAGGCAACCATGACGACAGAGACAGCGGCAGAACCCGGGAAGCGGGTTCAGGACGAGCGCATCTATGCGCGTCCCTTCATCTCGCGCATGATGTCGCGGCCGGAACTGGGCGCCATCTCCGGCGCCGTCATCCTGATCGTGTTCTTCCTGCTGGCCGCAAGTCCGCAGATGTTCTCGCTGGGCGGCCTGTTCAACTGGCTCGAGGTCTGCGCCCAGCTGGGCATCATCGCCATCGGCGCCTGCATGCTGATGATCGGCGGCGAATTCGACCTGTCCATCGGGTCGATGATCGGCTTCTCCAGCGCCATCCTCGGCATCCTGATCGTCAATGGCGGCCTTCCCCCGTGGCTCGCCATCCTCATCGCCTTCTCGCTCGCCGTCGGCATCGGCTTCATCATCGGCACCATCGTCGTGGTGACACGCCTGCCCTCCTTCATCGTCACCCTCGCCTTCCTGTTCCTGCTGCGCGGGGCGATGCTCGTTTCGATGCGCCTTTTCCACGGCGACACCCAGGTCGAGGGCATGGCCAACCTGAAGCAGACCGACTTCTTCGCCTGGCTGTTCGGCGGCGACCTGTTCACCATGGAGGCGACCTTCGTCCGCGGCGGCCGCGAGAACATCATCGAGGTCGGCGTGCCGATGTCGCTGGTCTGGCTGTTCGTGCTGGCGGCACTCGCGACCTGGGTGCTGACCCGCACCCGCCCGGGCAACTGGATCTTCGCTGCCGGCGGCGCGCCGAACGCGGCACGCTCGGTCGGCGTGCCGGTGAATGCGGTGAAGATCGCGCTGTTCATGCTGACGGCGCTGTGCGCCGCCATCTTCGGCGCGATCCAGGCCTTCGACGGCGGCGCGGTCGATGCGGCGCGCGGCAACCTGAAGGAACTGGAGGCGATCGCGGCGTCCGTGATCGGCGGCGCGCTGCTGACCGGCGGTTACGGCAGCGTCATCGGCGCCTGCCTCGGCGCCCTGATCTACGGCATGGTCAACCTGGGCTTCCAGTACACCACCATCGACGGCGACTGGTACCGCGTGTTCCTGGGCGGCATCCTGCTGCTGGCGGTCGCCTTCAACACCTACATCCGCCGCCGCATGACAGGGGGGGCCGAATGAGCGACACGCCCCTGATCGAGGTCCGCAACCTCGGCAAGCGCTTCGGCAGCATCATCGCGCTGGCCGACGTCTCGTTCAAAGCCTACCGCGGCGAGGTGCATGCCTTGCTGGGGGACAACGGCGCCGGCAAGTCCACCCTGATCAAGATGCTGTCGGGCGTTCACCAGCCGACGTCCGGCCAGATCCTGATCGAGGGCAAGCCGGTGCAGTTCGCCTCGCCCCGCGCCGCAGCGGCGGCCGGAATCGGCACGGTCTACCAGGACCTGGCACTGGTGCCGCTGATGTCGGTGACCCGCAATTTCTTCATGGGGCGGGAGCTCCGCAAGGGGATCGGCCCGGTGAAGTGGCTGGACATGGAGCGCATGGCGGAGATCACGCGGCGCGAGATGGCCAAGCTCGGCATCGACGTCGCCGACCCGAACCAGCCCATCGGCACCATGTCCGGCGGCCAGCGGCAGACGCTGGCCATCGCGCGCGCGGTCTATTTCGGCGCCAACGTGCTGATCCTGGACGAGCCGACCTCGGCGCTGGGCCAGAAGCAGCAGCTCGAGGTGCTGCGGATGATCAAGCGGGTGCACGACCACAGCGACGTGGCGATCATCCTGATCACCCACAACGACCTGCATGCGAAGCTGATCGCCGACCGCTTCACCTTCCTCAGCCGCGGACGGGTGATCGGTGCCGGCACCGCGAAAGACCTGAACCCGGAGGAGATCCGGAAGCTGATGGCGGGCGGCTCCGAGCTTGCGGAGCTGGAGAAGGAGTTCGCGGCAGCCTGAGGCACTCGGCGTCCGGCGCGAGGCAGCCATGGCGCGCCGGACCCGCGTCTGCCTGCGGCTCCGTGATTGCGTGCCGGTCCCGATCCGGGCTAGGACGCTTGCCAAGCAGCCGCGTCAGAGCAGGTGATGCTGCGGACGCCGCCTCCCGCTCCGGATCAGCCCATGCCCACCATACCGAACACGCCCGACGTCGAGATCCTGTCGCGGGAGACCGCATACCAGCGCTTCTTCCGCATGGACATCCTGTCGCTGCGCCACCGCCTGTTCCGCGGCGGCATGTCGCCGCCGCTGGAGCGCGAGGTCTTCGTGCGGCGGCCGGCGGTGGCCGTGCTGCCGTACGATCCCGCGACCGGGTCCGTGGTGCTGGTGGAGCAGTTCCGCGCCGGCGCCCTGCTGGCCGACCTGCCCGCCTGGCAGCTCGAGGTAATCGCCGGTCTGATGGAGCCGGGCGAGAGCCCGCTCGAGGTCGCCCGCCGCGAGGCGATGGAGGAGGCCGGCTGCACCATCCTCGACCCGATCGAGGTGTGCCGCTATCTCACCAGTCCCGGGGGGACCAACGAGGTCGTCACCTTCATCTGCGCCCGCACCGACGCTTCGGCCATTGCCGGCCTGCATGGCCTGGCAGACGAGCATGAGGACATCCGGGTGCACGTCATGCCGCTCGAGGAGGCCATGCGCAAATGCACGACGGGACAGATCACCAACGCGCTGACCATCATCGCCCTGCAGTGGCTCACCCTCAACCGGGCGCGGGTGGAGGAGGACTGGCGGCGATGACAGGTACGGGCCGCGACGTGCGCGCAGGGCTGCTGGAGGCGATCGGGCGGACGCCGCTGATCCGGCTGCGCAAGGCGTCGGAGCTCACCGGCTGCGAAATCTACGGCAAGGCCGAGTTCATGAACCCCGGCGGGTCGGTGAAGGACCGGGCCGCGCTCGCCATCATCCAGGACGCGCTGGCCAAGGGGAAGATCGAGCCCGGCGGCACCATTGTCGAGGGGACGGCCGGCAACACCGGCATCGGGCTGGCGCTGGTGGGCAACGCGCTGGGCCTGAAGAGCGTGATCGTGATCCCGGACACCCAGAGCCAGGAGAAGAAGGACACGCTCCGCATGTGCGGCGCCGACCTGCGCGAGGTGCCGGCGGTGCCCTACAAGGACCCGAACAACTACGTGAAGGTGTCGGGTCGGCTGGCCGAGGAGCTGAACGCCACCGAGCCGCACGGCGCCT
>Ga0207864_1003865_pt1 | contig 12061 bp, 17 predicted proteins | sample HigsolmetaAR202D_FD_184834 | JGI IMG/M metagenome (GOLD analysis project Ga0207864, IMG submission 184834) | Ionic liquid and high solid enriched microbial communities from the Joint BioEnergy Institute, USA - AR20-2-D (SPAdes) (version 2) ...
ACGTACCGGAAACGCGCCCCCACTACCCGTTTTCGCCGCGACCACCCGCCCCCGCCCCGGCTTCTCACCGCACTCCGCGGGTCCTCTTACCGGCCACTAACCCCCATGGGCGACGATGAGACCATGAGTTCTGCCCGTACCGTGCTCATCGCCGACGACGACCGCGCCATCCGCGAGTCCCTGGAACGGGCGCTGCAACTGGAGGGGTACCGGACCCGCACCGCAGCCGACGGCGTGGAGGCGCTCGCCGCGGTCCACGCCGACCCCGTCGACCTGCTCATCCTCGACGTGATGATGCCGGGCGTGGACGGCCTGGGCGTGTGCCAGGTGCTGCGCGCCGAGGGCGACCGCACCCCCATCCTCATGCTCACCGCGCGGGTGGAGACCCCCGACCGGGTGGCCGGGCTCGACGCCGGAGCCGACGACTACCTGCCCAAGCCCTTCGACCTCGACGAACTCCTCGCCCGCATGCGCGCCCTGCTGCGCCGGGCCGCACCCACCACCGGCGCGGGCGCCGCCGAACCGCTCATCCAGGTCGGCGACCTGCGCATCGACCCGGGGGCGCGGCGCGTCTGGCGCGCCGGACGCGAGGTGGAACTGTCCAAGACCGAGTTCGACCTGCTGGAGCTGCTGGCCCGCAACGCGGGGATCGTGCTCGACCACGCCACCATCTACGACCGGATCTGGGGCTACGACTTCGGCCCCGAGTCCAAGAACCTCGCCGTCTACATCAGCTACCTGCGGCGCAAACTGGAACCGCAGGGGACCACCCCGCTCATCCAGACGGTCCGCGGCGTCGGATACACCCTCCGGCCGAAATGAGCGCCGCCACCGCCCTGGGCGAGCGGGTGCGCGGCCTGCTGCGCGGGTTCGGCGCGACCAGCCTGGGCACCCGGTTCGCGGTGACGTTCGCGGCCGCCGCCGCCGTGCTCATCGTGCTCGTCGGGTCGCTCGCCTACAGCGCCGCCGCCAGCCTGGTCCGCGACAGCGCCCAGCAGGAGTTCAACTCCACCGTCTCCAGCGTCGCGCAGACGCTGCGCAACGCCCCGGCCGGGGACAGCCGCTTCAACGAGCTCACCCTCGTCCACTCGGACACCTTCTCGTTCCAGTTGATCGACGGCACGGGCGCCGTCATCGTCCCGCTGGGCGGCGGCCGCGTCTCGGGCACGCTCACGGTCACCGAGGCCGACCGCGCCGTCGCCGGACACTACGCCGGCGGGCTGGTGAACCTGCGGGACGACAAGGAGTCCCTCGGCGAGCCGCTGCGCGTGGCCACGGTCTCCTTCGGCCAGGGGCTGGGCGCGGTGCAGATCGTGCAGCGCCTCACCCCCACCGAGCGGCTGCTGGACACGCTGGCCGCGCAACTGGTGCTGGTCGGCGTGGTGGCGCTGGTCGGCGCGGGCGGGGCGGGCTGGCTGGTGGCGCGCCGCATCACCGGACGCCTGGTCAGCCTCACCGAGGCCGCCGAGTACGTCACCTCCACGGGCCGCCTCGACCGGGCCGTGTCCGACGGCGGCAACGGCGGCCGGGACGAGGTGGGCCGCCTCGGCGTCGCGTTCAACGAGATGCTGGGCCGCCTCGCCGCCGCCAAGGAGGAGCAGCGGCGGCTGGTGCAGAACGCCTCGCACGAACTGCGCACCCCGCTGACCAGTCTGCGCACCAACGTCAGCGTGATGAAGCGGTTCGACCGGCTCTCCCCGGAGGCGCAGCGGCGGCTCGTCGACGACCTCCAGGGGGAGACCCGGGAGCTCACCGACCTGGTCAACGAGCTGGTCGGCCTGGCCACCGAGACCTACCAGGACGAGCCCGTGCAGGAGGTGGTGCTGCGCGAGGTCGCCGAGCGGGTCGCGGCGCGCGCCCGCCGCCGCACCGGCCGCGAGATCGTCGTGGACGCCGACAGCAGCGCGGTGATGGGACGGCCGGGAGCGCTGGAGCGCGCCCTGTCCAACCCGGTGGAGAACGCCGCGAAGTTCGACCCGCAGGGCACCGCCCCCATCGAGATCCACATCCGTGACGGCGTGGTGGAGGTCCGCGACCGCGGCCCCGGCATCGCGGAGGCCGAGCTGGCGCACATCTTCGAACGCTTCTACCGCTCCCCGTCCGCCCGCGGCCTGCCCGGCTCCGGCCTGGGCCTGTCCATGGTCCACGACATCGCAGCGGCCCACGGGGGGACGGTCTTCGCCTACAACCGGGAAGGCGGCGGCGCGGTCATCGGCATGCGCCTGCCGACGGTCCCGGAAGAACAACAGTGGGCGCCCCGGCCGGACCAGTGAGGCGGGGGAGTTTTCCCCAGCCTGTGGACAGTCCGGCGCGGGGGAGCCCCTCGTCCGCTTCGCCCGGAAGGCCGCCCCGGCCACCGGCCCCCAGGGCGGAACACCGAGGAAGAGGGGGCGAAGAGTGGGCGAAAAGTGGGCAGCGAAGCGCCGCGAAAAAGAAGCGGGTTTCCGGGTGGTGAAGCGCTACGGGAAGCCGACAATCCCTCAGGTGTCGGAGCGACGCCCAGGGCTGCCGGGCCTTCCGGCAGGAGCAGAGGGAACAGTGAAGTGCCTCCATCAGCCCTGGCCGGGCCGTGCGGTTGCGGCACCGCGTCGCCGTCTTCCATGGCCCTGGGGGCAGAGCAAGCGTCTGTTCTGTCCCTGGGACCATGATCGTCAAGGTCGTGCCGGGGGGGCGTCCGTGGCGTCCGGCGGCAGGAGGGCTTCCGGTCGGTTCCGCGGTCCAGCAGGTATCTCGGGCAGCGGGCAGGACACGAGCGGCCAGGCCGAGCTGTGGGACTGCGAGGGCGTTTCCCGACGGCTGGAAGTGCTTCCACAGGTTTTCCCGAGTGAAGGAAAACCGCCCGGGCCGCTGGTAAAGTCCCAGGTCGTTAAGTGTGCTCCCCGCGCACGCGGGGATGATCCCAACGACATCGGGTCGATCCCGGCGCGCTGCCCGTGCTCCCCGCGCACGGGGATAGTTCGAGAGATAAGTGCGGTGGCGGTGCACGGCGAGGCCCCGCCGGGGTTCCGGCGGGGCCTCGTTTGTGGTCCTATGGCCTACAGGGCGTTGTTGCGCACTGCGTCCAGGAACGCGGTCCACTCCCGGGCGGGGATGACCAGGTGGCCGAGGTGGCGGTTCTGGGAGTCACGCACCGCGGCGGCAGGCTTCCCGGGGATGTTGGCGACCTCGACGCACTCGGAGGCTCCAGCGCTGTGGCTCGATTTACGGAATTCCAGGTTGGTTGGGTGCACTTTTTGCCTCGCTGGGGCTAACGGATGAGTTCCTTCATTCGTTCGATCGTGTCCTGTGGGGAGAGCGCACTCGCCAGGACGTCCTCGAACGCCTTGCGGTAGCCCGCCACCTGGTCAGGGTGCTCCAGGTACAGGCCCTCCGCCCGGGTCTCCAGGTAGACGATGCTGGGATCGAGTTCGTCGGCATAGTCCAGGATGACCATGGAACCGAACGATGCGGAGTGCAGGCCAGCGTCGAGCGGCAGCACCTGGAAGGTGACCGTGTTGTCTGCCTCAGCAGTTTCGATGAGGTGGTTGATCTGTCGGCGCGCCAGGTCGGGGTGTCGCCGCAGGCGCAGCAGCACCGACTCGTCGACGACCGCCCTGACCTCGGGTGCGTCGGGACGCCTCAGGATGTTCTGCCGCTCCGCTCTGACCTCGACGATTCGTCGGATCTCAGCATCGCTGCTTCCGAGCGACCGACGAGCGATTTCTGCCGTGTAGTCGGGGATCTGGAGCAGTCCGGGGAGCACAACCGGCTGGAAGGTCGAGATCACCGAGGCCTCAGCCTCGAAACCGACGTAGGAGTCTGGAAGGACGTCGGCGTAGGTGTCCCACCACCCGCGTTCCTTGGACTGGCGCCCCAGGGCGAGGATCGCGTCACGCCGTGCTGGGTCCGTGACCCCGTACAAGTTCATCAGGTCCCGGAGGGCTGACGCGTCGGGGCGTGAGCGCCCTGCCTCCATGTGGTTCAGCCTGCCAGCGGACCAGCCCAGCTCTCTGCGTGCACTGTCCACGGTGTACCCGGCTGCCTCGCGCATGCGACGCAGCTCGGCAGCCAGGCGGCGTTTGCGCACGGTCGGGCTCTGTCTCATGTTCACCCTCTGGTCTGGTGTCGCAGCGTGCCGATCATATGGCCTCACAGAAAAACGGGCATTTCCCTCAAGTTGAAGACTTCATCTTGACGCTTCAATTTGAAAAGTTCAATATTAACTTACATCTGCTTGTCTGCTGTCCTCCTTCGGCAGCTCGTTTCCGGGAGGCTTCGTGCGCTCTCTGCTGTTCTGGCTCTCAGTGCCACTGCTCCTGCTGGCCGAGCTGGCCAGCCCGCCCCCGCAACCACCCCGTAGGCGGCCGGTGGTGCACCGGCCGCGACACGCCGCACCGCCGAAGCGGCAGGCACGGACCCTGCCCCCGCGCATCCCGAACTACACCGAGTTCACCGCCTGCGCCCGCCGCCACTCGGCCCTGTGGGAGGTCACCCACACCCACGGGTCGCCCTGCCCCTACACCGCGCGCAACCGGGTCACCGGAAGCACCGTGGCCGCCGACGACGTGGACCTGCTCGACCACATCCTGGCCACCTACGAACACCCCCACCCCGTACGCGGCTACTACGGCCAGCACTTCCTCCCCCACACCCCCACCCGGCACCCGGGAGGAACCCACAGCCGCCCCGCAGCACCGCAGCCGCACCCGCCGGGAGACCTTCTGGAGGGCGGCCGTTCGGCCGGGCAGCGCACCGACAGCGCGCAGGAGCGGTGGAACGGGGGCGGGTGGTGATGGCCGACTACACCCTGAGCACCGATCAGGTCGCGTTGCTGGCTGATGGGCGCGCCTACGTGGAGGAGCATCCCCGCGGCCTGGCGGTGGTGCTGGGAGCAGACCGGCTCATCCTGCCCGTAGGCGACGTGTCCGCCACGGTCACCGCCCTGGCCAACCTCGACAGCCTGCTCGGGGCGGCCCTGTCGGCGGTGGCCCTGTACCGGCGCACCCACCCCTGGCAGCCCACGCCACCCGACCAGGCCGGGCAGGCCACACAGGCCGCAGAGGCCGGGGAGGCGGGGTGAGCACGGTGTTCACCACCCTGCCCGGGCTTCCTGCCAGTGTGGGGGCGGCGCGGCGTTTCGTGACAGCATCCTTGCGGGCCTGCCCGGTGGGGGTGCCCAACGAGATCACCGAGGCGGTGGAGCTGGTCGTCTCTGACCAAAGGGTGAATTAAATGTGCGTCTTGATGCGGGCCGGAAGCGGTACCGCCCGTACCCACTTCCGGCCCCTCGTCCCCGGGGACGTCTGCGCGGCCCTAGTCGTCAGCCTCGTCCACGTCCGGACGCGTGGCGTTGCGCCACGGCCCGGGCAGCGGCCCACCGTCCCGGAGCCACTGGTCTAGGGCCGTGAACGCCGCGTCTACGTCGGGGAACACGTCGGCGTGGTCACGGAGCGCTTCTGAGAGCATGTCGTATAGCCAGCTAGCGTGCTCCGCGGAGTCCCACACCGGCGGGGCCGGGACGGTCCCGGGGACCTCGTCCTCGTCCGGTCGGTAGGTCATCGCGCCACCTCCGCACGCCCGTTCGCGGCGGCCAGCTCGTAGGCGACGTAGTAGGGCCGGACGAGCTCCGCCTGTGGGTTGACGTTCTCCGCCTGGACAATCGGCGTCCACGGGACCGGAGGGCCGTAGGGACTCCACGAGGCGGGAACCAAGGGGACGTAGCGGCGGACACGGGCCGTCCGCGGAGCGGGAACCCGTTCACGTGCCTCGTCCGCCTGGACGCGCGTGGTCCGCGGGGCCGGAACCCGTCCACGCGCCTCGTCCACCTGAACGAGGTCGGCCGTTCCCCGCGGGGCCGCGTGGAGTCCCCGCGCGGGAAGAACGAGGCGGACAAGGGTCGCCAGAACGGCAAGTAGAGTCTTCACTGTCAGCGCTCCCTAGAAGCGTTGGCCACGGCCCGGGGACGTTGGCGCGTCCGCCGGGTCCTTTGCTTTTGTAGAGCCTTCATCGTATCGCCTTGTATCGCTACGTCGCGGTACGTATCTCTAGAAACCCGCTTGACCTGCGACGAATACGGTTCATGCATGGAGTACGAACCGGACGCGGAGATCGACCACGAGGGACCGGTCACGCCATACCGCCAGCTAGCGGGAATCCTCCGGGCACGTATCGCACGCGGGGACTGGCAGCCGGGAAGGCGTATGGCCAGTGAGTCAGACCTCGTCCAGCAATACGGGCTTGCGCGCTCCACGGTCCGCCGTGCCATCGCGGTCCTCGTAGACGAGGGGACCGTGTTCACCGTTCCCCAGCGAGGAACGTTCGTCGCGGAGCGGCCCGGGGACGAGGCGGACGAGGGCGGGGACCACTAGGCGGGCCGCTGGCCCCTGTGCAGTACTGCACAACTCTGGGCACAAAAAAAGAAGTGGCCGGGAACCCTCCACGTGGGAAGGTTCCCGGCCCTGTGTGCCACCGCCTGAACGGCGCGGAGGTGGCCCCGCGCGGCACGATCACCACGCGTCCGCGCCCACCGCGTCCGCCTCGTCCACGTCGTCCGCCACCGCCACCACCGCCGATCCGACCACGGGCGGCGCGGCGCGGACAGCGGCCCCGCATGCGGAGCACTCCGCGTCTACCTCCGCCGGGCCGACGGTCACGCGGACCGGACGCGGTGGCGCGATCGTGGCCCCACGCACCGCGTGGAACCAGCTGCCCGGGGAATCGGAGTCCGCGAACAGCCACGCCAGCCCTTCCACGGGCACGGGCGGCCGCTCCGGGCGGTGCCAGCGGGACCGGACAGTGGCCACGCACGCAGGAGAACAAGCATGGAACCGCTCGGTCGCGGGAACCCCTCCGTTGGCCACGCGGCGGACGGACACGGTGAATCCGACCTCGCTCATGCGGTTACCTCCGCCAGCGCGTCCGGTCCGTCGGGGCCGTCCGGCCCGCGCGTGGCGATGTGGAGCCACACGGCTTCCGCGTAGCGCTGCGACCGCAAGGCATCCGCGTAGACGAGCACCACAGATTCGCGGTCTTCTGCGGCCGCGTCATATGTGGCGTCGTCCTCCTCGTTGATCGCCTCCACGATCGTTTGCGACAGCACGTCCAGCAGGCTCGCGAGCAGCACGCGCGTGTTCGTCCCCGGGTCCTCTTCTTCTGGGGCGTAGCCCAGAAAGGATTCCGGGTCCCCGTCCGTGAGACGGAGAAGGAGTTTCGCAGCGCATCCCGGGCAGGCACGCATGGTGTTCTCCCAGTGGTTGGTTGGTCGGGGAAGGACGGCCCCGCGGGGCCGTTAGGTGCGTGGAAGGCGGTCACCGCTTGGCGTCGGCGTCAGCGGAGGGCGGGGACTCGCCGGAGAGCATCGCGCGGTACTCGGCCAGAACTGCCACCTCGTCCCCGCGGCCCTCCGCGTCCCCGCATGGCCCGTGGCCCACGGCTTCACCGGGGCCACCGGCCGGGACCGCCGGTCCGCCGTCGTTGATGCGTGCGCGGAGACGTTCCATGTGCGTGCCACCCAACGCCTTCTCAAGGCGGTGAATCGTCTCAAGCAGCTTCGCCTTTTTCAGCGGATCATCTTCGCGATGCATTCCATCAACGACCGGCAAAAGCGCTTTCAGCGTCTCCCAATCGGATGGCTGGAAGTGGGCCACCTGGACGGACCTCGTCCACGCTTCCCACCATTCCCGCGTAGCTTTCAGCCACCGGCGCGGAGTCGGCAGCTCCGGGGCCTCAATTCGCGGGCCGGGGGTCCCGGTGGAATTCCCGGCGGGGCTGGACAACGACAGCGGGGCCGCACCGCACGCCGGACACGGCTTGTCCTCGTCCCGGAGGGTCCCGCACGCCGGGCATCTGCGCCGCTTGACCCCGGTGTACGTGTCGGCGTTGCGCCGTCGGCGGTTCGGCTTGGGCAGCGGCCCGGGCATGGTGTCACCTCCGCTCTATGGGTCGCAAGAAATGCGCGTTTTTACATGCTCGTTTTGGCGCGTTTTCGCTGCTGTTCAGCGATTCTCGGCACAGAACCGAACAACGGAACCCGTACACAGAAAAAGAATCGCTATCCGCCCGCGGTCGAACCCCCTCCTTAGGGGGTCATCCCCCACCCCCTAGCGGAGCCGCGCGTTCAATTCGCGGACACGGGACCGGCGAAGATAGGCATTGGCCAGCTCGTCCAGCGAACGATAATCGCCCTCGTCCAGCAGTTCGCCAGGGCCGACGTTCGCAGCCACATTCACCAGCCGCAACGCCTCCACGGCGTCGCGCGCGTGGTCGCGGCCACGCGGTGGCGACGGGCTTTGCGCGACTGCGCAGGCCGCCTGATGCACGCGGAAATGGACGTATGAGCAATAGCGCAGACGGCCCCGCCGGTCCGCCTGCGCGGGCCGGTGGCAGCCGGGGAATCGACAAACAGGGGATCGGGGAGCGGGCATATGGGGGACCTCCGTTCGCGCGGGGGGGGGCTGGGATTAAACGGCTCTGGGGATGCCCGGGGCCATGCGGCGTGGCGCGGGTTACTCGTTCTCGCCCAGCTCCTCGCGCGCGATTTCTACGGCACGGCCGAACTTTTCACCCAGCGGGCTCGGCATACCAGAATACAGGTCGGAATCCCGATAGACGAGACGGTGGCTGGCAAACGTGTCCATTTCTTGCAGTGCCGCTTCGAATGTCATGCGGTTGCTGTTGATCTTGCGCGAATGAACGTCAAACCGGGAAGACAGCACCATTCGCGAGAGCTCCTCGTCCGGGTCAATCGCGGCCATGCCTTTCACTTCATTGAAATAGCCGCCAACGAGGGCCAGCTTTTCCCGCGCATCGCGGACCGCGTCCAGCGCTTCCTTGCGCAACCGCTCGAATTCGACCAGTCGACTGACAAGCAGCTTGCGTGCGTTCTGCTTGAGCAGCTCCTTGAGTCGCCCTTGCGCGGCAGCGGCGGCCCTTGTCACTTCAGCCACCGCGAACTGATAGTGCCGCTCCGCGTCTTCCACGGCCTTTCTGGCCTCGTCGACTTTGCGGGCGGCCGACTTCGCAGCGGCGGCAGGGTCCTTGCCTTTGGCGATAGCCACGCGTTCCGCGGCATCCCGCTCCTCTTCGGCAGCTCGGAGGGCCGCAACCGCGTCATCGCGGCGCAGGTCATAAGCGTCCGCACGCTCTAGAGCCGCGGAAATGCGCTCCACCGATTCGACCAGCTCGGGGAGGTCCCTCACAAACGCCCGCAGCCGCGAACGAACGGCCTGCGCCTCGTTGATCTGAGATGACAAGTGGGCGGCGGTGTCATATCCGATCCCGTCCACGGGGACCTTCTGCGTGGCAAGGCCGGTTGCCTCGTCATGCACCCATGCCATTTTTGTTCTCCGTTCGGTATTCGCGGGGAGGGCTACGCCCTGTTTCGATTAGCGCGCGCCACGATGAAGTTGGCTAAGCGCTTGGGCTCCGGAGTTCCGGCGGGGCCGTTGATACGGGACTCCGGGATGCGCTCGTAGAACAGGCGCGCAGTCCGTCTGAACCACTGGGCGTCGTGCTTGGGACCGATCCGGTCCAGCCATGACGCCTTGATCCCTTCTTCTCGGAGGATTCCCAGCAGGATTTTCTCGTCTACCTGTGGTGTTTCGCGGCGCACGGGAGGCCTTTCAGTAGGGAAGGCGCTTGCGGATTTCGGCTGCCAACCGGGCGGGATCAGAGAAAAGATCCTCTTCCGAGGGACCCGCCTTGCCAGGTTCCCCGCCGACCAAGGGCCGGGAACGTGTGATCAACGACGGCCGAGTGACCAGCTTGGCCACCTCGTCCGCGGCGGCCCGGATCTCTTCCTCCGTGGACCCGGCCAGCCGGGCGACAATGGCGACGGGAAGGCCGGTGGCCTCGGCCACGCGGTTCCGGACGGCTTCAATCTGGTCGGCGGTCAGCTCATGTCCCGACTCCGCGATGCGGTCGGGCTTGGCGTCGTCGCTAGTCATTAAAGAGCTCCTTCATCTGCTGTCCCGCGGAGCGGGAAATAAAAAAAGGGGCCACGGCGTCGTATTCGTGGCCGCATCCACGAACACACACCGTGGCCCCCAGCCTTCCCCGCCCGAAAGGAGAGAGAAGAAAGACCATTGCGCAGCCCGGGATGCGGCCCGGAGTTACGGAGGTAGAGGCTGAGCCTCCACTACTGTTATCGGCCCCGGTGTTCGCGGAAGTGAGGGCCGGGCGGCTTTCCCCGGACGGCTCTGGGATCGATTCTCCGCGCCGTAAGGTGCGTGCCCTAGGCGTTTATCGGGGGCGCATCCGAAAGCGGCTCAGTGTTGATTCTGGGCGCTTTCGAACGAGGTCCCCGCCGTTGGGTGTTCGCGGGAGCGGGACCGCGCGCTCTACGCGGGAGCGGAGCGGGGCGGCGGAGCGGCGTGTGTGTGTGTAGATGTGCAGGTTTGAACGCCGATCTGGGTATTGCCTTACGCGTATTAGGGCAAATCTAGATTTAGGGCCTAAAACTGCACTACTACACACGCTATTACGTTTTCCCAGGTCAGACCGCATGTGCGCTCCGGCCCTCCGTCCCGCGATCTACACCCACCTACACGGCCCCCTCGCGTCCCCGCCGCTGACGTTCGCGGTAGGCCCTTTGTCGGCACCGCGAACCGCAGTACGCGGCCCTGCCCTCCACGTTGCGCTTGCATCCCGGTGCCTTGCAGGCGTTGTACGCCCAGGTAGTGCGGAGTGCGTCCGCGAACCGCTGGTCAGCGCCCGCCGTAGACAGCGCCAGGTTCACGGCCTCACGGTGATAGTGGGCGGTGCTCTGTACGACCCGGGGCGGCACGTCGTGCTTGTCTGCAATGAATTGGACGGCAAACCGGTAGTTGTCCCCCAGAGTTTCCAAGAGCGACCGCTCAGTACCGGCGTCCTCGTCCGGGCGGACTCCCCGAGCACTTGTCACAGTTCTCCCCTTCCTGCCGTAACGCGCGTTACGGACATTGCACTTTGCCGTAACGCAAATGGGCAAAAAAATAGGCCCGCCCAGAAGGACGGACCTTTGGACCGCTTCCTAGACGGCCGCCGGGGCCGTCCGGGGCCGGTTCGCGGAGGAGCGGCGCGCGTCGCGCTCCGCCCGCCGGACCCACATCCGGCACGGAGCGGAGCACCACGCCAGCTCTCTCGTCACTGGGTCACGCCGGACCGCCTCGTTCGGGCACCTAGGTCGCTGACACTCCCGCGGGGCCAGCGCCTCAGCCAGCGTTGCCGCAGCGGGACCGCTGGCGACAAGGGCCATCGCGGCGACGAACACCGCGCCTTCCGCCTCCGCGTTCCCGAGAACGGCTTGCGGACGGATTCCGCGGTACTCCGCTACCGCGTTCAGGGCCTTCCTGTAGTTGGCCACGAGGTCTCGGGCTACGGCGTCGGCTGCTTTCTTCAATGCGGACATGTGGGCCACCTCCACGCGCGCGTGTATGCGTTAGTCCTGTTACCGGCCCCCGGCCCGGGAAGTGTTCGCGGTCCGCGGAGGCGGGGCGGCGCACCGGCGTGTGTGTAGGAGTGCAGGTTTGAACGCCGATCTGGGTATTGCCTTACGCGTATTAGGGTAAATCTAGATTTAGGGCCTAAAACTGCACTACTACACACGCTATTACGTTTTCCCAGGTCAGACCGCATGCGCGTTCCAGCCCTCCGTCCCGCGATCTACACACACGGCCCGCGAACTACACACACACGGCCCGCCGGACGGCCCCGTCTCCGCGAACAGGGGGCCGCGCGGGGACCAACCGCCTCAGATCAACGCTCCGGGCCTTTGGGAAGTCAACCTAGGGAATCCCATGCGGGCGGCTATAGCGGCCCCGTGCCCGTGCGCGAACCGCTGCGGAACGGCCCGGGCGGAGGGCGCGGAACGGCCCCCGTGCCCACGCGCGGAACGGCCCCGGAACGGCGCGCGCGGTCACGACGGCCCCGCGGAACGGTCACCGCTGGCCCCGAGAACCGGCCCCGCGCGTGGTCAGCGGGTTCCCCGGGCGGAACAGGCGGAACAGGCGGAACGGAACGAGCGGAACAGGCGGAACGGAACGAGGTTCCCCGGGCGGAACGCGGCCGGTGCGCGGAACGGCACGAGCGGAACGAGCGGAACAGG
>Ga0207864_1003866_pt1 | contig 12061 bp, 7 predicted proteins | sample HigsolmetaAR202D_FD_184834 | JGI IMG/M metagenome (GOLD analysis project Ga0207864, IMG submission 184834) | Ionic liquid and high solid enriched microbial communities from the Joint BioEnergy Institute, USA - AR20-2-D (SPAdes) (version 2) ...
GGGGTTGGTCGTAGGAATCGATGCGGTAAAATACACCGGGACGACAAGGCACGTGAAGGAGCTGGTGATCCGCAATTCTTGTAAGTATATACGCGGGGATACCATACAATATACCCCCAGATCTTTAACCGGCGTGGGTCTAAGATATTTGGTGAAGTTGGATATCAAACAGTACCCTTTCAATTGTACAATCTCCGACGTTAGGTTTGAGAGGCTTGTCACTTTGCGAGCCCGCCATTGCAGAATAATACGCTGCAAGTTTGATGCGCTTGAGAACTTAGACCTTATATACACGCAATTCTTGAGTGAAATGCCGGTCACAATAAAAACCCTCCACGTACATTGGTGTCAGTTCTCGGATGACTGTGTGAGGGGGCCCTTAGTGAATCTCGTTGAAATTGACAGTACCGCCAATGACTTTATTCAATACGCCCCAAACGTAAAAAAAGTGGTATTCGACGGTAGAGAATTGTACAGTTTACCAGAAAGCCTCGAATACCTAAGATTGTTCAATGTTGAAGTGTACGGGAAATTCCTCCTATCTAATCTTAGGTATCTGTACCTGAGAAGGTCTAAGGTCGGATGTATCGTCGCTCCGAGATTATCGGAGTTAACTCTCAAGTACGCTACAATCTCCGTCTTGGTCGGCCCGGTCCTTGATAAATGCCATATTCGTGGGTCGGCTCACAATATTAGTGTGCTAGGTGCTACGGAGATGCAATTGGAGGGTGATTGTAGTTTAAATCCCGAATGTTTCGATCCCAATACCGTCTCAAAACTCATCCTGAAAGACTGGCCTGGCAACGTACAATCATTCAGGGAGGTGCGCAGATTATCACTAACGAAAATGAAAGATATTGAGCAGCTGCACCTCCCATTCGTAGAGGGATTGTTTATCACTATGTGCAAAATTGGCACCTTGGTGGCCGAAAACGCAAAAGAAATGTATTTGATCTGCAGCTGTATCGATCGACTTGTTCTTGGCCGAACCAAGTTGTATGCACATTTGAGTGTCATAGGTGCGCTTGAAGCGCACTCCATACCTACACTATCAGCGTCAAAACCGACCCAAATTTATCAATGCGGTAATCTCTACGAAACCGTAGAGATATTATACACTGACAGTGTGATAGACCGCAAAAATTTCCCAAGGCTAAGGGCATTATATTATGACTGCGATGATGTCGGGGATAATGCAAGGGATATGTTAGGTAATCTAGATGCGTTGTATGTTAAACGATTCACGTCAGAGATGACCTCATACATCAACCCGCGCATCCTGATAGTAGAAGAGTGTGAGCCTAACCTCAATCTAAGCAACTTGAGCAACCTGAGGTTGCTGATGTTGAAGAAGAATGTTCAAGTCATTCCCGAAGACACTCCGATCGAGTACTTCGAGGAAATGGCATTCGATAATTTCGACAAGGTGTGCGACAGGCTAATATAAATACGGTGTATAGCATACGATGTATAGCATACGGTATATAGTGCATGGTATATAAGTATATGGTATATTTTTTTGGTCGCCCCCCTGGTCGTGCCATCCGGCCCTGGATCTTGGGAACGTCCCTTCGGCCGCCCTTCGGGCGGGGGCTGGGTGTTTTTGTGCGCACAAAAAAAGATCCCCTGGCCCGAGGGTGCCCGGGGACCAGGCAGAGCCTGAGAGCAGGCAGAGCCTGAGAGATACTACTCTCGTTTGCCAGTAAAGACCAGCCGACCTAGTGTCACAAACTCCATGCGACCATAGACAGCGTCATCTAGCACCGCATGTATATGCGGATATTGATCGCGCAGTGTATCCCAAGGGATCATGTCACTAATGCTCGCACTTCTCAGCTGAGCCCTGGTCATCATTGAGATGGCAAGTAATGTGCTTGTAAGCTCATCCCGACCACCTATGATGTATCTTAACTGCTCTAGCGAGAGCCACCGATTTATACTCAAGTTATACTCGGACCACATGACTTCACTCCCGAGGATTTCCATGAGTTCGCGCTGGTCAGCCGCGATTGACTTCACAAACACCTTGAGATATTCAAATTCTCTATGACGTTCACTGTTACAATCATTGTGATTGTCACGACACGTACACCGTGCTCGCTTGTCTATCAGGCTCAGAAGTGTATCTTTGAGACGTTTGGTAGTATTGCAGAACATGCCGATAAGGAAGAACATGTCGGCGTCAGGTTCGTCAAGATACACTTCGAAGAGTCTCAAAAACCGCGTATCATCTGCCGCGTTAGTATCAAGACCACGATCAACTATGTAGTTTGTGAGTCTATATTTCTCGTGAATATAATCACTTGAGGAGTTCAGCAATATGTTATGTCGTAGGTATGCCCAGGGGTTTACTTTGGCCAGACGCTTGCTGAGTTTATTCACGAGATCTCCTACCAAATCTCGCCAGTCGCCGCTCGCGACGGCTCCAAATCCTCCGGCCAGGATGCCGTTAGGATCAACAGGCCTATCTATGCCGATATGTGCGAATATCTTTTTGAGAATATGAATCTTATCATGCGGAACCTTGGATCCGTAGTACTGGCATCTATTAATGAACATCAGCCGTGCCGATACAGGATATGCCTTTCGGAAGAACTCGTACAGTTCGCGAGGTATATCTCGTTTGTCAATCTTGTTGACTGCAACCATAAAAGCCGGAGCGGCATCACCGAGCCTATACATTAACATGATTAGCTTATGCAGAACCCGTCTCTCGCTTTCGGACCTAATGTCACTTACCATATAAATCAGGGCATCCGCGGACCTGACCGCCAGCTCCACTTCAGCCATGGGATCACGACCGACGACGCCAACTTCGAGTATTGTCAGCTTGACTGGTAAATTATTCACGTGGCCGTACGCGGTCGTGGAGTCTCTACCCAACGGGAGGGCGCCCAAAAGTGCTGCGGCCAGTGTATGTCTTCCAGAGCCAACAAAGCCACACACGGCGACATTCATAGGTTCATCGGACGAGTCCATCCTGCACACCACCACTCCCCTGATTCAAATTTATATCACGCGCGAATCGGTTTATACCGTGGGCAACACGACATCGCCTTGTGCCGACAACCGCGCCCGATGGTTAACGCTGCCGGATCTATGGCGACCGCGGATAATGGGGTTATATCCGGGCCGGAGTTACCGCGCAATACGCCGGCCGGGGGTGAGCGGAAGGTAGCCAAAAAATATAACCAATATACTATATACAACATACAGCATACTGCGTACAATCATATTCTTCTATACTCCTAAGGTATAATACCCGAGATTGTGCGTGACATGTGTGTTTCGTTGATGACTAGACGACCCGAAAGTTATTGAGGGGAGGGTCGGGAAATAATTCTTTGAATAATTTGATAAATCTTAACTCCCCTCCGTGTTGTTCATAATCATATTTTATGAACTCGACCGACGCGGGAACCATTGTGGCATATTCAGCGGGAGCTATTATCATTTCAAGTCTACTCATCTTACTCAAATCGGCATCTTTAAAGATCTCTGAAGTCACAAGAACTCGCGTATTGATGTTCATGGATGTCTTGGCCGTAACATAATGGATAGATACCATATCAAGTTCATACACGAAGTCTCCAAGATCCCCGGGAGGTACATGGAAGTATAATGCTCGCATACTTGGAAACTTTTTGGGGTCAATCGCGTGGTCGGTAAACAACACGACACTATTTATGTCAATGTTACGTTTCATATTAAAAGTATTACATACATCAAGAACCGGCGGACAATCTAGGGCAGAAATCTCGATGTTACGGGCAGTTAACTCCGACAACCTCGGGGCGATGATATGTGGAAACATCCCGTCGATATAATCAACTGGAAACCTATCTATCCTCAAATACCTCAGATTGGGTAAGTAGATTTTTTCTCCTTGCACTCTAACATTTACCAATTTTAAGTATTCGAGGCTCTCCGGTAGATTATATAACACCGTTTCACGTACCACCGCCTCTTTTACGTTGGGTGCGTGCCGAATAAAATCATGGCCGGCGCTGTTAATATTCACAAGATTCACCAATGACCCCCTCACACAGTCATCCGAGAACTGACACCAACGTACATGGAGGGTTTTTATTGTGACCGGCATTTCACTCAAGAATTGCGTGTCCCAGATCTCTAGAGACTCAAGCTCGTCAAACCGGCAGCCTATTATACTGCAACGGTCTGCTCGCAGAGCGACAAGCCTCTCGAATCTGACATTGGATATTGTGCATTTGCCGTTGTTATTGTTAATAGTCAATTTCACCAAATACCTTAGCCCCTCGCCAGTCAAACATCTAGGGACATATTGTATGGTATCCCCGCGTATATACTGATAAAATCCATAGATCACCAGATGCTTTACGTGTCTCGTCGTTCCAGTATATTTTTTCACGTTGAGTCCTACGATCCGCCCGAGAACTCTATCATCGCTGCCATCTCCCAGGAACACCGTGTAACGGTTGGCAAGGTTCTCATGCCCCCTTTCGGCCGCTCCGGCCCCCTCGATCACTTCGGCCTCTCCCTCACGTCTTATTCTGGTGATACCGAAAGCATCGTAATAAGACTTGCAGGTTCGGGAGAACCTGCTGTGATCTCTAATAGTCAAGAAGCTAAGAATATGAGAGATTACATCAGGTATAAGGTTTGAGAAAGACATCGTAGATTGTAGTGTAGACAGGTAAACAGGGTATGTAAAGAAGTAGGTTTGTAAAGCTGATTTACAAATCAAACGAGTCTGTCGTTTGGATAAGCTGCTAAAGGGTACTCTGATTGAGTCCGTAAACTTACGGCCACAGATTCAATTTTCATAATATCGTAACCAGCCCCCCATCGAGGGATCCACCCGGCTCCGCCGGGCCGACCAAAACCTGGGGGACGGACCCCTTCAAGGTCCCCATCCGAGTAAGTGGAACTTACAAGTTTCCTATGAGAATATTTTGAGAGTAGGCCCGCCCAGGCTACGCCAGACCAGGTCGCCCATAGGGAGGGGTGTCCCAAGATGGACCAGGACCTGACCGGGCCGACGTTGGTTGGGTAGAGGACTGGGTCCCGGACCAACATTTCATTATGTTGTCCTTTCTTTTTTTGTGGTCGAGGTCGGTTATGGCCGGGCCCCCATCATAAAAAATATACCACTCCCCGCGAAGGGAAGAGAAAATTATAAGTAATCCAGCTATACGTCTGAAGGATATTGGGGCCATAGTTCTTTCTGTAGTTCGACAAGTATAGTCTTGAGCGCTTCGAAGTCTTCGACATATGTTACTTTTTTGCCCTCGGGGATATGAGGACCTGGTTGTATGTTAATGAGATACAAATTCTGGGCTTTGAGTCCTACTGTTTCAAGTACATGCATCGCATCCGTCAAGAGATGAACTGGTCGCGCCGTCGTGATGTTCGAGCAACTCGAGGCCACCGAACTGAACAGAATTACACTTTCTGGTACCATAGCATTAGATTCGCAACCCAATAGAAAGAGTATCTTTAACTTTGGCGTAACTAAGTGTTTGACTTCTGAAAGTGTACAGCTCAATTCGATAAGCTCCGGCGCATGAATTGCGGTGATGTTCGCTTTCGTAAATTTGAGTCCTTTGGCATTCGGGAGTCTTATCTCTTTTGGCACCACACATCTTGCGATCCGGGCGGCCACCAGACTAGGCAAATCTATCACCGCAATGTTATAACCACTCAGGACCAGCCAACGCAAAGTTGGCATGCCAACCAAATAAAGATCACAATAAGGATACGTGTCATCATGTATCTCCAACCACTCCAGCTTTGGAAGATACAGTGTCTCTTTTTCATCACAGAGTCCCGCAAGCGCACCTGCGGTCACAACATATTCTAACTTCAGTTTCTTCAACTCAGACACATCTGTTATGGCAAGTATAACGTTACGTGCCGCTATTTCCACCACACCTGAGTTCGGTACATACACGAACTCGCCTCTCCCTTTACATATCAATTTCTTCAATCGCCGGAACGGACCAAAGTCTATTATTCGGCCGATGTTGTTGCAGTCACCATAACCGCCGTTGTTGATGGCGGCGACGCGGACGCTGACACCGTAGTCATCGGCGTCACCGGAATCACTATTATTGGCGTCGTAGCTAACATATTCAACCGTGTGAGCATCTAGCATCCATTCATATACCACGTCATCGTAGGAGAGTTTCACCAAATATGGGCGGTAGTTTTCATAGAAATACTTATCTAGGAATTTGAGCTTAACCCCGTCGCCCATCCACGGCGCAAGGATGTTAGTGAAAACATAGAATGATATCTCTGAGGCATTCATTTCTCCAGACATCACCATTAATCTACACAAATCAATTTTGGCGGGTCCTTGGGTCTGGGGGAGTCAATTTTTGTCAGCCAGGCCGCTGGGGCCTGGCTGGTCCCGGCGTGTGCCATATCATAAAAAATTGATTGGCGGCTCCCGAGTTTAAGAACTAAACCCCTTTAGAATCGATTATCCGAACGACATATTCGTTTGCGAAGCGATGTCTAACTTTAAGGATCTTCCATCGGATATGATCCGCCATATTCTTGGCTTCTTGGGAGTTGAGGATCATATTAGATTCTCACTCACTTGTTGGACTTATTATGAAGACTACAAGATTATTAAAATAGAAAGTTCTGAGGAGGCTCCGAAACATTATAACAACCGATGTTGTTATATAGTGTTCCAGAGATGCGAGATCATCAATAACACCTTCCCGTGGGTCGTGAGTCTCAACGTGTCAAAATATGCCGGAACAACAAAATATATAAAAGAACTGACGATCCGGTCATTTCACGAATATATAGATGGGGATACTATACGATATATCCCCAGATCCTTGACAGGTGATGGGCTAAAATATTTAGTAAAATTGAACATCGATAACTGCATTAACAGGTGCACAATCTCGAACGTTAGGTTCGAGAGGCTCATCACCCTACGGGCACATTATTGCAACATAATAGGTTGCAAGTTTGATGTGCTTGAAAGCCTGGATCTTCATGAAACGCGGTTCTTGAGTAAGATGCCGGCAACCTTAAAAACACTTAAGGTGTATAAGGGTAAATTCTCGAAAAATTGTGCAAAGTGGGGCTTAGTAAATCTTGAAGAAATCATCAGCTACTGCCATGATTTTATTCGATACGCTCCCAATGTAAAAAGAGCGAGACTCCACTATATAAGATTGTATGATCTACCAGAAAGCCTGGAATACTTAAGTTTGAACTATTCTGAAGTGTGCGGTGAAGAATTCTACCTACCTAATCTAAGGCATTTGGATATAAAATGGTCTACGGTTGATGGACGTATCATCGCCCCACAGGTGACGGAGTTAACCGTCAGTGAATCTGAAATTTCTACCTTAGATTGTCCAGGCTCTTGATGTATGTTATGATTCTGAGCGCGACATTGATATCCCACTGATACCACCCAATAACGCATTCGTCAAGTCGTCCGGACATTACTGTAGTAACGTGGTCTCCGGTTGTATATATTGATATTTTATTGTAGTAAAATATGATTATGTGTAGTATGTGGTATATTTTTTTGGCCGCCCCTTGGCCACCCTCGAGCCTGTTGAATTTTGGTCTTGGTCCGGTCCGGGCCACAGTATCACTGCTGTGGACGTGGCGATGTTCTGCGCGAAGGGCCGGGCACTCGCCTGTTGATAATCCCCTCGGCTGACCTTGGCCGTGGCTGGGTCGACATTCATTATGTTGACCCCCAAAAAATATACCACTCCCATCAACGAAGAGAAAGTTATAAATAACCAGGCTCTACATCCGAAAGATATTGGGGTAATAGTTCTTTCTGTAGTTCAACATATAGGGCCCCGAGCGTTTCCACGTCTTTGACATATGTTACTTTTTTGCCTTTGGGTATATGAGGGCCTGGTTGTATGATAGTGAGATACAAATTCTGAGCATTAGGTCCTGTCGCTTCAAGCACTTGTATCTCATCTGTCAAGAGATAAACCGGGCGTGTCTTGGTGGTGTTTGAACAACTCGAGACCAACGGGCTGAATAGGATTACACTTTCTGGTACTATAGCATCAGATACGCAACCCAATAGAAAGAGTATCTTTAACTTTGGCGTAACTAAGTGTCTGACTTCTGAAACTATACAGCTCAATTTGATGAGCTCCGGTGCATGAATTGCGGTGATGTTCACTTTCGTAAATTCGAGTATTTTGACATTAGGGAGTCTTATCTCTTTTGGCACCATACATGTTACGATCCGGGCAGCCACTAGACTAGGCAAATCTATCGCTGCAACATTATAACCACTCACAACCAACCTACGCAAATTCGGCATGCCAACCAAATAAAGATCGCGGTGAGAATCCTCACAATCCTGTATCTCCAACTGCTCCAGCTTTGGAAGATACAGTGTCTCTTTTTCATCACAGAGTCCCACAAGTGCACCTTCTGGCTCAACATCTTCCAGCTTTAGTTTTCCCAACTCAGACACATCTGTTATGGCAAGTATAACGTTACGTGCCGCTATTTCCACCACACCTGAGTTCGGTACATACACATACTCGCCGTTCCCTTTGAATATCAACTTCTTCAATCGTCGGAACAGGCCAAAGTCTATTCGGCCGATGTTGTCGCCGTCGATAGTGTCCTTGATGTCGGTGTTGTCAGTGTCGATGTCGGTGTCCGTGTCGGTGTTGTCAGTATCGGTATTGTCCGTGTCGGTGTTGTCGGCGTCCGTGTCGATATTGTCAGCGGAATCATTATTGGTGTCGTAGTTAATGTATTCAACCGTGTGAGCATCTAACATCCATTCGTATACCAACTCGTCGTAGATTCTCACCGAATATGGGCGATAGTTTTCATAGAAATACTTATCTAGGAATTTGAGCTTAACCCCGTCGCCCATCCACGGCGCAAGGATGTTAGTGAAGATATAAAATGATATCTCTGAGACATTCATCTCTTTGGGTACTATCATTAATCCATGCAAATCAATTTTGTCTGTCCTCGGCCGGGACCTCCAACCCAGGGCACCCCCCCAGCCGAGGGTCAACTCCGGTCCATCTAACTTTGGCCGGGCCAACTTTGGCCGGGTCCATCTTAGCCCCCCCAGGCCAGCCCCTGGCCGCCCGACCTATTCTCAAAAAATTTCATATGAAAACTTTTGTAAGTTCCACTTCCTGTTAGGGGCTCCGGAGTGGATGAGCCCCCTCGATTTTGGTCGGCCAAGGCAAGCAAGGTGTGGTTGGGATGAATGGGATGCGTCAGCCGGGGGCAACCAGGGGTGACCGATCACTCGGCCGGGACATATATGCAAGGTCAATGCATAGATCAATTCGCCGACATAGAATCGACCGAGTCATCGAGTGGCCGTAGGTCGGATCATCGGCCGACCTATCCACAATAAATTCTCATAGAAAAAACTTTTGTAAGTTCCATTCTCCTCCCTGGGGGAGAGAAGGGGATGGAGCCCTTCAGTTTTGGTCGACTGAGAGTATGTCTCGGCCGACCCTAGGCCCGAGAAACCAACCTCCCGACCACTCCCGGGCCGAAAGGCGGCCGAAGGAACCGCCGACGGTCCTTAAATTAAGATGCGTATATTTGACTTTTAACTTAAGACAAGAACTACCAATAAGTGAGAGTCACCTGCGTACAAAAAATAACCCCATATACCAATTGCGCCTATTTTTTGTTATTTGTGGCCAATTACACATCACAATTCATTTACGTTAGGCCAGGTTTGCTTCGTTTCCTTGCCTTATTTTTTCTCCTTCGGCTCTTCGAATAAGTCAGGAATCTTTACGTAGTCGCACATAATTTTCTTAAGCTCATCAAGTGTGACATCAAACCACCCGCTGCCCCTCACACCCCTGATCATCTTGCGAGTTGTTTTGAGTATTCTGCTCATTTGACGCCCGAATTCTATCTCACTGTAAGGATTCACACCCTTGTTATCACACCATTTGCGGTAATATTCGTACAAGCGGCTAGTTGGCATGCGGATCCTACCACTGTCAGTATCCCAGTCGACCTTATAATCACCACGCAGGGCATCAATAATCATACGCACGGAGTATGGAAGATTATCGATCTTTATATTGTTCTTGAGTTCAGACTCTGGAAGTTTACGGGGGTTGAACTCGGCCAAGTCATACTCGGCCAACCACTTGAACACAGCATAGCCCGCTTCGTCATTGTACAATTTCGCAATAAGTGGCTCGAAGTAATCATCGCGCCCACATAGGTGGTTGCTGCACTCAAACACGGCGAATCTGTGATCACTTTCTTCAATTGGCAGGGCATCGTCACTGTTGGTAAGGAAGATGTAGTTGTTGTAGTCGCTAATGCGCATACGGTTTACACCCTTATATTCAATGTTCACGTCTGTGCGTGTGATGGCTGACTTGAGATTGTTGCTTACTTCCGGCCTCATCATCTCACTGGTGAATGTCTCATCTACTACCGTAAACAGCTTGTAAGCTAAGTCTGAGTTGAAGCGTGTAAATAGATCAGTGATCTTGGCGGTGTAGTAGTATTTGTCGCCAATAACATATTTGGCCAGGAAGTCCGTTATCACATTCTTACCGGCTCCTTGGCGTGATTTGAGCAACAAAGCGATTCCCATCCGCTCAGTTGGCCGCTGGATGATATGAGCAAGCCACCCGAAGATATACGCGGCATGATCCTGGTTACCGGCGGCCCAGACCTCAATTATGTGCTTCTTGAAAGCCTTTAGGCCCTTTAGGCCCTTGGGAGTAGGCTCCTCTTTGCGCTCTGCGCGGAGGAACGCAAGACGGAACGCATGCTTGAAGCCTTGAACATATTGAAAATGCCACTAGGGGTGTATTTTAGGTACGGCTGGAAATCCTCCTTTGAGTAACTCAGGATCGGCGCTAAGGCCTGCATTCGGTCGAGCAGAGTAAACTCCTTGCCGTCGGGGTCCTTGAATTTTATTCTCTTGTAGTTTAGCTCTTCCTTGCTGTTGGTCTTGATGCGCTGATAGGTAATGTTACGTGTTTTCTCATCTACGCACTTTGCAAGCCAATATGATTTTCCTCCATAGTTAATCAGCGCAAATACTGACCTGATGAACTCGTCGAGCTCCGCGTAGTCGACATGGTAGACTGAGTCGTAATCATAACCATCATCGCGATAAATAGATGGGATAGGCGGCCTTGTCAGGTCGGTAGTCCGGCTGAATGATTTGACCGTGAGCTTTACTTGGTAACCCCAACGATCATAGGCAACTTTCTCCAGGCGCTTGAGGTATCTAGGTGGCAGGTTGTCGGTTTTGATGATAAAGCCGTCATACATGTAGCTGGTCACCTCGTGGCCATCTTCCTGCGCCTGCTGGATCATAGTGTACACAATGCGGGCTTCCAGGTCCTGCAGAACAAGGCTGAGGAACTTGTGGGCCTTGAAATCGCCCTCGGCCGCAGTCACATTCTTGCACATCTTAGCATAGTATGGGTCGCCAGTGCGGGCAACCTTCTTGCGAATCTTCTCAACTTCTTCGGCATAGCGCTCGTAAATCTCGGGCAGCCTGTAGTCACCCAGCCTCAAACCAAAGTGTTTCATCCAGGTATCCACGTTGCCTCCGTAAAGGGTCATGGTGAACAAGTGTTTGACAAAATCTTTCTTTGTAAGGCGATACCGAGCCTGCCTATTATAACGAGCGATAGCATCGGATGAGATGTACATCCGACTGATGATTTCATCTCTGTTCTTGACATACTCCTCTACCGCGACCGCAGTCTTGCCAGTGAGCTTGGTATAGAGCTGCGCAGCGAGGGTAGGGTGGCAGTTCACAATGTCAACGTCCAGGTGACGCCTGCCCGCAGGGCAATCCTGACAGGGCAACCCGAACAAGGCGGTCTGGATGGGGCGCCACTGGTAAATGGCCCAGAGCACCTGGCCATCACGGGGAAAGTATCGACCGTAGTAGTTGTTATTGTATGCCTTGCGTTCATAGGTGACATGAACGCGGCCTTCGCGCGCTTTTTTCTTGTAATTGCAGAGTCTTATCTGATCTTGTGGAATGATCATCTCATTTCTCCAGATCTTTTCGAGAGTATCTATGTCTGGA
>Ga0207864_1003867_pt1 | contig 12061 bp, 11 predicted proteins | sample HigsolmetaAR202D_FD_184834 | JGI IMG/M metagenome (GOLD analysis project Ga0207864, IMG submission 184834) | Ionic liquid and high solid enriched microbial communities from the Joint BioEnergy Institute, USA - AR20-2-D (SPAdes) (version 2) ...
CGACGGCTGGCGGAGATCGGGGTGGAAACCACCGAGGCGGCCATCGCCAACCGGGTCTACCGGGGCACAGCGAGCCTCGCGTTCATGCTGCAGGTGGCGGCAGCGCTGGGGCTTGAACGCATCGAAATCGGGCCCGTGTCGGCGCCGGCAAGCCACAGCGGAGCCGCGAGGAGCTGATGGTCTGACTGGCGCCCGTTGGCAAAGCTTGGCGCCTTCAGCTGCAGCTCCTCACTAGGAGCGGCAGCCAGCAGGATTCGCGTCCGTTAGATTTGCAACGAATAACAGCACCGCCTCGGGATCCCGGTCAGACAATGGGCCGAGCTCACCGACATCATTTCGTACCCCAGTTCTATCTGAGACTCTTCTCGGCCGACGGCCGGAGAGTGCACTTATATAACTTCTCTCGCGATCGGCTGATCTTGGGTGCGAGCATCAAAGGCCAATGCGCACGCTACAATTTTCACGACTTTGCACCTGGCCTCGAGGAGGCGTTCGCAAAGCTCGAAGGTGAGGTTAACGAGATAATCCTCAAGATTCTCGAAACTCGAGTCCTTCCTCCGCCTAATTCGGAAGAGCGGGAAACATTAGGGACTTACATCGTCTTTCAAAAGCTTCGTACGGGCCGGGCGGCTTCTGAAGTCGACGCAACCACGGACTTCATTGGCAAGCAACTCCTCAAGGAGTCCCCAGAGCTCGATGGAGCTGACTTAGATCAATTCGAGATCCGTGATGCGTATCCGATAGCTATCCCCTTGAAAGTCGCTGCCGAAGTGAGTTGGATAGTCTCCGATCTTCGGATGCATCTCTTCTTCAACAACACCCCTCGAGAGTTCATCACGAGCGACGATCCGGTGATCGCGCACAACCAATACTGTGAAGGTATTACTCACTTGGGCGTGACGGGGCTCAACAATAGAGGATTGCAGCTATTCTGGCCGATTTCGCCGAAGCATCTCGTCATGCTCTTTGACGCCGTTGTCTATAAGGTCGATCGCGCAGACCAACAGATCTGCACCACGACGCTATCCGACGAGAGAGATGTCGTCCAACTCAATTCACTCCAGATTCTGAACGCGCACGAGAATGTCTATTTCAAGGAGGCAACCCCCAAAATAGAGCAACACTGCGCCATACTCGGCCGAGAGAGGCGGAAACGGTATGTTTTTGTGGAGGCAGAAGGTCCGCCGGAGGCGAGTGGCGCACCGTCACGAATTGTTCACCAATTCGAACGACTCCTCCCACATCGCCTCAATGTAGGTGCAATCAGAATTCGCAAGGATGCACTGCGCGTGCCGTTGGCAGAACGGGCAGATTACTTTAGACATGAGATTGGTTTGCACGGTGCAACTGAGGTACCGCGGAATGCTCCTGCAGGGCGATATCAGATCAAGAAGATCACCGAAAAATAGGCGACCTTCACAAGCGTACGGCCCATTGAAGCAGGCAAGTATCGATGAAGCGCTCAGGTTTTCCGTGAGTGTGGATGCGGACTTCTCTTGGTGAATTGGCGCGTTTTGAAGGCATGCGTCATATGGAGAGGTGCGGGGTTTCGCTATCCTTCGCATCAAGGCTTTCGCAAAGTACAGGGCACTCGAGGAGTGCGAAGTTGCATTTCCATCCGTGGAATCGCTTCCGGATCGCGGCTCGCCCTGTGACACCAGCCGAAGCGCGCTTATGCGCTGCTGGTGTTAAGGAAAGTTGTGCAAGCGGAAACCACCGCGCAAGACCGCGATGGCCGGCTCGTTGCGCGCGTGTATCGAGGGAAACGGGAGGCGAATGCCGAGCTGGTAACGCTCGATTATGCGTGGGCTGCTGGCAGATATCTGCGGCAAGAGGACTCCGGGTGCTGCACCTTTGAGACCGCAGCACGCGAAGCACGAAGCGGGGTGTGGCGGCTGACACCTCACCAGCTAATTGCCCCTTGGGGCTGGCGTCGGCGCAAGAAGCTTCGCGCCTTCACCGATTACAGCCAAGAGACACCGGCGAGCTGCGTTGCAAGCCTCGGGTTGAGGGAGCCCGTATTCCTTTGTGTCGCCCGTCGGAAAGCGCCCGGTGTTTCGAGAATGGAAACGAGCGTTTCCGTTCTGGAAACAGACGTAAGGCGTAAGCTGTTGATTGCGCAGAGGACACCGCCCGTCTGCCCGCGGTGTCTCAGGCGGGGACCCGGCCGAGGCAGATCTTAGTCGTTCGGGACGATCTGCACTGATTGCAGCCAGGCACGGATCGCGAACGGATTCACCCGTCGATGGCACCGTGTGACGCTCATTGCGCCTGCTCCGACAGCGGAAGCAAGACGAATTGACGCTGAAGCACTCGATCACACCACTTGACTGAGGATCGATGCCGACACCATTCCTACACTCCACTGGACAACAGCTTCTGTAATCAAAGCGAAACGGCGCACCGAACTATTCCTGCTAGTTCTACTTCGGACCCTGTAATCACGGGCATGACGTGCGTTACCTGCGTCGGTGACTCGGAAATTTCAAGTGTCCATCGATCTCTCGGAGCAGCCCGTCCTCTTCTTCGTTCTCCCAATCGAAGTCTCGCGCTTGGCGCTCATCCTCAATAGGCTCGGCTACCAACAATGCAAGTCCTTGATTCAGAGAGGGTTGGAGAACAGCCGTTTCTTCGAACTCGCTAATCCCCCGGAGAGGGTTATCAACCCACACATAAGCAGCTACTGCTTCCGCAACAAGCGGACGGACAGTGCTGTCACCTCGCGCCAGACGTCCAAGAACACTTCTCTTGGGAATTTCTATGCCGATACGGACGAAAAAGCGGGCGTTGCGTAGCGACGCAGAAGATGCAACGAACCGGATCCTTTGATCGTCCGCCAGTATCCAAGCGCATGGCTCATCACTGTACGTGGCGTACCGAGAGCCTGTCGCTGTGAGCGATGCCTCGTAGCGTTCCGCCAGCTGCTGCACAGATTGAAAGCTACAGGTGCTCTTTCGGACATCGGGGCGAAAGAACCTATTGGGCAAGAGGCACTCTGCCGCGAATACGTCACAGAGAACTTCTTCTTTCGGTCGGCGCGAGTAGCTGAGAAGATCGCTTACCGACGTTGAAGACCCATGCTTGGACGGCAAGCCAAGGCGAATGTGAGCAAGCTCGTGGAGAATCGTGAAGCGTTGACGCTCAGATGAATGGTTTCCATTGACGATAATGATCGTCCGGTCACCAAACTGGAAGACCTGCCCCGCTTCGTCATTCTTTAGGTCATAACGTACCTTAACCTCCGCATTCGCCGCGCGTAGGTACTTCTCAATCGAAACGGGGATCTCCGAGATTCCAGCTTCCTGCTGGAATCTCCAAGCTTCTACTATGGCAGATTGTTCACCCTCGAGCATCTCCGATTAGCTCTTTGATTTGAGCCAATTTCGCCAGCCACTCCTCACGAGTTGTAGGTCTAGCCCCTCGAAAGCTCATGGTGGCGGCTGCTCTTATGACCTCGACATCCTCGTTCGTATCGACGGCAATATCGAACAAGACCGAATCCATCTCGGTGCCGGTAAGCAACACATTAAGAAGTCTCCGTTTGTATGGCGTCAGCTTCAGCCCACGAGCAAGCCGGTCGATCACATCCTCTGAGGGAGCAGTCTTGTCCCCTGTCTCTAGACGATGGATATAGGCGTGGTCGACACCCGATAGGGCGGATAGCTCCCGCAAGGAGAGTTTCCGCTCCTCACGAAACCGACGAAGGGCTGTCCCAAAATCCATGAGCCTCCAATCCTTGACCTGTATCTCTAGCTACGCTATGTTGTTTATCCAGACAACAGCCCGCGTTCCTTACCGTTTCAATACGGCTAAGCGGGGTCGATTGATGTCCAGGATGTTGTCGTCCACAAGGACGACAGTATAACTTGCGGCACGTACCGCGTAAAGCTCGTGTATTTTGCGAGCAGTCGCATGCAGGTGATTGATATGAAAGCGAAAACGTGGAACTACAAGAAGGCAAAGGAGCGGATTGACGCCGCCATTCAGAAACTTCCTCTGGAGATGATACAGGTCAAACCGTATGTCCGTGATGACACGGACCTCCGCGACCTGCCCCTGACCGTGGCATACCGCGTTGATGGGGTTCATGTGTATGCGGATATCCTGAACCTCCGCGACATGCTGCATGTGACTGAAATCGAGGGCGAACTGTGCCATCGGCGCACTCTGCGATTCCTCAACCTCCATTACCGCGCCGTCCACCGCATCATTAGTCGCGTTGAAGCGATCCAAGTGGATTTCCACAACGAGCGCCTGCATGCCGTGGTTGCCAAGCCCTATGACGACGAGGCCGCCCGCGTGCATCGGGCTGTTGCGATGGCGCAGCTGATCATCGATGTCCTAGCTCGGACGGGAGAAGACGCAGATCATCCCCCTGCCAAAGTCCGCGTGGGGATCGACACCGGAAAGGCGCTCGCCGTCAACAACGGCCGCCGAGGTCATCGGGAGCCGCTGTTCCTTGGTGAGCCGGCGAATCGCGCTGCGAAACGCGCAAGCGGCGGTACTGCTACGGGCATTTTCCTCACCAACAAGGCACGCCAAGCGATCGGCCTGTCAAAGGTCTCTGACGAGGACAACACGCCGTTGACGTCCGAAGAGATTCGGACCTCTCAGGAGAAGGCGAAACTCGGGGTCACTGCCGATGAGATCGTGAGGGAGTGGGAGGAGGATCTCGCGAAGAACCCCATCGGCACGTTTGAGTTCTCCAGGCATACGCCGCCATTCAGTGATCTCGACATCGAGACACTCTCTCCGAAGAACTCACGCCGCCAGGACGCATGCAGTATCTATGCAGATCTCGACGGCTTTACGGCGTACGTAACGACCAATATCGAGCCTGAAGAGAGCGCCAAGCACGTTGTTCGCACCCTGCACGTGCTGCGAGGGGAGCTGAATTGTGTTCTCCATGATGATTTTGACGGGTGCAAGATTCGTTTCATCGGCGACTGCATTCATGGTCTCGCCGCCGATGGAACCGCGCAAACAACGGCCGAGCAGCTCACGATCAGCAACATGACCCTTTGCGCAGGCGGGTTGCGGAGCAGCTTCAACCTCGCTATCGAGCGGCTCCTGAAGTATGGCACCGATGCGCGCTCACTCGGATTGGCGATCGGCTTCGAGTTTGGACCGATGACCGTCACGCGTCTCGGCATGAGAGGCGATATGGTCCGTTGCTCGGTGAGTCGCGGCGTCCTTAACGCGGAGCATGAACAGAGTCGATGTGGAGGTACTGAGACTGCAATCGGCGAGACTGCGTATGCGAAGGCAACGCCGGCGGTGAGAAAGCTGTTTGGCGCGAACCGCATGGTGGCGAATCTTGATTTCGACTCTGCCGTCGAAGCTTTGGCCGCCGAAGGTGACGAGGCCGCCAAAGCGGTTCGTGAGGAAGCGCTCAAGAGCGTATCGCTTACGACTTACGTTGCGCCACGACCGGAGCTTCGCCCGCACTCCCAGTAAGCCGGATGAGCTCATTGAATCTCCTCGTCTCTGTCGCCTCGGAGTTTCCCGTATCGCATCTGGACCGCGTAGCTGATCGAGTCACATTTCAGCTCGCAATTGCCATGGCCTCGGGCGAAGTTGTGCCGTTCAAAATCGCGGCAAGCCCAGGACCTGCGCAGCACGTGATCGCAAGGGAGATCGAACCGAAACGGTTGCCGGCGTTCTGCCCGGAGCGTCACATCAATTCGGATGGCTCGTTTTGTATTAATTGGATTCAGGGTGATCCGCGACCTGTGGTGGATACGGAATCCGCCCGTGCGTGGTGGGCCTCGCTTGAGGACTATCTACGGCTCCAGGTCGCGGCTTCGAAGCTGCGTAGGTGGCCCGGCCCTGCATGGGCGCACGGCCACGCGGCAGAGTACCAGCGTAGCGCGGAGGCTCACGCACGAACTCTGGGCGAACCCCTTCTCTCCCAGGTAACGCACGGCTCATTGACCACCCGCCTCGATTACAGGCGGGGCCATAATCGTATCGAGTTGCGGGCCAACGGAGAGGTGTTGAATCGCATCAACCTGCCTTTCCGTAAGTTGACGAACTTGCAGATGCCATGTCCGTGCCCGGAGGGAACAAAGACGAAGAGACCTATTGGCCAGTGCGGGCAGCATGCAGAAGTGTTAGCTGCACTGATCGAGTCGCTACACCGGCGGAAGAAGGCGGAAGACAAGTACATTGCCGATTTGCGCAAGAAGCACATCCGCTGTTGCGGCACTCTTGATCGCTGCCCACTAAAGTAGTGTGATCACTGCTCAGTCGTTGCCACTGTGCCTTCCTACGTCCTTCGGCGCTTATCCCAACTGGCAGTCGCTCGAGAAGGCGAGTAGAGCATGCTATGAGTAACGGAAAGCTCGACCACGCGCGGTGGATTCTCGAAAGAAATCTTCACTGGATCACAGCCGTAGAGACCAAGACCGCTGTTATCGTATCGATAGATACCGCCATGCTCGGGGCCCTTGCGGTAGCGCTTGGTGACGTCGCACCCTCAGAGCGCACAATCTGTCTCATCGTTATTAGTATTCTCGCCGCTCTTCCTTTGGCCCTTTCCGTGATCTTTGGCGCGTTAGCGGTTTGGCCCCAAACCGGCGGACCGGAAAGCTCTTTCATCTTCTTTGGCAGAATCAAAGAGAAATCAGCAAGCGACTATCGCGATCTGTTTCGACGAGTTACGGAGGATGACCTCCTCAATGACTGCCTCGATCAGATTCATCGAAATGCGGAGATCGCTTCCTTGAAGTATGGTCGTATAGCCATCAGTCTGAAGCTGGCGTTCCTATCGCTTCTGTTTTGGGTTCCCGCAATCGTAATGCTGGTTGCGGCGCGGAGCTAAGGGCCTAGACACCCGTGAACTCCAAACGCCGTATCGCGATTCTCCTTTTCGCCGGAGCGTGCTGCTGCGTCGCGTCTGATCCACCCGCCCCCGGCCTAAAGCAAGAGCGCCGAACAAGTACTTTCGCGTGAGAATCTCTCGTCAGGTCATTGACACGGTCTTGCTTCTGTTCGCGGGATATGTTTTCGTTCGGTGCTCCACCCGTGCAGATTAACCTGCCGCTGCCAACGGTCTCTTCGTGGCTATTCCCGAGCCCCAGAGTGTCGGGCAATGCACCACTTGTACACGCTGGCCGAATCTACCCCGGCAGCACCTGGAGCTGATTGCGCACCTGTGGAAGCTGCTCCAGCCTGACCACTATCACTATGGAACCGCAGAGATTCCCGATCTCGGCGTCCCTCTGACATAGAAGGAAGCCTCGTATACCCGACACCAGTCCCGGCGCTTCTTTTCGTTGTTGCCTAATGCACTCGCGTACACAGCCGGGACGGCTATCTCAGCTTGGAGAGGTCGGATAACGCTCTTGTGCCCCGCGACTCGCGTTCACCAGTTCCTCCTCTCGACCCAACAATCAGGTCACGACTTTGCCCTCGCCGCGCAGCCGGCGAGCCAGGCTTAGGCCTGCTTCAAGTTCTGTTGCTGCGTAAGGAGCGTGGTATTAGACGTGACAACCCAGGAAAGACTCTATTGTTCAGACGATCGGAATGGAAAGACTCTTTGTCTCCTGTAGCGGTTTGCTCGGTGCTTCACTGGTGTGCCACGCCCGCATGAACCGGAAGGGCTCGAGGCCATGCCTTCTGGCGCCATACCAAGCCGGGGTGAACGTCCGGCATATGTTGAGCTAAGAGGCTGGTCGGGCGGTTTGAGCCCGATTTATCCCGGATCCGGAGCGACTATTTGTCTTTTCGGCTTCGGGAACGACTATTTGTCGAAGGAACGACTTTAATGAAGTTAGCCACTACTTCCAACTAGCTTCGTAAGCTCGATCGCGCTTTGCGCGCATGGGATCGGCGAATGTGGCGAGCCATTCGTCGGGGCCGCAGTTGGAAGTCAGGAATCTAAGTCTCCTTCTTGCTCCTTTGGTCCGAGAAGCGAGCATCTCAGAGAATCTCATAGGGGGCGACGAGGTCGATTGGCAGATCTTGAAGGGCACAGTTGCTATACGAGACACGATCAACAACTAGCCCTGTGTCGCCAGGCAATCTAGGCCATGCGGTGGAAGAGCTTCCTGCATCAGATCTGAGGAAGCAGTCGAAGTGAAGTAATGAAGTTCATGGCGTCTCTCTCCCCGAGGAGATGCCATGAAAATAAGCGAGAAACGTTCAGAGAAACAATGGGTTAAGTCGGGTCATCATTTCTTCATCCCCGACTCGGTTAATGATGGAGGAAGGAAGCCCAATCGGCGGCCCAGGGCACGGAGAAAGAACGTGTCCTCTGCCAGTATTACCTTCGCTCAACTTAAACAATGCATGGCCGATCGGGTCGATCAGCCGGGTTTTCCCAGGAAAGCGTCTCTGCCCAACTTGTTGAGCGCGTTAAACGCTTTCTTAAACGATTTGGGCCTGGATCCGTCGCATGCTGTTGGAACGACGCTTCGCGTTGGTTACTACAAGGCGGTAGAGGGCCATATAAGTAGGCTCAGAGAGCAAGGCCATACGTCGGCATACATTGCTAACCGAAAGAGTCTGCTGAAGTCGTGGAGGAAGCTGGTTGCGCAGCTTGATCGGGAGTCATCCGTTCAGAACGGATCGATGACGCCCCTGCAGGCGGCACTGCAGAATGTGCTTGATGCTGGAGCGACGATAAAAGGTCTTGCCCGTGAAGCGAGGATACCTTTCTCAACTCTCCAGAGGCTTTGCCGTGGCGGTGCGCCAACCCGTAGATCGATGCGATACCTAAGACGTCTTGAGTGCTTTCTCGGAATGGCAGAGGGAGCGCTCACCGACCTGGTCGGCGGGGGGCGTGTTGCGGGTTCAGATTCGACGGCTGCAACGGAGTCGATCTCGTATCGTGTGAAGTTGCGGGAATTGGTGCACGACTCGTACGCCCTCAAGAAGACGTCTATCGGTGATTCGTTTATCGAGGAGTGGTCGTCGCTCCTCCGTTTCAAGACATCTACGTTCGTATTGGCTCGAGCCATTGAGGCGGCTTCACAAACGCGAAGACCCACTTGGAGAATTCGGTCAGCCGGCTTGCCCCCAACTTACGGGGAGTGGGTCGATACTGTGAACGGAAGGCCATGCCCGAGCGCATCCATCGCATTCCAGATGACCGCTCAGTTCCTCGGGTGGCTGTCATTGAGCAAGAGTCGGGGTGGTCGAGAAATGCCTGTTGATGAAGCGCAGTCACTTGGGCATTTCGCGAACGTTGAGTACGTGTTGTCGTACCTACAGTGGCGGATTGACCGTGGTGGCGGGACGGTCAACAACTCCGTTCGCAGAATCTTGCAATTTGCAAAAAGTTTAACACATCCGGATCAGGGGTTCCTCGTTGGGAATCCGGAGATCGGGGCGCGAGTGGGCGTTAGGGACAGCGAAAGTTGGGAAGCGCGATGCCGTGGCGCCTACGAGCAGTTCAAGTACACCCTGCGCAATCTGCCGAAGATCTCGCGTGCGAGGGATCCATTTGAACCGATTAAGAAGATTCTTGAGCTTGAGAACCCCCTCAATGCGGTCGTGGATGCAATCAGGAGGATAGATGCAGACAGGCCGGCAACGGGGGGTATCTGGGAAGCGGTCTGGGCGCGCGACAGATTGTTGTTGGCGCTCGTGGCATCGAATCCGTTGAGAGCAAGCAATCTGAAGTTGCTGACGTGGCGAGCGGACAACACCGGGATGTTGCGTCAGGATTCTAGTGGCGGTTGGGAGATCGTCATCCAACCGGAATTGTTCAAGAATCAAGCTGGGGCCGCCGGAGATCGGCCGTACAGGATGCCAGTTCAGGAGCAGCTATGGCCCTTCATAACTACATACCTGCGAGATTATTGGCCAATGCTGAGCAGGGGCCAGACGGATCGTGTGTTTGTCTCTCACAAGTGTCCAGGTTCGGTCTGGAAGGGATTGAACAGGCGCTTTGAGACCCTCACGCGCCGATATCTACACGGCTGCCCAGGTGTCGGACCTCACAGCTTCCGACACATCGTTGCAACCGCTGTCATTAAGCGGACTGGCAGCTTCACTGCGGCAGCGCTGATCTTGCACGATAGAGAGGAAACGGTCAGAGCGCACTATGCTCACCTAGTGGGGACTGACGGCGCGCGGTGGTTGGCTAATGTGCTTAGTGAAGCGTTCAAGCGAGTTTGATATTGGAAAAACAGTCATTGGCGGAGCGCGGGGGCGCGGCGCAACCGGCTAGTCATCAGACTGCTGGTTGCGACGTGTGCCTAGAAGCGACCCTGTCCGCCCTTTGAAGGCTCGAACGGGCTCTCAAGGTGATGCGCTAGGCATGGTGGCATTTCTAGAGACGCGAATTGCGCCACCTGAACTCGTGGGCATTAATGTCCGCCAGCAAACTGTCGACATCACACCCCTACATGAAGGTGATCGGGGCTTGGCGAATCGAGCAAGACGCCGAACGAATGCACAGTTTGCCAGGCGACATCATGTCGGGTACCTAGGGCGTCCGCGACGTACTCCTGCGTAGGGGTGCGCGGCTCGCCGATAATCTTGGCGTGTAGGGCGACTCCGAAGCCACGCTTGAATCTCATCCTCAAACCAGAACTGCTTTCGTCCGATTCGGTGCGGGGGTGGGAGCTCCCCGTTCCTTATCCATGTCCGAAGCGTGCGAGTAGTTACGCCAAAACGGGCGGCCAGCGCGTGCTGATCAAGAGTGCTTTCCACATTAGGTCTCCTAACTAGTGACCCGTAGTGAAGAGCTCCCGTTTATATTCTGCCTCGAGGCCCGCTAGTCGTTCGTGGTGTCGGTTTTGAAAATCTAGGGACCCCTTGAGGCGATTTTTCTCAGAATCATTCACCCTCTGGGGTGAGGTTCTGAGAAAACTTTCCCCGTTGAGGGGGCTCAACATCATTCCCCCGTTCCGGATGCGACGAGGCGCAGTCTGCGACCCGGCACGCGCGGCCGCTTTGGGCCGCGCGGCGACGAATCAGGACGCGATGGCATATCAGGAGGTCAGTAAGCGTCCGGCCTAGGTCGGACGCTTACGATCTTTCGTCGCCTTGGGCCGAAAGTTTCGTCGTCTGCCGATGCGCTGGGGATGTTGACATACGTCGTAGACTGCGTTGACGCGCGCGCCGCGCGGCTAGTTGCCGGCGCACTAATGCTCGGTTGTAAACGCCGAGCAAAGCCAGCGCATCGAAAGATGCGCCGGTGATTTCATTGGCGTGAGGGGCGACGTTCACGTGGATGCAGGAAAGCGCTTGCGGGGAATACTCAAGACATTGAGCGAGCTCGCAGCGGATACCTGCGGCACACCTTGCGGACGACAACGGTGCCGAACTTGTAGGTTGCGCGCACCAGCCGCCTGGAAAGAGATTGGCCAACGCTGCCGAGAGGGCGTGCGCACCTGTTGCGAAGGCTGAAGGGCGTGGTACAATAAAAAGTCGCGTTGCCGCAACGGCGCGCGGAGGTTCTTTAACAAGAATAACAACTATAAGGGAACCATTATGTTCTCGAGAGTTATCCACGTCTGCGTAGCCGATCGACGTAGATTCTATAACCTGTCTGGCTCAAGCAAGAAGAAGGTTATGCGATTCGCAGACGATGTTTGCAGAAGCTTGCTCGTTGCTCTCGAAGGCGACAACTGCGAGGTTGTCGAGCGAGTCGCTGAAAAGATGGTTCAACGCGCAGCAGTTCGTCGAAAGATCAAGTTCGAGAAGCTAACAGAGCAGGAAGCGAAAAGGTTGATAGACCAAAAGCGCTACTGCACCACCTACACTTTACAGTAACCCAATACCCGCGCCGGCGGTCCTGCCGGCGCGGGTTTTCGTGGCCGATAAATCGGGGGATTAAACCCTAGTGTGGGTGACCGAACGGGTCGAAAATTCACTCCGAGAGAGGCCGCTCGAATCCGCATACAGCATCCGCTGGGTTGAGTCGCTTGGGGCAGTCTACTGCAGCGGGGTGACCGTCCGGCGGTATGAACCGGCTGTCGAACGTGTCGAGCGAGGCCGCCTGAAGTGTAGAAGTCAATACTTGATCTGACAGTCTGCGTTTTCTCTCCGAGTGTCGATCCGCTTCGTCACTGTCGGTTGGTGCTACGCCGCGAGTGTCTTCTCCTTC
>Ga0207864_1003868_pt1 | contig 12056 bp, 7 predicted proteins | sample HigsolmetaAR202D_FD_184834 | JGI IMG/M metagenome (GOLD analysis project Ga0207864, IMG submission 184834) | Ionic liquid and high solid enriched microbial communities from the Joint BioEnergy Institute, USA - AR20-2-D (SPAdes) (version 2) ...
CAGGCCCCACCGGGTCTGCCACGCGGTCCGGGCAAAGGTGCGCCGAAAAGTTCTCCACAGGCTGTGGACAGAGTTCCGCGCCGCCACGGCGAACCGCGCCGCTCCGACGGCGGTCCCGCGGCCGTTCGCACCGCACCCTCCGCGGTGAGTCGCCACCGATTCCGGGGCACTCCCGGCATCAGACGACTGACTTCGCGCCCGCCCCTCGATTACGTTGCGCAATCCTCATCCGGATCCCGCAGGCCCGAAACCCCGACCAGAACGACCCAGAGCAGTCATCCCATCACCCCGAGTATCCAGACGGGGTCCACCGACCCACCACCCAGCCCTCGGGAAAAGCCTGCTCAGGAGGGTTTCACCCGCCTCGCGGGATTCTTCCCTTTTACTTTCTGTTGACATCTGCCAAACAAGAAGTCACCATCTAATACGACCGCATTGCGGGCACACCGGGTAATCACCGCATTCCACGCAACCCACCCCTCGTTGCGGGAATACGCCCCTCGCTCCACAGACGATCCCCGGCCCACACCCGCCCGGTGTGCCCCAAGCAGTACCGAGAGACAACCGTGTCCCCGCTAGGAGCCCGGCCCATGACTGCACCACGACTGTCACTCTTCGTGTCCAGTCGCCAACCTTGAGTACGGATTCCGTTCGGAAAGCGGGAACGGCAGCCTGACCGCCGACGCACACGGTTGCCTCGAACCCCGGACACGCGCGGCACTCCCCCGAGCCGAGCGCCCACTGCGGCGTCCCGTGCGTCGCAGCAGCCCCTCCCGCCCCCCGCGCCCCCGACGGAGCAGGGGAACCGCGGCCCGGGATGGGACTCGCCCCTCCCCCGACTCGGGATGCCCCGCCGCGTCCTCCTCTCCTCCCCTCTCCCCTAGTCCTTCCGAGGTGACTCCATGAACCTGGACCGCTTCCGCGAGCCGGTGCTCGCACTGTTCCGCATAGTCGTGGGCTTCATGTTCTTCTGCCACGGCCTGGCCTCCCTGTTCGGCGTCCTCGGCGGCAACCAGGGCAGCGGGCAGGCCGTCGACTTCGCCTCCTGGCCGGGCTGGTGGGCCGCCCTGATCCAGTTCGTCTGCGGCGCCCTCGTCCTGCTCGGCCTGTTCACACGGGGCAGCGCCGTCCTGGCCTCCGGCTCCATGGCCTACGCCTACTTCGTCGTCCACCAGCCCAGCGCCCTCCTGCCGCTCAACAACCACGGCGAACTCGCCGCCATGTACAGTTGGGCGTTCCTGCTCATCGCCGTCCTCGGCCCCGGCGCCTGGGCCCTCGACCAGTTCGTCCTGCACCGCGGCGGCGCGCGGCAGCGCAAGTTGGCGACCGCGGACGCATCGTCGACGAGATGAGGAGGTGAGGCCGACAGGGAGATGACCGACAGCGCCTGAACAGGTCCCGGAACGCCCCTCACACGTTCCGTGACCGACTCCGGTCCGAGAAGGCACGGGCCGCGCTCTCTTCCGCTCCGGCGGGAGGGGACGCGGCCCGTTCTCGTGGTGCAGGCCGCCGCGCCCGGCGGCCACGGGTGCACCGCCTGTCCCTCCCCGGGGCGGGAGAGCACCGACCGGGAGCCCTGCCCGCGGTGCCCTGACGGCCCGGGCCGGGCCGGAGGAACGGGCGCCCGGTCCGCCCACCGGAGCACCGCGGACCGGTCCGGTCCGGCACAGCCCGCCCGCCCACCCCCGCTAGTCCCGGGCGAGCCCCTGGGGGCGCAGGTGCTTCAACAGCCCGTCGAGCACGCGCCAGTCCTCCGCGTCGACGCCGTCCCCGACCCGGTACCACACCGCCGGCGCCTTCACCGGGCCGACCACCTTCCCCGGCACGGGGGCGGCGAGCGCGCGTTCCCGGCCGATCTGGGCCACCCCTTCGGCGCCGACCGCCATCCCCACCGGGACCGGCACCCCCGACCAGTGCGGCGCATAGGTGACGTCGTCGCGCCCGGCGAGCCGGTGCACCGTCATGGTCTGCAAGATCTGCTGGTCGGCGAAGTGCTCCACGAGTTCCGCGAGCCGGTCGAGCGCGGGCTCCTCGCCCTCGGCGTAGCCGACCGCGAAGGAGACGCTCTCCTTCACCCCCTCCATCACCCGCCTCACCTGCTGGGTGCCGACGAAACGCCGTCCGTCCTCCCCCTGCCCGGCGAAGACCAGCCAGGTGGGCCGGGGGGCGCGGCGGCGGCACTCCCGGGTCAGCGCGGACCGGTCCCACGGGGACAGGGCCGGTTCGCCGAACCCCCACGCGGCCGGCGCGGCCCCGCCGAGGCTCTCGGCGAGGGCCTCCGCAGCACCGCCGAGCGTCAGGTACTCGGAGGCGGTGTGCCGCACCTTCAGGTCGACGAGGAGCTGGCAGCCCGTGCCGCCGCTGCCCCGGGCGAACCCGGTGACCGGACCGGCCGCACCCGCCTGCGCCGGCGCGGGGGCGAACCCCGTCTCGTCGTTCCAGGCCAGCGGGACGCCGGAGAAGCCGTCGTAGTGGCCGCCGGACGGGTTCTCCACCACCCAGCGGGCCTTCGGACTGTTCAGCAGGAGCCGCAGCGGGAACGTGATCCTGGAGTCCGCCGGGGTGACCACCTGGAGGCCCCGGCCGCTCTTCCCGCACTCCGCGAAGGCGTCCACCACCCAGGAGGACATCGGCACCACCGGGCGGTCCTGCACGATCACCCACGCCTTCTCTGCCGTCACGGCGACCGCCGGGTGGCGTTCGGCGTCCTGGCGGAGGTGGCGGCGCAGCCGGGGCGGCGACGACCAGACCGTGCCGCCGAGCCGCCGCGTCATCTCGTCGGCGAACCGGTGGGCGACGGCGACGGAACGCTCGTCGGTGTCCACCGCCCGGGCCTCCACCCACCAGCAGGGGTCGGGCGCCCGCTGTGCGGCCTCCGCCCCCAGCAGCCGTTCGACCTCGTCGGGGACGTCGACCCGCTGCGCGGCCTCCACCCCCACCAGGGGGCGGCCCTGCTCGTCGCACAACTGGATGACGGCGCCCCCGCCGGCACCCCTGACCTTCAGCTCCCGACCGGCCCCGACCATCCCCTTGACCAGGGACCGCAGGTCCGGGGCCTGCTCGACCAGCGCCACCACGTCGTAGGTCAACGTCTCTCCTCGTCAGCGTTCCAGCAGTCCGGTCTGGATGAGTCGGGGAGCATCGCCGCGCCTGATCCACAGCCCCCGACCCGGCGGTTGCGCGCTGGCGTACACCCGGGGGAAGAGCTGCCCCTCGCTCCGGTCGCCGGACATGAGCACCACGCCGGTGCCGCCCTCCCGGATGGCCTGGACCAGCGGGTCGTACAGGCCGCGGCTGGCGCCCGCGACCCGGCGCGCCACCACGAAGTGCAGTCCGATGTCGCGCCCGTTGGCCGCGAAGGGCACGAACGGCGACAGCGGTTTCTGCCCCGCCGCGGTCAACAGGTCGTAGTCGTCCACGAGGACGACGATGCGGGGGGTGACCGACCCCTGGTTCTCCAGGGAGTCGGGGTCGGTGTCGTCGGGCATCCGCCCCTCCAGCTCCTTGGCGACCCCGCCGGAGAGCCCCGCGCACACCCGCGGGTTGCTGGCGTAGCCGCCGAGGTAGGGCTCGGGAATCGCGTCGCGCAGGGTCCGCCGCGGGTCCATGACCGCGAACACGATCTCGCCGGGGGCGTAGCGGGCCATCAGCCCCTCGGCGACCAGCCGGAGCAGGTTGGTCTTGCCGCACTCCCCGTCGCCGAGCACCAGCAGGTTCTGGTCGCGGTCGAACAGGTCGAGCAGCACCGGCTCGAACCCGCGCTCGTCCACGCCGATCGGGACCAGGCGGGTCTCCTCCGGACCGGGGAGGGTCGCGGCCGGCAACTGGTACGGCAGCACCCGCACCGGCGGCGCGACAGGCCCCCGCCAGGCGCCGCTGATCGCCCGGCACGTCTTCGCCACGACCTCGCCCAGGTCCTCGTCACTGGGCTTGGCGTCGATGCGGGGCAGCGCGATCTGGCCGAACAGTCTGCTGTCGGTGAGCGCCCGGCCGGGCGTCTTGGGGCTGATGGTCTCGGCGAGCTTGCGGTCGATCGACGAGTCCGAGGCGTCGTTGAGCCGCAGCTCCACCTTCTGCCCGAAGTTCGCCTGCATGGCGATGCGCACGTCGTTCCAGCGCAGCATCGCGGCCACCACGTGGATGCCGTAGCCGCCGCCGCGCTGCAACAGGTCGGAGATCGCGTCCTCGATCTCGTCGAAGTCGTTGCGGATCTCGCCGAACCCGTCGATGCACAGCACGACGTCGGCGCACGGCAGTTCGGGGACCTCTCCCCTGGCGTGCATCCGCCGCAACTGCTGGACGGAGTCGATGCCGCGTTCCCGGAAGATCTCCTGGCGCCGGTCCAGCATGTCCCGGACCTCCTCGACCGTGCGGCGGATCCGCTCGGTGTCGGTCCGGATCGCGACGCCGCCGACGTGCGGCAGGTCGGACAGCGCCTGGAGGCCGCCGCCGACCAGGTCGAGCGCGTAGATCGCCACCTGGCTGGGCGTGTGGGTGAGCGCGGTGGACAGGACCAGGGTGCGCAGCAGCGTCGTCTTGCCGGTCTGCGGGCCGCCGATGATCGCCAGGTGGCCGCCGGAGGCGGTCAGGTCGATGTTCCACAGCCCCTGCCACTGCCTCGCCGGGTCGTCGAGCAGCCCGACGGGGACGTGCAGCGCCCCGGGGTCCACCGGGAGCCGCATCGCGTCCCCGGTGATCTGCACCGGGCCGGTGACCAGGTCGAGGGTGGTCGCCTCCGGCAAGGGCGGCAGCCAGATGTCGCGGGTCCGTTCGCCGTGGCGGGCGAGCTGCCCGACCATCACCTCCAGCAGCGTCGGACCGGAGGAGCGCTCCGGCATCGGCTCCTCCTCGGTCTCCGCCGACGCCCTCTGCTCGGAGTCCCCCGTGTTGTAGGCGGAGTACCTGCGCACCGGCAGGGGCCCCTTGCGGGTCTCCTCCTCGACGACCGGCCCACGGTAGGGCCCGGAGACGTAGCCCGCCTTGAACCGCTGGTAGACGCTGGTGTCGACCTTGAGGTAGCCGAAGCCGGGCAGCGCCGGGAGGTGGAAGGCGTCGGGGGTGTTGAGGACGGTGCGGCTCTCCTCCTCGGAGAAGGTGCGCAGCCCCAGCCGGTAGGACAGGTAGGTGTCCAGGCCCCGCAGCTTTCCCCCCTCGATCCGCTGGCTGGACAGCAGCAGGTGCACGCCGATGCTGCGGCCGATCCGGCCGATCGACAGGAACAGCTCGATGAAGTCGGGGCGGGCCGTGAGCAGCTCGCCGAACTCGTCGATGATCACCAGCAGGTGCGGCAGCGGCGGCAGGGAGGGGTTCTGGGTGCGCAGGTAGGTGTAGTCGCCGATGTTGGCCACGTTGCCCGCGTCCCGCAGCACCTGCTGGCGGCGCTGCACCTCGCCGGAGAGGCTGGTGTAGACCCGCTCGATCAGCGCGGCGTCGTCCTCCAGGTTGGTGATGACCCCGGCCACGTGCGGGAGTTTCTCGAACGGCGCGAACGTGGCGCCGCCCTTGTAGTCGACCAGCACCATGCTGACCCGGTCGGGCGGGTGCGTGGCGGCGAGCGCGAGCACCAGCGTGCGCAGCATCTCGCTCTTGCCGGAGCCGGTGGCGCCCACGCACAGCCCGTGCGGCCCCATGCCGAGCTGCGCCGCCTCCTTGAGGTCGAGGATGACGGGCTGGCCCATGTCGTCGACGCCGATGGGCACCCGCAGGAACGCGCGTTCGCTGCGGGGCGCCCACAGCCGCTCGACCTCCATGTTCCCCGGGTCGGGCACCCCCATCAGGGTGGTGAAGTCGACGCTTCCGCCCTCGGCGGCGGTCTCCTCGATCGACTCGGCGGACAGCCGCAGCGGCGCGAGCATCCGCGCCAGCCCCTCGAGCGTGGCGGCGGGAACGTCGTCGACGGTGCCGGAGAAGCGCACCGGCGTCTCGGCGCGCAGGTCCTCCACCCGCACCTGGTCGCCGGAGACGGTCAGGCGGATGCTGACGTCCCCGGGCTCGTCCACCTGGTCGGCGACCAGGTGGACCACGGTGACCCCGAGGTCGGCGGGGGCCACCGCCTCGTCGGGGCGCACCAGCTCGTGGGCCACCCCGCCGTGGGTGTCGTGCACCACCAGCAGTCGGCGCATCATCCGGTACGCCTCGCGCTTGCCCATGCCGCGGCGGACCTCGGCGGCGAAGTCGGTGCGGGAGCGGAGCTCGTCGGAGAGCAGCGCCCCCAGCTTCGCGGGGGTGGGCGCGACGAGCCGGGCGGGGACGCCGCCGTCGCGCCGCTGCGGGTCGAGCACCTGCGGCAGCCACTTCAACCAGGCCCAGTCGTCGGCCCGGTCCTCGCCGTGCATCACCGCCAGCGCCGCGTCCTCGGGGGCGTGGAACACGCTGAAGTGGGCGACCAGCGCCCGCACCAGGCGCAGTACGTCCTCGCGCTCCCCCACCACGCTGACGTTGCCGACCATGTCGAGCGGGACGGTGAGCGGCATGTCGGGGAGCGTGGTGAAGCGCCGGATCACGCCCTGGGCCTCCGACAGCATGAACGGGTCGGTGGGCGCCAGCGCGGTGCCGCGTTCGGCGAGCCGCAGCGGCTGCCCCGGCATGCGGCCGACGCCGACCCGGACCCGCAGGAAGTCGTCGTCCCTGCGGCGGCGCTCCCACAGGCGGGTGGGGTCGCGCACGATGTCGTAGAGCGCCTCGGGGGGCGGGTTGAGCAGGCGGGCGCGGGCGTGGATCTCCTGCTCCTCCTCGCTCAGCTCCTCCCGCAGCTCCTCCAGGTACTCCAGGTACCGCTCGCGCTGGACGCGGCGCTGCCGGGCGGCCTGGCCGCGCCGGGAGAAGATCATGACCGCGCCGGCGAGCAGCGCGACGACGAGCACCACCGCACCCAGTGCCATGAACGCGGGGTTGCGCAGCACCATCATGATGGTCAGCGAGGCCATCATGCCGACCATGGGCAGCAGGCCCATCAGGGGATTGCCCTGGGCGTTCCCCTCGGGCAGGGTGGGCGGCGCCTCGACGTTGCGGGTCTCGCGCTGCGCGGGCGGGTGGACCGTCCGTGCCGGCCGGTGCACGATGCGGGTGGTCACCAGCGCTCCCTTCCCCCTGGACGGCTCGGTGGTTTCGGGGCCTGAACGGGGCAGGCACCACACGTACTGTATATAAGGCGTTCCGGACGGCATCCTCCGATTCCGTCCGGCTGTGGACAACGGCGGAGTCCCCGACGGCCTCCCGCTTCCCCGCCCTTTCCCAACGGCTCCGACGCCGGACCGGCCCCAGCCTCCGGGGGCGTCGGAACAACGGTTCCCGCCTCTGCCTCCGGAGACGTGTCATCACCTTTCGACACCGGCGCCGGGCTTTCCATTCGCCGTTTCCGCACCGCGCCCGGCCTTTTCCCGAACGGCCCCGCCTTCCCTTCCGAGTACCCCGTACCGCACGGACCGTCCGCGGGAGGAGACAATGGTGAACAGCCTGGCCGGCCCCCGATCCGGAGGAGGCGGCCGAAAGGCTGCACGCGGCGGCCCGGACCGGAACCGTCCGGCTTCTGCTCTGCTACGGCCGCCTCTGCGGAGGGTGCCCGGTCAATGCTTCTCAGCCCATTCATCCAGTAAGTCGTACGCCTCGTAGTAGAGCCGCCGCTCCCGCTCCTCCCGGCTCATCCCCTGCTGTTCGGGTGCCCGCCACCACCAGTGCGACTCCGGAACCCAGCCGGGGACGTCCTCTTCGGCGACGGGAGGAGCCTCGTCCGCAACTCTCTCGATCATCTCGTCGATCTCCTCGAGTTCCTCCAACTCCTCCCGGATACCCGCGCTGGAGGGACGCTCCCAGGCGACGCACTCCTCCTTCAACACCTCCAGCCCCGTACGCATCCAGCAGGCACTCTCGAAACCGTCGAGACGGCCACGCTGCGCGTAGAGGGAGCACTGGTGGAGGTACCTCCGCAGACCGGTGAGGTTGGGCTCACGGCCCAGCAGATCGGTGAGACGGTTCCTGAACTCCCGCAACTCCCCGTTCCCCGGAGGGGCCTCCCGGAACAGACGCCCCAGATCGGCCATCCACTCCATCGCCCCTTCCGCCCTGGAGGCCCCCGCACCGGAAACCCCGCCTTCGAGAAGCAGGAGAACGTTCCGCATCAGCTCCGATGCCGAGGAAAACCCACTCTGCGTACCGGACACACTCCACCCGCCTTCCGCGTAGTCGCCCAGCGTCCGGGCTGCTCTCGCCATGACCGTTGCCGGGTCGCCGGTGGAGCGTCCCAGCCCGTCCGTGCACACGAGGGCCCCGTGACAGTCGTGCATGTCCGTGCCCCGGGAGAACGTCCAGCGGAGACCTTCTCCCCTCCGACGCCGCTGCCGCCCGTGCCCTCAGTGGGAGGCGGTGAACACCCCGGCCTCCTGAGGAGAGGCCGCGAGACCTCACGCAGCGGCCTCACCGCGATCCCCTGACCGCAACAGCCCTGACCGGGCCCCGGCCTCGCCCCGGCCGGATTCGTGTCCGGTCGGGTAGACCGCCCTCGCGGACTCCCGCGGTTCACCCCCGCCCGGACGGCCACGTCCTGGCCTCTTCGACGGAACCGGGATGGATCTCGTCCTTCACCAGGTTTTCCTCGTCGTCCCACTCACGCAGGGCCACGATGAATCCCATCTCGTTGAACTCCCTCTCGCCGACGAGATTTCCCTTCGGGCCCCACTCCCTCCAGAGTCCGACCGCTCCGACCCCGCAGGAGGACGTCCCCTCTACCCGCAGGGTCCCGTCCGGGAACCACTGCCGCTGCGGACCGTGCTCATAGCCGTTCCGGTAGGTCGTCAGCGCGACCACCTTTCCGTCACGGTCATACTCCACCGCCTCACCGGTGAACGACTCCCCCTCATACACGGCCATGTCGTATTCGAAGTCGAGGTCTTCCTCGTCGGCCTTGACCGCTTCCGGTTCCCGAGCCGAAACCGCCGGGTCTCCGCCCTGCCGTGAAGACTGCTCGGCCACCGCTTCTCCGTCCGTTCGTCGAGTGCGCCGCACGCCCGTCGCGGAACCGCCGCTCCGGCTCTTCTCGCACCGCTCGCGTCGCCGATTCTCCCGCACGGGTCCGGCCCGCCGCCCTCCGAGAGCAGCGGCACCAACGGGCGTGCTTCCCCCTACCGGACGCCCGTTGCAGCCGGTTCACCGGTCCATCGCGTCCAGTTCGGCCGGATCCATGAGCGCATGCGGTTCATCCGTGAAGTACTCACTGCGTATGCCTCTGGGAAAGCTGACGAAGTCCACCTCGATGAAGCCCGTCCCGTCCAGGAGAACCCGCTGCCGCGCTCGTACATCAACAGCAGCGGCTCGAACGGACTTGCCATCTGCATCTCCGTCTGGTCCCGTGGAGTCAGTTGTCCATGTCGTCCAACTGTTCTCGGTCCATGTGAGCAAAAGGCTCGGAGCTGAGGTATTCGTCCTTACTCCATTTTGGTATCGCCGTGGTTCCAACCTCCACGTACCCTGTACCTTCCATGCTGAACGAGTTCCCGCGCTCGTACATGAGCAGCAGCGGTTCGAACGGATCCGGCAGGTCGGGGATCTGGATCTCAGCATCCCGCAGGGCTTCGAAGTGCAGCGACCAGGAACACGTGCGGACGACCATGGGGAAAACCAGGGTGGGGAGGCTTTCCTCCATCTCTTCCACGATCTTCTGGTCGGCTCGTACGTCGGGGTCGACCCGCCGAGCGAAGTCGTCGAAGGGCCACAGCGAACCGATCTCCTCAGACCACCAGGCAGAGCGACGCAGGTACTCCCGCATGAGGTTCACCTGGGAGAGCCTGTTTCCCGGTTTCTCGGTCCAGTCGATGTTCATGATCCGCCGGGCGAGACGCGCAACCGATCCGTCCGTCACTGGAATTCCTCCCTTGTTTTCTCCACCAGTTCGTCACGGAGTGCAGCGTCCGGGAGAGCACATGCGGACAACCACGGGGAAATCAGAGCGGGATCCTCTCCCCCGCCTCTTCCACGATCCTTCTGGTCGGCTCGTCCATCGGGGGCGAGCGGACCGTGCCCGCAGTCGTTCCGGTTCGTCGGCGCAACGACCCGCCCCGTCACGGTGGTACTCCACAGCCCACACGGTGAACGGCTTCTCGGTACACGGCCATGTCGTACTCGAATGTCGAGGTCCTCCCCGTCGCCCCTGACCGTTCCGGGGTTCTCGGACGGCTCCGCCCCCGAACAGAGCGGTCCGATCAACGGTCCGCGCCACGCCGCCATCGAGCAGGAACCCTGCGGACCGTCTCACCCGACCGAGCGGAACCGGACGGCGATTCACCGGCACAACCGCGGTCAGGGGCTTGCGTTGGTCATCCGTCGTCGGCGCCACGCTGTTCCCCCCGAGGGGGGTCAGGAGCCTCCACGGACCTCGCCGAACGCCTGCCGCAGCAGAGCACCCCATGCCCCGCTGTCCGCGGGGAGGGCTGCACGGAGCACCTCGCGACCGGGGCCACCGGGCGCCCCGGCACCTCCCCGGAAGCGCCACGAAGCGACCGCCGCCTCCCCGCTCCCGACCGTGACCAGGAAGCAGGGCGCCTGGTCTGTGAAATTCTCGGGCGTCGTCCCGATCGTCGTGGCGATCACTCCGAGGGGGTCGTCCACCCGCCCGCCGAGTTCTCCTCCGGACAGGTAGTCGACCACCGCCTCCGCCGCGTTCCCGACCAGTTCGGTCTCCTCCGGGGAGGACCTGAGTTCGATGATCGGGCCGAGTGCGGCACCGCCGTCTCCCTCCAAGGGCTCGAAAATCACCAGCCTGCCGAAGGAGGAGACCCTGAAGGACACGTTCGCGGCCGTCGGGCCGGGCTTTCCGGGGGAGGGCCTGGGCACGGGCGAGGAGAGCACCGACTCCGCTTTCAGCGACTCGTCGGTGATGTCCACGGGGGGCGTGAAGTCCCGTACCCCGTTTTCGGGGGAGAACTCCGCGGCGAGCGCCTCCGCGTCGTGTACCGCATAGACCATCGGAGTGTTGAGGGCGACGAGCCGTTGGAACAGCTTCCGCCCGATGCTCCGCCCCTGCCCGGGAGCCTCGGCCTCGGTACGGCGGCTGAACTCCACGGAGATCTCGTACCTGCAGGATTCGAGGGCCGTGCCGGAGAACATCTCTTCTCCCTCGCCACTCTCGTCCAGCAGCTCCTCGACGGTCACCTCGGCGGTGCCGGGGACGCCGACGAGGGCTTCGAGGTCGACGAAGAAACGCGCCTCTTCGGCGCCCGCCATGAGCGCGGGAGAGCGGAAGGCCCTGGCGGCCGCCACGGAAAGCCGCACCAGCCCGGGGAAGTCCCGGATGTAGAAGTCTACAGTTCCACCCATCGTCCGTTCTCCCACTTCTTGAACGCTTCCCCGTCCTTGTAGATGACCCCGTCACGATAGGTCAGCTTGTGGCCGTCCTTCGTGTAGACGTCGATGTTCCCCACGCGGTCGAGCTTCGAGGAATTCTTCTGGAGTTCCTGGCGGAGACGGTTCTCGACTCCCTGGAGGGCGTTGTCAAAACTGACGGTCTTCCTGCCGTCCAGGACGATGTCCCCGCTGTCGATGATGGTGTCGTAGCTGTCCTCACTGAACTTCTTCAGGGCCTTGCGGACCGTCTTGTCCACCGACCTCCAACTCTCCCCTTCGAGGGTCTTGTACTCGACAAACTGCCCGGGGTCGTCGGGACCGGAACGCTCCAAGGCGTCCGGGTGGGCCTCTCCGTGCCTGGAGTGGTCCTCGGGGAGCCCGGTGACGTGCCTCCCCTCTTCCGCACGCAGGTCGGCGATCTCCCGCTCGTGGGGCTTGAAGGGGTCGTTCGGGGCTTCGACCACGTCGGGGGTGAACTTGTCCCCGAGCGGCCCCTGCTGCTGCAGCTCCTCCAAGGTCTTGCCGACCCTCTCCGGAGTTCCGGGAGCACCCTCGACATCGGGATCGGAGCCGTCGTTCGAGGACGTGTCCCCATCAGAGCGCCCGTCGCCCTGCCCACCAGAGCCGTCGTTCGAGGACGTGCCCCCATCAGAACGCCCGTCGCCCTGCCCACCAGAGCCGTCGTTCGAGGACGTGCCCCCATCAGAACGCCCGTCGCCCTG
>Ga0207864_1003874_pt1 | contig 12034 bp, 11 predicted proteins | sample HigsolmetaAR202D_FD_184834 | JGI IMG/M metagenome (GOLD analysis project Ga0207864, IMG submission 184834) | Ionic liquid and high solid enriched microbial communities from the Joint BioEnergy Institute, USA - AR20-2-D (SPAdes) (version 2) ...
GGGACGGGGCGGCGGCGGCCCACGGGGCTTCAACTCATGCCGTCACCGTGACCTCACGCAGGGCGGGGCGGAAGGTGGTGAAGGCGACGTAGTAGTTCTGGACGCGCTTGCGCACAGCCGAGAAGCGATAGTCCTGGTAGAGGAAGATGTGCGGCGACTCGTCGAGCACGATGCGCTGCACCTGGGCCATCAGCTCGCGGCGCTTGGCCTGGTCGAGGGTGGCCATCGCGGCGTCGTAGGCGGCGTCGAGCTCGGCGTTCTGCCAGGCGGGGAACCAGTTCGTCTCGGCGATGCCGAGGCGGCGGAAGTCGTTGAGGTAGCCGCTGACGTCGGCGCGCATGCCGCGGGCGGTGAAGCACCAGTCGAACTCGCCGTTGGTGACGCGCTGGGCGAAGGTGCCGAACTCGACCTGCTCGATCTGCATGTCGATGTTGATCTGGCGCAGCTGCTCCTGGACGACGACAGCGTTATCGTTGGCGTAGCCCGAGAAGGTCATCGCCGTGACCTGGAAGCCGTCGGCGTAGCCGGCCTCGGCCATGAGCTGGCGGGCGCGCTCGACGTCCACGGTGTAGGCGGCGCGCAGCTCCTCCTCGGAGAGCGGCCAGTCGCCGTAGCCGGGCACGACGGGGCCGGTGAGCACGGCCTCGCCCTCCATCACCTTGTCGATCACCTCCTGGCGGTCGATCACGAGGCTGATGGCCTGGCGGACCTCCTTGATGTCCCAGGGCTTGCCGCCCTTGAGCGTGAACTGGATGACCTTGGGCGAGGAGAAGAGGCCCTTAATGACGGTGATGTCGGGCTCGTTCTCCAGGCGTCGCGCGCCGAGGGGGGTGACATCGGCGCCGTCGATGTCGCCGGAGCGCAGGGCGGCGATGCGGGCGTCCTCCTCGGGGATGACGCGGTAGATCAGCTGGTCGACGCCGGGCTGGTTGCCGCTCCAGTGGCCCGGCACGCGCTCGTAGGTCACCTCGGAGTTGGGGGTGTACTTGATGAGGCGGAAGGGGCCGGTGCCGATCGCCTCGACGGCGGGGTTGACCTCATCGAGCATGCCCGCGGGGAAGATCGAGGTGTAGCGCGACCAGGCGAAGAGGCCGGGGATGGTCGGGTCGACCATGGAGGTCTTGATCCGGACCGTGAGCGGGTCGACCGCCTCGACCGACTCGATGTTGGCGAAGAAGCTGGCGCCGGGGTTCTGGCCGTCGTTGGGCGGGGACATGATCGTCTCGAGCGAGTACTTCACGTCCTCCGCGGTCAGCGGCTTGCCGTTGTGGAAGGTCACGCCCTCGCGCAGCTTGAAGACGTAGGTCGTCTCGTCCGGCGTCTCGTACGACTCGGCCAGGCCGGGCTGGATCTGGAGGTCGCGGTCCCAGTAGAGCAGCGAGTCGTAGACGGGCTCGCGGGCCTCGTAGTTGTACTGGCCCGTCGTGTTGATGCCGTAGGGCTCCAGCGAGACCGGGTCGCCGCTCATGGCCCAGGTGAGCACGGTGGGCGCGGCGCTGCCGGAGGCGGCGGTGGGCGCGGCGGCCGGGGCACTGGTGGGCGCAGCGGCCGGGGCGGCGGTCGGCGCGGTGGCGGAGGGCGCGCCGCCGCAGGCCTGGAGCACCAGCAGGCCACCGCTGATGGCGGTCAGCCGCAGGAACTCGCGGCGGGTGGCGCGGCGAGCGGTGAAGGCGGGGAGGTCCGGCTTCTGCTTGTCCATGGGCTTAACTCCTTAACGAGCGGATGGTATCTGAGACACCGGGCGCCATGGGCGCTTCCAGGTGAGAGGCGGTTGTCGGCGGTGACGGGGCCCAGTATTGGCACATGCGGGGATGGTGAGCCGGCCGCGGCGAGCCCGTACGTGGGGCGTAACTCTGCGGGGACAATTTTCAGACATTGGGAGTGACGAAAGCAATAGTAGCAAAAGAGTTTAGCCTTGTCAATAGATTGTCTGAGCCATGCGTTGACACAATTCGACGATTCTGCTATAGTGATCAGCGCCGACACCAGCACTTGTCTGCAATTTGTCCCACAATCGTGCCGGCAGGCCAAAGCCACACGAGGCGATGGGCATGAGCGATCACGGCCTAGCGCGAGACAACGAGCAGCGCGAGCTGCGGGCGCGCGACCTAGAGCGCCTGATCGAGGAGCAGATCCGCACCGGCGCCTACGAGGAAGGGGCGCGCATGCCCACAGTGCGCGAGCTGGCCCAACGCTACGGGGTGAATAAGAACACCGCCGCGCGGGCCTACCAAGCCCTCGCGCGGCGCGGCCTCATCGATATGTCGCGCGGGCGCGGCGCCTTCGCGCGCTCGCCCCAGAACAACGGCGGCACCCCGTGGGAGCAGCAGGTCGAGCAGCTCGTCGAGAGCGCCAGGCAGCTCGGCCTCAGCCGCGCGGAGCTGCTCGAGGCGGTGTCCAGGGCCTCCGCGCGCATCTTCGGCGCGGCCGTGCGCGTGGCCTTCGTCGAGTGCAACCGGCAGGACCTCGAGACCCTCGGCGACGAGCTGGTGGCGATCACCGGCACGCCGATGGAGCTCATCCTGCTCGACGATGTCCGCAGCACCGCGGGCGAGCTGGCCCGGCGCTACGACCTGGTGGTCACCACCTTCCAGCACCTCGGCGAGCTGCGCCAGGCCATGCCGGCGCCCCTGCGCGACCAGGTGGTGGGCGTCCACGTGACCCCCACCCACGACACCCTGCTCGACCTGGCGCGCCTGCACGTCGCCACCTTCGGCCTGGTCTGCGACACGCCGAGCACGATAGAGAGCCTGGCCCACATCATCGCGACCTACAACCCATCGGCGACCATCCTGCCGGCCCTGATCGACGACGAGCGGCATGTCGTCATTTATCGCATCACTGTCAAGAAAGAGGATCTGCAGCGCCTGGGACTGCCTGCGGCCGATCTGCTCGCCATCTTTCGGGCGCAGGGCTTGCGTCCGCAGGACAACGGGACCGAAACCGACGAGACGCACACCTGGCAGCTCATCGCGCTGAGCTCAGCGGCAGGGCCGGCGCAGCTCAGGTCCTTCGTGATCAAGCCGCCCGGTGCACCCGCCGGCGGTCGGGCGGCGCAGCCACCCGGTAGGCGACGGCCCGCACGAGCGGGTGGCGGAAGCGCACCCGGGGACCGAGGTCGACCAGCCCGGCCGCCTCCGCGGACGCCGCGGCCCGGGCGGGGATGCCGAGCCGCCCGGCCGCCCGCCACAGGAGGGCCGGGTCGCCGACCGGCTCGGCCGCCGCGGCCAGGAGCAGTTGTCGGGTGCGGGCCGGCAGCTCGTCCAGCCGGCGACGGATGCGCTGCTCGGTGGGGTCGGCGAGCGGCCGGGTACCCGGGGGGCGGAAGCCGCCCGCCAGCCCGGCGGCGGTCGACCGCCAGGACACCTCGACGAGCGCCCGCGGGTTGCCCCGGGTCTCGGCGACGAGCCGGTCGCGGACCCGCTCGTCGAGCCGCCCGGGGACGACGGCGGCCAGCAGGGCGCGGGCGTCGGTGGCGCCGAGGGCGTCGACGAGGAGCGCCGGCAGCCCGGCCAGGTCGCCGGTGTCGCCGGGCGTGCGGAGCGCGAGAACCAGCGCGACCGGCGCCGCCGGGAGCCGGCGGGCCACGAACCCCAGCACCTGGGCCGACGGACGGTCGAGCCACTGGACGTCGTCGACGAGGCCGACGAGCGGTCCCCCCTCGGCCACCTCGGTCAGGAGGCCGAGCACCGCGCCGCCGACCAGGAAGGGGTCCGGGTCCCGGCCCGTGGCCAGCCCGAGGGCCGTGCCGAGGGCGTCGCGCTGCGGCCCCGGCAGGTCCCCCAGCCCCTCCAGCAGGGGCGCGCACAGCTGGTGCAGGCCGGCGAAGGCGATCGCCCGCTCGGGCTCGACGCCCGCCGCCCGCAGCAGGCGGCACCCCGAGGCCCGCGCCGCCACGTGGTCGAGCAGGGCGGTCCGGCCGACGCCCGCCTCGCCCCGCACGACCAGGGCCCGGCTCCGCCCGTCCCACACGTCGTCGACCAGCCGGTCGAGCGCGCCCGTCTCGGCGGCGCGCCCCACCAGCCCGGACCCAGCACGCCTGTTGGACATCGGTCACCGCCCGGGCCGAGGGGCTCGTACGAGTCGTCGTGCGACGGTCCCGGGTGTCCGGGTGCGCCGCGGGCCTCGGACCGAGCGCGCCGCGCGACGGCTTCCCTGGCCACGCTAGCGGTCGCTCGGGGCCGTCCCTCGGCGGCACGGACCGGACGGGTCGCCCACGGCCGGCAGGCCCACTGGGCACACCCACGGTTGCCAGGGGGTCGCCCGGGCGCGACGGTGGCAGGAGCGAAGGAGGGCCCATGACCGTCGCCGGCGACATCATGCGCACCTGGCCCGAGGTCACCGTCGACGCCGGGACGGTCCTGCCCGAGGCGATCCTCGACGTCGGGCCGGTCGAGCTCAGCGACCACCACTGGGGGATCGTCGGCTCGATCCCCTACGACGGCCACGTCGTCCTCGCCCTGTTCGCGAGCGCGCCCGGGCCGAGGGGGCTGCACCCGTGAGCATGTACCTGTCCAACACCGACGTCCACCCGACGGGCGACGAGCCGGTCGAGTTCATCGACCCCGAGCTGCTGGCGGTCGAGGCCGCAGGGCAGGTCGACGAGGCGGGCCCGCCCGCTGAGGACGACGCCGCGGGGTGAGCGCGCGCCGACCTGGCGCCCGTGGGGCTCGGCTGGTCGGCGTCCCCGGTCGCGCCTCCGGTAGGACTCGAACCCACGACCCGCTGCTTAGAAGGCAGCCGCTCTATCCAGCTGAGCTACGGAGGCTTGCCCACCCCAAGCTAGTGGAGGGCCACGGGGAAGGGACCCACGACGACCCCCTCCGGGTTGGTCGTGCGGCCCCTCGGTTCGGATAGTCTAAGAGGTCCCGTGGTGACCGTAGCTCAGTCGGCTAGAGCGTCAGGTTGTGGCCCTGAAGGTCGGGAGTTCGATTCTCCTCGGTCACCCCAGGACCGGTGCTAGCCTCATCGGTCCCGTGCCCCTCTAGCTCAATTGGCAGAGCAACGGACTCTTAATCCGCAGGTTCTGGGTTCGAGTCCCAGGGGGGGTACGTCGTGGAGGCCCTGGCCGGGTGGACCGGCCAGGGCCTCCGACGTTCCGGGGGGACGGGCGCTCAGCCGAGCGTGCCGGTGAGCTCGTCCGTGGCCGGCACGGACACGTCGACCGCGAGGTCGTCCAAGCGGTCCCGGGCGATGACGTCCTCGCCGGCGGTGGTCCAGACGCGTACTCCTCGGCGTCCATGACCAGGTGCTCAGGGTCGACCAGTGCCTCCTCGACCACCGGGTCGGGCGGGCCGAGCGGCGCGGTCGTCGTGGTCATCGGTACCGTCGTGGTCGCCGAGCCCGCCTCGTCGGCGTCGTCACCTGACGCGGCATCCTCACCCGACCCGCAGACGCCGGCCAGCGAGCAAACCTCGCGACCACCGGCTGACCCGGCCCTCGGACGCCCTCACGGCTCCCACGGTCATTGCCAGCACGACCACTCCACGTGGTGTAGAACGTCCTGGCAGCGGACAGGACGAGGGGGCACGTACATGGCGGACCACATCCCTCCCCCGCCGCCGCCGCCAGGGCAGTGGCAGGGGCAGCTCCATGCCCCACCGGGGCAGCAATGGCAGCAGCCCGCGGCGTGGCAGCAGCACGGCTACTACCAGCCGGCACCTGCACAGCTCGGCGCCGGGCTCCATGTGACGAGCATCGTCACCGGGATCTTCGGGGTGATCTGCGGGTTGATCCCGCTCTTCTTCCTCGGTGCCTGGGCCTTCGGGTCGAGCGCGCTGGTCGTCGGCGTCATCGCCTACCGAAAGGCGAAGGCCGTCGGCCAGAGGCAGGGCCGGGCTGGCATGATCCTCGGCGCGCGATCGCCCTCGTGCTCGGGACGATCGGCTTTGCCATCGTGGCGGACGCGTTCGACACGCTCGATGACGACCTCAGCTGCATCGAGGAGGCCGACACGCCGCAGGAGCTCGACGAGTGCAACGAGGGCGGTTCCTGAGCAGCTGAGAACCCGCTCCTGCCGCCGGGGCGCCTGTGGTAACCAGGCCCGCGTGGAGATCGACGTCAGGCCGGCGACCGTCTTCGACGACGTGGCCACGATGGTCGGGCCGAAGCGCCCGGACGCCAACGTCTGCTGGTGCCTGAGCTACCGCATCCCGTCGAAGGAGAACCGGGCGCTGGTCGGCCCGGCGCGGGGCGAGCGGGTCCGGCAGCTGATGGAGCAGGGCCCGATCGGCGTCCTCGCCTACAAGGGCGACGAGGTCGTGGGCTGGGCCGCGGTGGCACCCCGGGCCGAGACGACCTTCGCCCGCAACCGCAAGATCCCCCACGTCGACGATCTCGACGCCTGGTGCGTCTGGTGCATCCGGGTGCGTCCCGGCCACCGGAAGCAGGGGATCTCGCTGCCGCTGCTCGAGGGAGCCGTCGAGTTCGCCCGTGAGAACGGCGCCCCCGCCATCGAGGGCTACCCGGTCGACAACCAGGGCGCGCGGGTCGACACGACCATGGCCTACGTCGGCACCCGCCGGCTCTTCGAGCGCGCGGGGTTCACCAAGGTCGCCGACACCACCTCCGTGCTGGACGGGTTCCCCCGCGTCCTCATGCGCCGCGACCTGCGCTGACGGGACGACGACCCGGTCGGGGCACGGGGGTCTCCCCCGACCGATGAGCGACGCCACCCGCGACGGTCCCACCGGGTGACGACCCGCCGACCACGGCGGCGCAGCCACCCGTACGAGGAGGGACGCGAGACCCCATGACCGCACCCACCAGCACCAGGCTCGACCCGCGGTTCAGCGAGCCCGACGCCACCGCCACCACCTGGGACGACGCCGTGGCGGTCCTGCGGAGCGCCGGGGTGTCCTGGCTGACGACGGTGCGGGCCGACGGGCGCCCGCACGTCACGCCGCTGGTCGCGGTGTGGCTCGACGGCGCCGTCCACTTCTGCACCGGCCCGGAGGAGCAGAAGGCCCGGAACCTGGCGGCCAACCCGCACGTCGTCCTGACCACCGGGTGCAACCGGTGGGACGACGGGCTCGACGTCGTCGTCGAGGGCCGGGCGGAGCGGACGACCGACGAGGCGACCCTGGCCCGGCTCGCCGACGCGTGGCGGGCCACGTGGGACGGGCGCTGGGACTTCGAGGTCCGAAACGGCGCCTTCCACCACCCCGACGGCGGCGAGGCCCACGTCTGGTCGGTCACCCCGACGAAGGTGCTCGCCTTCGGCAAGGGCACCTTCAGCCACACGACGCACCGGTTCTGAGCCCGCGCCGGACCCCGGGCGCTCACGCCGTGACCAGCTCGCGGCGGCCGGCCCAGGCCACGTCGTCGACGGCCAGCCACGGCGCCCCCGCGACGGCGCGCGGCGTCACGCCGGTGAACGCGACCACCTCCCGGTGGAGGTGCGACTGGTCGGCGTAGCCCGTCTCCGCCGCCACCAGCGCGGGCGGGTGGCCGGCCGCCAGGCGGTGGGCGGCCGCGTCGAACCGGACGAGCTGCGCCGCCCGCTTCGGGGTCAGGCCCACCTGGGCCCGGAAACGGGACCACAGGCGCTTGCGACCCCACCCCACCTCGGCCGCCAGCTCCTCGACCCGGACCTGCCCGCGGGCGGCGACGATCCGGCGCCAGGCCTCCCCGACCTCGGGGTCGACCGGCCGCCCGACCTCGAGCCGCCGGGCCAGCGCGGCCTCGGCGACGGCGAACCGCTCCCCCCACGAGCCGGCTGCCTGCAGCCGCTCCTGGGTGCGCACCGCGTCCCGGCCCCAGAGGTCCTCCAGGGCGACGACCGAGCCGGCCAGCGGCGCCGCCGCCCCGAACACCTGGTGGGCGACCGTGGGCGACAGGCGCACCTGCAGGCAGGCGACCTCCCACCCGCCGCCCCGCACGCTGCCGTGGGCCAGGCCGGCGACGACGGTGCCCCGCTGGCGCCGCCCGCTGGCCTCGTCCACCGCGTACAGCTCGTCGCCCGCGCCGACGTCGACGACGACGGTGACCGCCGGGTGCGGGACGACCCGCAGGTCGATCGGCCCCGGCTCGCGGTCGACGAAGCCGGCCATGCCGACCCCGGGCAGTCGGAGGGGGCGGGCCGGCGTCGCGATCTCCCAGGCGGGCACCGCGCCACCGGCGGGTCGAGCGGCGGACATGGGGCCACGCTACGGGGTCGGCCGCCGATCCCCCCGCGACATTGCTCCAAGAGCGCGGGCCGGACGAGGGCCGACGCTGGGCGGGCACCGACGTCCCGGACAGGAGCGACCATGACCGGCACCTTCGATCCCCACGTGCCCGCCCTCGAGCTCGCCGCTGCGATCCGCCACCGGGAGCTCAGCCCGGTCGAGGTCGTGGACGGCTACCTCGCCCGGGTGGACGCGCTCGACGGCCGCCTGAACGCGTTCTGCCACCTTCCGGCCGACGAGGTCCGCGCCACGGCCGCGGCCGCCGCCGACGCGGTCGTGCGGGCGGCGTCCCCCGACGACCTGCCGCCCTTCCACGGCGTCCCCCTGCCGTTCAAGGACCTGGTCGACGTGGCCGGCTGGCCCACGACCGCGGGGTCGGCCGCCACGAGCCGGGCGCCGGCGGCGGCCTCGGACCCCGTCGTCCGGCGCCTGGTCGGCGCCGGCTTCCTCCCCTTCGGCAAGACGACGACCTCGGAGTTCGGCACCGTGCCCTTCACCGAGAGCGACGCGTTGGGCACCTCCCGCAACCCGTGGGACCCCGACCGCACGCCCGGCGGGTCCTCCAGCGGCGCGGGCGTCGCGGTCGCCGCCGGGATGGCGCCCGTCGCCCACGCGGCCGACGGCGGCGGCTCGATCCGCATCCCCGCCTCGTGCACCGGGCTCGTCGGCCTCAAGCCGACGCGGGGGCTCGTCACCAACCTGACGGTCGAGGACGAAGGGCTGGCCGCCCACGGCGTGGTCACCCGGACCGTGGCCGACACGGCGGCCGTGCTCGACGTCCTCGCCCGCCACGACCCCGCGGCGTGGTGGTCGCCGCCGAGCCCCGCCCGTCCCTTCGCCGCCGCCCTCGACGACGCCCCGCCCCGGGGGCTGCGGGTGGGCGTCCTGGTCGACCCGCCGATCGAGGGGCTGCCGGTCGACCCGGCCTGCCGTCGGGCGGCCGAGGTCGCGGTCGCGACCCTGGAGGCGGCCGGCCACCACGTGGTCGACGAGCCCCTGCCGCTGCCGCCGGCCGACGAGCTCGTCGCGGCGTTCACGACGATCTGGAACGTCGGCGGCGCCGGCGTCGACCTCGAGGACCCCGACCGGGTCGAGCCGCTGAACCGGGCGCTGCGGGAGGCGGCCCGGGCGATCGACTCGTGGGAGTACGCCCGCGGCGTCCACCGGGCCCAGCTGCTGTCGCGCCGCGTCGTCGACGCGTTCGTCGACCGGGTCGACCTGCTCGTCACCCCGACCATGGCCTGCCTGCCCCCACCGGTGGGCGCCTGGCGGGCCGGCACCGAGCACGACCCCCGGATGGCGCTGCTGAACAGCTACCCGATGGCGGTGTTCACCTCGCTGTTCAACGTGACCGGCCAGCCGGCCGTCTCGCTGCCCGTCCACCACGACGAGGCGACCGGCCTGCCGGTCGGCGTCCAGCTCGTCGCCGCTCCGTGGCAGGAGCACCTGCTGCTCCGGGTCGCCCGCACGCTGGAGCTGGCCCACCCCTGGGCCGGCCGCCGACCGCCGATCGGCTGACGCGGGCCCGGGACCGGTGGCGACGCCGGACCGCCACGGCGCCCGTCGCGGGCGGCCGAGGGGGCCGACCCGGGGGAATCCGCTACCGCTGCGGGCCCGCACCCGGCAGTGTCGGGGCATGGCGCGAGAGGACGACCCCGGCACGGGCACGGCGAGCGGCGACCCCGGCGGTCGCGGCGGTCTCCCGGTGCGTGCCGTGCGCGAGCCGACCCCGGACGACGTCACCGCGGCCCGGGCCGTGGTGACGGCCCACCTGCGCCCGACGCCGGTCGTGCCCGTCCGGCTGCCGGGCGTCGAGGGCGAGGTCCTGCTGAAGCTCGAGTCGCTCCAGCCCACCGGCAGCTTCAAGGTCCGGGGCGCGCTGGCCGCCGTCGCCGCCTACGCGGCGAGCGCCGGGCGGGTGGTGACGCCCTCGGCCGGCAACGCCGCGCTCGGCGTCGCCTTCGCCGCCGCCCGGCTCGGCGTGCCCGCCACGCTGGTCGTGCCCGAGACCGCCTCGGCGGCCAAGGTCGCGGCGCTGCGCGAGCTGGGCGCCGACCTCGTCCTCCACGGCGCCGACTACGAGGAGGCCGAGCGCCACGCGCTCGCCCTGGCGGCCGAGGGCGCCGCGCTCGTCTCCCCCTACAACGACCCCCACGTCATCGCCGGGCAGAGCACCGTCGGCGACGAGGTCGGCGACCAGGTGGGCGACGACGTGACGCTGCTCGTCCCCGTCGGGGGCGGCGGGCTGGTGGCCGGGTGCGCGCTGTGGGCGGCGGAGCGCCCGGGCGTCCACCTCGTCGGCGTCGAGTCGGCGGCCTCGCCGGCGGTGTCGAGCGCGGTCCGGGCCGGGCGGATCGTCACCGTCGAGGTCGGTCCCACGATCGCCGACGGGCTCGGCGGCAACATCGAGCCCGGCTCGGTCACCCCCGCCGTCGCCGGCCGCCGGGTCGACACCTGGGTGCAGGTGCCCGAGGACCTGCTCCGCACCGCCGTCCGGCTGCTCGCCACCCGCTGCGGGTTGGTCGTCGAGGGCGCCGGGGCCGTGGGGGTCGCCGCCCTCCTCGGCGGCCTGGTCGAGCCCGCGCCGGGGACGGCGCCCGTCGTGCTGGTCACCGGGCGCAACATCGCCCCTGCGCTGCTGGCCGAGCTGCTGACCACCGGGTGAGCCGGCGCCGGCCGGCTCCGGCTACGGCGCCCCGCCCTGGGCGACGAGGTCGCCGGCGACGAGCACGTCGGTCCCCACGATCCGCACCGAGGGGTCGGCGAGCCGCAGGCCGTCGGCCACCGAGGTGATGCCGAGCGGGCCGACGGCGTCGGTGCCGGTGCCGATGATCGTGGGCGCCACGCCGACGATCACCCGGTCGACCACCCCCGCCCCGAGCAGCGAGGTGATGACCCGCGAACCGCCCTCGACGAGCAGGGTCTCGACGCCGTCCGCCCGCAGCGCGGCCAGCGCGGCGCCGACGTCGACCCCGCACGGCCCCGCCGGCAGCAGGCGCACGCCGACGTGGCGGGCGGCCAGCGCCCGCCGGCGCTCGACCGGCGAGCGGTCGGTGGTCAGCGCGGTGGTGACGGCGTCGTCCTCCAGGATCCGGGCGTCGTTCGGCACCCGCAGCGTCGAGTCGAGCACCACCCGGATCGGCGAGGCCCCCGGCACCATGCGGACGGTCAGCTGCGGGTCGTCCTGGACGACCGTGCCGACGCCCACGAGCACGGCGTCGCACGCGGCCCGCAGGGCGTGGGAGACCCGACGCTCCTGCTCGCAGCTGATCCAGCGGGCGTCGCCGGTGGCGGTGGCGATGCGGCCGTCGAGGGTCTGCGCGTACTTGAGGACGACGTAGGGCCGGTCGGACGACGGAGCGCCCGCCGCGAACCGGGGGCCGACGAGGTCGGACACGTCGACGACCGACCCGGGGTCGACCGGGCCGGGGTCGCGGTCGCCGTCGAGGGTGGCGCCCGTCGGGCGCACGTGGCCCAGTCGCTGCTCCTTCGTGCGCAGGTAGCGCAGGTTGCGCACGTGGGGGGCGGTCGGCAGCGGCTCGAGGCCCGCCACGACGACCCCGTGCGACCGCAGGCCCTCGACCTTGGCCGGGTTGTTGGTCAGCAAGCGCACCGAGCGCACGCCGAGCGCGGCCAGCACGGCGGCGCTGTCGCCGTAGTCGCGGGCGTCGACGGCCCGCCCGACGGCCAGGTTGGCGTCGACCGTGTCGGCACCCCGGTCCTGCTCGACGTAGGCCCGCAGCTTGTCGACGAGCCCGATCCCCCGGCCCTCGTGCCCGGTGGCGTAGACGAGGACGCCGCGGCCGGCCGCGCTGATGGCGCGCAGGGCGAGGCGCAGCTGCACGCCGCAGTCGCACCGCAGCGAC
>Ga0207864_1003882_pt1 | contig 12014 bp, 12 predicted proteins | sample HigsolmetaAR202D_FD_184834 | JGI IMG/M metagenome (GOLD analysis project Ga0207864, IMG submission 184834) | Ionic liquid and high solid enriched microbial communities from the Joint BioEnergy Institute, USA - AR20-2-D (SPAdes) (version 2) ...
CGCATTCACTATCAGAACTTCCAGATGCCGCCCGAGAAGCCGCCGGTCAAAATGATCGAAGGCGATGCCGCAACCCAAGCGCAAACTCTCGTTAAGCTTCTTCGCGAGGAAGCGAAGGTGATTTAAGAGGGAAGGGAGAAGATCACAATGGCACACGTACTTGTTTTCACCGAATTCAGCCAAGGCCAACTTAAGAAAAGCGCATTGGAGCTTCTCTCGGCCGCACGGAAATCGGGTCTGAAGATTCAAGCAGTCGCTCTGGGTAGCGGCGCTAAGAATCTCGTCGACGTCCTCGGTAAGGAAGGTGTCGATGACGCGATCTTGGGCGATGATGCGGCTTTCGACCAGTATAACCCCGAGCTGTTCACCGAAGTGGTTTCCAACATCTTAAATGACAAAAAGCCGACCGTCGTGCTGGCTTCATCTTCGACCCTCGGTCGCGACCTCTTCCCTCGCGTCGCCGCTCGCCTGAACACCGGCGTGGTCAGCGACTGCACGGAACTCGAGATTTCGGGTACGGGCGAAGTGAAAGTGCGTCGCCCGATGTACGCCGGCAAATGCTCCGCCGAGGTCGCGTTTGTTAACAGCCCGGTTCAGATCGTTCTTATGCGTCCGAACCAGCTGACGATCGAACCGTCGGCGGCTGTGAAAACTCCGGCTATTGAAGAAATCAAGGCACCCGTTAAAGACCTCAAAACAATTATTAAAGAAGTCGTGAAAGGCACCTCCGCTAAACTGGACCTGTCGGAAGCGAATATCATCGTTTCCGGCGGCCGCGGCATGAAGGAAGCCGCGAACTTCAAATTACTTGAAGAGTTGGCGGATGTGCTCGGCGCGACGGTTGGTGCCTCCCGTGCGGTCGTCGACGCCGGTTGGGTTCCGCACAGTATGCAAGTCGGCCAAACCGGAAAAACCGTGGCGCCGACCCTTTACATCGCTTGTGGAATTTCAGGCGCCATCCAACACCTGGCGGGCATGAGCGGAAGCAAGGTGATCGTCGCGATCAACAAAGATCCGAACGCTCCGATCTTCCAAAAAGCGACGTACGGTATCGTTGGCGACGCTTTGGAAGTCGTTCCGTTGCTCACGCAAGAATTCAAGAAACTCTTGCAGCAATAAGAGCGCATGTTCCGAACTTACGTCCTGCCGGTTCTTCTATACTGGATCTATTCGGCTCTCAAACTCACATGGCGGATTCATATCATCGAATCCGCCTCCTTGAAAAAGGCTATCGAAGAAAACCGTCCCATGGTCTTCGCCCATTGGCACGGCGACGAGCTGGGAATCTTGCATCTTCTGCCCAAGTACCGGGCGGCCGTTATGACGTCGACAAGCAAAGACGGCGAGTTGATGAACCGGATCGTCCATCTTTTCGGTTCGAAGTCGGCCCGGGGTTCGAGTACGCGCGGAGGAGCTGCGGCGTTGAAGGGGATAATCCGCTTGGCGCGCGAAGGCTGGAGACCCAGCGTCGCGGTCGACGGCCCTAAAGGACCCTTGCACAAGGTCAAACCGGGCGTGTTTGAGATTTCGAAACTAATCAAAGGAGAGATATTTCCTCTCGCGGTCGCCTGTGACCGGAAATATGTTTTCGAAAAAGCGTGGAACAAGACTTTTCTCCCGTTACCATTCGCTCGAGTCGTCGTGGTCTGGGGCGAATCTCTGCCGGCGGTCGAGCGCGATCGTGATAGCCGCGATCCGGAACTGGCTAAGAGCCTAGAAGAAGCACTAGCTAATGCAGGGCAACAGGCTCGCAATCTTATTGCGGCGCCTTAAGTGCCAATGCTAGCCTTAATTAATAACCTTCCAAGGAAATTAAGGGGTTGGGTTATGAAGCGCACCTTCTTCGTTGCTGGCGCAGCGTTCGGTCTCGTTTTGCTCATGATGAGCGGGTCGGCAGTTGCGCAGAACAATAATGATGTCGTGGCCGTTGTCGGCTCCAAAAACATCACTCTCAAGGAGTTCAACGACAAGTACGAAGAGGTTCGTAAGCAAACCTTAAATCCCCCGTCCAAAGACCTCTTTCTTGAAGACCTGGTCCGGTTCGAGATGGGCGTTCAAGAAGCTACCAAAAAAGGCCTGCAAGACGACCCGATCGTCAAAGAACGAATCAGACAAGAATTGTATAAAGGCTTGATCGAGCGGGAGCTGGGCAAAGCGGTCAATGAGATCAAAGTGACCGAAAAAGAAATGCAGGAATATTACAAAAATAACCCTGAGATTCGCACCAGCCACATTCTTATCGAGTTCCGTCCCGACGCGACCCCGGAACAAAAGAAAGCCGCTCGTAACCGCGCGATGGAAATTTATGAAGAAGTGAAAAAGAGCAAAAGACCGTTTGAAGAGCTCGTCAACCTCTACACGGACGATGTTCTCAGCAAGCGAAACGGTGGCGACGTCGGTTGGCAAAGCCGCCTGACGCTGATGCCTTCTTACTACGAAGCCGCTTTGAAAATGAAAGTGGGCGAAGTGAAGGGGCTTATCGAAACCCCGTACGGTTACCACATTATTAAAGTGACGGGACGCCGTAGCTACAAAGATGCGGATAAACGTCAAATCCGCATGGCCGTCTTTGATCAGAAGCGCAAAGCCCTCTTCGACGCGTACTTCGCTAAACTGAAGAAGTCTTACCCGGTCAAGGTGAATAAAAACCTGATCAAGTGATGCGCTGTTTGCGGCCTTTGCTCTTTTGCCTTATAGGTCTTTCTACGCTTACCGGATGTTTTTCCAGAGAGAGCACTGTCCTGAACAAGACAGCGCTCGTCGTCAACGGCCGGGAAATTTCCACCCAGGAATTTGCTGACCGGTTAGCGAGCCGGTTGCGCGGCTTTGATGCGCTTTACGCCAAGGACGAAGCCATTCTGAACCGGATTAAAGAGGAGACCGTCCAGGCCTTCGTTCTCGAAGCAATCGCCCGTGATTACGCCGAAAAACACGGAGTCAAAGTCGAGAAGAGCGAAATCGACGCGCATATCGACGAAGTCCGCTCCACATATCCGGACGAATTCGCTTTCCGGCGCGCTCTCGCCCAAGAAAACATTTCCCTTGAGAAGTGGCGCCGAGACATCGAGTTCTCTCTTCTTCAGAAAAAGATTTTCGACGCCATCACGGCGGACGTCGAAGAGCCGACGGAAGCCGACATGAAGATGTACTACGAGGCAAATAAAAAAGAGTTTCAGAAGCCCGCAAAGGTCCGGCTTCGCCAAATTGTTCTCGAAAAAGAGGATGACGCCAAGCGCATCATGGAAGAACTCTCCCGCGGCAAGAAAATGGAAGATTTGGCAAAGAATTTTTCAATCGCTCCAGAAGGCGCTGCGGGTGGTGATACCGGGTGGATCGAAAAGGGCACGCTCGAAGTCTTCGACCAGGCCTTTAAGATGCCGGTCGGCGCGCGCAGCAAGATCTTAAAAAGCCCCTACGGATGGCACATTTTCGAAGTTCTTGGAAAAGAGCCTGAAGCACGTTTGAGTTTCCAAGAGGCGAAAGCTAAGATACGGAGGCGCTTGACCGAGGCTCGGGCTCAACAAGTTTTTTCCCGATGGTTGGAGGAGCAGGTTCGCAAGTCTTCCATCAAGCGCGATGACGGAGTTCTCAACTCCATCACAGTCACGACCCGGGGGTCTTGATGCGTCATTTTTTAATCATGTTCGCGCTTTGCACTTTGGCTTGCGGCGTTTCCCGCGCTGAGATCGTCGAAAAAGTCGTCGCCATCGTTAACGACGAGCCGATCACTTTGAGCGACATGAAAAAATTCGAAGAATATCTGCGCAAAGAGGCGCTCGTCGACGATTTGCTGGTTCCCGACGAGGCGACGGCGCGGGCCCTTCTTAAAGACCGTAACCAGCTCCTGCAAAAGATGATCGATGAAAAACTCATCGACTCCGAAGTCAAAAAACAGAAAATTTCCATTCCGATCGAAAAGGTCGAACAGGAGATTCGCGCAACCGAAAGAAGCAACGGCCTTTCGCGCAATGAAATGAAGACTGCGTTGCAAAAGCGTGGTATCACCTTCTCTGAGTTTCAAGACTTCACAAGAAAAAAGCTGGAACGCCAAACCCTCATCCAGAACGCGGTCCTTTCACGCGTCAAGATCTCCGAGGATGACGTCTTGGCCGAGTATATCGCGCGCCACGGGTCTTCCGAAAACCAAGCGTTCGAGTACACGATCTCCCACATTTTTTTCCGGGCAGGGCCATCGGGGGGAGCTCTGGCCCGCTCGCGCGCGGAATCGGCGTATAAAAGACTGAAAAACGGGGAAAGCTTCGAGAAACTGGCCGCGGAACTCAGTGAGGACCCCGCTTTTGAAGAAGGTGGTTTGCTCGGTGTTTTCAAAACCGGAGAACTGCAGAAAAACCTGGAGTCTGTCCTCAAAAAAATGAATCCTGGCGAATACACGGAAGTCTTACCCGCATCCGGCGGTTATCACATCGTCAAGCTCAACAAAAAACGCTTGATTCCGGACCCGCGCACGGAAAAAGAACGCGCGCAAATCCGGGCGGAGCTTTACGAAAACGCTTATAAACGCCAGTTCCGTTCTTGGTTGGATCAACTCCGGCAAGAGGCATTTATTCGGATCAATAAGTGAAGACAAAAAATTCGCTTCTCCGAATCGCAATAACGACCGGTGATCCGGACGGCATCGGCACCGAGGTTACGGCGAAAGCGCTGGCCAAACTCAAGCCGGTCGCAGGCGTGCGGTTCTACGTTTGGAGGTCTCCGCTCTGCCCGGAGTCGCACCTCTCTCTCATAGACCGACATTTCAAACGCATAACTGTAAACTCCTGGCCCGAGGCTCTGAAAGTAGCGACGGATTCAAAACGCGACCTGATCGATATCAACTCCCATTTGCCGCCGGCCGCATGGGTCGAAACGACGGCGAAGGCGAGCCTTTTCGGCCATATCGATGGAATGGTCACGGCGCCGCTTTCGAAAACCTCAATCGCGGGAGCAGGAATGAAAGACCTCGGGCACACAGGCATTCTTCGCCGCGTTGTTGGTCGGCGAGAACTCTTCATGGGTTTTATAGGGAGCCAGTTTAACGTCGTGTTAGCGACCGGCCATATTCCGATCGCAGATGTCCCGGGAACGTTGACCGCGAAACGTTTGGAGAAGGCGATTGCAGCCGCCCAAATCCTGCGGCAAATCCTTCCCCCGAAAGTCGCCGTGAAGCCCTTAGCCCTCCTCGGTCTGAATCCTCATGCCGGTGAAGCGGGCCTGATCGGCCAGGAAGAGTCAAAAGTTCACGCTTCCGCGCTGGAAGCAGCGCAATCGAAGGGGATCGACATCGAGGGCCCGCTGGTTCCTGACGCTGCGTTCTTCAAAGAAAATTGGCGCCGTTACTCCGTTTTTATTGCCAACTACCATGACCAAGGGCTCATTCCATTCAAGATGATCCACGGCCAAGAATCCGGTATACACATGACCTTAGGCCTTCCATTCGTGAGAACAAGCGTCGATCATGGAACGGCGAAAGACATTTTTGGAAAAGACAAGGCGGACGCAAGATCGATGACCTTGGCGATTGAATGGGCTTTGAAGCTTTGCCGTTCCCCTGTCAGTCTTGAACTGGAGTAAGAGTATGGTGAATACAGAGATCTTCCGCGAATACGACATCCGCGGCGTATACAAAAAAGATTTAGACGAGAACTTCGCTTTCGCACTTGGGCAAGCGTTCGTCACCTATCTCGTCGAAAACGGTTCGCCGAAAAATCCGGTCGTTACGTTAGGACACGACGCCCGTCTCTCGAGCCCTTCTTTGGCCAAAGCGCTCAGTGAGGGTTTGCAAAAAGCTGGCGCGAAGGTCGTTTTTCTCGGACTGATCACGACGCCGATTTCCTACTTCTCCATGTTCAATCTCGACAATGCCGACGGCGGCTTGATGATCACCGGTAGCCACAACCCTCCCGATTACAACGGCTTTAAGATCTCCGTCGGTAAATCGACGATCTTCGGAGAAGAGATTCAAAAGCTCCGCCGGATTATTGAAGGCGGACGTTTCGTCGAAGGAGCCGGCAGTTACACGACTTTCAATATCTTCGACAACTATGTGGCTCGTTATAAAGAAGAATTTAAAGACATGCCGCAAGTCAAAGTCGTCCTTGATTGTGGGAACGGCGCCGCCGGTTGCATCGCCCGCCGCCTTTATGAAGCGGTTGGCCTCAAGCCAATCATTCTTTTCGAAGAGCCGGATGGACGTTTTCCGAATCATCATCCGGATCCGACCGTTGAAAAGAACCTCGATGATTTGAAAAAAGCGGTCCGCGAGCACGGCGCCGCGATTGGTATAGGATTCGACGGGGACGCCGACCGCATCGGCGTCGTTGACGACCAGGGCCGCATGGTACCCGGCGATGAACTTATGGTTCTTATCAGCCGCTCCATCCTTGAGTCGCATCCGGGCGCGAAAATCATCGGCGACGTGAAATGCTCCGACCGTCTTTACCACGACATCGCGGCCCGCGGTGGCCAACCCGTTATGTGGAAGACGGGGCACAGCCTGATTAAGAACAAAATCAAGGAGGAAAAAGCGCCGTTCGGAGGCGAACTTTCCGGCCACGTGTTTTTCTCGGACCGGAACTACGGATACGACGATGCTCTTTACGCCGGCCTTCGAGTCGTGGAAATCATCGGTAAGTCCGGGAAAACCATCCGGGAGTTGCTCGCGGATTTTCCCCCGGCCTACAACACTCCGGAGATTCGCATTGATACCACCGAAGAGAAAAAACGCACGATTGTCGAAAAGCTCCGTTCAATCTACAAAAACGACACCGAAGACTATAAGGTGAACCTCATCGACGGAATTCGGATCAGCTTTAAAGACGGCTGGGCCCTGGCTCGCGCCTCTAACACGCAGCCTGTGCTCGTACTTCGGTTCGAATCGACTTCGGAAGCGGGATTGGCTCGCATTAAAAACGAGATCGAGAGCATCGTGAATCCCATGCTCTAAGGCGATTGAAGGCATTCGTGCATGAGTATTGAGGAATTCGACGGCATTCGCGTTAAAGGCGCGAGAGAACACAATCTGAAGAATATTGCGGTCGATATTCCGCGCAATAAGATTACGGTGATCACGGGACTCAGCGGTTCCGGGAAATCCAGCATTGCGTTCGACACGATCTATGCCGAAGGCCAGAGGCGCTACGTCGACTCTCTTTCGACATACGCGCGCAACTTCCTCGAAAAGCTGAAAAAACCCGACGTCGATTCCATTACGGGCTTGTCGCCGGCGATCGCCATCGACCAAAAATCCGTCGGACTCAACCCGCGTTCGACCGTCGGAACTGTCACCGAGGTCTACGATTATCTTCGGCTTCTCTACGCGAAAGTGGGCACCGCCCATTGCCCGGTTCATAAGGTTCCGGTCGCCGGTCAGACGCCGAACCAGATCGTCGACGACATTGAAAAGATGGGGGAGGGAACCCGCCTCTACATTCTCGCTCCCTTCGTTCAAGGCAAAAAGGGTGAGTTCTACGCCGAATTTCAAAAATGGCTGAAGCGGGGATTTGTTTCCGCGAAGATCGACGGGATATACGTCGACCTCAGCAAACAGAAGAAACTCGTCAAAACCAAAACGCACGACATCGATATCGTTATCGATAAAATCGTTCTCAAAAGCGGCGTTCGGGTGCGGTTGGCCGAAAGCGTGAACATGGCCCTTCAATATGGCAACGGGCGGGTTGCAGTCGAAAAACCGAACGGCGAACGAAAAAGCTATTCTATTTATTCGGCTTGCCCTGTTTGCGGCTTCAGCTTTCCGGAACTTGAGCCGCGTTTCTTCAGCTTCAATAACCCTCGCGGCGCTTGTCCGACATGTAACGGACTCGGCACGATAGACATCGAAGAAATCGAGGACGTGCAATACGAATCCGGGGACGAACCCCGGACGGTCCGCAGCGTACGCTATCGGGTTTCGAAAGCGGTCGCCCACAAAAGCGAGGAGGACGAAGAAGGAGAAATCGACCAACTCGCAATACGCGAATGTCCAGATTGCAAGGGAACCCGCCTACGTGAAGAGGCCCGCAACGTTTTGATCGCCGGCCGTTCCATCACCGAACTGGCTTCGCTTTCCGCTGTCGAGCTCCGAGAAGTTTTGAAAGGAAACGAATGGTCCCCGCGCGGGCAGATCGTCGCGGAAAAAATCCTGAAACAGATCGAGGCCCGTCTCGACTACCTCATTCGCGTCGGCGCCGGTTACTTGAGCCTCGACAGGCCCACGCGCACCCTCTCGGGAGGTGAGTCTCAACGCATTCGTCTCGCCACCCAGGTCGGCTCGTCGCTTGTCGGCGTACTTTACGTTCTCGATGAACCGAGTATCGGACTACATCCCCGCGACCATCACCGTCTTCTCGATATCCTGAGGGATCTTCGTGAACTTGGTAATACGATCCTGATGGTCGAACACGACGAGGACACGATCCGCTCGGCCGATCATATCATCGATATCGGACCCCGCGCCGGAGTTCTTGGAGGAGAAGTGATCGCCGCGGGTACGCCCGATGAGATCGCGAAAAACGAGCAGAGTTTGACCGGAAAATATCTGAGCGGCGCGTTGGGCATTCCGGTGCCGAGAGAACGGCGGAAAGGAAGCGGTAAATTCATCACCTTAAAAGGAGCGAGCGGAAACAATCTCAAAAACGTCGATCTCGAGATTCCCCTCGGAACTTTCGTGGCCGTAACCGGCGTTTCTGGTTCGGGCAAGTCGACGTTAATTATGGACACTCTGTACCGTATTCTGGCGAACCACTTCTATGACTCGAAGTGGAAAGTTCCTCCTTATAAGTCCATCTCTGGACTTGAACATATCGACAAAGTCATCGACATCAACCAAAACCCGATCGGCAGAACCCCGCGTTCGACTCCGGCTACTTACGTCGGCTTATTTCCGTTGATCCGCGACCTGTACGCCGCCCTCCCGGATTCGAAGGTTCGGGGTTACGCCCCCGGACGCTTCAGTTTCAATGTGAAGGGCGGGCGTTGTGAAAACTGCCAAGGCGCTGGCATGATTCGCGTTGAAATGCACTTCATGTCTGACGTCTTCGTCGAATGTGACGTTTGCCAAGGGCGCCGCTACAACCGTGAAACGCTCGCGATTCGCTATAAAGAAAAAAGCATTGCGGACGTACTCTCGATGAGCGTTTCGGAGGCTCTGGAATTCTTCCATAATCACGCGACGATTCGCAGAAAACTTGAAACTCTCCATAGGGTCGGCCTCGATTACATCACGCTTGGGCAAAGTTCCACTACCTTAAGCGGAGGTGAAGCCCAGCGCGTGAAGCTCAGCAAAGAACTTTCCAAGAGAGGAACCGGAAAGACGTTGTACATCCTCGACGAACCTACGACGGGCCTTCATTTCGACGATGTCGCGAAGCTGATCGAACTTCTTCAGGAACTCGTTGATCAGGGCAACACGGTCCTCGTGATTGAGCACAATATGGATGTGGTCAAATCGGTGGATTACGTGATTGATCTCGGACCTGACGGAGGGCATGCGGGTGGAGAAATCGTCGCGAAAGGTACACCCGAAGAAGTCGCGAAATCCAAGCGAAGCGAAACCGCCCGGTTTCTGAAGCAAGTTTTGAAGACTTAAGCGCCTAAAAACAAAAAACCCACATCCCGATCGAGATGTGGGTCTTATTTGCAGTCCCGGTAAACCGGGCAGCTTATTACATGCCAGCCGCGAGCTTTTCGAGAACGCCGTTGATCGAGCCAGCCATACCGAAGCCGATCAAGAACGCGAAGAGTACGAGCGACTCGATAAGAGCGAGCGAGAGAATCAACGGAACCGTGAATTTACCCGAAGCAGCCGGGTTACGTGCGATACCGTCAAGAGCAGTCGAAGCAGCTCTCGATTGAGCGAGAGTACCGCCGAGAACCGCAAGACCCATCAAGATACCGACTGCGATGCCGATACCCCAGAGGTTCGCGCCGACGTTAGCGCTCGTAGCGGCGGCTTCTTGAGCAAATGCCGGAACAGCCATGAAAAGAGATGCGATTGCGAACAGTTTTTTCATTGCTTCACCCTTTGTTGTGATTAGTGGTCATCGGCCGTGGCCATCATGACATAAACCATTGAAAGCATCGTGAACACGAATGCTTGCAATAAGGAAACGAACGTTCCCATGCCGTAGAAAATAACCGGAACACCGACCTTCGTGAGGTCAAGGAATGTCCCGAGAATGGTGTGGTCCGCCGTCATGTTCACGCTCAGACGGATACCCAAGCTGAACGGACGCACGAAGTTCGAGATCAACTCGATCGGAATAAGAATCCACGCCATCCACCACACAGGACCCATGAAGTGTTTCAAGTAGTGGATACCCGCATGTTTAAAACCTTGAACGTTGTAGTAAACGAAGGAGAAAGCGCCGAGAGCGAGGGCCGCGTTGATATTTGCGGTCGCCGCCGGCATTCCCGGGATCAAACCCATCAAGTTGTTGAACGCGATATAGAAGAAAATCGCCGCGAATACCGGCAACATCGGACGGCCATGCTTCCCGAGCACCATTTCAACCACGGCGTTCATGAATTCAATGAAGGCCTCAAAGAAACCTTTGAGGGAAAGATGACCTGCCGGTTGGACAGCCGCATCGCCTTTACCCAACGCAAGCCGTCCCATAATGCTGAGGATGACGATGAGGCCGGTTGCAGCCACTGAACCGCCAACGGCCGCTAAAGTTTCATGCTCCATACCGAAATGGAGCTCTCCGGGAAGCAAATTAAACCAAGTAAAATGGCCCGCCACTACGACCTCTTTAATTTGATGTCGCCGCGATTTTGAACGCCGCTACAACGGCACTCACGACTACGAGGCTTAACCCACCGGCAAACCAACCCGCATGGATCGTCGTCCCCGTCGCGACTGAAAATACAACCCATGTCAATATCGCGAACTTCAATACAATGACACCCGTAGACAAGGCAACCTGTTTTTTGGCCAAAATAAGAGGCCAAACCAGCGACATAACTAAAAGATTTCCCAGCATTAAAAAGCTGCCGGCGGCAAAAGAAAGGGCGGCCGAAAGATCAAAAAATAGGCAGAATGCGAGTGTAAAAAACAGGCTTAAAACGAAATGAACGGCCAGAACGAGGATCATCGCGACTTTCTATCGCTCGAATTTTCCTCTTTTTCAATCGCTCGAGCCGCCATGTAGAGGTGGAGTAGCCAGCCCACGAATCCAATTGAAATCGACGCCACGGTGCCTAGTCCCCTAAGATCGTAGGTTTTATCGAACCAGCCACCGATATAAATGGCCGCGATGACGATACCGATCACTTCGAAACCCATTGAGATAAAAACGGCCGTTTTCCGATCCACTGTTCCCTCACTTTCTCCAGCCGCGGGCCCCCGGCAGATGAGACTGCCGTTCGCGTAGAATTTTTATCCTCTGTTCGATGAAGTCTTTTCCCGGGTACGTTTCTTTCATCGCTTCGAGAGTCTCAATCGCACTTTTAAAATCTTTTTTATCCTCGTATGTCACCGCGAGAACGAATCCGATATTTTCCTCCTTCGAGCGCTCGGGATATTCCGCCATCAGCTCTTTGAGGAGCGCGACAGCTTCGTCGAGCTTTTTCGAGGCGAGGAAAATATTGGCTTTCAAGAGAAGCGCTTCGAACAGCAACTTTTTATCGTAATTCCCGCGGAGAATGTTCTCCGTTTCGACTTGCGCTTGATAAAACTTCGACAAGTAGAAATACGAGCGCGCGATCGCTAGACGATAAGCCAACTCTTGTTCAGGCGACGGATTAAGTTCAAGCAGGCGGCTGTATTCGGCGATTGCCTGTGTGTAATCCATCGTCTCAGTCAGAAATATTTCAGCGATCTTCCTTTGCGCGTCGGTCCGCTCTTCCGCGTCGGACGCGTACAAAACGACGTGCTTATAAAAACGGATGGCTTCTTTGGGACGCTTTTGGACGTAGTGTAAAATGCGGGCGGCCTCCCGGGCGGCCCGAACGGCAAGAGGCGTCTCGACGTACCGATCGACCAGTGCCGCATAATGCCCGAGAGCCTTCTCGTAGTC
>Ga0207864_1003889_pt1 | contig 11983 bp, 10 predicted proteins | sample HigsolmetaAR202D_FD_184834 | JGI IMG/M metagenome (GOLD analysis project Ga0207864, IMG submission 184834) | Ionic liquid and high solid enriched microbial communities from the Joint BioEnergy Institute, USA - AR20-2-D (SPAdes) (version 2) ...
TCGGGCGCGGGCTGCGGCGCGGGCGCCTGGACGGCCGCCAGCGGCTGCGGCGCGCTCCCGGCCCGGTCGGAGGAGGAGCCGAGGACGAGCGCCGCCGCCCCGGCCCCGGCGACGAGCAGCGCGGCGACGCCCAGCGCCGGGCCGACGCCCGGCCGGTCGAGCGCCGGCACTCGGTCCTGCAGCGGCCACAGCACCCGGCGGCGCAGGGCCCAGGCCAAGCCTTCGAAGGGGCGGCGGATCAGATCGACGAGCGCGCGCAGCGCGTCGGCGAGCGGCCACAGCACCCGTTCCTGGGCCCCCAGCAGCGCCGCGGCCAGCCACAGCGGCGCCCGCCGGCGCCCGGCCTCGGCGTTGATCGGGGTCTCGTCGTCGTGCATGCGCTCGTCTCGTCTTCGGTGCCGTCGCGGGCGGCGCGCCCGCGCCTCCCCTCAGGTACGGCTGACCTTTGTAGCCACCGTCCCTAAAGAGAACATTTGGCCAGGATAGTTTCGGCAGCCGCAAGGGAGGATTTGAGGCGCGCCCGTGGTACGCGCCGCCCACCTCCCCGCCGCCCGACGTCTACGGGCTCGGCTGGGCGGCGGTGCCGGCCGCCTCGGCGGCCCCGGCCTTGGCGAAGACCAGCTCGCCGTCGGCGGCGTCGATGCGGACCGTGTCGCCTTCGCCGAACTCGCCCTCGAGCAGCTTCAGTGCCAGCTTGTCGACCAGCTGCTTCTGGATCACCCGCTTCAGCGGCCGCGCCCCGTAGACGGGGTCGTAGCCGAGGTTGCCGAGCAGGGTGCGGGCGTCGTCGGTGAGCTCGATCTCGACGCCGCGCTCGGCGACCCGGCCGACGAGCTGGCGCACCTGCAGGTCGACGATCTTGCCGATGTGCCGCTTGGAGAGGCGGTGGAAGATCACCGTGTCGTCGATGCGGTTGAGGAACTCCGGCTTGAAGGTCGTCGCCAGCACCTCCTCGATCTGCTCCCGGATCCGCTCGTCGACGCTCTCGCCGACGATCCGGTCCGAGCCCAGGTTCGAGGTCATGATGAGGACGGTGTTGGTGAAGTCGACCGTGCGGCCCTGGCCGTCGGTGAGCCGCCCGTCGTCCATCAGCTGCAGCAGCGTGTTGAAGACGTCCGGGTGCGCCTTCTCGATCTCGTCCAGCAGCACCACGGCGTAGGGGCGCCGCCGCACCGCCTCGGTCAGCTGGCCGCCCTCCTCGTAGCCGACGTAGCCGGGCGGGGCGCCGATCAGTCGCGCCACGGTGTGCTTCTCCATGTACTCGGACATGTCGAGGCGCACGATCGCCTGCTCGGAGTCGAACATGAACTCGGCCAGCGCCTTCGCCAGCTCCGTCTTGCCGACCCCGGTCGGGCCGAGGAAGAGGAAGGAGCCGATCGGCCGGTTCGGGTCCGAGAGGCCGGCCCGCGAGCGCCGCAGCGCGTTGGAGACCGCCTCGATCGCCTCGTCCTGGCCGATCACCCGGTCGTGGAGGCGCTCCTCCATGTGGATCAGCTTCTCGACCTCGCCCTCCATCAGGCGGCTGACCGGGATCCCGGTCCACTTGGCGACCACCTCGGCGACGTCCTCCTCGGTCACCGTGTCGGCGAGCATCGTCCCCGCCCCGGCGTGGATCTCCTCGAGCCGCTTTTCGCCCTCGGCGACCTTCGCTTCCAGCTCCGGGATCTCCCCGTAGCGCAGCTTCGCCGCCCGCTCGAGGTCGGTCTCGCGCTCGGCCCGTTCGGCCTCCAGCCGCGCCTCCTCCAGTTCGGCCTTCGCCTTCTTGATCGCCTCGATCGGCTCTTTCTCGTTCTGCCAGCGGGTGCGCAGGCGGCTCGCCTCCTCGCGCAGGTCGGCCAGCTCCGACTCCAGCGCCTCGAGCCGCTCGCGCGAGGCCTCGTCGGTCTCTTTCTTCAGCGCCGCGCGCTCGATCTCCAGCTGCTGGATGCGCCGCTCCACCTCGTCGATCTCGGTCGGCACCGAGTCGATCTCGATCTTCAGCCGCGAGGCGGCCTCGTCGATCAGGTCGATTGCCTTGTCGGGCAGGAAGCGGTCGGCGATGTAGCGGGTCGAGAGCGTCGCCGCCGCGACCAGCGCCGAGTCGGAGATCCGCACCCCGTGATGGTTTTCGTAGCGCTCCTTCAGCCCGCGCAGGATCGCGATCGTGTCCGCGGTGTCGGGCTCGCCGACGGTGACCGGCTGGAAGCGCCGCTCCAGCGCCGCGTCTTTCTCGATGTGCTTGCGGTACTCGTCGAGCGTCGTCGCCCCGACCGCGCGCAGCTCGCCCCGCGCCAGCATCGGCTTCAGCAGGTTGGCGGCGTCGACCGCGCCTTCCGCGGCCCCGGCACCGACGATCGTGTGCAGCTCGTCGAGGAAGAGGACGATCTGTCCCTCCGCCTGCTGCACCTCGGTCAGCACCGCTTTCAGCCGCTCCTCGAACTCGCCGCGGTATTTCGAGCCCGCCAGCAGGGAGCCGATGTCGAGCGCGATCACGCGCCGGTCGCGCAGGCTCTCCGGCACGTCCCCGTCGACGATCCGCTGCGCCAGGCCCTCGACGATCGCCGTCTTGCCGACCCCCGGCTCGCCGATCAGCACCGGGTTGTTCTTCGTCCGCCGCGAGAGGACCTGGATCACGCGCCGGATCTCCTCGTCGCGACCGATCACCGGGTCCAGCTTGCCCGCCTCCGCGTCGGCGGTCAGGTCGCGGCCGAATTTCTCCAGCGCCTGCACGTTGTCCTCGGCGTTCGGCGAGGTGACCGCGCCCGGGCCCTGCACCGCCCGCACCGCGCGCTCCAGCTCGTCGGTCGGCGGCAGCAGCTCCGAGACGCCCGAGCCGTCCTCCGCCAGCGCCAGCAGCAGGTGCCCGACGGTGATGTAGCCGTCGCCGAGCTTTGCCATCTGCCGCTCGGCCGCTTGCAGGACGCGACCCAGGTTGGAGGACAGGCGCGGCTCCTCGCCCGGCGTGGAGACGGTCGGCAGCGCCGCCATCGCCTCGCCGGCGCGCCGCCGCACGTCGGCCGGGTCGGCGCCGACTTTCTGCAGCACCGGCACCGCCATGCCTTCCTCCTGGTCGAGCAGGGCGACGAGCAGGTGCGCCGGCGCCACCTCCGGGTTGCGCCCCTGGCGCGCCAGCTGCTGCGCCGAGGCCACCGCTTCCTGGGACTTGATCGTGAATCGGTCCGCTTGCATCTAGCTCCGTTCCTCCTCGCTTCCGCCTTCTTCCCGCGCCGCCAGCCGCTCGCGCGCCTGCGCCAGTTCGCGCTCGAGCTTCGCGATCCGCTCCTCCAGGCCGAGCACCATCTCCACCCCGGCCAGGTTCAGCCCTTCCGAGGTCAGCCGCTGGATCCGCCGCAGCCGTTCGACGTCGCGCTGCGAGTACAGGCGCGTGTTCTTCGGCGAGCGCTTGGGCGCGATCAGCCCCCGCGTCTCGTACATCCGCAGCGTCTGCGGGTGCATGTCGGCCAGCTCGGCGGCGACCGAGATCATGAACACGCCGCGCTCCTCGTCCAGCTTCACTTCGCGGCGGTAGGACTGGCGGCGGTAGGCGGCCATCACACCCCCGCCTTCCGCAGCAGCTCCGCCCGCGGGTCGGAGCCGTTGAACGCCTCGGCCAGCTTCTCGGCCGCCTCGCGCTGCGCCTTGGTCAGCTTGCGCGGGACCTCGATCTCCAGCCGGTAGCGGATGTCGCCGCGGCCCCTGCCGCCCGGCTTCGGCGCCCCGGCGCCGCGCAGGCGCTGCACGGTGCCGTGCTTGGTGCCCGGCGCGACCCGGATCCGCTTCTTGCCCTCCAGGGTCGGGACCTCGATCGTGCCGCCGCGCAGCGCCTCGGCGATCGTGATCGGCACCCGCACTTCCAGGTTGCCGTCGTCGAGCCGCTTGAAGACCGGCGAGGACGCGACCCGCGTGGTCACGTACAGGTCCCCGCTCGGGCCGCCGCGCGGCCCCGCCTCGCCCTTGCCGGCGAGCCGGATGCGGGTCCCGTCCTTGACCCCGGCGGGGATGTTCACCTTGTAGCGCTTGGTCTGCCGCGTCAGCCCCGAGCCGCCGCAGGTCGGGCAGGGGTGCTCGATCACCCGCCCCGAGCCGCCGCACTGCGGGCAGGGCTGGCTGATCGAGAAGAACCCCTGGCTCTGCGAGTCGATCCCCCGACCTTCGCAGCGCGGGCAGGTGGTCGGCGCGGTGCCCGGTTCGGCGCCGCTGCCGTGGCAGGTGCCGCAGCGCTCGGACTTCGGCACCGTGACGCTCACCTGGGCGCCGTGCACCGCCTGCTCGAAGCTCAGGCTCACCTCCGTCTCCAGGTCGCGGCCGCGCACTTGCTGCGCCCGGCCGCGCCCGCCGCGGTTGAACAGCGAGGAGAAGATGTCGCCGAGGTCGCCGAAGCCGCCCATCCCGGGGCCGCCGCCGGCGAACGGGCCCCCGCCGGCGCCGCCGAAGCCGGCGAACATCCCGCCGGCGTCGTACTCGCGCCGTTTCTCGGGGTCCGAGAGGGTGTCGTACGCGGCGGAGATTTCCTTGAACTTCTCCTCCGCCTTCTTGTCTCCCGGGTTGCGGTCCGGGTGGTACTTGCGGGCCAGCTTGCGGTAAGCCCGCTTGATCTCCTCCTCGGAGGCGTCCTTGGAGACGCCGAGCACCTTGTACAGATCGTCCGCCACGGCCCTCCTCTACGCGCTCACGACGACCCTCGCCGGTCGGATCAGGTGCTCCTCGAACCGGTAGCCCTTCTGCATCACCTCGACCACGACCCCGGACTCGGTGCCCTCGACCTGCGTGGTCGAGACCGCCTCGTGCACGGTCGGGTCGAACCTCTCGCCCCGCGGGTCGACGACCTCGACCCCGTTGCGGGCGAGGCTTTCGCGCAGGCCGCGGAAGACCAGGATCACGCCCTGGGCCAGGCCGTCCTCGGCCTCGCCCTCGGGGTCGACGCCGGCCGCCTCCAGTGCCCGCTCGAGGTCGTCGAGCGCCGGCACCACGTCGCGGGCCAGCTCCGCCTTGCCGCGCGCCGCCGCCGCCTTCAGGTCGTTGGCGACCCGCTTGCGGTAGTTCTCGAAGTCGGCTTGCGTGCGGCGCGCCAGTTCCAGGTACTCGTCCCGCTTGCCTTCCGCCTCGGCGAGCAGCGCGTCCAGGTCGCGCTCGACCTCGCCCGCTTGCTCACCGGCGCCCGCGGCGTCGCCCTGCTTCGCATCCTGGCCCGCTTCGGCGTCTCCCGCGGGTGACGGGGAGGAGGGGGAGGCCGAGGACGAAGACATCGCCCGCAGCGCCTCCCCCTCCTCCCGGGCGGGATCCGCGGTCCCCTGCCGCGAGGAGTCGGCCGCCTCCTCCCGATGCCGTTGCTCGTCGGCCGTCATTTGCCCTCCTCATCGACGACCTCGGCATCGACGACCTCCTCCTCGTCGGAGCCCGAGCCCCCCGAGTCCTCACCCGAGGACGCGGCCTGCTGCTGCGCCGCCGCGTAGATCTGCTCCGAGACTTTGGTCATCGCCGCGGTCAGCGCCTCGGTCTTGGCTTTGATCTCCTCGACGCTGCCGGAGTCCAGCGACTCGCGCACGCCCTTGATCGCCGCCTCGATCTCCTCCTTGTTGGAGGCCTCGATTTTGTCCTCCAGGTCCTTGAGCTGTTTCTCGGCCTGGTAGGCGGCGTTCTCGGCCAGGTTGCGGGTCTCTGCCAGCTCGCGCTGCTTGCGGTCCTCCTCCGCGTGCGCTTCGGCGTCGGCGACCATCCGCTCGATTTCCTCCTCCGTGAGGCCCGAGCCGGACTTGATCTCGATCTTCTGCTCCTTGCCGGTGCCTTTGTCCTTCGCGGTGACGTTGATGATCCCGTTGGCGTCGATGTCGAAGGTGACCTCGATCTGCGGCACGCCGCGCGGCGCCGGCGGGATCCCGGTGAGCTGGAATTTGCCCAGGCTCTTGTTGCCCGCGGCCATCTCCCGCTCGCCCTGCAGGACGTGGATCTCGACCGAGGACTGGTTGTCCTCCGCGGTGGAGAAGATCTCCGACTTCTTGGTCGGGATCGTCGTGTTGCGCTCGATCAGTTTCGTCATCACGCCGCCTTTGGTCTCGATGCCGAGCGTCAGCGGGGTGACGTCGAGCAGCAGCACGTCTTTGACGTCGCCGGACAGCACGCCGGCCTGGATCGCGGCGCCGACCGCGACCACCTCGTCGGGGTTGACGCCCTGGTGCGGGTCCTTGCCGGTCAGCTCCTTGACCTTGTCGCGCACGGCCGGCATCCGGGTCATGCCGCCGACCAGGACCACGTGGTCGATCGTCGCCTCGCTGTCGGCGAGCGCCTGTTTCACCGGCCCGACCACGCGGTCGAGCAGGTCCGCGGTCAGCTCGTTGAGCTTCGACCGGGTCAGCTTCATGTCGAGGTGCTTCGGCTGGCCCTCGACGGCGGTGATGAAGGGCAGGTTGATCTGCGTCTCCTGGGTCGAGGAGAGCTCGATCTTCGCCTTCTCGGCCGCCTCGTAGAGCCGCTGCAGCGAGTTTTTGTCCGCCGCCAGGTCGACGCCCTGGTCCTTCTTGAACTCGGCGACCAGCCACTCGACGATCGCTTTGTCCCAGTTGTCGCCGCCGAGGTGGTTGTCGCCGGCGGTCGCCTTGACCTCGAACACGCCGTCGCCGATCTCCAGCACCGAGACGTCGAAGGTGCCGCCGCCGAGGTCGAAGACGAGGATCGTCTGTTCGGACTCCTCCTTGTCGAGGCCGTAGGCGAGGGAGGCGGCGGTCGGCTCGTTGATGATCCGCTTCACCTCCAGCCCGGCGATCTTGCCCGCGTCCTTGGTCGCCTGCCGCTGGTCGTCGTTGAAGTAGGCGGGGACCGTGATCACGGCGCTGTCGACCGTCTCGCCGAGCTTCGCTTCGGCGTCGGCTTTCAGCTTCTGGAGGATCATCGCGCTGATCTCCGGCGGGCTGTACTGCTTGCCGCGCACGTCGACGCGCACGTCTCCGTTGGGCCCGGAGGTGACCTTGTAGGGGACGATCGTCTCCTCCTCTTTGACTTCCGCCTCCTTGCGGCCCATGAAGCGCTTGATCGAGAAGATCGTGTTCTCCGGGTTCATCACCGCCTGCCGCTTGGCGACGGTCCCGACGAGGCGCTCACCGCTCTCCGTGAAGGCGACGACGGACGGGGTGGTGCGGCCGCCCTCGGCGTTCTCGAGGACGGTCGGCTCCCCGCCCTCCATCACCGCGACGCATGAGTTCGTCGTGCCGAGGTCGATGCCGATCGTCTTTCCCACTTCGCGTACCTCCAGGGGGTTTCGTTAGTCAGGCCCAAAAAATCTAAGTGCGAGTATGGCAGATATTCCAAGCCCTGCCAACCCCCGAGGGGGACGACGGGCCGATCGCCGGCACACCCGGGGAGATCGGCCCGCCGGCCCGGGGCTCAGCGGAGCAGGCGCAGGGCGCTGAAGATGCCCGCGTGGTCGGAGTCCCAGTACCCGGCCCGCTTCTGGCGACCGGTCACCTGCGAGCGGCTCAGCTTCACCTTGCGCGGCGTGTCGGTCATCACGTGGTCGACGCGGTGGTTGAACTGCGCCGCGCTGCCGCCCCGCAGGTCGTAGCTGTCGATGCAGCAGCTCAGCGGCGCGTTGCGCGCGCGCTCGCGGAAGCCCGCGTCGAGCAGCACCTGATAGGCCTGAGCGTCGCCCGGCTTGACCTCGGTGCGGACGTCGGAGTTGAGGTCGCCGACCAGGACCACGGGCAGGCGGCTGCGCGCCGGCCCGCCGGGTGCGATCAGCTCCGCCGCCTGCTGCGCGCGGACGCTCGGCACCACGGTCTCGGGGTCGAACGCCTCCAGGTGGGTGTTGACGAAGCGGAAGCGCCAGCTGCCGCGCACCTTGGCGTCGACCCGCGTCCAGCCGCGCGTGACCGGGATCTCTTTGCCCGCCACTTTGACCACCAGCAGGGTGCTGAAGTGGCCGCCGGCCGGGCCGAAGGTGCGCACGCCGGCGCCGACGCGGGCGAGGATCACGTCGCGCATCGTCAGGCGGCCGTTCAGCTCCGCGTTGGCGAGGATCCCGGGTGGGCCGTCGCCGGGCACGCCGTTGGCGTCGGCGGGCGCCTCGAAGTCGAACTCGTCTTGGGCGACAACGACGCGGTAGCGCTTCTTGCCCTTGTTGAGGTGCCGCAGCAGCAGCTGCAGGAAGTCGTACTTGACCGTGGTCGCGGTCGGGGTGCCGCTCAGCACCGGGCCCAGGGAGGGCGGCGCAGTGCGCCACAGCGCCACCTCCTGCAGGCCGACCAGGTCCGGCTCGGCGCTCAGGATCTCGCGCGCCAGGCCGCGGGCCCGGACCGGGAAGTTGGTCGCTTCGACCTGGCGCAGGATCGCCCCGTTGGCCTCGATGAAGGCCGGCAGCGAGGGCGCCTGGATCGCCGGCGTCAGGTCGGCGCCGAGGTACACGTTGCGGGTCATCACGCCGACCTCCTTGCCTTGCGGCGGCTTCTTCGCCGCCGCGCCGGCGGCGAGGCCGAGGCAGAGGAGGGCGGCGCTCAACAGCGCCGCGGCGATTCGGGCGGTTGCGGTTCGTCGGCTCACGTCAATGCTCCTCCTGTCGTCCGCCCCCTGCCCGGCGGTTTTCGCTGCGCGCTCCCGCGGGCGCGCCCCTGGCGACTACCCGTCGCCTCCGCTTACAGAACCACGCCGGGGCCGCGACGGCTCGGTCGCCCGGGCATGTCGTGGTGGCTCGCGCCGCTCGCCGGCCGCCCGCCGGGGCGGGCGCGGTGGCGGGCCTCAGCCCTCGCCGGCGGTGCGGGCGACGAACTGGGCGACTTCGCGCGCCTGCCGGCCGCCGAGGATGCCGGGCGGCATGCGGCTGGGCGCGGCGCTGTCGACGCCGTTTTCGATCGCGTTGAGGACGCGGCCCGCGGTCGCTTCGACGTCGGCCTTTTTGGTCGCCGGCTGGCCGGTCGGCGCCAGCAGCAGGTCGAGGTCGGGGCCGAGGTTGCCGTCGGTGCCCGCCGCGTAGAGCGTGTGGCAGGCGCCGCAGTTGACCCGGAACAGGGTCTGGCCGTTCTTCAGGCTCGAGGCCACGCCCTGCCCGCTGCTCTCCGCGTCGCCCTTGGCGCGGAAGGCGAGCCACGGGACCACCACCGCGAGGACGACGACCAGGATTCCGAACCAGATGAAGGTGCGCTTGCTCATACAGCGGCGCGCATACTACTCCCGCTCCGCCTCTCGGCGCGGTACCACGGGCACATGCGCCGCAGCGCGCACTCCCCGCAGCGCGGTTTCGGGCGGCAGATCGCCCGCCCGTGGCGGATCAGATTCAGGTGCAGCTCGTAGGCGTCGGCGGGGTCGACGATCGCCAGCATCTCGTCGTGGCCGCGCTCCAGGGAGGCGCCGGGCGGGAACAGCGCCAGCCGCCCGCCGACCCGGTGGATGTGGACGTCGACGGGGATCTCGGGGATGCCCCAGGTGAACAGCAGCACGCAAGCGGCCGTTTTGCGCCCCACGCCGGGCAGCGCGAGCAGGTAGGCCAGCGCCTCCTCGCGCGGCGCGTCGCGCAGCCAGTCGAGGTCCGGCGGGTCGCCGATCCGCCGCAGAATCTCCTGGATGCGGGGCGCCTTCTGGCGCGCCAGTCCGCCGGGGCGGATCGCGTCTTCCAGCTCGTCCAGTGGCGCGTCGCGGACCTCCTCCCAGGTGGGGAAGCGCTCGCGCAGGCGGGCGAAGGCGCGGTCGCGGTTGCGGTCGTTGGTGTGCTGCGAGAGCACGGTCTTGACCAGCTCCGCGATCGGGTGGCCGTGCGGCTCGGGCTGCGGCGCGCCGTACAGCTCGCGCAACCGGTCGCGGATCGCCCGCACGCGCCGCCTTTCGGGTCGCTTCCACTCCACGGCGCGGACCCTAAGCGACGCGCCCCGCGCCCCGCCGCGGCGCGGCGCCGAGGCCTGCGGACGGCCGGCGGAGCGGAACTACAATCGTGGGTCGCGTGTCTTCCGTCTTCGCCGCAGTCTCCGCGCGCCTGCCGAAGGGGTGGGGCGACCTCGGCCGCCAGGCCGCGATCCTCGTCATGGTCGACCTCGCCTACAGCTTCGTGCGCGGGATCGCGGACTCGCAGCGCGCGGTCGCGATCGCCCACGGCGAGGCGGTGATGAGCTTCGAGAAATCGATCGGCGCCTTCTTCGAGCCGTCGTTGCAGGCCTTCTTCCTGCCGGCCCAGTGGCTGATCGACCTCGCCAACCAGATCTACCTCAACGCCCAGTTCTCGATCGCGCTCGGCTTCCTGGTCTGGCTGTACCTGTTCCGCAACGAGTCCTACTACTTCGTGCGCAACATGTTCGTGGCCTCGATGGGCCTGGCGCTGGTCGGCTACACGCTCTACCCGACCGCGCCGCCGCGGATGTTCCCCGAGCACGGCTTCGTCGACACGATCAACGACTTCTCCGACGTCAACCACGACTCGACGCTGGCCAAAGTCTTCATCAACCCCTACGCCGCGGTGCCGAGCATGCATTGCGCCTTCGCGGCGATGATCGGCGGCAGCGGCTTTATGGTCTGCCGCCGCTGGTGGTCGAAGGCCTGGTGGGCCTGCTGGCCGCTGCTCGTCTCCTGGGTGACGATCGTCACCGCCAACCACTACTGGCTCGACGCGGTGCTCGGCTGGCTGGTCGCGCTGACCGCCGCGGGCATCGCCTGGCGACTCGCCCGGGCGCGCCCGGAGGCGTGGGCGTTCCGCCCCGCCTCGCGCCCGCGCGAAGCCGAGGCCGCCCGGTAGCCTGCCGGTCGATGGAACCCTCTGCGCCCCCACGGGCCACGGGCCCTCGACGCGGCGGGCGGGGATCGAGCCGCAACGGGCAGGAGCTGCGCGCCTACGCGCGCGAGCGGCTGATCGAGTCCCGCCTGACGCCGAACGCGATCTCGCTGATGGGCCTGTTCGGCAACGTCGTCGCGGCCCTGCTCGTCACCCAGCGGCTGTTCTTCCTCGCCGGGATCGCGTTCGTGATCGGCTCGGTGATGGACACGCTCGACGGGCGCTACTCGCGCATGTCGGGCAAGGGAACTCTTTTCGGCGCCTTTCTCGACTCGACCCTGGACCGGATCGAGGAGGGGATCGTGCTCACCGCCGTGGCCGGCTACTTCGCGGCCCGGGGCGACGATTTCGCCGCCGCGATGTGCGTGGTGGCGGTGCTAGGCTCCTTGATGGTCTCCTACACGCGTGCCCGAGCGGAGGCGCTCGGAGTCGAGTGCAAGGTCGGCTTGGCGACGCGGCCCGTCCGGGTAGTCATACTGTCGATCGGTCTGGTTTTCGCCAAGGGCGCCGGCATCGGAGACTTCGAGTTGCTGGCTCCGGCGGTCTACGTGATCGCGGCGTTGACCATCCTGACGACGATCCAGCGTGTATGGCATGTGCGCAACGAGCTATCCGGCGAGACCCCCGGCCCCCCGCGCGGCGCCGGCGGTGAGCCGGATGACCTGTAACCAGCAAGGCCGCGCGGTGTGTTCAGCCACTTAGCGCGCGATCGAGGAGGACTTTCGAAATCGATGAGTGAGATCAACGGAGCAAACGGCAGCACGAACGGCCTCGCCCGCACCGAGGACAAGGTGCGGGTGGCCATCGTCGGCGTCGGCAACTGCGCCAACTCGTTCATTCAGGGCGTCCAGTACTACAAGGACGCCGATCCTTCGGAGCAGGTGCCGGGTCTGATGCACGTCGATCTCGGCGGCTACCACGTCCGCGACATCGAGTTCGTGGCCGCCTTCGACATCGACGCCGACAAGGTCGGCAAGGACCTCTCGGAGGCGATCTGGTCCGGCCAGAACGACACGATCAAGTTCGCCGACGTGCCCGAGCTGGGGGTCAAGGTCCACCGCGGGATGACCCACGACGGCCTGGGCAAGTACCTGAAGGAGAAAATCCGCAAGGCGGAGGGCGAAACGGCGGATGTCGTCGGCATCCTCAAAGAGACGCGCGCCGACGTCCTGGTCTGCTACCTGCCGGTCGGCTCGGAGGAGGCGACCAAGTGGTACGTGGAACAGGCGCTCGCGGCCGGCGTCGGCTTCGTCAACTGCCTGC